>Ga0335072_10000273_pt1 | contig 110416 bp, 110 predicted proteins | sample Lox_Sample_21_FD_206725 | JGI IMG/M metagenome (GOLD analysis project Ga0335072, IMG submission 206725) | Soil microbial communities from Loxahatchee National Wildlife Refuge, Florida, United States - Lox_Sample_2.1 | ecosystem: Environmental > Terrestrial > Soil > Wetlands | place: USA...
TTAGACGCTCAGCGATTTAGCCATTGAGTGACACGACAATTCGCGTTTGGACTCCTGGTGAGTCATCGTGGGGGGGAACCGCTTAACGTCCGCCAATCATTGCCAGCAGCGTGACAATCGCCCCTTGAGATACTTGCTGGGAGGTTCCATTGCCCATCTATCACGTTCTTTAGTTGAACTTAGTCATTAGAGCCTCTCAGAGGCCAACAAACACCTGCATGATGCTGTGCAACTTTGGAGTCCACGCCTGGTGTGTCACGGTTCGGCCATATGTTTTGCGAATGATAGTTCTCACTGCTTTTGGAAGGTTGAACTGTTATTCCATGGTCAGCTTGAAAGGTATGTCCGACTGTGATTGAAGTCTGACAGCATGCTGAAGGAAAGGAAGATGAAAGGATCAAGCGTTCCGTTGGCATGATCCCTATTGCCCGCCGCAGTGGGGAAGTTAATCGCCAAGCCCCTTCGTGGCCCCCACATCTCCAACCTCGGTCCTGGGAGGTCAGATGTTCGGCTATCCTTATCCTATTGTCTGCCACTTAAACCACAATGTAGACTCTTTTACCAGACACCGGGAGGTGTCTCAGGCCCTCCAACATTACTTTGCTCAGTGCTCAAAGATACTTCGCAGAATGGCATCTGATCCACCCCTCAAGGGAGTGCGAGTCCTCGAGCTCGCGGGTCTGGCTCCAGGTGCGCTGTTCAATCGCAACTCCAATTGAATACTTGTGGAATGCATTTCCCGCTTCTCGAGTCCCACTACTCATTATAGCACCCTCCTAACTCTCCCTCACCTCTACAGGACCATTTTGCGGCCTCCTCCTTGCCACCTACGGCGCCTCCGTCCTTCGCATCGATCGCCCCTCCCCGACCCCCTCCTCCGACCTCCTCACTACCTACAAATCCTCCATCGCCCTGGACCTCAAATCTCCCGCTTCGCTTTCCCTCCTCCTCTCCCTCATCCCCACCGTCGACATCCTCATCGACCCCTTCCGCCCCGGCGTGCTCGAGAAACTTGGCCTCGACCCTGCCACCACCCTCCTCAAGCTAAATCCGCGCCTGATCACGGTCCGCCTGACGGGCTTCCGCCGCGATGGGAAGTACTCCGCGATGGCGGGCCATGATATCAACTATCTGGCTGTGAGCGGGGTGCTGAGTATGCTGGGCGCGAAGGGCAAGCCACCACTGCCGCCGGGAAATATCCTTGCGGATTTCGCGGGCGGGGGAATGGTTGCATTTCTCGGTGTGCTGCTTGCCCTGATCCATCGGGGTGTGAGTGGGAAGGGGCAGGTGGTCGAAGCGAATATGGTGGACGGGGTGTCGTTCCTCGCGACCTTTCCGAGACTGGCAGTGAAGACGCCAATGTGGGGTGCGGAGCGCGGGACCAATTTGCTGGACGGTGGGTGTCCGTATTATGGGTGTTATGAGTGTAAAGACAAGGGTGAATATATGTCGGTTGGGGCACTAGAGCCTCAATTTTATAAGGAGTTGTTGAAAGGGTTGCAGTTGACTGAGAGGGAAGTGTTACCAAGGGGGTTTAAAGGGAATAGAAATGATAAAGGGTGTTGGACGTATATGAAGAGCGTTTTTGAGAGGAGGTTTAAGGAGAAGACGCGGAAGGAGTGGGAGGGGGTATTTGATGGGACCGACGCGTGTTGTACGCCGGTTTTGAAGATTGACGAATTGGAGAGAACAGGGTTTGAGCAGAGACCTGTGGTAGGGTTGAAGGAGTCGCCGGGGATGGGGTTGACAGGGAAGAGCGGGTATATGGGGAAGGCGTTAAGGCCGGGAGAAGGTGGAGAGGAGGCGTTGAAAGCATGGATGGGTTGGAAGAAGGGAAGGGAGTATAGAGAAGAAGGGACGGGGGCATTAGTGTTGACGGAGAAGAGTAAGTTATAACGAATAACATAATCGACACCACGCAAGAACAATCAAGTCCCATTGAAGAAGCCAAAGAGAAATCCCAACCCGAAGCTTAGGCTCAATTGATCGCTCTATACACTATCCCAGCTCGTGAGAGTGTGAAGGCCCGGGTTACCAGACCAGCCTCCTGTCCTGAGTTGAGTTCGGCTCCTGGACACTCTCGAGGACAACGCATACGGTGTTTGGCCTATCACTACGAAACGTGGTCGTCTGAGTTAGAAACCTTAGCATCCCTCTGGCAGCTTGCATGTCAGGTCAGAGGAGCCAGAAATTCCAGTAGGCATGTATGTTGCAGTGCTTGCTAACTTTCCTACAGACTCTTGTCTTTGAGTTGTCTCCCACCGCACCATCGTCCGTCTACATACAATTCAGCAGATTCCTGGTCCAAGGCCTGTCAAGATCCCTAGTTGTGGATTCTTGGCCGTCACCGTACCTTGCGGCTTGAGGGTTAGTCCCTATCGACTGCAACGTTCGCGTATCGGTCGAACACGAGTTGCGAGATTGCTAGAGCTAGACAAGATCGGCCTGTTCCCAGAATTTTGACTGGGGCGACTTTGGCGAGCCAGCAAAAACCAAGGACTCTGAGCCAAACTCTTTCGCCGCCAGGAATTACCAGAAGGGTTTCGGCATGGGCTTTGCAAGGCTGTACAACCTCTTTGCCAGCAGACATAAATCGAGGAATGGGTTACGGATTCTACGAAAGGATAATTTGAGGATTTGGTACCCCAGGAGAGTATGGTGCAAAAGCAAAGCTCTATCACACTTGCTATTTTCATTATTTGTCGTCCACCTGCAACCATACCACCATTGCGAAGAGTGTTTGGAAGCTCGCAGTTGAAGCACGTAAGTCAAAGCCAGGTGCTTGCTAAGGGCAGAATGCCACTTCTATGTACTCGATCAAGAGTACCAGTCCGTCAGCACAAGTAGACAATGATTGTAAAGCCCCTGGGTGCTTGATAGGGGCTACACCTCCCACACCCACCTGTGTGGCATAATCCGCTGACCCGTGAAATCCCTCAACCTACGAGGCCCATGGCCTCACCCCCCCTTTTCATTCACGTCCCGAGATCTCCTCGAGGGCCCATTTGTCGACGCCCAAACTCATCTCGGCTTCATCCAGTTCCACCCCTCAGGTTTCATCCGCTTGGCCGTAGAATTAATCGGCCTCATGACCCTTACATTCATATTGATATGTTGGAAGCTTGGCTAGTTTTGGATATGGAGCTTCTCGAGCTGATGGGAAGTTCCTCGTCCAGCCTGCTATGTTTCTGCTGCCAAACTGGTGGCCAAAGCCCCAGATATCCGGCACGTCTTGAACATAGGGAGTAACGACAGTTGAAGGCCGTGAGTGGGGCAAATGTAGAATCCATCTTCACATTTTGGAGGACTCCGCAGGTACTATTAGGGGTCGGCGTTTTGGATATCTCCGAACATGGCTCCTCCGATGAAGTCGCGCTAGGTTTCCCGTCAGTTCCAGCCGCCGTACCATGGTTCCATGGGGTTCGAGGTGGAGACAGTTCCTTTGCTTTAGCTCGACGTTGAGGCTTGTTGAGGCAAAAATCGGGTATACGATAGATAGTTGTAGGCTGGAGTTCTGGGCTCTTGCATGGGTTTGAGGGAAGGAGAACGAGATGGTCCATGCTATAAGTAGGAATGGTAGGAAGGTGAGGCCAGACGAATTATCACCACCGCAAACCGCTATTTGTGACGGTGGGTTTGCCGATTTGTTTGAATGCGGCGACTAACGTCTGTCTCAGCTCACATGTTAGGCCATGGGACTAGTTCAGTATGATTGACGGATCTTAGGTGACATGCCCTCCAAAATTTGGATTGCACTTTGTCAGATGCCAATTATTTTGATCGAAGCGTTGACAAGCTGCAGATTGCAATTCATTGTATGCCTCAATTCCGAGCCTAGGACCTTACAGGTATTACCGACAAGACGCCTTTACTACTCAGATGAGTAAGGTAGAGAGATCATGTCTGGCGCCGTCCTCTCAAAACTGGCTAGCCAGACTTTCCTTCCACCGCTTTCAGGTATGCGAAACAACGGTCAACAAGATCAGTGGGTCCCTCTCCCGCCCTCTCTCCATTATGGTTAGCACCAGTCAAAATACCAGAGCTTGGGGCCAAGGTAGTGCCGCCATTTTCGAGAGCGATTTTCCATCTGGCTAGCAGAGCTTCTTTGTCGATGGTGCTTGGTATATGCTCATCCGCTCCAGATATTAATACCATCAGAATCGGAGATGAACCTCCGGCAAGCTTGTTCAATCGACCTCTCTTTCCCACCATTCCGAATGTGCTCCCGAGAAAATGGTCAGGAATATCGGAAGAGAATAGGTCGTCCATGGATGGTTGATCAGGAGAATTAGGAGATGTCAGTGATAGAAATCGAGACGCAGACAAGAAGGCATGCATAAATCCTAGCTTGCTAGTCAAGGATCGAGGAAGAGACGGGCCATCTGGATCAATTTGAAGCTGTCTAGCTAGCTGGACGCATTCTTCGTACACTTCTCGGACATTGTGCTGAACGTTGTCCCTCTTTTTCGGGGAATTTAGGGCCATGTTGAGCATTTCGCGGTCAGAGATTGGACCCTGCAATATGGCACCGTCAATGATTGGTCGTTTCCTTGTACCATAATACAAGTAATGGAGCACGTCTTGGCTACCCGTGCTGTGGCCCATGAGGACGACTTTTGACGACGTTTTCTGTGACCTTAGTCGAAGCCACTCAACCCCTTTGGCAATTTCTTCAACGTCGCGATTCAAATCACCGGTGCCGAAGCCGACGCCAAAAGACGTCAGTTGGATTTCCATGATCGACCACGTGTTGGCCGATTGACCGGTCAGACGGTGGGCAAGTCTAGCAACGTATGGGGCTGGAGTGAAATTGTCAAAAAGCCCACCAATGAAGAGAAGTGTATTTGGCTTGTCTTGGGTCGGGTCCAGGCTCTCCGATCCATAAGAGGGTAAATGCTCAAACAGTTTTAGATGCCGCTCCGGCCAATAGGTGTGAAATCGTCCAGTAGTCATCTTCAGAGAGACAGTTCAAAGTGTGTAACTTAGGGGCCGCTGTCCAGTAACAACAAGGTACAGTCGGTGGCCGAGGCCCGACAAGGAGTCTGACAACCAAAGAATGAAGATAAGGACGGCGTGGCAAGTTTTGCACCCTCAGAGCACTGTGAGAAGATGTAAGGACGACACGTTCTATTCCCTGAAAGAGTGGCAGGCAAAGTCAAAACCCCCCCTGAGCTCCCTGAAAGCGGCACATCGGGTTAAATCGTACGGACCGGCACGTGGCGTTAGGATTTGATTTGCGCTACGGCCGAATTAGGCCGGCATAGCTTTGCGGCCGTTTTTGGCAGCAAATTTCGCTTCCAGGACGCCATCTTTGTGCCACTCGAGGTCGCTCGCTCTCTGCATTACGCTCGCAGGCTCAGCCCATCGTTACTAGATCAAATGGTAATACTTGCGATTGGCGAACGAAGGTATTTGTACATCGTCTAGTTGCTAGGTGCGGTACGCAAACTTTCATTCTTGGGACTACAATGGCGTTCATTCGTGCATGGAACATCATCTCATGGTAGGCAAGCATTCGCGTTGAAGAACTTCAGGATCTCCGAGAAGCTATATCTTTCCGACGCGACAGCTCCTCTTTTCCTTCTTCATTTGGCCCCATCATTCTTCAACTCAATCACTGCTTCAAATTCGCGTCGACAGCAATTGAGCTCGGAAGTACGAGATTGGCGTGATCTCTTGTTCGCCTTCTCTCACTACTAGCCATCGCACTACTTCCAGCCACTGTGTCAGCTGCTCTTGCTCCCAACCCATCATAGGCTCTTCTCCGCCCCTAAGCTTCACTCCAAGTTTTCATAGCAAACCCCACTCTCGGCAAATCATCGAAGCCATCCCAGTGCCTGGAGGTATCTTGATCAACGAGCCAATCACCTGCGGAACAGTATCCGGTCCAGCCATCAACGGGACGATCGAATCTGGCTTCGTTCACCCGCCGATCTATGAGAATGGCACACTCCAAGTGGCCATTATCGATGCATATGGGACCACGGACGATGGGCAGGCCTTCCATATCTACGAGGAAGGAGTCGGCACGAATCCTGAGTAGGTCACAAGAATTGTATGTTTCCTACTTGACGGCGTGGCCCGTCGCAAGTTTCCTGGTAGAGCTGACAGGATTGAACATCAAATCTACGTTGGCGGAGCGAAATATAAGCAGCTGAATGACGGCTATGTGCTGGCAACCGTCAACTCGAACAAGAACAGCACTGGAGTGGCTGTTTAAGGATTTCTGGTGGAGAATCTGATACCTTGAGAGAGGGATATCGAAATAGAGGCACTTGATCCTTTGGTTGTTTCAGCGAACAACGCTGGAGATTGTTAATGCGAATGCTGCTATGTGAAAAGAGCGTCAGAGATCTCTTGCAGAGCAAGATTGTTTGAACACAACAAAAGAGCCTTGATCAACAGAGTTGCTTAGCAGAAGGGCTGACCCTTTATTTCCGTCAGTCTTCTCTGTTTGGGCACACGCCATAGAAAGCTTACCCTCTTGAGTCCCTACTTGTGTTGCTCACGTTGACATGGATAATTGCTTATCCCAAATTGGCTTACCATCATTTGTTGGTCTCCTTACTGCTCGCCGCAAGTTAGTGTCATAACCCACATAGCATAGCCCTTTAGCATTTCTCCCAGCGGGCGGTGACGCAGATCGAGGCTGATTCGGTATGTTCTGACATTTCAAGAGTGCTCGATCTTGTGTTTTGACGTGTTGTCATCAAGTGACGATTCGATATCAGAAACCGGCACTTGTCAGCACGATAAGCGTTGTGGGGACTTTTGGTCCAGTCAGCTGTGGTCTTTTTCGGACCACGAAGGCCGTCAAGGCTATTCGTGCTCGCACACTAATTATCTTGAGGTGAGAGTATTAGGAGGTGGGTCAGAGCTCGATGTCAATCCTGTAAAGTGGGATTGGTAGACCAGCCGGTCAACTGGACATACAAAGCTTCAGCATCAATCTGTTCGAAGTAATGAACGGGGTGCTTCGCAAGTTAATGCTGAAGTGGTGATCATGTTAGAGAATAGATCGAGAAAAACAAGGGATAGGTTGGCCTAGTCATCTAAGTCTTGGCGTCGCGGGATCGTTGCGCTTCGTTGTCTTTTGCACGAAACCGTGGTTAGGCTCAAGAAACCAAGTCAGCAAGCGAGAACAGCTTCTGAATACAGACAATCTAGTCTCGACTATGTCATCCGAAAGGCTTACCACACCACCTCCGCAACTGCAAGATGGAAACTCAGGCGCGAAATCTCCTCTTACGCCAGAGCAGACGCGGAGGATGGAGATCAACCGATTGAAAGCAAAGGCTCTGCGCGAACAGCGTGAAGCTGAGGCAGTAGCTACGCTAAACAGGTCTGACAATTCAGTGGCTGGCCAAAAAAGATCATTTGCAGCTTTTGCACAGACGCCCGCCACTGTTCGAGATGGCAGGACAGATTCAGTCGCGCCTGACAGGCCACTCGAGGCAATCAAGCCAGCCCGTAATTTCGCAAAATATGTCGAGTACGACTTCAGTAAGATGACCGATACCAAAGGCGGCTTCCTAACAGCGGAAGATGATCCACACAACGAGGCTTTGCACGCGAAGGATGATGAGGAGTCGAAGCCCGCAAACATGACAATGAAGGAGTGGGAGCGACAGCAAACTTTGCGCTCCCTCCGTAACCAGAAGGCTGGGCCTTTTGAGCCAGGCATAAGCGTGTTGAAGGACACAACAACCAAGTGCAGAGAATGTGGTATACTGGAAATAGATTGGAAGTGGGACGAGGTTTTTGGCATCTCAGTCTGCAATGCTTGCAAAGACAAATTTCCCGACAAATACAGCTTGCTTACGAAGACAGAAGCCAGGGAGGACTATTTACTAACAGACCGTAAGTTCTGATTCTACCCACCCCCCGCTGGTGCAGCTACTGACCCTTTTTAGCCGAGCTCAAAGATGAGGCCCTACTCCCTCATCTGGAAAGGCCAAACCCTCACAAGTCTACCTGGAACAACATGATGCTATATCTGCGATGTCAAGTTGAGGAATACGCATTCTCTGAGAAGAAGTGGGGTTCTGCCGCGGCGTTGGACGAGGAGTTTGCCCGAAGAGAAAGCGACAAAAAGAAAAGAAAAGAGAATAAGTTCAAGGCGAAGCTGGCGGACCTCAAAAAGAGAACCAGAGTAGAGGCACATCAGCGAGCCAGAAAAAGTGGTGGAAAAGGCAACTTCGGCGACGATCTGGGAGATGGGAGGCACGTGCATGAGTTCGGAAGGCTCATTGATAATCCTGACACTGGTATACCGGTAAAAAAATGTATGGGATGCGGGCTAGAAGTTGAGGAGCTAGAACTGTAATATATTCACCAAGTTTATGTACCATTTACATCGCCCTGTGCCTGCAGTGGGTCCCTTGCACAAGATCTAGTTGGATTTGGCGCAATATCCAACTTCTGGCAGTCCAGGGCAGCAGTTCACCAGTGTACCCCTGTTGAATCAGGGAATGGTCCGACCAGGATCTAAATGATAGTGCGATGTGATAATTTTTCTCTCTTTACCTTCAGATATTTTAGAAGGGGACCTGGAAACAGAAGGACAGCGGGCGAAGCGCGCGCCTTGGACGACGCTAATGCTGCCAGAGCCGCAAAGCGAGCGCGGGAGTTTGGCAGAACCATGTCCAAGACAGCCTCCAGCTGACTCTTTCTGAATTCCTTCATTCGCCGTTCTAAGATTTTTGCTAGATCTATTTACTTGCTGTTACGGGTCCTTCGGTGTTTTTCTTGCGCACTCGCCCCGCATTCGAAGTCAGCTACAACAACCGACACAGCAGAGAGGATTACACAAGACCATCTAGTAACGGTATACCAGTAATCGGCAAACATGGCTATCTGAAGCTCCGGGCATTCCAGTTTTCGCATGCGAGCTGAGGATGGCGTGGCAGTCGGGTTCTGCCACGGCCGGAAATGGAGGGTCGGGGACTGGAGAGACAGCTGGCGTCCAAGCATACACCCTTCAAGGTGAGTGCACACCCATCGATTGAAGACTGAATACTAATTTGACATTTCTACATAGGAGTGATGCGATTCCTTCAGACCGAGTGGCACAAACATGAGCGAGACAGAAACGCATGGATGATTGAGCGGGCTGAAATGAAGTCACGAATAGGGAGGTTGGAAGGAGAATCCAAGACCAACAAGAGACTACACGATTCCCTTGGAAAGCAAATCAAAATGCTAGAGTCTGCGCTGAAAAAGGAACGGGAAAAAGTAAAGAGCTTAACGAAGGGCGAAAAAGTGGACTTTGCGAAGGATGCCAAAGAGTTGGCCAGGGAGGAGCTCAAGAGCATTGGCAAAGGTTTGTCGTTGTCCATTCATGCCGCACCCACTTCCTCATCTGACATGAGCTAGATCCAGGTTTAAAAAGAGTCGGCCAGCTTGAGACAGAACTCGATCTAGAAGACGGTTTACACCAAGGTATTCGTCAGGAAACAGAACGAGACAAGTCGAAGGCCTATCTTGGAAAATGTGCTTCGGAGATTACGTATCATGTTATGCCCACAACTCATATCCCACCAGACCTAAGCGACCCGCCTTTAACGAACCACGTGTTTCAGAACCAACAGCCCTCTCAGCAGGCTCTGCAGGAAGCCTACCAGCAGCAACAGCAGCAGCAACAGCAGCAGCAACAACAGAAACAGCAGCATCGAAACAACTTGAGCATGGTCCGGGAGAACTCGGTGCAAAACCATCAAGCAATGCCGCCGATGTATAACGAGAATGTAGGTCTTTCGCGCTCGAATCCTCAGATTAACCATGGCGCTTTGCCGATGCGTGATTCGATTGAGCGCAAACATCTAGAACAGACCACGACACCATTGACAGCTATTGACAGCCGAAGAGCGCTGTTCGACTCAGCTCCGCTATCTGAGGAACAAGTCGAATCTGTCACACATAGCTACGATTCATACGGCAAGCAGCTACCGTCCAGGGAAGAGATTGATATTGGCCGTACCATAGAGGATTCGAAGGTCGATACCTCTGATAACTGGGATTTCGACGAACTTAATGTTCCTCCTGAAGCTCAACCGGATACGGTCTCTACGCATCGACCCGACACAGACGCCTTCCCTAACGCAGATCTGAGATCTTCCAAATCACCACCTAGAGGACCTGGTTCCCATCGAAGAAAGAGCTCAGGAGCTCGACGGCGGAGTGACAGCACTGCTGATACCCGTGAACTAGCCGGAAGCTTGAAGGCTGAAGCTCCCACGTTCAAGGTCCGCTTCGCATTACGGGGTCACCTCGACGTCGTGCGCTCTGTCATCTTTACCGGCGGTGGAAGCCCGTCTGAACCTGAAATATGCACAGCAGGTGATGACGGGAGTATCAAGCGATGGACGATACCTGCCTCTTACGGCACTTTTGGTTCGCATGTGGCCGGATCAGGAAATGACCTAGACATTACAAGCTATTTCACACATCGAGGGCACAGCGGAGCGGTAACCTCGCTTGCTGCTTGTCCGGCGTCACAGAACTTCTCTAATGGAGGAAGGGCGGTCGGAGACGGTTGGATATTCTCGGGCGGCCAAGATGGAAGCGTCCGGGTATGGGAAAGAGGTAGAGTCGATCCGAAAGCAACTCTTGAGGGCCACAAGGACGCAGTTTGGGCCCTGTGTGTTTTACCGGGAACTGCAGGGTCTTTATTGGGAGACAGGAGCAATCAGCACGGAGGTCCAGATCGAATCATACTCGCCGGTGGAGGTGCAGATGGCACAATATTGCTCTGGGCTGTCAGTGCTCCCCCACAATTGAATTCGCCGCACGCTGGCTCCAACAGAGGAGCCCGAGGCAGCCGCAGAGCAAATTCTGTCTCTGCAGGCTCGAATTTCCCTTCATCGCCTCAGCCGAGTACAGCTACTTCTACGCCGTTCCACTATTCTTTGGTCCACCAGATCGTCCGAACAGATTATCCTTCACCTACTTGTATTTGCCCGCTTTCGCCGCTTGGGGACAGCTTTGTCGTTTCATACACGGATGCTTCGATATTAGTGTTCGATACGAGGACGAGCGAAGAGGTCGTGGGTATGGCAAGCTTGGAAACTTACGACGGCACCCCTTCGACCGGTGTCAACGCGGTTGTGGCGAGCACCGTTGGATTTGATACCACGGTTGGATTTGATCCTGCGCGAGGCTTGTCAGAAGACGAAGCAATGGTCCACGGTGCTACTGGTTCAAGAGGTGGAGTTGAGGGTGTAATCATTTCCGGTTACGAGGACCGCTATATCAGATTCTTTGACGCCAACAGCGGTATGCCTCCCCCTAGTCCATCTCCTTCTCATGTTCAAGCTAACTGAAAAACAGGCCAATGTACGTACACCATGCTCGCACATCCTTCCGCTATATCCTCCTTGTCCCTCTCGCCGGATGGCCGCGAACTTGTGTCCGCCGGCCACGACGCGAGCCTCCGCTTCTGGTCCCTCGAAAGAAGAAGTTGCACACAAGAAATTACCAGCCACCGCATCATGCGCGGTGAGGGTGTATGTTCCGTTGTCTGGAGCCAGGATGGCCGATGGGTCGTCAGCGCTGGCGGCGATGGAGTTGTCAAGGTTTTCGCGAGATAAAGAGGTTCACGGCCATCTTCCAAAAATTAGCGCGTTTCGCGTTTCGCATACCTAGTTTTCTCATGCCGTTTGCACATCATACCCTTCACGCTTGTCATTTTGGAGCACCATTGGGAACGGCTTGCTGCTTCTACCCGACTCTACACAGCGGGGCGCGGCAAGTTCAGAAAGAGTTCTGGCCAAAGGCACATCTCTGCATGGATGGATAAGGAACCTGCATCGGCCACTTCGCCAAGTCATGTAGTTCATGTATAATATGATTCTCACACATTCATCGCCTGCCATTTCCTCCAAGGTACTTTGATGTGAAGAAATTGCTGATCTCCGCGGCTGAGTGAATGTCAGGTCAACACAGTAGCTACACCTAAAGGGTTTCCACCGAAGTGTTTAATAGGGGTATTTCTATTCGTGTTTGCAAGAGGGGCGCATGCCATTGCTTCCCTTCATCGATCAAACTTCCTTTACAAACTCGCTTCCCACAACTACTGCCCTTTTCATCACTTTCCCGCTACCTTAGTAACCTCAGAATTAACTATTTGACTTAGTTCCAGTCATCCACAGTCCGCAAACCCACTAAAAGCCTTTCCCCAAAAAGTTCTGCCATCATGTCTTCCTCCGTGCCCACTTGGAATCGTAAGTCGATGTCTTTTCTCGCAAACACACAGCTAGCCCCTGCCACAGCCAAGCTAAGCCCCTACTCATCAAACCAGGCCTCCAGTCCATCCAAGCGAGCAACGACTTCCAGTCCTACCTCGGCGACGTCTCAGAGTCAGTCTACGCCGCCGACATAAAAGCATTACAGGACGAGATGGCCGCCGTGCACACAGCGTGCCGGCAAGAGAGCGTCCGCCTCCGCTCCGACATTGCCACCCTCGCCGCTACCATCGAACGCTGTGTCCAGCTCGGCCTCGCCTCAACCCCACACTCCAAACTGCTCATGAGACTCTACGGCGCCTTGATGGTGGAATGCGACGGTCAGGAGGCCCTGAACGCACTGGACGAGCAGATTAGCAAGGTCGGCGGTCGGATCAGGGGGTTGGGCCCGAGGAATACGAGGGGAAAGGATGGGATCACGGCGATGGACGCGTTGTTTACAGAGGTGAGGCGGTTGCAAGTCGAGAAGGGGAACGCGGAGAGGGAGCAGGAGAAGATGGTTGGGAGGAGGGTGAAGATTGAGGAGGAGCTCGGGGGCTTGGAATGTCATTGTCATGAGAGGATGTGTACGACCTGTTTGGAGTTGCTGAGGCAGTGTGAGGAGTGCGAGGAGGCTGGTGCAGCGTGGGAGAAGATGTCGACGAGGTGATTAGTATAAGGGTTCGATGTCGCCTGAAGGGGATTTTTGCGGCACGCTCTTCGGCTTTCGCAATGGGCGTCTAAGTTATGCTCTGATTTATCGGACGTTAGTGGAAGTTGCGAATCGCAGAAAATTGCTCTTCAGGTATGACCTGTCTCAAGGCTCTGCATGACCTTGATTGGTAGAACGATGATTTGATGAAGAAGCTCCAGCTACATCTTTTTGTCCTTGCTTTCCTTACTTTTTGACTTCTTCTCCCTCGCTCTTGGATCTAGGCCTCGCTTTCTTAGCCACTTCTTCCGTGCATTTGCCAGATACCTCTCGTCCTCAGCGCTGTCGAAGCCGCCAAATTCATCTTCTTCATCCTTGTCATTCCAAATTCCATTCTTCTTGCCACCATTTCCATTGGCAAGGGTCTCTTCGCTTGTGGTCTTGTCGTTCGGAGCACTTCCACCTGCCGCAGTTACTTTTGCAGGCGTTGGGCCCATCTTCTTCAACTTACAGACAAAGAACCCATCTACGTTCTCCCTGTGTGGAAAGTACCGCCTCGTCAAGTTCATTCGCTCATCAAAGCGTTTATTCATATACTTCTTGAAGCCCTCAGATCCAAACGATCCCAAGCCGGTATCCACAATCCGCACGTTTGGCCGCTTCTGCAGCGCATACTGCACCACACCCTCGTTCTCCTCGACCGTCACACTGCACGTGGAGTACACGATATACCCACCCGTCTTGCTCGCATGATCCGTCGAGTCAATCGCAGCCAGTAAGAGCTGTTTCTGCATATGCGGCAGGGCAAGAAAATCGCGCTCCGTCTTTGACGTCTTGACGCTTGGGTCCTTGCCGATGACGCCTGTACCGGAACAGGGCGCGTCAAGGAGCACGCGGTCAAACCCGCCGAGAATACGTGGGAAGGCATCCTTGGCATCGAGGTTGCTTACTATTGTATTCTTGCAGCCGAGACGGTGTATGTTGCCGATAAGGCCTTTGGCACGCTGTCGGTTCGCGTCATTGGCGAAGACGCAACCCGTGTTACGCATCAACGCGGAAATGTAGGTTGTTTTACCGCCAGGGGCGGCGGCCATGTCGAGAATGCGTTCATTCGGTTGAGGAGCAAGCGCCATAACGGGGAGAAAAGAGGAGGCGGCTTGGAGGATGTAGTGGCCCGCTAGGTATTCTGGTGTGGCACCGAGTGGGACGGCGGATTCGAAGACTTGTAGGCCTACTTTAGACCATTTGCCAACTGGTTCAAGAACAACGCCTCGGTTGATGAGGGCTTGAGCGAGGGTGCGACGGTTGGTACGGAGAGTGTTGGTGCGGAGGACGACAGGACGCGGAGATTCGTTGGCCTCAAAGAATGCAAAAGCTTCAAGAGGCGTAAAGAGCGAGAAGAGCTTTTCGGCAAGGTAGGGAGTGTAGCCGTAGTAGATGCATATGTCGGATAGAAGGAGGGAAGTGTAGTCTGCCCGCGACTTGCCCTTCTCTCCCAGCTTTGACAGATCTCCGAGGATCCGTATCGTCTCGGTAATTCGTGATCGAAGAAGCTGCAAATCTGGCGCCAGACCGGTCGTGGCAGCTTGAGTGCCATCCAATAAGCCCTCATCTCCAGCAATATTTGTTTGTAGTGCCGCATCTTCCAGCTCTTGTTGTGCCTCAGCGTCGACATCCGCTTGCTGCAAGTCGAGCTTTCGCGATAACCCTTCGATGTTGGCAGCCGTCAGCTTCTCCTCCGCGTCTGACTCGTCTTCATCCTCTGAAAACATGCCCATTCGCCGGTTTTCCTGATCAGAGTCAAACACCGAGTCATCATCGGGGCTGATGTTTTCTAAGTCTGCCTCTGCCAACTCGTCATCTTCCAGATCTGACAGCCTATCTTGCTCGTCGTCGTTGTCAAAGTCTGCTGCATCTTCCTCTTCTTCGCTCCCAGATTCTTCGTCGGCAGGTGGCACAAATCGCGCAGCTCTCGGCGCAAACTTGGGGATTGGCACTGTCTGGGCGTCGGGGTTTTTTAGAAGAGGCCTCTTTATCTTGCCATGTGGCTGTGAATGGGTCGCATCTGTATGTGTCTTCGTGTCATCAGCTTTTCTCCTCTTGTTTACAGAGCTTTTTTCAATTTCTGGTTCGCCAGCTTTTCGCTTCAGAGAAGCATTGAACTCCTCCAGTGATGGCGGAGGCCCTTGCTTCTTCATGCGACGCCCGACACCCATCTTGAGTCGCTACAATATGAGGGCAGATTAATAGTGCAACGCTTGCAACTCGGCGGCCCAAATTTCTATGGGACGATAGGCCTTTGAAAATGGCAAATTTTCACGAATTTTGGTCGGCTAAACCTGCGCTTGAGCTACTAGAGCAAGCTTCCACCCCAGAATGATGTCAACGAGATTCTATGAGACGCGCAATATTCGAGATTCAGAGTCACTAACCTCTACGAATCGGGCGCCATTGTCAGTTTAATGGATGAATCCCCCTAGTTTGCACCAAGAATTCGTGAAGACCGTCGCGGCGATCCCGGCGGTTGACGGAGATACAACTCCTGACCAAAGTCGACGACACTATCTAGCAGGTATTGGCACCCTCGCCAACCGTCTGCGCGACCAGTTGAAAGCCGCCGACATGAGCGAGCTCAACTTCGCAAAGTCGTTCCTCACTGTGCTTGACGCGAAAACGACAAAATACCCCTCCGACCATGTCTTCGACCCGAAGACCTTCCCTCCCCGAATACCTGTATGCTCAGTTCCCCAGTCCGCTTCCTTAACATGACCGGCTCCTCCCAGCTCTCCTAACCGACAATGTCCCAAACTAGTTCACACTCCCCAAGCTCGCTCACCCACCACACCCTCCACCTCCAAAGACGTCCTCGACCCCTGCCGCGCCAGGCTCCACTTCCGCAACACCTACCGCCACCATCCTCCTGAAGTCAACGCGTAACCCGGCCCTCAGCCTCTTCCTCTCTGACATCGCGCCCAACACCACAACAATCGCCTCCCTCAAAGAGTCCGTCCAAGTCGCCCTCGGTGGCGCCAGCGTTGTGAGCCTAGAGAAGATTAAGATCCTACATAACAAGAAACCCATCCCAGCGAGCAAGAAGACGATTGCTGATGCTGTGGACGGTAAAGCTGGGAAGGAGATTGAATTTGGGGTGATGGTAATGGGTGGGGCACCGGACCAGATCAAGAGTCCGGCTGAAGCAATACCGACGACTGATACATTCTCGGCTATACAAGAGCCAGAACCGGCTGATGTAACTACGACGCCGATGGAAGGGGTGGAGAAGATTACGGGTCCACCTGTCTCGATGGCGGCGGAGGGTTCTGGGCCGAGCGGAGTAGAAGTACTCAACCAGGCGGAGTTCTGGGACGACCTGCAGGGATTCTTGGAGCAGAGGTTGAGGGATCAAGGCGAGGCAGGGAGGTTAAGGAAGGTATTTGAGGAAGCGTGGAGGGCGAGTGGATGATGAAGATGGCAAAGCGTGGGGAGCTAAAGAGTAAGAGAGAATAAAGACATCAATAGATGCATTTAGCGGATTTACCTTTGGTCTGTAGAGATACATATAGGAAATGCATCAACAGGCGTTCTTGTAACGTCATTAGCCCAGTATGCCTAGCAAAGTTCTAAACGCTTGTGATTCTAATGGTCCCCCTCGACAAGATACCCATCTAACGCCCACACCGAAAAGGGTGACGGATAGCGTCCAATGCTTCTCAGAATTTGGTAATGATTCGGCAAGTTTGGAGTAGCTGCTAGTGACCACTTGATCTAGGGGCTCTCTGCGTAAGTCTTTGAATAGCCGGTACCGGTCAAAACTCTTGTGAAGGTCGCTCGGGATATTATTTCGGTGCCTCACATTACTCAACATTTTCCTCATCACATCTACACAAATATTTACAGCAACACAGTTCTGCCCCTGAGGGATGGGTTCTGAAGCGCTACGCTCTTGAGTCTTTGAAAGTGGTCAGCTGGGAAGGCCTTTTCGGTTTCATTGTCACAATCCTTGGACAAGTTATCCTATAATTCAGTGGGGCACCTCCGAGAAGGACAAGTATGGCTACTTTAACGCACAAGAAGGATACCAAGAAGTCTTCTCTAATCGCGTTATCGCTATCTCGAGTGTCTTAATCATGATCTGCATCGGAGGATTCAACTTCTTTAGACAATCAGTCACGCGCAGCATTTCTGTAGCTTCAAGGTTAATCATCGATACGTGCCGTACGTTGCTTATCTGGGTGGTGTCGCTTGGTCTTGGTTGGGAAAAGTTTCAAATGGCTGCAAGTTGTGGGGTTTGCGCTACTTGTTTATGGTACCTTCATGATCAATGATCTGCTAGACCGCTAATCAAGGCTTGCGTGCCTAAGCGTGAGGAAATGGAGCATGAGGAGGAACTATTGCCTAAGGACCCCATCGAGCATATGTAGCTCAAATCCGAGTTGTACTAATCGAAATAAGCAGCCCACGGCAGGGTGTCTCGCGTACTTCTTCAAGCACGTCGCGAAATCGAGGAGGTGGGGGTAGGTCGCGATTTTCGTGGAGGAGCAGGTTCTCGTAGAAGGTATCAGGTCCCTTCTTAAGGAGGCCGCGCATTGACAAGTGCGTAGATACATCGAAACACGAAAAAGAGGGAATGCTCTCTAAGAGCCGCAACAATGTGAGGCCATATCTGATTGTACAAGAAATACCTCAATTAAGGCACTACTGGCGAGACGCCTGGATATCACAATATTTGGTCTCCTTAGAAACCGGACATGGTTTCCGTTTGCGACCTAGCTAAATTCTTATCTAAGATGCAGCCAAAAAGTTCGAACAAATTGCACTTGTACTGACAAGGCTGAAGAAACCACATTCAGCCTACGTTTGGACTGAAGTTTTTGACCCAAAGACTCACCTGAACAGTGTTGGGCGCAGCAAACAGGTACGTATATGCATAGGTTGTGGAAGCAACTCTCTTATTCCCTATCGTATCTATGGATAACGAGTGGCTTAAGTACACAACATCATTCTAGGCAACCCTAGGCTCCTCCAGGTAGTAGCAGGCAGATAACACTCTAGAAGCAGGTAACCATATACTTGCTGAGATCATCGGTGGGCCCCATTACGCTCCAGTAGGCCCCAGTAGGCGACTACTAGTAGCAGCCGAAACGCGGCCTATTCACAACAAACAGCACATATCGCCGTGGTAAGGCGTGATTGGCCCCTTGGAAAGGTGGCAATGCGCTTCTTCCTCACCCTTGCTGTCTTTGCTGCTCTTTGGCTTTTTCAAGGGTTGAATACGAGCGTCTTAGAGCTAGGCTAACTTATGACCTCTCGATAGGCAGCCCACCTGAAGTTAGCCCTCAGCAATCCAATTGCACCAACCTCTTGCCAACTGATCTTTCAAGCGTGAAAGCTGCCTTCTTAATGCGCTTGACAAGATTTTTCGATTGTGCTTGCGGGACACCTCAAGGAAACAGACTCTGACGGTATTCACGGCAAAGAGACCTTGCAGGATCTTATTTGTATTCAGCCCCTAATCCACACCATGACCACTGCGAAATCAGAAGACTTATATTCCCCCTTGGACTCTGGAAAGGGCGAGATTCGCTTGTTGACAATAAGCACCAGAGACCTTGAGACAGAACAAATCGATGTAAGAATTTCGACAGCCAGCCTTCCAGATGCCGGAAAATATTTCGCGCTATCGTACACATGGGGAGACCCCAAGAATCGAAGAGAAATAAGCCTTAACGGCCTACCTTTCAGTGTTACATCCAACCTTTTCGAAGCTCTTCGGAGCATTCAAACTAGGCTGTCCAAATCGGAGCTGGAGGGGCATAAAGTTTGGGCTGATGCTCTCTGCATTAACCAAACCGATTTGGAGGAACGCAATGAACAGGTTGCAAGGATGCGGGACATATTCGCCGGGGCCGAGATTGTTTGGGCATATATAGGCTCCGATTGCAAACAGCTTGAACCTGGCTTCAATTTACTCCTGGCGCTTGCAGAAAAGTATAAGGACTTAAATCCCACCTTTGGACTACCGAAAACCACGCATGACGAGATTGCACGATTCATTAATCTGATCAAGCTCAAGGATGCCTGGACTTCGATTGGTGACATCTTCACACGGCCTTGGTGGGGTCGAGCTTGGATTATTCAGGAACTTGCCGTCGCAAACTCAGCCATTTTTCTCTGCGGTGAGATTGCTGTAGATTGCAGCAAGGTCTTCCATGCTGGTGAGTTGCTGGATAAGTATCTCACCACAATAATCAATAATTCGGACGATGAATCCGCTGATAAGGCACACGCGTTCGACCAATTCCGTGGACTCCTTGAAGGAGTGAACAAGGTAGCCTCGCTATCCCTTCAAGTCAGAATTCAGAGATCCGACAAATGGCTAGAATCAATGGATCACCCTTCGCTGATCGAAGTCGCTTATAATCTTGGTATCAAAGACGCTCGGGGTCGACCGCTGGAATGGACCGAAGTTGGTGATTATGTGCTTCATCACCTACACAAATTACCGGGCCACACACTATCTAGTGTTCTCGCGAGATTCCGAGATCGGCAATGTACAGAGCCGCGAGATAAGATATTCGCATATCTGGGGCTTACACGGCGTTCCAAGGAGGCAGATGTAGTACAAGTGGACTATAACGTCGATTTGTCCACCCTGTGGCGCCAGGTGACACGAGCACATGTGCGATTGTACAAGGATCTGAATATTTTTCACCACTTTGCCAGTCTCCATCGCCCGAAAGGCTTCTCGTCCTGGGCTCATGACATGGTGCTATCTACAGCAGTCGATCCTTTGAAGTTTGAAGTGGAAGAGCTTCAAATCATATTCAGAGCATCACTTGACCTGCCAGCTCAATTCTCCTTCCCTGCCGGCGACGAAGAGAGATTGGCCCTGAAAGGGGTTGCTGTCGATGTTATAGAAAGTGTTGGTCATAAATATGACCCGATGCACCCGGAGGAGGATTTAGAAGCCATGCGGGATCAGATCGAGAGCCAGAGAAATACTGATGATCTGAGTCAAATGCGATTTCACGGATTCGAACAAAAATCCATGAAGGACTGGAAGAAGATAGCTGGTGTGGAGGAAGCTTTTGCCTTGATCACTGAGCAGATATTCACCCTTCAAAGAGACGAGGACGGCGACTGCAGGCTTGTAACGGCGGAACCCGCTGGTGAAGAATTCAGTAAAATGTGGAACGCTGCCAGCGCCGCGTGTGGCGGTGGCAGCTATCCAACAGGCCAACGAAAGCTCGACGCATTCATTCAGACCTTGATGCTCGATCCCACGTACCACGTGAATTACGGGGAGGTCTTCCTACAGAGACGGCACGCCTTGCTGAAGTATCAACGTGGGAATCCTTTGGCCCCATACTTCACAAGTAATGGTTTGATCAACCTTAGTTTCTATACGACATCTCTCGGGTACTTTGGACTAAGCCCAGCAACTGTCGAAGTCGGAGATAAAGTCTGCGTCCTCTATGGAGGTAGGATGCCTTTCCTGTTGCGACCGACAGATGACTATCACCTTGTGGTCGGTTGGACCTATGTTCAAGGCCTCATGAGTGGCGAAGCCATCGAGAATCCAAGTCTTGGTGAATTTCGGGATGAATCATTTATTTTGACATGATGGATGGCCGTGTGGAAATTTTTACTCGTTCACTTATTCCTCCCCTCCATAGCAGAAATCGCCTAATCTGTTGGTTTGACATTATATTCCGCTTCAGGCGGTTGATCCAGGATCCACTGGATCGTTGGTTTTCTGAACCCACTGGCGACAATGCAAAGCGCCCGGGGCCGTTCCTAAGTTCCTAACTGTCGTCCGCAATAAGGATGGGATCCGCTCATCTGAATCCAACGGCTTGACCTTACTGACGGCGAACCCGAAATCCCATCCTTGAAGCATCCGCCGGCGCTCCTGTCTGACATCAACAATAATGTGAGTAATCTCTGTGCCGTCCATCAGACCTGGAACCTCCGTCTAAACACCTTCCAAGAATATCCGGTCTGAGCCGACCTCCCTCCAGGTACGGGTTTCGGCACGCTGGTAGAGATCTCCCAGCGCGGGAACTGCTTATTCTGCCGATTCATCGGGGAGGTGCTTCGGGTGAACGGCAAGGCCTAGGATGGTAATAAAGTCGGTTGCCTGTCTCGCTTCATCCGAGATGGACAGGCGCGGATTAAGAGTTTGATGTTGGAGCTTCCGGCTATGTCGAAGATGCTGTGGGTGCGGCCTTTGTCCCATGTTAAGAATGGATTTCGACCGGTCGATGTTGTTCCACTGTCTAAACCACCGAGAAAAGAGCTGTTCTTTGGTCGAATGTTTGAGCCGGTCCAGATCGATGTCGCGCTGCTCCGTTCTTGGACTGAGCAGTGCAAGCATTGGCATGACGCGGACTGTGCCAATCCAAGCTGAGGGCAGATTATTCAGAAAGTTAGCGGGTTTCGCCTGCTGGACTTACGGGATAATTACTTAATCTCCGCATCGCCGGCACACTCGCGCCACGTGGCTTTGAGTTATGTGTGGGGGAAATCTCCAATGGTGAAGACATTGATATGGAATGTCGCCGAGCTCTCGGTCTCGGGTGGACTGTCGACGCTTGCAGAGACGTTTCCGAGATCTATTCGCGAGACCATAACTTTGGTGTCTGAGGTAAGAGAGCGGTACCTCTGGGTCGATTCGCTCTGCATTGTCCAAGATGACGAGACCATGAAGCACAGTCAGGTTGCGAACATGGACGCCATCTGCGGAAAAGCATCATTCACGACCATTGCAACAGGCGGCGAAGACGCAGATGCGGGGCTACCAAGAGTAGTTCCTGGCTTTCAGAATCTGAAACAAGTCGTCACTAACTACTCTCTGGAAGTTCATCTCCTGGTGTTGCAGCTGTGCCAAAGACAAATTGAACGGCTCATGCTGGAACCAGCGCGGGCGGACGTATCAGTAACGACTGCTCTCAAAGCGGTCTCTGGTCTTTATCAACAATACCGTCTACTTTTATTGCCAACGCCAGATCTGGGGGGAAGATTACATTGCCGAGGGCCCTTTGGCTGTTCCTATGGCTGACTACTCGTTCAACCGCAACTCTTCTTCAACCTCCCGTATGCGAACTCTGTAATCATCTCTTATGAAATTGTGTTTTCATCATTTCAATCACATTTTCGACTACAATCTTCATCTCGGGCAAGCGCTAACTACAGAACGAACAAGGACTCCTTACATCCCACCACTCCTATGAGATATCTTGTGCCCTAGCCTTCTCCCCACCTACCTCCTCTTCCTGATTCTCTGCCCCTCTTCTTCTCTCATGCACACTCTTCCATTCCACGCCCAATATCGCCACAAACGCCAGCCCGGCCACCGGGATTGCCTTCACAAACATCTTATACAGCGTATCGTCGTACAGATCCAGCAGCGAACTCGCTGGAACCAAATCCCTAAACGCCGTTGCACCCGCCGCCAGCACCCCGTGCATATCGACGCAGGGACCAGCTTATCCTGATTCGCGTCCAGCAAGTGGTTCTGCAGCAGTGTGTTGCCTACTGAATCAAACGTCGCCTCACCAAGCGACTGTCTCGTGACGACGGTTGCGGTGCCGATGGGCACTTCTTCGATCAACGGAGCCGTCTACATAGCCGTGTGGTGATCTGCAGCGTGCTGACCGGCCCTGCGTCGCGGTGCCGATAACGTAGCCAATGATGGCTGGTGGGGCGAAGAGGCCGTTCTTGGAGACGACTATGCCTGCCATAAGGGAGAAGGGGCGTTGGCGTACACGTAGGGCATCATACTGACGCCTGTGTCCGGCTCGGAGAAAGTCTGTAGAATGAATGGTTGCGATCAGTTTTGGTGAATGAGTGCAGGCTAGGTGGTGCACGACACTTGTACGAGATGGAAATCGGACAAATGACCAAGCACGCGACCAGTCATGATGTTATTTGGCGCAGTGTAAAAGCTCTTTGCCTTTTTGAACTCTCGTGTAAGCCAATGCTGCAATTCTACCGTATAAATCCCATGGGGTTCCCTTCCGTACCAGATCTCGGGTATCAAACATGAATTGCAAGCGCTTGCTCTGTCTCTAACTCTTTACTTGACGCTGCCTCTCCCTCCCTCTCCCTCTCTCTCTTATACCGTCCACCATAACCACAAAACACCCTTCAAGTATTCCACAATTTCCTCCCCTCCCAGCTTACTCTCTCCATACACCCGATCCACAAACGTAATCGGACACTCCTCCACCTTCAATCCCATCGCCTTGGCCCTAACCATCATCTCCATTTGAAATGTATATCCCTTGCTCTCCGTCTTCTCAATAACCTTCACCAACGCCTCCTTCTTATACAACCTGAAACTCCCCGTAAGATCACTCACCCCAGGCCTCAGTGCAAAGTCTGCCAGGATATTCGCTCCGCAGCTCGTCAGCTTCCGCTTCCAATCCCATCCATAAACGCCACCAATGAGGTGACCGTAGCTCCGGTAGCGGGTGCCGGTAACAATGTCGCAGTTTGTCTTGTGCTGGAGGGCGATGAACTCGGGGATGAACTTAGGGTGGTGCGAGAAGTCGGCATCCATGATGATGACGAAGTTGCCGGTAACGAACTGCAGGCCATGCACATAGGCAGTACCGAGGCCGAGCTTGCCAGCGCGTGGCTTAAGGACGATGTGTGAGGCGCCGAAGGAGGATTGGAGTTCACGGGCGCGGGCGAGGGTGCCATCGGGGGAGGCGTCGTCGACGACTATTATTTCCCAGTCCAGCTTTCTGCGTAGGTACTTTAGTGGGTTTCTGCATCCAGTGGGTTGGGCAGGGGAATTGCGCACTCTTTGGTGAAGACGTCGTAGAGCATTTGCACGAGGACGGGGAGGTTTTGGCGCTCATTGTAGGTGGGGAGGATGACGGAGTACTTGTTCTTGGATTTGGAACCCATTTCGTCGAAGGCTCAGGGCAATTGCCAGTGCTAGAGGAGCCGGATGAGGACTCTCGCGAGCTTCAGAGGGTTTCGCAAATAGTGTCGCGGCGTCTACTTCGATGTGAATTCGTGGCTTGACTTCGCACTTTGGCTTGGCAGGGGTGCATTCTGCGGATCGGCCTTCGCAGTAATCATTTTCCGAAATGCCCTAGTGATGTTGAGTTGAAGATAGGTGATGAAGAGCGGACGGCCAGCCTATAATCTGACGCAGACACATCTGACCCATGGATCTTAGCTATTAGAGGATCGAATAACTTGGCTATAATCCGCGTTCTCGGAACGAAGTATTCGAAGTTTTGAGGTTGAAAGACGTATGCTTCAAAGCGAGATGGCGTCAAAGCACGTCCGTAGGAGCACCGGCAGAGGTATGGCAATTCCATCTTAGGACGTATTCTCATCATTCATTTCGCTTCTCGATCCAGTCCACCATATATATCAAGCTTTCCCGCATGTTACACATCTCCGTCCTCACTTCTGCAATCGTTGCTCTCCTTACTGCTCCGTTCCACCTCGCCATAACACCTGTCTTGAATTTCAACGGCCACCAGTATCAAATGTTTCGTCAAGCTGCAGAGAAACTAATAAGCCTTGGCACAGCATCTTTGCCTCGCCGAACCACCAGAGGACCCCTAGGTGGTGATGAGTAAGGTCCATTTTTATAGGCTCTCATACGATCCGCGCTCACCATTAATGGCTAGCCCGCTTTCTTCGCCAGTTACATCCATATCATCTCCATTAGAGCCAGGACACTCTACGACGCCGTCCAACCCCCTAGAGCCACCGTCGCTGGGTCTCCAAACCCCGTCTTCTCCGTCAACCTCTGCACAACAGCCTGGGAAACCCCTAACACAGGATAAGGACCTTTCTTTCCTCCTTGATCCCTCAATTTATCATCCTTTGGCTCAACTTGATATACCACTTCCACTCCGTCAGCAATTGCCATCACCACCAACCGCCGATACTCCATTGCCGGATTCGCTCACAAGATTAGATACACTACTGAGCAACGGTAAATTCCTCTCAGTGGCCTCTCTGGCTGCTTCAATACTTGTGTCGGGGTCAGTACGGCCAAACGACTCGAAGATGATTTTTGATCTGCTGGCACTGCGATACTCATGTCTTGAACTGACGGGCAATGGCATGCTAGCTGCTCAGGAATCAAAAGCGCTTGAGGATCTCAATTCCGCTTTCTACTATGTTGATCAACCATCGCGATCAAGAGATATGGGAGACACCAAGGCGGAGCTACCACTCCAAGAAAACATCATCCCCTTCTCACTACGGCTGCAAGCACTCCGACTTCAAGCAATTGGATTCTCTGACCCACGTCGTGGTGTATCTGCGCTTTACGACCTTGGTCTCGAGTGCCGCGAACACGCCGCATCCCCACTCGTCACAAGTGAAGACCGTGAGGTGTGGTCCAGTCGGCTTTCGGAGATCGGAATCAAGGTTGTCAATGCGCTTATCGAGATGGGCGATCTTGATTGCGCAACTCGTACTCTAACTTCGATCAAGCCGAGCAACCCCAAAAATGCCTCCATATGGAAGATGCGCATGGTTCTGCTCTACCTCAAGATAGGCGACCTATCTGAAGCTCAAAAGCTTATGCAAGGGCCGAATGGGACAGGCGGGATAGACCTGCTACAACCGCTGCTCGCGTTCGCCGAAGGTCGATACGAGGAGGCAGCTCTTGCTTGGGAGAAATCCCTTGAGAGTGGTCTTCCAAATGAAGAAGCCGTGTTGTTCAAGCAAAACCTGGCTGTGGCCTGCTTATATTCTGGACAGATTGAGAGAACAAGAGAGATCATGGAAGGTCTCGTCAACGAGGGCAACTCCTTCCAGAGTTTACTTCTCAATCTCGCTACCTTGTACGAGTTGGGTTCTGACAAATCGCGGGAGTTGAAGGCAGCCCTGGCAGATAGGGTTGCCCAGCAAGAAGCGAGCTCTGAACGAGGCTGGACAAAGACAAACGCGGACTTCAAACTCTAAACGCAAATTCCGCCTAGGACTCCATGTCGGTAGTCGAAAGCCTTTAGTAGGCCCATCAAATGTGATACGGCGGCGAGCACCACCAAAAAGTGAAAGATCTGATGCGAGCTACCAATAACATCATATCTTCCCGGATGCCACTTTTCAGGAATCCGGGTCTGCCTCTATTAGCAACTGTTTTGACATCATATCGTGGCCTGGAACGATACTTACAGCATAAAGTCCCGCTCCAATGATGTATAGTGCCCCTTGCAACACTACCCACAAAAGGCCCATCTGCCGACACATTTGCTGGAAACCGTACAGCTTGAGTCCGTGTAAGACTGGGAAGACGGCCGAAAGTCCCAATGCTACAAACATAGTCGCTCGAAAAGGTCTCCATGCGGGTGTCCGAAATCGTTGCAAAACGGAGACGATTGTGCAAGCAACGCCGAGAGAAGAGATCTGTAACACGTCTTAGCAGGGCAAATCAGATAAGAGAACCGGGTCTACTGACCATTGCCCAATACACTTTCTGCAGTGTAGGAGCACACCAAAAGCCATAGTAAACACATGGGACGAAGCTTCCTGTGATGAGAAGAACGATGCCAACGTAGTCCAACTGATTCCCAATCTGGTTGACCATAGGAGAATGATTCGAGATGGTGTGATAAGTCGCGCTCATGCCTAAGCAAAGCGCAGCTCCCAGGAAGAAACAGCAGAAGGCAATGACATCACTTTTCGTGGCTTGCTCGTACCGTGGCTGCAGAAGCTTGTATATGGCCACGGCGCACGGAAGACTAAGTAGAGCTGGGATCAAGTGAGAGTAAATGTTGATCGTCTCATTATGCCAGAAGGCGAGGCTGCCAAAGGACTTGAGAATGGAGCCCGAATTCCTTCGATAATAGCCCTGGATATAGTGATTGTCCTGTCGCCAGTGCGGCAGATCGTCCCATTTCACGAGAGTGTACCAGTGATCGGAAACCTTCTCATCTGATGGTAAGGGTGGAGCGGAAATGGTTGGAGTTGTATCTTGTGTGGAAGTTTTCGACATGTTTTGAGCTTTAACGATATGTAACGTCTTTGCACAAATCTCTCCAGCTGCGGAGAGGCAGAGGCATTTTATCTTTGCCAACAAAGAATCCCAACTGTTGAACGCTGGGATCGTGGCGTGGACAGGGCTGAAAGGGCCCGGCTCGGCCCGCGCATGCGTCTCGACCCTAGCACGAGGGTGGATGACGACTTGGAGCTCGCTGCTTCCTTCTTCCCCGATCCCCTGCCTCTACCGTGTTTGGTACTAATCTCTGTGGACCGCCTTTGAGTTTGCTGCACGAGATATCGCATGGCGTCTTTTTGAGACTCTCTACTTTGGTGTTCAGCCGGCGTTCCGGGTTTGTAATGTGCATGGCTGGGCAAGTACCTCCATCGCTGTGCAAATCGTCTGCGCCATGGGACAGACTACGGCCTGTCAAGCAGGATCCATTGGAGAGTATGGGGTTCGTGTCTAAAGGAGATTCTAGGTGAGCCGCATCAGGGCCCGGCAACCCTTGCAGGAGACTTACTATTCAGACTTCTTGACCTCAAGACACAGGAGTCCTATTACGACAAGATCGTCGCTCGCTACATGCAATTCTGCACTCACCATTCCAAAGATCTCGAGAGTGCATTTGCTTGCTTGTCGGTAGATGATTCACCTTTGGACTCCTCAGATGTAGCTCAGAATCCTTCGAACCCTCATTCAGTGCCAATCAGTTTACGTCTTACTCCGTCGCCACCAAAGTCACACTCCTCTTCTCCGAGCAAAGGAGCAGTGACACCACCGACGCCACCACCACTGTCACCACCACCATCAACAGAACTCACAATTATCCTTCTTGCACTACGCAAACTTCGCGAAGCGCTTCTTGCTAGTTCATCAGTCGCTGCGTCGCCTGTTTTCTCGCAGCGCGTTCATGTCTTCAACGTCCGGCTTGCAATCCTCGCTTTACATCCTTCTTCATATCACCCATCTCTTCTTCACTTGCTGTTCGTCCTGCATAGTCCACAATACCCACTTCCTCCTACTGACCTATCCGAAATGACGACATACATGATTCTTGATCTTGCTTGTCGGCAAGGAGAGTTTGCCAGTGCGTACGGTCTGCGCTCGACCAGCAAATTAAGAAATGGCTTTCAATCGCGAGATGTGGATGAGGTGCTGGATGCCCTAATCACCAGAAATTGGGTCAAATTCTGGAGAGTGCGAAGGAGAGTCGACGGATACGTAAGAGCGTTGTTGTACTGGGCTGTAGATGACATGCGGAGGGACGTGCTGAAGGTTCTGGGTCGAGCATACATGGGTTCCGACCTCCGTTGGATTTTGCATAGTGCAACTGGAGACGAGATGAGTTGGGAGGAATTAGTCAAGAAAGAGAACGTGGGATGGATCAGGGATGATGATAAGGTCATCATCCGAAAACCCAAGGCCAAACCTTCTGCCGTGGAGACCGGAACGAAGAGGTGAGACATGTGATAGTGGGTATGAGACGGCTCATCGATGAGCACACTACCTATGCATGTTCGGCCTAAGCACACACTGCCTAGTCACGCATGAAACGGATGCCGATTTCCCAATGAACCTCAAGACTCAGCCACAAGTATACTGGACGAATTTTATGGGGGAGAACACTCGTCTTCAAGATGCTTCAAAACCCGCACGAGTACCACTAGGAGAACACGCCGCATTACGCAATCAGCGGACCCAAAGATCGCCCCTATTGCGCAACCAACATGCCAGGAACCAGTGCGACTAATCACGAACAGCAGTGGGGCCAAATTCGCCTATCGTGAGCCACGATTGGAAGTATTCAAGGATCTGGAACGGCAGGAAGGGAATAGAAGAGCGTTTGTCTGCACAAATCACAGAGTGGCGCGCCCAGCCACACGCGCTAAGTGCCAGCGCTTCTCCAGCCACGTCTGAGGAGCCAATCAGTCGCCCCACTCAAGGCTTGGCGTAAACATTCCTTGACCAGCAATCCCAGAGCCCAACCTCCTCCTAGATAACTTTTTTTGCACGCTCGCGGCGCGCAATCATTCAGCCAGCCCATCCGCTATGCACTTCAGCCATGGATTATATTCCCTCAAGTCAACCCCCTCCCTTCCCTCTGTTTTTCTCTTCGTCAAACCCTCTGCAATATTCCTCCCAGAATACTGCACATTTCTTCTACACCTATTGCCTGGACAAGGCAGTCTTTGGACTAAGTGATAGATCCCTCAAGTCAAGCGAGTCTGATAAATAACCGTTGCGTGTCACTTTTGTAGCGCACCATGAGACTCTCGTCACCCTCCAGCCTTCTCGCACTTCTAGCAATCACAATCCTGGCTGATGCTCTACCTTTCACACCGAAACCACGCAGCAATCGACCATTAGCAGGGAGGGAAGCTACATACTCTGTTGTTCCGGTAGATGGAGGCTCAACAACCGCAGCTGCGACCACCGTGGTCGAGTCGAAAACTCTTCCTCCCATCACACAAACAGAATTGTCAACGCGAGTGTCCACAGAAATAGTGACCCAGTACGAGTCACCTGCCACGGTTGTTGTCACTGTTACTGAGATGCCTTCATTCCCTCCTCCACAAACGACTCCGGCCGGTGCGTTAACATCATTACCCGAATCAACACCAGTACCCTCATATCCTGAAATTACAACCACAACCACGACCTCTGCCTGGACCGAATACACACTGATCACCACCACCACCACGTTCTGCACGGAGCTCCCAACAACTACGAGCGTCATAACACCTTCAGCATTCATTAGCGTGACGACGCTGCCACCAGAAGTGATTACCGTTACCGCGTCGCCATCGAGTACGCCCTACGACAACGGCATGTGGCACACAACGTACTACCATCCCGTCTATTAGACTCCCTCCTCATCATATTCGGAGACATCCGCGACACCTTCCTACTAATACCCAAATATGTTTGACATTGTCCTCGACCGCCAATCCTTCCTTTGACGCCACCATTGGTTTTCCCCGGAATGCTACTTGAGGACTTGGACCTCGGGATAATGTTGCGAGGACTCCCACTCCACGAGATCAGCGCCAACAAATATTATCCGACAGTGGAAAATAAACGACCGAATGACGATCACGAAGTTCTTGCATCCAACCCTTTTCCGGCCCAGGTCTTGGGATGTCTATGGCATATAAATGGGAACGGGACACCTGCATTAGATTTTTACCGGCTTAGCAAGCCCTGGATTAATGTTTGTATTACGATTTTGTGATTTTGAGCGCAGGCGCTGGAGGAATTGAGATTTGAATAGACTGCATAGCTAGCTTTCAAGCTGCGACGATGCCTCATGAAGATTTGACCACAATAATAACAAACATCAATACTCGAAATTCTGAATCTCTGTCTGATAAGTGCTACGTATAGCTTCCTCCATATCCCACAGAGCGGTGCATTAAATTGTGATTGATTCCAAATCGTTTCAAGTCACTTTCTGAGAATGCCTCAGCAGTGTCGCGATCAATGCATACAAGTCGATTCGCATTTGTTTTGTAGGTATTGTGTACAGTTGGAGCTACAGATCTGAATGAAGTTTGTGTGAAGAAGAATTGGCGAGGAGGCGGAAGAGGAACTTCGATCACGCCAAGGCGTTACGCAATTGTTCGAGCTTCTGATCGCACGAGTCAATCACAATCTTGACTTCACAGCGTTCTCGACACACGCATTCGTAGCGTTTACTTTCTCACATTTCCAAAAAGCCTCGGTCAATTCCCGCTACTGTTCAAAAAGTTGTGCAGCCCAGAGGCAACGCCGCCATGGCGACCTCTCCGATTGGTGAGGATCAGGGCCGCCTACTAGAAGAGGCATTGGGAGTGGTCCGGCAGCAGTCGCACCAGATGCGGAAATGCTTGGAGACACCCGGCAAGCTGATGGACGCTTTGAAGTGCGGGTATGAGACCACCACGCGCCCTCTCCGAGAATTGCGAACGCTGGCTGACCATCTTACCTGAATAGCTCAACACTTGTGTCTGAGCTTCGCACACCCACCCTTGGACCCAAACAGTACTACGAGCTTTACATGGCCGTCTTTGATGCCCTGCGACACCTGTCAGAATACCTCCGCGAGTCCCACCCTGTCAACCACCTTGCAGATCTGTACGAACTGGTTCAGTATGCTGGGAACATTATCCCCCGTCTTTACCTCATGATCACCGTCGGTACTGTCTACATGGCTGTTGAGGATGCTCCGGTCAAAGAGATCATGAAAGACATGATGGAGATGAGCCGAGGAGTGCAACACCCGATTCGGGGCTTGTTTCTGAGATACTATTTAAGCGGGCAGGCGCGAGATTACCTACCATCTGGGACGGAGGATGGCCCACAAGGCAACCTCCAAGACTCGATCAACTTCATCCTTACGAATTTCGTGGAAATGAACAAGCTGTGGGTCCGCTGGCAGCATCAAGGGCATTCACGGGAACGAGAACAAAGGACACAGGAAAGAAGAGAGCTGGAGCTCTTGGTAGGAAGTAATTTGGTCAGACTAAGCCAATTAGTCGACCTGGAATCCTACAAAAATGTTATACTATCACCCTTGCTCGAGCAGGTTGTGCAGTGTAGAGACGTCCTCGCACAAGAATATTTGTTGGAAGGTTCGGCATGCTGGACCTTTGGAGAATGTACCAGTTGCTAATAGACACCACAGTGATCACGAAGGTCTTCCCCGATGAGTACCACCTACATACCCTTGATCAAATGCTTTCAGCGATATCGCGGCTCAATCCGCATGTTGACATGAAGAAGATTGTCATTGGGCTGATGGACAGACTCTCAACGTTTGCACAGCGCGAGTCGGAAAATACATCGCCAGAAGAGAAGCAAAAGGCAGAGGAGGAGGCGACTATCCGGTTGATGGAGAAGATGCAATTATCCAAGGACAAGATGCCCCAACCTGGGCTGGAAGATGCAGGATCAGCCTCAAAGTTGCAAGCGAATGGCACAAAACCAGAAGAAACTCCTTCAGAGGCAAACGAGTCCACTGTCTCCGACGCAACGACCGCGGTGAACGGGGACGGAGCTGCAGCGAAATCTTCCAAACCGCCCTCTGTGACAGATGTCAAGCTTTTTGAGATCTTCTACGACCAAGTGGTCAATCTAGTTAAGACTCGAGGGCTGTCGATACAAGATACCATGGCTCTACTCACGTCGCTCGTGAATCTTGCTTTGTAAGCTCTCTCCTTCAAGCTGTTGACCACTCCTTGTTAACAGGCCATAGGAACCTTTACCCTGATCGATTAGGTAAGATGCGCAACGTTGAGTACCCGATCATTGTTTTGACTTTCAGCAGAATACGTTGACCAGGTTCTATCCTATGCCAACGACAAAGCTACCGAATACGCAGATAGTCCAGACCTGCATTCTGCGGCAACTCAAGCTAACATGCTCGACCTGCTTCTCTCACCTATCAAAGCCTACTTCTCGCTCTTCACTGCTTTGGCCTTGCCTCACTACCTCCCACTCTTCTCATCACAGACATACTCAACTCGAAGATCGGTGGCCGGAGAGGTCGCTCGAAGCATATTGAAGAATCGTATCAAGATCACTACTTCGGAACACCTCGAAGGAGTCTTGTCTTTGCTAAAAGTCCTCATAAAAGAAGGCATCCAGCATCCGGGCGGCTATCCTGGTCTCAGCAATCGGTCACGAGGAGGTGAGACTGATGAGACGCTCGAGGAGCAAGGCTGGCTAGCGCGGATAGTGCATTTGATCCAGGGTTCAGACAATGACACTCAACTTAGGGTATCCTGCGGTCGTACTCTTCTCTGGATTCAGTGCTAACGATGCGGTCTAGCTCCTACAACAGACACGCAAAGCCTACGAAGCCGGCAATGAACGAATCAAGCACACCACCCCTGCCCTTGTTACCGCACTGCTCAAACTTGCCCGCAAGTACAAGTCGCGCGAACACTTCGAAGACAATTGGTCCACCCAGTCCTCCAACCTCTACCGTTTCCTCCACCAAACACTCATTCAGCTCTATACTCGCGTCACTCCAGCAGCGGCGGAGCTTTGCCTTCGGCTGTTCGTCGCCTGTGGCCAAATTGCCGACCAGTGTGGCTTTGAGGAAACTGCTTACGAGTTCTTCGTTCAAGCCTTCACCGTTTACGAAGATAGCATTAGTGACAGCAGAGCGCAATTCCAGGCCGTGTGTATATTGGCAGGTGCACTCCAGAGCACGAGAGGATTTGGGAAGGAGAATTACGACACCTTAATCACAAAAACGGCCTTGCACGGCAGCAAGCTGTTGAAGAAGCCAGATCAGTGTCGTGCCGTCTACCTAGCCAGTCATCTTTGGTGGGGTATTGAGATTCCAGCCAGAGGGGAAGAGGATCCGAAGGATGTAAGTCTGGACCTGTTATGTTACACTAGGAAGTGCCGCTGACATTCTTTGACAGCTCTATCGTGACGGCAAACGGGTATTGGAATGCCTCCAGAGAGCCTTGCGGGTAGCAGACGCGTGCATGGATACCGCCGTGTCGGTCGAGCTATTCGTCGAGATTCTCAATCGATATGTGTATTACTTTGACCAGCAGAATGAGGCGGTAAGTTTGCTGTCTAACGCTTTATAAATGCAGAAACCACGCTGACAATCATGATTTAGGTTACGACGAAATATCTCAACGGCCTGATCGAGCTCATCCATTCTAATTTGCAAACAGGTCAGGAGCCCAACGCAGCCACTCTGGAGAATCCGAAGAAGCACTTTCTACGAACGCTGGAATACATCAAGTCGAGGGAGTATGAGGGCGTGATTACAGAGTCGAGACAATAGTTCATGGTACAGACACGAGCGTATTGCTGGTTTACTGGTATGCGTGTACGACGCTTTTGCAAAGGTGGACCTTTGTTAGCGACTATCTTCCACCGGCACACAATGATCATACGGTAATTGGTGTAACATGAGTCCGACCTGCTAGCGTGTACAGATACAATCTACATGCCATATCCCCTCTATTTCCGCGGGTGAGCATACAAATGATACAGAGACTGCAAAGCAAAATTCAACCGCAGGCTAGGGTCATTATTACTGAGACAATGTTGAAGGTTGGAAGACGCTCGCTATAGATGTGCATGCCACAGTTAGAATCCTCCAGGGAGGTTGATCGTTGATAATCTATGAACCACTAAGAACATTTGCAGCGTTCTCTCGAAGCCTTACTTGTGTGAGAGCTTAAGCGAGCGCCTCTTGGATTTGTTACTCGATGACACTGCAAAGAATCTACGAGAAGGTGTGCCGTATGCTCTCGAACCATTGCGTGTTGATGCTAAAAGTGTGTTTGAAAAGGTCTGCACTGTCCTCCCGGCTCGCTCGACAACGGCGTCCAGATTACACCGTTGCTAGTCTCGTCGTTTGGCGGTAATTTTGTTCAGATGCCAAACGATTGAGGTACGAATATTGCAACGGCAACGCGGACGCTGGAGCTCGGGCTGACGAGTACATCACAAGCCTCCGTAGCCACCTCGCAGCACAGTTACAGGAGGTCCGTCTAGCGTAGTTGGCTTGAAGTCCTAGGAATCCCTGGGTTGTCGACACCGGCACTCTTGGAAGGACTGTGGTGAGCAGTGTATGGTGCTTGCCTCGCTCGCAAGATGCCGTGGAAGAGCCGTTATCATGTTCCAACTTTCCTTGCTCTCTCCCTTTAGATTAGGGCACTGCCGCGTAACTATTTTGCGAGGTCGGGCAAGTAAGTGACGTTCGCCGTGCGCCAGCCCGTTTGTCACTCCCCAGACCAAACTTTCGCTTGCGTCCTTCACCATGTGAACTCACATCATGTCCACAACTCCAACACCGCACATCTTTGGAAACCCCACCTGCACGCCTTTGCCTTACGCACAGCATTTCTGGGTCGACACTCTTACCGCCCACAAGTTCGAATCAGCAGCAAAAACACTTGCACGGCCTCCAAGATGGACGAGGACACGAAAGTCGTAATCATCGGTTTCAGTGTCCTCGGCCTAATCGCTCTCGCCTGCCTAATAGTCATTGGCGTCATCACTGTTCGGTTCTTGAGGAGCGAGGAGGCTGCCACTATATCTTCAAAGGCAGCTCCGCGAGATGATAGTAAGAAAGGCCATCGAGTCAGCGCGGCGGCACTGTCGTCTATCTGACCGACAACGACATATGGAACGAAGAACGGTATCGCTAGAATGCTGGTGTAAATGAAGCTGAAGACGAGAACCGGACGCTCCTACATGAGCCGTTGCTTGGAAGGGATAGGACGTTGGGAAGGACACTGTAGTTGCTCGGAAGCCCTCTTTGGGAGCTGGTGGTTGTTGATTTTGTGGTGGAACCGTTTCGCCTTAGGAGTTGAACAGTTAGCCCCAAGGTATAGCTGTGTAGTAGCGTGGTCGCATAATGAAAGCATAGAGTTCGCATACCGGATTCCGCTGCCATACCATCAGCTCTTTCCCAAAACCAGTGTCTTTTCTAGTCGAGTTCCCTAGCTACGTCTGGCTTAACGATGCAAAGGCCAGAAAGGAGTGCCAGGAAGAGTAACGCGAAAGTGTAATTCCAGCCAGAAATGGACGTTCGGGAAGCGATCATATAGAGCAGAAACTGGCGGCTTCTCCAAGAAAGTATTCATATAGTCATATACAGAAGAGGTATTATGGTACATACACACTCATCATAACGATGCCTCTCTGCTCTTGGTCCACATGCAAAGAACCCCGCCACTATCATTCTAGCAGTCGTTTAGTCTAAATTAGACAGTAAGTCATGAGATGGCTAAGAATGAATTTGACGGTTGAACAATTGAAGTCCATCATCGACGTGGCCGTCAGCAGGTCATAGGCGAAAATGTGAAGCCTTCCTGCGAGAAATTGTTAGCTTCGCCATTCGACACCCCACGAGAAGAGCAGAATAGAACGTCAATCTCAAAAGGGTGTTTTACCTGACACGCTGAGAGCTTCATAGCTCCCAGTAAAGCGATTTGCTCGTCTTTCAGAATTGCGTCGATATCGCTGACCTTCTTCTTGGTCCAGAAGCTGCGGAACGCTTCGACGAAGCTATTGCTATATTTCTCAACCACATCATCATCCACAGCGGCGAAACACAGCCTAAAGTACTGCCACCCCTTCTCTTCACGGAGTGCATCTGTTGGGCTGAATATTGATCCTGGCGAAACCAGAACCAGGTAGGGCTCCTGTGTCATGTAGAGCCAAAGTGCTCTAGCAAGCCTTTCATGTTCGACTTTGGTGTATAGAGGATGCGTCTCATAATGGGCGCGCATCCACAGAAACATGCCGGCAAGTGGATACACAAAGTCGTACATCTGCGTTTTGCTTACGACTTGATATTCTTCATCGGAGGAGGGGGAGAATGAAGATGCCACATCGACTAGCTGTTGGTTTGACGAGCGAAGAGCATACTTTCCTTCTTCGAGTATTGAGGTCATCTTCTGCATTCTCCGCTCGTAGTTACCACGTAGGCCTTCCAGCCAGCGGACCCAACCGGCAGTTTTCCACCCACTCCCGTCTTTGTTACCACCTTTGCCACCGTCTTTGTTTGACTGCGGACCTATGATCAGCTCCGCGATCATCGACTGTACAAAGCCTGACGGCTGTTGGGTTGAGGTTTCGGTAATGGGGAGAAGTTTGTCTATGAATTCTGGCTGTGCTGTAATCCATCCGAGACGGCATCCAGGGGCAACGGTCTTGGAAAAGGTGTCCAACCTAATAACTCGGCCGTCAGTGTCAATGTGTAGGTAACTGGGCACAAGGCTATCCAGAAAGGTGTATCCGCTGCTTTTTTGGCCCGCATTGTAATTATGGTTGGCGGGATAGTTGGCAGATACAGGCTTTCCGCGAGCCGCAACGGAGAGTTGGTTGGCGGTGGGATACTGGAGATACCAATAGGGATCGTCTTCAATAATCAGGATGTCATACTGATGACACAGCGAATATATCTCCTTTCGTCGTTGCAGAGATAGGAGACCGGATGTCGGGTTTTGGCCCATCCTACTATTGCGTCAGAGTTGTCTCCTTCAGAGCAGACTTACATACTCACGTTACCGTATACATCAAATGTGGCCTCTTGCCCTTGTTCGTATCCCAATTCTTGAGCACCTCTGCCAAACCGCCCTTCCCACTTGCTGTCATACCTTCATCGTCAACGGCAACAGGCACTATGTTTAGTCCTCTCGGCCTCACTGCTTGTATAGCACTCATGTATGCAAACTCTTCACATAAGATACCTTCTCTCTCGCGGATCCAGTCCCTTGCCTCATCCCAAATGTTGCTGAAGGCCTCGATTGATTTTGCGAAACCATCTGTAGAGCCAACAGTAAGAATTATTTCCGGGCCCCCTTTGTAAGGGACGTTCGGGTGGAGGTTCTCGCGGGTGAATTGGCGAAGGAAGGAATAAAGAGGGGGGTAGCCCCGAGCAGTGCCATATTGGAGAGCAGTTTTCAGATCAATTTTGCGCATGATGTTTGCCTCTGCAGAATCATGCGGAACAATGACTTGCGTGGCTGAAGCATCTATAGAGGAGGGTGGCTTATGCGCCACGTTGTTTGGAGGGTCGACCGGGTCGTTAGGAGTAGGATTGAAACGATTGGGTAGCGCGACGGAAGCCTCCAAGGTATCGTACGGGAAGTAGTCGGCGTTGGGAAGGCCTGCACATCATTAGGCGTCCGTCTTTGTCAGCTATCAAGACAGATTCACCTCCTGCCAAATTTCCGATGCCAGGAATAGTGAAATACTTGTAGAAGTCCTTGAGCTTGCTTGGAAGCCGATTCTTGGTGACGCGAGAAAAATGGTGGGAAAGGTCAAGAGGAGGGTTTAGCTCCGTAGCCCCCGGTGATTCAGCTTGCGTAGCCATGATGGTGGTGATTGCAGGTTACGAAAACCAAGTCCGACGTTGTAGAGATGAAGAAGGGCGCAAACGAAGAATCAAGAGGGCTTCCCAACTCGACTCTGACGCGCTGCTCTATCGATAACGAATCTATGATCGCTGACCAATCAAATATGCTTGAGAGTTGTCCGACGAGCTCGGGCTAGACGACAAATTGCTTCCCTTTATGAGGACCGTATTGAAGAAGCTCTCATGGATAGCTGGGAATTTAGCCTGTAGAATGACTGCGTTCTGCCCGTCTGTTGAAGCCCGTTTGTTGAAGAAACAATCGTCATTCCCGCTGTTAAAGTGTCGGGAACTGGAGCTTCCGAATCTGGAAGCTATCCCCACGCCAAGCCGCGTGGCCGACTTAGCATGAAACAAGCTGCGGCCGCGGGCTGTGGGCGAGAGAGCTCATGGGCGCCGGTCGTCACATCATTCGTCTCTTGCTGCGCATGCTTTTCTGTTCCATCGCTTTTATTTGCATTGCAATGGAGTTCATATCCTAGACATCCGAAATTTCGAAGATATTTCTCTCATAGATCTGCCAGCCCGCCGTAACTGGCCCTTGTTTGCAACCCCGCGCTTCATCTGAATCTCTAAACATTTGCCAATGGCTCTGCCAGAGCATCGCTACAACGATGAGCCGACAGCGCATGACTTTCCCTCACTTACCGACGACGAGACCGATGCTGAATCTCTAGACCACCGTCTCCTCCTTGGCTCAGAGCCTGAGTCTTCCAATCCTCTCCCGCTACCTGTGTGGATGCGCGAATCGGCCAAGTCTTTTAGGTACAAATGGGTCCCTCTGCCTCTGAGAAAAGCTGGAAGAGCCACAGCTCGTTGGGTCAAAGGTCCTCAGCCTCCACGGGATTTGCACATTAGCCCTTGGCTTCCTCAGATCCAGGAAGCACCGATCAGATTGCTCGACAGATATGTCCCAAAGAAACGTCACAGGGTTCTCCTCCTTCTCGCGCTGTACGCATGCTGGCTGTTGACATGGTCTTTGATGCTGTGGCATAATTCCAACTCTGGCTACATCAAAGATTATGGCAAACCTGGAAATCTATGGTGCGGAGCAAGTTTCTGGAATGCTGGCAATGGCTGCGGCCTGAATGGAAACGGCTGCCGTCCGTTTTCCTCCTCACATTTGGCATTCCGCTGCCCAGCTGATTGTCGAAATACGAAGCTATTAACGCCACACACCGTGGGCAACCAGACGCTTCAATATCAGGGACTAGTGGTTGGCGGTCCGAAAACGAACGACCCTGAGTTCATGCCGATATACCGTGCAGACAGTTTCATCTGTCAAGCAGCTATCCATGCAGGAGTCACCACAGACGCTGGAGGCGGTTGTGGAGTGGCCACTTTGGTAGGAGAGCACACTAACTATGAAGCCAGCACATTTCACGACATCCAGAGCACGTCCTTTCCGGCAACCTTCCCAAGGTCATTCACGTTCCAAAAGCTATCGGAATCTCAGAAGGAATGCCCTAGCGATTCTCGGTGGCCGCTCTTCGCCGTGACTGCGGTGGCTCTGGTCATCATATCCTTATTCACCATGTCTCCGGCAGTATTCTTTTTCAGCACTTTTGCTATCATGATGTTTCACGTGGGCCTTGTATCTGATCCTCCGAACCTTTCAAGCTTCCTCGAGAAGTTTAGCCTCCTTCTTTCGAGGTTCTTGCCGGCTATGTTTGTAGCAGCCATTCTCCATCGATATTGTGCGGCACCCTTGCTCACAGGACTGGCGGCACAGCTGGATAAAACGGTGCTCTATCTTGGATTCTGTTTTGTTGGAGCGCTGAACAACTACACTTTCGCTCCACTGATACCAATACAGCGACTGACATCCCACGACCTCAAAGCCCAGCCCGGTGCACCAATAGCCCTAGCCATCATTCTCACGTCAATCATAGCCATAATAATTGGACAAATTCACTACATCCGGGTTTCCGGAAACATGCCTCGATATCTCCGGATCTACATCGCCATGGGTCTAGGTCTATTGGTTTTCCTCGCACTACCTGGACTGAGGCTCAGGATTCATCACTATATCTTGGCACTTTTGTTCATGCCAGGAACAGCATTCAAGACGCGACCTAGCCTCATCTACCAAGGTTTGCTTCTCGGCCTCTTCATCAATGGTGTTGCTCGATGGGGCTTTGCCTCGATTGTTGAAACACCCGCTGCGCTTGGCGAATCTAGTGATGATGATGGTAGTGGCAACTCGTGGTGGGGCGCCAAATCACCCAATGTCACCGCCGTTGTAGCACCTGACTCCTCCAATATTACTCTCAACTGGGCTTCTTTGCCCACCGACAAAGGAGTAGACGGTGTTAGTATTCTGGTCAATGACGTGGAAAGATGGAGAGGCTACACAGACGAAGAATTGTATTGGGACCAGAACGAAGTCACTTTGAAAAGACGGAAACGAGAAGGCCAAGAACCAGAATTCTTCCGCTTTGCGTGGATGAATGGCAATGCTGTGGGACGGTACAGCAAAGCTGCGGTATGGGACGAGAAAGGAGTTTGGCATCCGATACCCCAAACATGATAATTGGCAGGCAGTCTGCCAACCAATAAATGAGCTTCGTTTCCAGGCACATTCGACTGATGTTCAGGAGCTCGTTCGTTCCCCCTTTTGGTCTTGTCGAGATCATAAAGTCCCGTATGTGAACCCCTTTCGCTTTTCTTCAGTCACTGGCCCGTCGATTTTGATACACTATTGTTCTCTGATACTGGAAAAGCATTTGTCCACTGCCCTGGTCCGCTCTGAAGATTTGACTAGATTGGTCTGCTTCCTTTGCAAGATGTCCGTACAAGCTGAAATGCTAGATTCCACCTACATTGACCCAGAGCTCGATAAGGCAGGTCAGATCCACTTCCTTTAGGATGCTGTTCGTTAATGCGAACCCCTGCTGCAGCTGTTAAATAGCGGTCCACCGCTCAAGGGCTTCGACGCTTCAACGGACATTCCGACATTACGAGCACGCCTTCTGGAGATGAAACGAAATCTCACCAATGCGAATACTGCAGCACAAGGGAGCACCATCGCGGAGGAAGATCTACAGATCCCAACTCGCGATCAAACCCAGATCACTCTTCGAACCTACTGATCAAAGTCCGCTCCATCAGGCGGGGCTCCGATTCTCGTGATGTATCACGGAGGGGGCTTTTGCCTCGGCGGTCTCGACAATGAAACACTCAACTGCGGACGATGGGTCGAAAGATTCGGCTGTGTCGCCATCAACGTGGACTACAGGCTGGCGCCGGAACATGCATTTCCCACTGCTGTGCACGACGTTTACGACGCCCTAAAATGGGTTTGTAACGTCGCTTCTCCTTTATGCCACGAGAGATGCTTATCGAGGACTCCGTAGGTCGCTACTCACTTCGATGACATGGGTGGAGACCCAGCCAAAGGGTTTGTAATCGGCGGTATATCTGCTGGCGGCAACCTTGCCGCTGTCATATCACATATCTATCGTGACGAGGAGATGTCTCCACCACTCACGGGAATCTATCTCTCGGTTCCAATGCTTGTGAGCCCCGAAGTCGTCCCCGGCAAGCTTAGACACCAGTATTTGAGCCGTGAACAAAACGAAACCGCTCCAATCTTGAACAAGGAAGCTATGGCCCTCTTCAGAGGTACGTTGAGGCCCCGCATTGTCCCAAATTCGGATTGTGGATGACCGTTCACGATTCTCCCCAGCCTACAAGGAAGATCCGGTATCACCACTTGCGTCACCACTTATCTTTCCCCGCCGGACACAAAAGCCTGCCGCTGACGTATTTCCAAATTTGTGGCATGGACCCCTTGCGTGACGACAGCTTCATCTATGAGCGCATCCTAAGAGAAGAATGCGCTGTTAAAACCCGTGTGGATTTCTACCCTGGGTTACCGCACAGCTTCTGGTCATGGTTTCCCGAAGCAACCTTCAGCAAGAAGCAGTTGAAGGACTCGATGGAAGGGATGGCCTGGCTACTAGAGTCCAAGTAGGCAGTATCGGTGTAAAGACATCTCGTGCATTTAGCGGAAATCCAATACACACGTCAGGAGAAGCACAAGGATGACCTGAGTATGTGTTTGTAGGCACCCAGGTAGCACAATTCACTGCCAAAAGTTCTATTCCGTCAAGAAGCGCACCATCTCTGATAGCGTTTGAAATCTACACTTTTGTAAACGGATCATCAAAATACCATACCGGATCGCCGTCAGGACTGATCTCGCATTCGGTATATCCATTACCCATGAACTGGAACCGGTTTTCTGTCCGATACGTGATCTCATAATCCTCGTACCGAACATTCTTCAGCATCTCGAAAAAGTGCAGTCGGCTGCCAGGGTAGATGGCGGTGACCGGCCCGTGAGTCTTCTTGTTCTTAAACCAGGATGAACATGCGGAAGACCAGGCAAGCCGCTTCATGAGCTCGTGCGTGTGGTTGTGCAATTCGCGAACGACTTCCTTCTTGGGCTCGTATGCCTTGATGTTCTCCGTCTGTAGCTTTTCGATCATCTGGAACATATATCGGGTGTACCATTCCAGGATCAGGAGCAGAGAGCTGTGGCTGGCTGGACAGTTCGGTCCGACGAAGACTAGCAGCAGGTGAGCATCAAACAGGTATGTGACTGAGAGCTGCACTCACGAAATAGATTTGGAAAGTTCGGAGTAGTGATTCCCAAGTACCCCTTTGGAAAGTCACCGAATTGTTCTCTCAGATTCGCCCTGTTCCGACCAATGATTTCGAAATGCGGCGTGAATGAAGTGTCAAAGCCAGTGGCAAATACGACCACCTCCACTTTATGCTCATGGCCCGATTCGTCCACGATGCCATCTTTGGTAAGCTTGGCCGCCGACTCGGTGACGACCTCGACATTAGGCGCTCTTAGTGACTGCAGATAGCCAGAACCGGGCGTCATGCGCCGACAACCAAGTGAAAAATCAGGTATCATATGTTTGGTAAGGCGCGGGTCGTGGTCCAACTGTTGCGACATGATGTCGGCCACGAGTTCACGAGAAGCTTTTTGATCTTCGCTTTTCAGATGCATCTGACCTGTGTCAACATGGGTCCGAGCTCATAGGTCCAAGAGTAGTACTCACAAGTGTGAACCGCTTGTTCAATTCGCCCTCTATGTCGCGAGCGTACTTCAGGTACTTCTCAGGGTTGGTATTGAATTCGTGTAATTGTTCTTTGGTTCGCAACAGGTGCTTACAACTAAAATTTGTGCCTCCAGGTCCGGCAAATTTGGCTCCGAAACCTGTTGTGATCCAAACTGGAGATCTCAGGAATGGGATTAGCTTCCCAACAACTGTGGTTAGAATCAGTTATCCAGATATCCGAAGCGAAGAGGGATCGATCCTCTGCTCACCGGGCTGGATGGAAGGCACTATTTGAACAGCGGACGAGCCTCCACCGACCACAGCCACAGTTTTGCCCTTCAAGTCGTATGTCGAGTCCCATTTTGCGCTGTGCATAAGCTTTCCCTTGTATTGATCTAGTCCTGGGATTTTGGGGTACTGCCATGAACTTTTTGCGTACGATCAATCCGTTTCTTCTAATACCAGCCCCCAAGAAGCCAAGTGGAAGAGCTTACTTTAGAACACCAGATCCATTCACCAAAATTTCGCAACTATCCTCAAAATGGGATCCGTCGGCTCCCAGAATGGACAACTTCCATTTTCCCTCCTCTTCATCCCAAGTCGCCGACTCCACTTTTGTGTTCAGCTTCACGTACCTTTCCAGGTCGTACTTTGTCGAAACGTCTTTGAAGTATTGCCATATCTCTTCCGAAGATGAATAATATCTTGACCAATTCGAGTTTCTCGCCCAAGTGAATTGACTAAGCGGCACAGCGATCAGTCAGTGTCCCAACGCCTCAGAAGTGAGGGAATATCAAAGGGGCAGAAGTGAGGGAATATCAAAGGGGCAGAAACCAAACGCTCTTAGAACTTGAACTTAGTACTAACTGTGACTGGGAATATCACAAGTACAGCCGGGGTACCGATTTTCCAACCACGTCCCTCCAACGTCACTATTCTTCTCGTAGATCTGTAGCTCCACGTCCTTCAGCACTCGCTCCGCCTTGTACGCAATTTGTAGTCCAGTTGCCCCGGCACCCACACAGATCATCCGGGTGGGTCGTCTGGCGAACAGGGGATGCTCGCTGATGCGGTAGCCATCAAAGTCTTGATTGTACCAATGGTTTTCATGAACAGCGTCAAGATCCGGCAAAGCTTCTGAGTCTGGAGTGGCAGAATTGGTCATGATTGGACAAAACAGCAAGGAAATAAGGGAATGAACGCGGACAAAAGGAAGTCTATTAGGAAGGACCTCTTTCGTGATCGGGCGCACTGTAGGGAGTTATTCCAAAAGCTGAACCCAAAGAGGGCACCGAGTAGTAGTAATAGTAGTAGCAATCAGTGAGCTGTGGGAGCGATCAGCGTCTAGGAATTTGAAATCAGACGGTTTCTCCAACGTCTTTTGAGTCCAAGAGGGAGTGGACGCTTACTCCGCTGGTGAGCATTGTCCTGTGTGTATCCCCGCATGTCTTTTAGGCGCCCCAGTCCCGAGGCAACTTTCTCTGCGAGTGGTACTAGTAATTGTCCAGCGGAAATACATTCTGGCAGTTCTTTACTAACGGCCCCCATTCCAACATCTTCCCAATCCGGGGCCGTAGCCTACTCAGATCAATGATTGCCTTCTCCTGTCTGCCATCTCCACATACTCCACTCGTGCAATACCTCATCATCCCAATCATCGCCCACCAACTCTCGCCCCTCGTCGATCGCTTCCAAGCCACCACTCTGTAGAAGTTCCCACAGCTCCCGAATCTCATCCAGATAAGCCACACGCATTGGATACGCGATGATTGCTCGAGCGTCCGAGCCATGTTTCAACCACCTTAAGATCGTGCGCGAAAGCATGCCCGGATGCTCTTCGGAGTATATCGTATCTGCCGCAAGTATGACAGTTGCTTTATTGGTCTCGGCTTGCAGTGTAGTACTATGCTCTTGGCCTTCTGCGTCAATGCTACTAGTAGTATGAAGCACGAGCTTGTCGGGATTTGCCCAGTCGAGCGTGCCACAGAACGCGCTGCCTCCAAGCGCACAGAGGGTTTTCCTGTTCGTACAAATGTTTACAGCCAAGCCTGGGACAATCGGAGCCAGATCGCTGAGAACGACATTGGTATTCCAGATAGCTGCGGCGGAAAGGCCTACAAGTCCAGTGCCCGCACCTAGTTCAAGTACACTGGTACTAATAGTAGTACCAGTAGAAGCTGCCGGATGTAAAGAATTCCAGTCAAGTGCAAAGCGGTGTAAACGAGTTGCAAGGATGAACGATGATCCCCATGTCGTCAGCCTGAGGTTTTCAGCCGCTAGAGCAGGCTCTTCAAGTTTGATATGGACTGTTTCTCCAGAGCTGTTTTTGGGAATATCGAAATTGCGCGAGCCTTTCCCCATTGTAAACCTTGGGAAACGATTGAGATGAACTGCCAGCAGTACTAGTAGTAGTACTACTAGTAGTGAAACTTATTCCCCTTGTACTACTAGTACTACTAACTTCTGGCGTCTGTCCAACCGATAAGCCCAGATAAGTTCTAAATCCACTTCCCAAAATTCAGTACTAATGCACAAGATCTTTATAGCCCCGGGGATGGCCGCAGGGGAGCCCGCTTGGTAGTACTAATCTGCTTGACCACTATTTCGCAGTACTACTACCACGAGCTCTGTACGTTTCACAAGGCGCAGTTGCCGAGGCACAATTGAGAGTTGCTTAGTACTGTGCCAACACCCCAGGGCCGTTCATGGAAACTAAGTACGTCCGAGGATACTACCATGCCGCCCGCATAGGTTAGTCTATACTCGAATTATACTCGAAGTTTGTTAGATTTGCATTTGAGAAGCGTTCGAACTACACTTGAGCACTATTGGAATGTCTTTGAGTCAGGAATGTCTGAATGCGGAACGGCCGATTACAGTTTGAACGCGGCTGGAGTGCACTCAAGCGACGTTCAAGTAAAACGCGATTCCTTAAATGCACGAATAGTATTTCGGCGCTCCAACTACGTTCGAAGTATTATCGGAGGGAGAGCGTTTACTAAGTGCGCGTTGTATGAGGGCCCGGTTACGATTAGAGACGACCACATGCTACGGCTTACGTCGCTTTCAAAAACAGGATTTCAAAAGCCAATCTAACGAACGCGGCCCCCGTAGCTGCTCGAGCTGGTCGATGGCCTGTCTAGAACCGCCGAAAGTTTCGCGCCTCGTAACGGCGGGGTCTTGTCGTCCGCCGACGCTTGCGATTGCTGCCACGCGTGTGGCTCGGTAATGGCGTAGCTGTTGAGGACCGAATACCGTACAGTTTCGTTAAAGAGGGCGTCCAGGGCATCCTCGTCCCATTTCTCGTCCTCGTCCTGGTCCTCGCCCGCCGCCGCCGTTCCCTCGAGACCCTCTGACATTGAGCCAAACGGTCCCAGACTTTCTCGAGAGCGAGACCTATGTTCAGGCGTCGAGTCAAGCCATGATGGCCGCTAAGCGCCACCTATCATACCCAAATTATAGCCAAGATGTCCCAAGGGATACTATGAATGGACCACATTTAGCGGCGTACTTTGGACTGGAGGAAGCTATGCAGGCTTTAGCTATGCGTCGTCATGACTGGTACTACTAAAGTACTACGTACTACTAAGCTTTGGTGGCTTCAAGGACCCTTAGATAAGCTCTCTAGGGCCTTAAAGTTCCGAGTCGTTCGGTAAAAAGTGGAAATCAAATGCGACTGGAAATCAAGTCCAAAGCCGAGGGCGGTAAAGGCAATAAAGGCGGGGCTACAAGCCCTCCAGCACAATTTGAAGCGCCGAATACTACTACAGAAAACCCCCTCCTTCCGACATGCATGCATAAAACTTGAATTCTCCCCAATGGGCTATGGTTCTAGTAGTGGCTGGCATCGAGTTTCCGCTGCACGTCTGCTGAGGATAGAAGCGTTAGCAATTAATCTCGCATCGAGGTGGAGCTAACTGGACAGCAAAGCTTTACGAGTTCAACTGAAGTTGCTAGCAATTATCGTGATTGATTGGCGTACGAGATCAAGTTGGCCACCCGACAGGCAGCCTTATGCGTGTGGCTTCGTATTGTCTTGTACTAGAGCCTATACTCTAGCCCTGGATCCCTGCTTTCCCTCTGCACCTTTTGCATCTCTGAGCATCCAACAGAGGTCTGGGCTGCCAGTTACTAGTAATGACTGCCCCTCAACAGCTCAAGACAAAAATGGTGAGATAGTAAATTCACTGACATGGGACATTGCGTTTGGTGAGAGGCTCCCCCAATAATTTTCTGAACAATACCTCCAAAATGACTACTACTAATGGGGATACTACTAGTACATTCGTCATATGCCTTGAGAATACAGTCCGCTGTTCCCCAAATATTGCCGCTGCCGCACATGAGATTCTCCAAAATCGGAAGAAACTTCATTGGGTCGCCTTTTCAGAACCAGAAGGCGGAATCACGAAAGCAGATCCGTACATATGTTACGTCAAAAGTGGCCGTTTCCACTTCAGTCCAACCATCTACACACCAGCTTCTGGTTCGAAGCTTGAAGATTTGCTCAACGACAAAGACTACAAAAATTCCGAAGAGGTTCAACTCGTGACAAATGGGAAAGGCAGATTTTGGTGCCGCTTCGAGACTAAGAAAACTTACGGCTTTAGCAGAAAGATTCCGAACGCCCCATTTCAATTCTTGAAAGCAGGTAATCCTCATGGATGGCCCGTCCATGCTGCTTTCGGAGTGAAAGATTCATTCGTTTTCGTATACAGCGATGGCCATGTTGACTGGGATCTCAAGTCCTCCTATAACGACCTGGACAAGGTTTTTCTCAAGCGGCTGACAAAACCCAAAGAACTACTGTTTGCGGCAGACCAGTTCTTTTGTGCTTTCAGTGTCACCTACTCTTTTCCCTCTGGTGAAGCATGGAAGGAGATCGACGAGTTCATTTTGAGTGGGACTGGTCTGAGGGTTATCAGTGACAGCCCGACATTGAGGAGTTCAGCTGACCCTTCACCCTCAAGTACGTCTGGCGCAGGAACCAATTCATTGGTAAAATTCGCAGAAAAGGAGGCAAAGGAGGCAGCGAAGGATATGACGGAAAATGCAATCAGCGATTGGCTGGGGAACTGACTGATACTTCAAAATGCTGCACGGGGATACAGAAAGGAACTTGAAGGTATAGGGAAGCACGGTGCAAGCCACCTGAGATGGGACACTCAGTACTATGTGGGAGAATTGTTCGGACATTCTGCTCCATCAAGTGGTCTTTGCAGGTTCATATACCTGGAGCTCAATCCTGCCGCTTGGTGTCTTGGACGGCAACAATGAGGAACTCTAGGTAGTGGGCATACTGGGCATTCAGATCGTTTCAATACCAGTGTGACCAAATGCAGAGCAATAGGCTGATAGTAGGCAGTGGTTACAATGATTTACGGTTATGGATCGGACGATGCGGGGAAATTTTTATTCCCTCTCGAAAACTGCTGCTTTTCATCCTGAATCATCTCGCTGACCCACAGAGCGATCTCAAATCCCAAATCCAAGGGGGCCCCAGATGGCTCCCCTTCAATCCTACCCGAGATATCTTGGCCTTCCATTTGCTAGCCTTGGTGTTTTACTGTAGCCCCTATTACTATCTTGGAAAAGTGGCGTGACAAGGTCAAATTGCACCAAAAATGCACAAAACCGAACGAGGATGTTCAGCTCATGCAGCTACCGGCGCTTTCCAGTCCTTCACACGTGCTCAGCTCAATGGCTCTTAATCTATGCCGTGGTCCACTTATTCAGCCATTGATACAAGCATTTGTATTTGAAAATCGGTAGAATCAACGTGCACCAAGCTTGCGTAATAGAATCTTGATCAGCTATGCCATATGTCCACCAAGATGGCCGGCAAATGGACTTAAATCACGGTGGAATCTGGCAGAAGCGGCCAGCGGAGACACAAACGCAGGTGCAGATTCAGCCCTACTCAGCCCTACTCAGCCCTATTCGGCCCTACTTACCTATGGAAAGTTGACACAACCTGAGCCGACTATTGGATACCGGAAGGCTCTTGGACAATTCCACCAGCCCATCCCCGACGGGCATGCATGAGAAGAGTCAAAAGACCTAAAAGCAATGTGCATCATTAGCAGCTATGAATCCTGTGGGTGGTCCTGACCCGGGTGGCCAAGCTTTACGCGGCACAGTTTCCTTGCATCGTTCCTCGACGGCGACTCGACGAGAACATCACTTCGCACACCACCTTTGCATCCAGCCCCTCATAGAAGACCTGAGGCAACCACGTTAAGCAACTCAGACTTCTAACAGCGCGATTTATGCGACTGGCCGGCGCATGGCATCGGCTGAGCTTGGTGTTCGTATCCAAAGCCCTGTGCATGAGGGGGCTTACATGAAGTTGAGATAATCTGAACAGATTTTCTCCAGCTCTTTTTACCATCCGCTGATGAAGATTGGAATTCCAGAATCTTGAACCTAATCGATTCGTCAACATGGCGCCTCCTTCCAACGATGCTATTATGCAAGGCATGAAGCAGCTCTCCGAATTCATAAGTGATCTTCACGAGAAGGATGTTGCGTTGAAACAGGGAGGAGACAAGTCGCTAGCAAAGCTTCGGGCTCCTTTAGCCAAGGTTGTTGGCGACAACGACGACATAATCAAGGAGAGGATCAGTCATCTCAAGAAAGCGCCGAAACTCACCAAGCCTGTCCCTATCCCACCACCAAAGAGTCCCTTGGCAGTCTTTGATCAATTTTTTCAACCGCCATTCCAATACCAGTGGACCGACACGGGAGGGGATTCGGGCGTTGGCTCCGCTGCGGCCAATGATCAGGATGGCACCATCAGCGTCGGCGTCGGCGCTGCGAACCAGAACGGCTACGCTGCTGCCGGAGTGGGATTTCTCTTCCAGCCTCCACGCGACATGGTGATCTATATCGAACCTCTGGTCACGTACAATTTCAACTGGTTGGATCTTGCGAACTTCATCAATGCAAGCTGCAGCGCCTTTTTCGCAATCCGAGTCCAGGTGTTTGATGGATCGTCGAAGTCCCTGGTTGATACTATTGACTTCACTTACCCCTTATGGAACGACACTGCTGGATGGCTCGACGAACACAGCAACAGCGGGACCGGAGCGACAATCAATGCAAGCCCCACAATATTTGTGATCGGTGGCTACTATTACATTATCTGGTTTTGGTTCGACATTTCCTGTGCAAACGGGTTCTCCACCTTCTCTGATGGTTCGATTGAGGCTCGCGTCAATTATGTCTTCTTATACTCGCCCAACTGAAACTCAGACAGGACTCTTAGGAATGATGGATGGCAGTGTGCAGAGCTTGGTGCAGATTGATGATCTGATTGAAAGGCTGAAGTCTTCTAATGGTTCCGCTTCTCAAATTTTGCGAATAGGCCGCGTTTCGGTTGCCTAGAGGAGCCAACGTCTGGCTAATATGGCAATCATGTATTTAGTCACTCATTAAACAGGTAGTACTCAACAAGACAGTTGCTTCCAACCTACGCATATACATACCTGTCTGTGGTGCGCAACAGGGACAAACCCTGCTCTCCTCATTTGGACTTCCGCAGTGAAGCACCCAGAAGAGTGACTCCAAATCATGCCTGAAGGAGTGTTTCTCGTCAAGAAGCCACCCGATTGCCATGAACGCCCTCGTGCCGATCTTGCTCCGCGCTCCCGAACGATTTTCCCAGAAGCTCGGTGATCGCAAGATCGAGGTCGAAGAGGGATTGCTGTCTTCCTCACTTATCATAAGATTACCTAGTAAGACGCCACGTTGGAGCATACCAGCCCGTGTGTATAAAGACCTATGTTCTTAAATGCAATCCTTCAGCGCAGCAAGCAGGGCGGCCGGAGAGCTCGCTCTGTAGAGAGCCTTCCCACAGCCACGGACAATGACGCGACGACGTACCCGATCCTGCCCCGCGGGACTCATCCCATCTTTAGTCGGAGAGCTCGAGCAGGTGTGCTTGCTTGGGGCGTTCGTATAGCTTGATGACCACTTTCTGCTGGTGCTCCAGCTTTGTCTTGTATCGCCTTGAACTCGAGTCATGTTCGGAGGCATCGTTAAACCTTCTAGTTTGTAGCCTGTCGCTCTCGTGATGTCCAGCTCTTTGCGGACATTGTCGTGGATGTCGTCGTCGTTTATCGTTGGCGCGAACCGTCTTATGGTGATAGTATCTCGCCGCGTTGATCACACCTTTCTCTGTTGTCTCACGCAGCAATTCGTCTTCTTGTCACGCTCCGGGTACTGTTAAGGATCTTTGATGACAAGAGGTTTCTGTGATTCAATCCCTCACGATGTGTTTTCCAGCAAAGTTGTCGCCCGACCGATGACACAAGGCGCCCGCTTTATGGGCTCATCGATGATAAGGCGCTCCTTCTGATCGTTGCGTATGATCTCGGTGTATTGTTTGCCCTCCGATAGTAGAATCGTAGGGTCAAATCCAAGCCGCTCCTCATCCATGCTCAGGTACCCTACTACCGCTGAGACGAACTAGAGTCCATCTTTGTTGATATCAAACGGAGAAGACGCGCTGCCTCTCGTCCGATCAAGCTGCCACAGACGCATGGTAGATCCACCAAGGGTGAAGCCTTGGACAAAGTGACGAGTGTCTCGAGTCCCAAACCAACGGTAAGGTCAATATATTGTCGACGAAGATTTGTGGAACAGGCGCTTCCAAGTGGGATACCAGTCGCAAATCCTTCTTGCTTAGCCAGAACACCACGGGGGAGAACTCGAAGCACCGCCACAGCCTTCAGTTAGTTCACTAAGATTTCGCGACAGAGCCTCAAGCGCACAGGGTTATCGTCGTGTGCAAACGTCCGTCGGAAACCATGTGATTCGAACCCTCAGGTCCCTTTCAATTCCACAGCTTCGTAGCTATAGCACCAACTTTGTATGGCAACGGTACCAACTTGTGGATCTGGCTATCCTCACTGCATTTAAGAGCGAGGATACTTTTGCCTATTTGGGAAATGGGAGGACGGAACTGGAACTGAAGGGAAGTTAGCAAGAGCTTGCGCCGTTCATAAGGAATGAAAGATATGCCATGGTCTACCTAAGGTTGCGTATTGATTGCAGCGATAAATTTTGAAACCTTGATCGATTTCAGTGGTTGTTTGTGATAGCTTGGAATGCGTCACCGCACGCTGTTCTCCCATATCTCCTAAGATAATTGCCAGAAAAGAAGGGGCTTTCTTCTTTAGCGTTAGCCGGCATTCAAGTAGAATTTCCATTCGTAACTGCTCTCGTGAATGCAGTCATGAGAGTTGAGGATGGAGAGCGTGATAGGGTGGAGCGTTGGGCTGGCCCGGCTCCACCTTCCTAGCGGGATCCCACTGAGCCCCTTGGCACGCCAGCCATGGATGTCGGGCGTCAGCTGAGGTCATTGTGATTGTGACGATAACGAGAAAAAATCATGCTTAGCGGCATCCTTGCTATCAGCCCTAGATAAAGATTTCTCCGACAAATAACGATGATGTGCTAGAAACGGTGCCAACCAAGAGCATTCGTTGACGGGAAGCGAACACACCCTTTTTCCGGATGTAGAAGATTTTCCCAGCTGTACAGGCCAGTTCCGACGCGAATGTCTCATTCTTGCCAACCCCTCGCTGCGCCTCTCGTAGCGGGAAAAATTCCTCCAAAAATGGCACGTTTGGAAATGTCCTCAGCGCTTCTTGTCAGATGTCTTCAGCCCCTCCATTGCCAAGACTCGTATTGCAAAGCAAAACCCGTACTCCAATGAAAACGAAAGCCACCCCGGGATTTCGCATATGAAATGGCTTATGCGGCGTCCGCGGGCCTGATCAAAAGGTTACCGTGATTGGGGGACGGGAGGGCGAAGGGTCTAAATGACATGCAATATACAAGTTCCTGCAAAGATTGTTTTCACAACCCGCTCCTCAACATACCAAGTCGAATTACAGGTGGTTTGCCTAGCACTGCAAACATCCAGCGATGCTCAAATTTCGGCTTACGTATAAGCCCGAAGCCTCTAAACCACAAACCTCGCACGAGTATGTATGAGATGAGACAATGGCGCGGCTATAATGAATTTGCTGACAAATTCGTGGCTTTCAGGAGCTCGGACATCAAGTCCAAGATTCCCCAATCAAATTCAAGATGGAGTCATCGTCTCCACATCGGAACAAAGAAGGCACAGCTCGAGCACACACAGGCACAGCTCGAGCACACACAGGCACAGCTCGAGCACACACAAGCACAGGCTCCTATCCCATCCACCCCAGGACAAATCGGCGCTAGGTCCAAGCTCAATGATTCTGGACTAGTAAAGAAGTATGGCAACTTGGGGGCAGTTGTTGGGGAAGGCTCAACCGGCTCCATACAGCTAGTGAAAAGAGATTCAGACGGCGTCGTGTTTGCTGTGAAAAGATTCCGGCCGAGAAGTGTCCTTGAAGATGAGACAGCATACGTACGAAAGGTCAAGATTGAGTTCAATATCGGCTCGTGTCTCCATCACGGCAATATTATTGAGACCCTCGATCTCTTTGAGGTGGACAAGCAGTGGTATGAAGTGATGGAATATGCTCCTTACTGCTTATTCGAGATTGCTCTCTCCAAACAGATGTCAATTGAGGAGATAAGATGTTCGTTCTTGCAGATTCTGGCTGGTGTTAATCATCTACATCGGCTGGGATATGCTCATCGAGATCTGAAACTGGAGAACGTAGTGGTTACAGAGAAAGGAATTATGAAGATCATTGATTTCGGGAGCGCGATGTTGTGCCGGCATCCAATTACAGGAAAGGTGACTCTTGCCACCGGTAAGCACTCCACGTCACATTCCTGACAATCTTGGGAGAAGGCTCATCTTTTCGCAGGTATTGTGGGATGCCTTCCTTACATGGCTCCGGAGATCCTTCTACATAGTCCTTATGACCCCCAGAAGGCCGACGTCTGGTCCTTGGCTATCATGTATTGCTGCATGATCCTCGGCCGGTTTCCGTGGAAAGCACCTGCCCTCCGTGACGAGGCTTTTAGGGCTTTTGCAACCACCCGAAGCCGCAATTCGCATGCGGAACGCGGAATGGGAAGAAGATCAACGGAACCGTCCTTGCCCCAGGCTTCGAATTTAGCGGCAATGGCATCTTGTGACTTGGAGGTACGCAATCCAGATACGTTATCCATGATCAACATCAACCTAGACGAAGCTGCAAATATGAAGGCAACTGAGGTTGACTCGGAACCTTGTTGGCTGCTAAGACGGCTCCCGATTGAAAGCAGGACGGTCATCCGGAAGATGTTCCTCCTAAACGCCGACAATCGTCCTACATTGGAACAAATCAGTAGCTATCCTTGGATCCAGCTAGGCCAGCTATGTCCACCAGAGGATGGTGGAGCAATGCACTATGGTTACCGACACGAACACGTCCTACAACACGGGTAGTTCATTGTTTGCAATCACGCATTGGCGGGCCCAGATTTTCACGAACATTGCGGAGACCCCTGAAGAAGAATGGGAGAAAGCTAGAGCATCAATTCGCTTGATCCATACTCGCAAAATCCCCTAGCTAGCTTGACCTTCAACAGATTCTTCTGCACAACTTCCTCTTGTCTCTTCACCAACTCCTCCACATCCCAGTTGGTCGTTGTGTACCTGCCATTCAAGAACCTCACAGCAGATGTACTCAGCCATACGGCCACAGCACCGGCCGGCTCTGGAGTATCCTTGCACACGGCTTTCAGAAATCCGTTTTCATATCGGCGTCCACAATGCCTGGATGGAAGGTAACTGCTGTGACATTCTCATTCTCGGCTGCAGTGTAGCATGCGAGCTGGAGATCTGAGAGCTTGGTGATGGAGTGGCTTGACGAGCCGGGTAGCATGAGGAGAGTAGGACCGGAGGTGAAGAAACGACTGTTCTTTGGCGTTCTTTGGCGAGGAGATGGACGGAGTAGGAGTTTCGCGCCACGAACGTTGATTTCCTATCACTGGTACCAATATCAGCGTTACAGCTCATGAAAGGCAATTACCAAGGAAGCATACGAAATCTCAACCATGTCACCATATCGTCATCACGCAGAAAGTGGCCCGCGCTGCTCAAGAGACCGGAATTGTTCACGAGTACGTCGACAGTGCCGAACTTGGCCCTGACCGCGTCGAATGCAGCCTTGGCAGACGAGTCGCCTGTCATTTCAAGCGGCAGAGGGAACACTTCGACATTCGGGTTTGCGTTCTTGACGTTAGCTTCGGTCTCTTTCAAGGTCTCGATCTTTCGGGCAGTGATGACGACCCTTTAGCACCAGCAAGGGCGAATGCGTCTGAAAAACCCTGGCCCAAACTGTCAGCCATGTTGCGGAATGGGCTTCATGCCCGTGAAGGTTTAAACACACATGTCTTTCTATCCCTCTAGAAGCACGAGTGATCATAACTACCTTGCCAGCTTGCGAAAGGCCCGGTGACCTCGGGTCGGCAGCTGGGTATACATTGCGGTAGCCCTTCTTGGTGAAGGCATTCGCCGTTGTGAAATAGTGTGGGTCGCTGGCCATTTTGGAATGTTGTTATCGAACGCGGGCTTTCGCGCTGTGAGAGAGCACAGAGATTGCAGGGGTGTAAGCAGGAGAGGGCGAGGAGATCACGACAAGAGGGAGAGAGCACCATGGCCTTACATAGATTGAACCAGCCGCGACAAGAAAGCTCCCTGCTTGAACCAAAATTGGTCTGTTCGTGATTCCAAGGTGCATTCCATCAAGCAACCACCGATTCTGTCGCGTGCCAGCTAACCCCAACGTCCGGCCACTACCATTGAGCTGCGCAAGCAGATAGAGCCGTAGGTGGAGCACAGCGAACATCTCCTGCAAAGATACTTTGTCGACATCGGTAAAGGCTTGTCGGGCAGTGGTAGGTGGGGCTGGGAAGTTGGTGCTCGGTAACGCACGCGCGGCGCCTTATGAGTCCGAGTGGCCGTCCAATGCCGGCGTATTAGTCCAGCGTCACTGTCGTGAAACTGGATCGTTAGCTATTCCTATTTGAAATGTCAGAGAAAAGTGCTGGCTTTGCGAAAGTGGTAAACGTGGATCTGAGCCCTACCTCAGCCTGGGGTATCGATCAGTCAGAATGGCCGCTAAGGCTACTCCATGTCCCGTCCATGACGTCTGTCCAGAGCGGCCCTGGGCATACTTATGGATGTGAGCAGTTGTCGAAACAAAACCTCTATCCCAGATATAATATCCTCTCGTACACTTGGGGCCGATGGCGATCGAACAGTGAGAGGCCCGTCGGCATCAAGGGCACGACGTGGAAAATTCCAGCAGTTAGACCAGAACACTTTACGCCCAAAGACTTTGAGCAGGTGTTGAGACTTATTTCCAAAGATGTCGACTATGTTTGGGTAGACGTTGCCTGCATCAATCAAGCTCAATCTCCATAAGATGTGGCTGAGGGGATGGATCAGGTTGGAAAGCAAATGGGGATTTTTTCTCGGGCATCTCAGGCATATGTTTGGTTGAACCATCTTTCGAAAGCGGACTTGGAAAAGTCGCTGGACGGAGTTATGGAACCCGCACTGGGCCTAGGAGATGAGCTGAGCAATCTACAAAAAGCGAAACACATAAGTGTTGAGAATGAGAAATCAGTGTGCGAGCTGCTTGAAGGTATCAGACAGGCCTCTAGATCGCTTTGCAGCGACCCTTGGTTCTCATCTTTATGGACTTTGCAAGAAGCCGCTCTCCGAAGGGATGCGATAATCCTTTCACGAGAAGGTTCAACGTTACTGGCTTATGACGGTAAGACCTTGCTCTCTCTGGCGATCGTCGGCAACTCCTATCGCAACTTGTTGAAAGTCCTTAAACGACATCTGGCCCGCTTCCAAGGGACTTCGACGAGGCTCGTCAAACAGGCACTCCTTGACTTGCAGGAGGAGGTCGAGAGCAACGTATTGTCGTTCATGGTCTGCAACAACCCTAATGTTCCGTATAGCCTCGCCCGTCATCGCACGTCCACGCGACCGGAAGATCGAATCTACGGTATCATGCAACTTACAAATTCCGCCTTGGGAAAGCTTTGGAACCATATAAACACTTCACACTTGAAGATCTGGATGTCCAGTTCTCCTGCCAGCTGAATGGGCGTAACCCGGTACTCGCTCAGATGTTTGTACACCTTCAGACTCCCAAGATCGGCAGAAGTTGGCAGATCACACAACAGTCGATGGTGCCTTCGTCGCTTATCTCGTATTCGATCCTATCGCCAGACGAGTATGACTGTGTCATAGCCATAGATAATGACTTGCACGCCTCAATCCGAGGACACGGATGGCGCTTTGCTGATATGATCGATTTCTTGGTGGAACACTGTGGAAATATCATGCTGGATCGCAACCTTGGCATAGGAAATCAAATCTGGGCGTCGGTCAACGGCAGTGATCCGGTTAGCCGGTATCATGCCGATCCTAGGCTTCGAGATATATACGAGAAGCTTCAGAATGGCCTGTCAGGTTCCGAGAACGATGTCTTGTCTGTCGAAGATCTTGTGCTGATGTATATGGGAAAAGTCGAAAAAGGGCAAACTTTGGGAAATGGGCCTATTTCTTATCCTGTATATCTTGGTCTTATTTTGTTGCGACAGCAAGAGCAAGGGCACCGATATCATTGGGTGAGAGTGGGGATATGTACGTGGTATGTGGCATTCGATGAGCTTCCTCCGTGGGCTCTTTATGAAGGAGTATGTTGGTAAACTACTGTCGAGGGGAGGAATGTGAGTGTGGTCAAGGTGTGCGTCGAGGGTCTATTCCATAGGTAAGCGATCAAGCAGAGGATGCTGTACACTAGGCAGACGATGAGTGGGCTATGGGACTCGGCCGCATGGCTGGAATGCCCGGTGAATTAGAATCTATGGAAACTCTCTCTTTGTCCCATTCTCTGCGTGCGTCTCCTTCGTTGCTCTACGTTACACAACCCATCGTCGCCGACCAGCATGTGCCAAGTAGGCGTGCCGCATGAGGCTGAGATGAGCCCTAACAGGCCTCGGTGCTCTTCGAGACTCTCACCTGTCGGTACCTTTCATCTAGGGAAAAGACTGGCAGTTGGAAGAAACGGCTGACCCAGACCATAATACTGTTGGTGACGGCAGTCACGGGCACCACAGGTAAATAGTTGACAATTATTCTCTTGGTTTCTTCAAGGTCGACATTTTCTGTGACTTTTCCGATACATGCAATCCCGAGTTAGCCAAATCTATAGAACAGTGCTGTTCTGCAGCTTTTGGTGGAAAGAACTTGAATGGCGCACGATCATAAATTCTATGTACTGCAACAGCGGTGCTAAACCTACACTCATGATCGTATAACGCCACTTGAGCTGCAAAGTGAAGCGACCCATTTATATACCTTGCGAAACAAGAAAAGCGAGCGATGTTGCGGCATGAGCAAGATCCTCCAATTGAAAGACCTTAGCAATGCAACCACAACTTTGGCGCCAGAGGAAATGCTAGAAAGTAAACTTTTCGTACAGATCTTGTCGCAATGACTCCACTGGCTATGCATGAAAGTCAAGAAGACTGGAGGCAAGAAGGAAAGAAGGGAAAAGCGGTGTCTGGCATTGTCATCTTCATACGGCAGGCCACCGATTGCGCAGACCCTCACACCACCTTTCGAATAGTACATCTCCGAGCACCTTATTGTGCTCTAATCCACCCACAGCTTGGCCGGGCATGGCACTTAACATTGCTTTCTCGTCGCTCTTTGGAGACCACATCTGGCTATCATCGTGTCGGATTTGGGCAGACTGCCGTCTTCGGTGTGAATTTAAGTGGGGGTTGTTCTGTGCAAGTACTAGCTTCGCGGCGACTGCGCCAGCTTTCTGGGGAGTCTTTGGTAGATTGTTGATCGTGGAAGGCTGCGATTGCGGAATCGATGGCAACAACTGAGTAAGTTTCGAATCCGACTGCATCTTCTCTATTGTTGCTTTGAGAATGTGATAAACTCCTTCAGGGTCGACGGCTTCCAGATCAGAGAAGGCTTCCGCAAGGCGAGACACTGCTTCTCGCTTCTCTTGGTCTCCAGTGTTATTCAGTACTTCCTGGCATGAGAGCCCAATTGCCTTGCTGTAGGCACGCCTGCCAAGATAAGACTCCTTCGATTCCGTCGGCATGACAGTGGTCGCTGTCGAGGAGTGCCCAAGGGCTGGCGGCGGAGGCATGTTCTTCTCGTGCGAAGATACATCCCCTATCAATTGGGTTTTGGAGGGAGATTCATGGACATTGTGGTTCTCGGCGTTTGGTGAGACGCGGCGAAATTGGCGCACGGTAGATGGGCTGTTCCCAAACGACATATTGATTCCTAGAGGCTGCTTCTGCTGTCCACTCGATCTTCGTTTCTTCGTCGACTGTTTGAAAGGTGATGCTTGTTGTGCATTTGATCCTGATACTCTGCGCATCGTCGAGGATATCTCTTGTTCGTCCTGCGCTTGGCTTGACAAACTCAACTTCTCCATCAGTGGCGTGGTCTGGTCCTCGGCCAGGTCGATTCTCTCGGCTGTTAACTTCCTCCTCTTCTGAGTATTGTGTAACGTCGGCATGGCTTTCACAGTATCAAAAACCCAGTCATCTTCTGTGTGTTGCTGTGGCAGGCTTCGCATCGTCTCTGCATAGTACCTCAAATTACCAGTCACGCCTTTGCTGGCCTCCCATTCCTGCCGTCGGATTATAAGTTCTTGAAGTGCTTCAACCTTTCCCGCGTTTTTGATAAACCGATGCCTCAGTAGCTCTCTGGCCGAAGGCCTTCGATCTGGGTCCTTTGTCAGACAACTCGCCACAAAGTCTTTGAAATCCTTGCTATAATTGTTCCCTTCCAGTCGCGGCGCAGGGGCCTTGGGAATCAAGAAGAGCACCTTCATCGGGTGTGTGCTAGCATGAGGAGGCTCGCCGTGTATTAGCTCCATCGCTGTTATCCCCAATGACCATATGTCCGCCTTGAAGTCGTGCCCAGCTTGTTGAATGACTTCCGGTGCCATCCAGAATGGTGTGCCGACAAACGTGTTACGTAGCGATTTGATATTTGTCAGCTGAGCAGCGACACCAAAGTCCGCCAGCTTGACCTTTCCGGACTGTGCAAGAAGAATGTTTGCAGCTTTGATATCTCGATGAAGTTTGCCTTCAGAGTGGAGGTAGGCTAGGCCGAGTAGCAGTTCTCGACAGAGGATGGCAATGTGCGCTTCTTCGAATGTACCAGGTTTGAGCTATTCAAAGAGTCAGTGATGGCTCTGCCGCTTATCAGGCTCTCATACCAGATCCTGACATGATCCACCGCCTAGGTATTCCATGACGATCCATAGCTTCTGTCCTCGTAGAAAGGCAGTCTTGTATTGTGTAACGTATGGGCTGGCGCAGGAGCTGAGAACTGCAATCTCAGCTTGGATATCGCTGATGTCTTCTTCTGATGATTCGAGGTCCACCTGCAGGTGTGGTCAGCGTTGACGAACTGAGTCGCTCAAGGGGACGGCGAAATCTGACATGTTTGATTGCCACAATTTCGCCCGTCGACTTCTCAATTGCCTTATACACTACACCGAAGCTCCCACCTACGAACAGTCAGCAAGGAGCGCCCACTGGGAAAAATGCGACTAAGGTGCGTACTGCCAAGCTCCTCGAGCATCTGGTACGCATCGGCAAGGTCTTCTTCGGCCATTGCGACTTGCCGCATCCGCAGGCTACTTGGAAACGAGGCAGGTGGGAGTCGAGTCCTCTGTCAGGCGCCAGCTTGAATGAATGATGAGCAACGTGCAGCTGCGACGGAACGATGTTAATGAAGCACGAGCTGCGCCAGGGCCTCTATTGACATTTCTCCAGAAACGGTTAGCGTAAAAGCTAAAATAGTGGCCAAGCCCCCTTTAGAAACAGGGATCTATTCCCAAGCACCCGGGTTCCTGCAGCTGTCACACGTTTCACGCCCTTCTTGACCTTGTTGGAAGTCTTCTCCGTTTGCAGCCCCTGAATCGGGATCCACCCTCTCGCCCATCTCGATCTCTTGTTGACCGGGCAATGAGAAGGCGATTACTAGGTTACAAGAGTCGGATTTGCAAATATATTACGAGGACCAGGCATCTATTCCAGAGCATTTGGCATTTGGCATTACCAGACTCCAAATGACTTCGTCAAGTCGTGTAAGCTATATCGTACTTGTCACGCGTGCGGAGCTATCAAGACCTGCTCGCCCCGTGTCGGACTGACTGGTAGATTGCCCTGAATATGGACTATCCCAATCCCTCATCAAATCCGAAACAGTCCTCGTCAACTTCGAGGGCGTCAACTTGGTCAATTCAGGCCAGGGAAGGGCACCACTGCCACCTTTGTTACTGTTGCTGTTGTCCTTTTGACCCTCTGTGTTTCGCCTTGGGGAAGCCTTCTGTTGCGAAACTGGAGATTCCCATGCATCCCAGTCATCATCAACATCAATATCAATTAGCAGACCTTCTTGCTGTTGTGGTTGCTTCTGCGGCTGTTTCTTCGGTTCTTGGCGTCTGGGAGGTGGCGGCCTTTCTTTTCCAGGTGTATCTACGCCGAACTCTTTCCAAAAGGATTGGTCTGTTGTATTACCAGTGTGATCATAGCCCTGGGGAGTTGTGGAAGCGCTGTCCAACGTCTGCTGCGCAACAATTCTCAATGCAGTGCTAGATCTTTTTTGTCGGGGTCCGCCATTTGCAGGGGAGCTCTTCAAAGTCGCTTTCTGCCGTGCAGTCGTAGCTGTGTTCCTAGTATCTGTGCCACTGATGCCCTCTTCGCCGATTGTGGCTTGCCGGATGTCTTCAAAGAAGGTCCACAAACCATCTCTCAAGTCTGACGCCATCTGCTTCCCTGTCTTGACGAGCGCATCCGCTGACGGTGGTGGCATGGATCTCCGGTTTGCCAAATTCTTGTAGGTCTTGCCGAACCCTGCACTTGCCTCACTACTTGGCATGGTTGATGATCGTGATATTGTGGGATTGTTGTTCTCATTTTCAGGATTTGGCGCAGCCGTGGAAACGTCATCGCTGAACGGCTCAGAGGAGACTTCATTCCTGTCGCTCGATGCAGGAGTTAACAAGGACAACGTCCTAGTGTGTCGTGACCCGGAGAAGACGCGCTGCTGTGGTTTCCTCGCTGGCTTCGCGGCAAGCTTCTCAAACGTGGACGCGTTCAGCGGCATAGGAATATCCCCGCCTGAGTCTGTTTTCGATAGGTGGGAGCCTGACAACGGCTGCAGCTGCTCAACTTGGCGGATGCCGCTTTTCTTCCTGTTGGCCTCGAATATTGCCCATTGTCTCTTTAGGCCGGCCAAATCACTTTCCGCCTTTTGAAGTTCTTCCCGCAACTCAAGCACCCTTCGCTCTTGAGCCGCTAACGTTGTGAGGAAGTTGTTGGGATCCGTAGGAGATACAGGCTGTGGAGCAAGGCGGGGTGAGCTTCTTGCAGATTCTGCGGGTGATGAATGCTTAGGAGAAAACGAGGTTTGGTAATCTACGAGGACCTGGGTTGTTGGTGGGAGGACTGGGAAGCTAGACGTAAGCCGCTTTGTTTGCCGCTGAGTACCTTCGGTCGCTGAACTCGGCGCCTTGGTGGTAGATGTAGGAGAGACGATGTCGGCATCCTCAAGGGGATAAGCTTTTATCGTTGCTGTTTGTGCCATAATGGAGCGGATCGCGAGTTGTCACGCTGAAATTCCGTACCGTAGACATCATTGAGTCCCTACTTGGATAATGGAGCGACTTGGATGCATTGCCACAAATCAGAATATGTTCCGGGAGCGCAGATCACAGAGAGGTCTGACATGTGGGACTTTCTTCAGTAGCGCAGTCAGGTCCCAGATTTTTAGTCCCGTTGGCGAGCCAAAGATCTTATCTAATCTCTATGGCCCTGCTCGCCTCGTCCTCACGCTGCTTGTTGGCACCTAGCAATTGCAAGTTTACCTTGACAGTACTAGGTCTCTTTGCAAACTTTGGGATCAAAGCGCATTGAACACTGCTCATATGCAATTCGAACAACTCTGATTTAACCTCGAACAAAGCCGGCAAGTGCCGCTAATCAATTTTGATACTGGTAGTCCACTTATATAACGCCTCATCACCTTTCCATGCCGCCTTGCGACTAATCCTTATCATTCCACATGGCTCTGTGGCATTTTACCCTTCCCTCTTCATATAGCGTCAAACCCACAGACTGCCAGCTGTCCTACTTGCATCCAATTTGCCCACACGCTTCGCAGTGTTTGCCTACGCTGCGATCTTGTAACGTGTGTCATAATACGACCAGAGATCATCGTAGATGGTGGATGCTGAGTAGACGTGCATGTCAGATTCGAAGGCACTGCCGCAGTAGAGGCTTGGTATTGCATCTACGATCTCTGGTCTGGGGAAATTGGGGAAAGCTTCCAGGGTCTCGTAAGAAATTCCCGGGTAGGCCCCGCCGAGAGAAAGCCTAGCGAGATTCGCATGCCCTTGCGGAGACTTGTTGCTGGGCGGAAACGCCCTGCTGAATTCGTAATCGACCACATTAAGGCTCCTATACACAGTAAGATTGTTCCGGGTTCCGAGGTGTAACATTCAATGGTGCATAAACACCCCAAATGCAGGGAACATAGTCAACGGGTGTAGCCGCAATCCGTCGGACTGATTCAGCATTGTTGCTACTGTCAAGCAAATTAGGAAGGACGAGAGCAACGCGTGGCTTCAAATTTGCTTCCCTTGGGGTGCTAGTGTGCAGGTGTGCAGCCCTTGTTCATCGTTATGTGCAGCACAAAACGTTGTGTTCAGATTCCGGCGCGGGACGCCCGGACGAACTTCGTCCGAACCAGACCCTACGATCCAAAATTTTGGTGAAAATAACGTCATCCAGCCAATGGCGCAAAAGCAGGGGCTGCACAAAAGGCCGAACTACGGTTAAGCGGCTCACGGCAGTCGGCGTTAAAGGAAGGATATGGACGAGGCTTTGTGTTGGGCGCATGCAGGTCAATGACGAGACGCATTCGATGAAAACTTTCTGGAAAATGCTCTGCATATTATACCTGCAAACCTCTCTCTCCTACCTTGCAATATGCCCGCTGCCACAGTTCCATTGTGTTTGCTCGTGCCATAACTCTTATACTCATTCCATTGGCTTTTATCACCGCCGTCCCAAATACAACGCCACCAGCGTCCAAAGTTCAGGACAAGATGTCGCGCTCACCGACACTGATGGCTCGATCGGAGGAGTCTTTCAAAGAGTTACCTTTGGATGGCGAGTACCCTGGTCAAGCCCTGGCGAGCGATATTGAATCACAGGACGCAAGGCCCAAAGTCGGCCATTTTCAGATTGTGCGGAGCCACTCGCTTGTCACGCCTGAAGTCCTCCACTACCACTACAAAGGCTCCGGCACAGAAGACGATCCATACCTGGCCGAGTTCATCCCACATGACCCTCGAAATCCTATGTTGTTCTCCACGTGGAAGAAGTGGTCCATCACGCTGATGGTCGCCTTCGCGACCCTCGCTGTCGCTTTCGTCTCTACTGCATACTCTGCCGCGATCCCTCAGGTCATTGCTGAGTTTCACTGCAGTACAGAGGTTGCCACCCTGGGCACCTCTCTGTTCGTGCTCGGATTCGCCGGTGGCCCATTGTTGTGGGCACCAATGAGTGAGCTCTATGGTAGACAAGTCTTGTTCATTGGAACGTATGCCATGCTCACAGCATTTAATGCTGGTGCTGCTGGGTCCCAAAACATCGGGACGCTAATCATTCTTCGATTCTTGGCGGGCTTTTTTGGCTCGTCTCCACTCACCAACGCTGGTGGGGTCATCGCCGATATGTTCCCAGCTAACCAGAGAGGCCTCGGAATGAGCGTCTTCGCGGCTGCACCCTTCTTAGGCCCTGCTGTTGGACCAATCGTCGGAGGCTTTATTGGTGAGACGGTCGGATGGCGCTGGGTCGAAGGTGTAATGGCCATCTTCACTGGTCTACTCTGCATCGCAGGTGCCCTTTACATTCCTGAGACATACCCTCCTGTCCTTCTTCGAAAGCGTGCCGCTGCTTTGTCCACACAGACAGGTAAGACATACATCAGTATCCTCGAGAAGCAGCACGGCAGGACGACTCCGGCAAAGGCATTCAAGACCGCCCTCGCTCGGCCATGGGCGTTGCTCTTCAGGGAACCGATTGTCTTTCTCATCTCTATCTACATGGCAATCCTGTACGGCACTCTGTACATGTTGTTCGGCGCATTTCCCATCGTTTTTCAAGAGGACCGTGGTTGGAGCCAGGGAATCGGGGGTTTGTCTTTTGGTGGTGTCGCCGTGGGAATGCTGACAGGCGTCACATACTCGATATTCGACAACAATCGTTACGCTAACGTGGAGAAGAAGCACAACGGAGAAGCTCCTCCTGAAGCTCGTCTCCCACCTGCAATGGTGGGAGCACTCGCCCTGCCTATTGGCATGTTTTGGTTCGCGTGGACAAACTATCCTAGCATCCACTGGATCGTCTGCATAATTGCCACTGTGCCGTTCGGCTTCGGCATGGTTCTGGTCTTCCTTAGTGGCATCAACTATCTCATCGATTCATACACGATCTATGCCGCGTCAGTTCTTGCAGCAAATTCGGTCTTGCGTTCGTTGTTTGGTGCGGCGTTCCCACTGTTTACGAACCAAATGTATGCGAGGCTGGGAATCCACTGGGCATCAAGCCTCCCTGCCTTCTTGGCTCTTGCCTGTTTGCCAGCTCCGTTTGTCTTTTATAAATACGGGGCTGCCATTCGGATGAAGTGCAAGTACTCGGCCCAGGCTCATGAGGCGCTGATGCAGATGAAGAACGCCGAAGAAGAGACGTCGAGGGATGAGAACAGCAGCAACGATGAAAAGGAGCCAAGGAGATGATCCTAGAAAGGAGCTTTCCCTTTAAGCTGCTCTTTTGTTTGAGTGATATTTAGCGAGGCGCTGGAGGAGTTTATGTGGTGTTTTGTGTGCAAATCGACACCATAGAATATTAGTCATGCAACACACAAATAGTTTGAGACAAGCTACTCTCTGACATGCTGATCGTACTCGCTGGTTCGTGAAGGTTCCGCTGGGCAGGTCCCGGGGGCAAGGCGGCCTCAGGCGGCAAAGCTGCCTCAGGCAGCACCAAGCCTACATATCTAGATATCCTCTTCTCAGGTAGATAGGAATGACAGACGAGGAGACAGGATTCCCCGATCTCACCACAAAAGTCTGACAGCTACTGATGTCTTCAATAATCCGCAGTTAGTGAATCAGCATACATCGCATTGCGAACATCGTTCCTCACCAAGCGCCCAACTAGCGGGGTCTTGCGTCAGGTTATACTGGCTATCTTGTAGTGTGGCCGAGGCGCGCGTCGAGACCCTATCTCATAGGTAGGTGGTCAGGTAGGGCATGTTGTACGCTAGAAAGACAAGGAATGGGCTACGGGACTCGGCCGCATGACTAGGGGCTTTTGTGAATTAGAATCTATGAAAACTCTGTCTCGCTGTCTGGGTACTTCCACCTCATTTGTTCTACGTGACCCAATCCATCGTCGCCCGACCAGCATGAATGCCAAGCCGGCGTGCTGCATTAGGCCTAGGTCATGTCGCCCCCGCCACAACAGTACCTCAATATGTAGTGGAATCATCATCTACTAATGACTTTGGTGTGGGCTTAGAGCACGGGCCACAATTGCACAGGATCAAGTTACTGATTGTATCATCCAGATACGAAGTAGTCTTGACCTGGCATTGGTGAGGTCGGTGAATTTTGAGCGGTGAGGTCGAAGAAAAATTGATGTGCCAAGCCACTCCAGGCCCTTACAGAATCTGCATCTTGGCCCGACATGCGCATCTGCCCCAACTTCGCCGCCGGCACCGGCAGCTTGCCGGCCCAATTGATACCTGCTGCCTCAGAAGATTCACAATCCTACAATGGACTGGGAATATCGACTGCGCGTCGACACTCGAAAGAGTGCCTTTGGACTTCCAAGCAGCAAATCCAGCTAAGTGCTGATCGATCCCCGCGCCTCCAAGTTGTGCTGTCATCCCGTTCAGTTCCGCCCCCCTTCCCAACGAGTGTTCCTCGACTGTTCCAAACCTCTTTCGCCTAGGAATCGCAGAGGCCATCTTCTTCGGTTCGTCACCTGCAGCTTCCAGGTATTTGCCCAAGACCGAAATGGCACCTTATACGAGGAAGGATGTGTGGACATTCTTCAAGAAGCATATTCCAGATGTCTTCATAAAGAGGAGGTTCAATTTCATCACCATACACTACATGTATTTTATTGGGTGGACAATGCTAGGATCCGTCATGCTCTATGGCATCGGTGGTCTAGCCTACATCGACTCGCTATTCTTCTCGAGTGGCGCTGCGACGCAAAGCGGTCTGAATACGGTTGATATCGACTTACTCTACTATGGCCAGCAATTCATCCTTTATATCATGGCCATGTTCTGCAATCCGATTGTCGTACATTCCTTTGTCGTGTTCATCCGACTTTATTGGTTTGAGAAGCGCTTCAAGGACATCGTCCAGAGCGCCCGACTCCTGCGCAAAACAAAGTCGAAATCGAGGAACAACACTATGAACATAGAAGATCCTGAGCTAGGCAAGCCAGAGCATAGTGCTCGGGGAAAGAAGATTGAGATCTTGCGAGACACAGGACGTGTGCTTGAGCAGCCAGCGGACGATGATAAAGGAAAGCTGCACGCAATCGAAGAGAGCGCCACGTCTTCTGACCATACTAAGAGAGACAGTGGCGAGAGCTCCGACGAAGCTATTCAATACACGTCTGCCAAGCCCGCAAACGGAAACCTCTCGTTGACAGAGTCCCCTGACGAAGTGCGCCTTCCTCGACGAATCAGCACTAATCAACATATTGCCTTCCTAGAGAACCAGAGAAACCCGAAAGACCAAAGCACACTGAGAATTCCGAGTCCTCGGGAATTTGACCGTGGTGGAGTACCTGAAGATGTGCGTACCGACAGTCCCACCGAGCTTCGACATCACATCAGCTTCGATCTTGGTTCTAGAGCTGAAGATCCGAACACCGAGGCTCCTCATATCACAATCGACGAGCCAAGCATCCCCCATTCCCGTGAGAAAACATCCACACGTCCACGAATAAACCAAAGACAGCCTATGAGTCCCTCATTAGAGCCTCCTGACAGGACGACGAAGCATACTCGCAGCGGGACCTTCTCCTCGTTCCGGCGTTCAAATACGGATAAGTCTCTCGGCGACGTACCATATCTTGACTTTCAGCCGACGATAGGGAGAAACTCTTTCTTCGTTGATCTTTCGGAGGAAGAGCGTGACAAGCTTGGAGGCATTGAATACCGAGCATTGAAGACACTGGCGGTAGTGCTCATAGTGTACTTCTTCTCATGGCACGCCATCGGAGTGGTTTGCCTTACGCCATGGATACTACGAGACACGACCTATGGCAAAGCGGTGACGGCACAAGGGCAAGGCCGAGTCTGGTGGGGGGTTTTCACGTCAGGTTCTGCGTTCAATGACTTAGGCTTTACGCTCACGAATAATTCAATGCTTGCATTCCAGACGGCGATCTTTCCATTGCTCTTGATGACGTTTTTGATCGTCATTGGCAACACCGGCTTCCCTTGTATGTTGCGCTTCTGCATCTGGGTGACGTCAAAACTGGTGCCAGTGGGTAGCGGAGTATGGGAAGAGCTCAGATTCCTTTTAGATCATCCGAGACGATGTTTCACGCTACTATTCCCTAGTCGCGCCACTTGGTGGCTTTTCACAATTCTCGTCATACTCAACGGTGTCGACCTGATATTTTTCATCATTCTCGATCTCAAGGACCCGGTGGTCACGGCTCTGCCGCCTGGCATCAGGTTTGTCGACGGCCTCTTCCAGGCTGCCTCTACCCGTACAGCTGGCTTTGCCGTTGTCAACCTGGCTGAACTTCATCCTGCCATACAGGTTTCCTACCTGATCATGATGTACATCTCGGCATTCCCAATTGCCATTTCCATGCGAAGAACGAACGTGTACGAAGAGAAAAGTTTGGGAATTTATGGAACCGCGTCGGAGGAAGAAGAGGACGAGAATGAGCCCAGCTACATTGGAGCGCACGTACGGAAGCAACTCAGCTTCGACTTGTGGTATATCTTCCTGGGTATGTTCATCATCGCCATCGTCGAGGGTCCCAAGCTGCAAAGCACGAATGAATACGCCTTCACACTCTTTGCAGTCTTGTTCGAGATAGTTTCAGCCTACGGGACTGTGGGCCTCTCACTGGGGTACCCGACCATCAATGCGTCCTTTTCAGCCGAGTTTCATGTCCTTTCGAAACTCGTCATTATTGCAATGCAGATCCGTGGACGACACAGAGGCTTACCATATGAGCTCGACCGCGCCATCCTTCTGCCTTCGGAGAGCTTGCAAGAGAAGGAGAAGAAGGAAGGGCAAAGAATTTTGGCGCGTCGGAGATCAAGCGTACTAAGGGCGGAGACGTCGGCTGTCGAGGGTATAAATCCGAGTCGTAATTTCAGACCTGAGACTGGATTGTCGAGTGGGTGGCAACTTGGGAATATTGGAGGGAAAGAGCGGAACAAGGAGCGGAAAGGGTCAAATGCAAGCAGAGCAAGCAGCATCCCCTTCTCACACGAGCCGTCCGGCCATCACAACCACCTAATGAAGCTTGCGACCGCTCCGGAGTTTGGGAACCGAATGAAAAAGGTCGAATGACTGAACGTTGGTGGGGAGGTTCATGCTTGATTAGCATTTCAGCAAGCGATTGGCAGTTTCGGAGTACGGGTTCGGATTCGTTGGAAGTACTGTTTGTCTCCAGGGCCCCTGATAGCACTTATATGCAATTGCATAGCCTTTTTGCCTTTGAATGCCAACCGACGAACAAATGTTGATGCTGATATATTATCCGGCGTTGTGGGGCCACAGTTGATGACCTGAGATGATGTCATATATCCAAGAGCAAGCGTTCTCAGAATCTTCATTCTTGGCATGCTACTTCGCACCAACCCCTCTGGCAGGACACGTTCTGCATACCGTGATCATCTAGACGGACCCTGCGTGAGATAGCCTTTACAGATTGGTGGTGCATCACTGCTTGTAGCAAAGCCTACTAAGCTTATATCCAGAAAAGGCTTGGGCGGAAGGGGCAGGCGGCATGTTTCGGCACGGTCTGTTCCTGGTGAACTATTACCTAACGTTTTGCCAGCGAACATGCAAATTGAGTCCTTCTATCGGCAAGTCATCGCAATGTACCACCAAATTGCCATGATAATCACCCAATTCCCCGGACAAGCAGAATTTTTCTGCAGAGTTTAACAAGCGTGTTCATGGCCTTTTGAGGGTAGGTCTGAAGGATTTTCTTATTTCTCGCATTTCTTTCCCTTTCAGACAATGCTACGAGGTCCATATATTCCTAAGCTCTCTTTGAGTTGTTCATCTCTGTGTTGAATGGGTTTTTGATTGGAACATTGCCTTGGTCGTCCCTCCACAGAAATACGTGCGGATGGAATTGGTGTAAGGCAATCGTTGTTGATTGTGTTTTCTCAACTCCCCCCCTAGCATTTAGCACAACCACGGTCAACTTGACCGAACGGACCACTCGCCAGTCGCCCTGTGTCGGTTCAATCATACAGCATGGTGCAGACATCTCCAAACCTAGCAGCAGAACATGGGCCCCAGGATGGCACTCATTCAGCAGCAGATTCGACATTTTCCTCCATAAAATTCACCGGAGATACAAACCCACCAATCACACCTCCGAACCCTTCACTCCGCCGACAACTTAACGCGCTCCTCAAGCGCCATACCCCTCGCCACAATCTCTTCGCAAATCTTCCACAACACTTGTCCCGCTTCCTAGGCTACCGCCCACAATCATCAACCGAACCGCATGGAACTCTTCCTATTATACCATTCACCCTCCTCCACAAATTCCCCCTCCGATACGAATCTCACATCTCCGCCACCGTGGGCGCCTTCGTTTCCATCCTACTCATCGAAGCCATCATGTCAACCTCAACCGCATTCCGCGACGTCTACCACTCCCCCAACATCGTCACCTCCTTCGGCGCCAGCGCTGTCCTCGTCTTCGGCGTCATTGAAGCTCCTCTTGCTCAGCCCAGGAACGTCATGATAGGCCAAGTCGTCTCCGCCATACTCGCTGTAAGCATCACGAAGTTGTGGGTCCTAGGTCACCCGGATTATGTTGACCATCTGAGCAATACGAGCTTCTATACGCCAGGCTTCATCAATGGCGCACTGTGCATGAGCCTGGCACTACTGGTCCAGATGTTGTTAGGCTCTGTTCATCCGCCTGGTGGAGCGACGGCGTTAGCGGCAGCGACGGATCCGGTAATCGTGGCGCTGTCTTGGCACTATATTCCTATCGTTCTGGTCAGCTCGGTGGTCATGCTGGGCTGGGCGCTGGTGATCAACAATTTGGGCAGAAGACGGTATCCAATGTATTGGTGGACTCCGGGGGAGAGGTTTGTAGAAGAGGCCGAGATGGAAGTGAAGGACTTGGAAGAAAAGGAGAGGAATGGGGAGGTCAGCAATGGGCGAGACGTTGAGGCTGTGGGCGAAGCGATGACCTTTGAAAGGTGGGCCTAAAGACATGAGCATTGTGGGCAGTAACACAGGCGATGGCTAGCTGGTAGGTTACATGATTCTATCAATTGGCCGTTGCTTCGACAAGACTCTCTTCCACATCCACGCCGGAATCGGCGGCCGTGGCCACGTTACTCCACTCGTCCTCGTCAGGTTCAACAGTACCGGCACACCCATTCGCTCCTTCGTGGTCCTGGTCGTCTGCCTCAGCCGATGTATTGGTGTGAGAGGCGTCTCCGGCACGGCCACCGACACGCTTAGCGCAATACCATGGATGACTTCCTGGAAGCTCAGCCTTCCAGCGCCCCATGGCCCATGATCTGCCCTGGAGCCTGCCATCCTCTACCTTCTTCAGCAGAGGTTGTCCGTCGGTGTTCACAGATCCAATCTTTGGGCTGGATCCGCTTGATGTCCCGTTCCCGCATGCTTCACCTGATATAGTGTCTTTGGTTGACGAAAGTTCGTCCTCAAGGTCATCCAGCATCTTCATGACGTCCTGGTTATTCAAGGCGATGGCGTTGCGACCAATGCTGCTAGACATGTCATGGATGACATACGAGTCCCGAGTCTGTTGCGCAAGAGTGTGATCCGAGCTTGGGCGTCGTTGCTCGGCAGCTGCGGTTTCGGGATCAGGGACTGTACTTTTTCTTGTCGAGCTATGGTCGAACGGGCAGGAATTTTCTGGCATAGTGGCAGGCATGATGAGTGGTGGCGATGAGATGTCTACACCAGAACCTGTTAGTGAGAATACTAAAAGGGATGGACTCGTCAACAGTTCTTACGGCGTTTGCTAGGAGTCGGAGAATAATAGAGTAGAACACGAGTCTAGAAATTGGCTGATAGACGAGAACGAAGTAATGAGATGGTAAACGTACTTGTATGTGCAGAATCTCAATTCAGTGGGAATGAAGGGGTGGGAAGATACGCCTTAGAGTGTCAGAGTTCATTTTGGCGACTCACCGTCCCCTTGCGTTAGGATGCGGGACGGCGACGGTGAGCACGAGGGACATCGCCACCAAAGTCCCATTGCTGCTTTGGCAGGATCCAGCCACTTGAAGTCACGACCCCTTAGAAATCCTGTCGAATTGACGCTACGCAAGAGACCTATCCTCCAATACCAAGATCCCATTGCCATTTCGAGCAAGGCGCTGGAAGCTGTTTCTACGCTATTGTGACTAATGCAAGCCTCACTTTAGCAGGGATTGCGACGCTATCCCCCAAAAAGAAATGGGACTTTAGTGACGAAAGGCTGTGGATTTCGCGGGGCCTGTCTGGTGTGATGCAGCCTGATTTCTTCCGACTTCTCGCTTAGGCGAAAGACAACGGTAATTTCTTGATCCGCTAATGCAAAGCTATATACCATACATTCGTCTCCCGCAATTAATCTTTCCACATTCACCGCCTTCAGCATATTGTACTTCAATATCTACCAAGCAGCTGTCCAAATCCTGCTCAGGCCTAAAAGCTTCCCAAATATGGCTTCCCCTAAAATTGTTCTGTACCAGCCAAATGCTCCTCTACGATCAGGGCGGATTGATGCTAAGGAGTGGGACAGGCTTCGGCCTCGCGTTGAGGAACTGTATATCAAGGATGAAAGGAAACTCGAAGAAGTCATGGAGATCATGGCTCTGCAGCACTCTTTCAACGCTAGGTAAGGATTCCTGGTGTCATGGCCTGATGGTGGGCAATGGCGCTCGTGCGGAGTTCTCTTGCTAATATTCCTGCAGTCGCAGACAGTACACTCAGAAACTCAAACAATGGGGCCTGCTCAAGAACGTTCCTGCCAAGGTCATGAAAAGTGCTCTTCGGAAGCGCGCCCGAGCTGGCGGAAATGAAGTTTCTATCAAATTCAGAGGTACCACTATCACCAAAGAGAACATGGATCGATGGCAGCAACGAGTCCCGACCTTCGATCCAATGTCAACTCCTACAGCCGGTGAGTACACGGTAATGGAACACAAAAGCTCTCTCAACTAACAGAGCATAGATACTCCGTCGCAGATGGACGTAGAATCTCCACACGTGGCCCTATCCCAGCAGCGAGCAGACACTCTACAGAGTCCAGTCACACGATCGTCTCCCATCGGCGTTTCCGAACGTAACCGAGCCGATAGTGTTAGCGATGACGATGTGATGAGCGTTGCATACAATGAGGTCAGACGCTCAGTTTCACCTCAAGTCGCTGAGTACATTTTCAGACCCAGAACACGGCAAACTCCTTCCGGTAGCAGTGGCCCAGCAAAAGCTAGCTGGACTGTCAACTCAATCCTTAGCCTCCATTTGGCGGAGCCTGAGCTCATGCAATTGACCCCCCAAAAGGTGTTTCAGCTGGAAGATCTTGCAGCAAATTTGTGTTGTTTTTGCATTGACGGGTATATTGATTGTGTTGCCCACATTGAGGAGATTCTTCTTGCCAGAGCAAACTCGTTGCGATCGAAAGATGTACGCTATTTAAACCAAAAGAAGAAAGAGCTTTCGATGATCTATTTTCGTATGGGTCGAAGGACCGAATGCGAAACACTTCTGACTGACGGTCTCCGTGAAATCGAATCGCTTCAACCGGGAAGTCCGGAAGGCGATCAGTTCCGAATATTGCTGGCACACCTGCGCTCATCACAAGGGCAACACAGTTTGGCGGAGGAGCTTTGTACAAAAGCCATAATATCCCAGAGATCTGAACTGGGCTTAAGCCATCACTACACGTGGATGGCGTACGATATGTTTTGTATGGTTTTGAGGTCTCAAGATAAGTTCGATGAGGAAAGAAGGCTGATGATGGGCTTTTACCTTGATGTCTACCAAACAGTCTCTGAGGCACTCCTTCCAGGCTTGCGTGCAGCATTAGCAGTGTGCAAAAGTTATATTGAGGCCTGGGTGCCCGAGTCAGAACTTCAAAGGCTTGTGGGGGATCGCTTCGTGTACGATCGTCCGCTGGGTGTCGAGGAAAGAAACACGCTCACGTTGAGTACGGTTTTTATGGGAAAGTACGAAGAGGATTGGCGCCGTAGGGTAGTCCATCAACCATTCGAAGACCTCAGAAAGATTATGTCTCTGCCACTCTCCAATATTCTTTCAACTTCTGCTTTGTTAATCGCTCTTCGGACTCAGGCAGTTCGACGCCTTGAGTCGGCATCTCTTCAGCAAGAGGCGCTTCGGGTTGCAAAAGAGTTCGACTATACGAAATTTTTGGTACCACTGTGGATTTTCATTTACTTGAATGAGGTACGCTTCTCGGAAGGTGGTTTCAATTGGAGGGTGGTCGAACAAGAGTTCATTCACTCACTCGAAGATGCGGTCACTAAGGGAAGTCATTACACGGGGGCACCCCATTCCCCGGGGGGACGCCGTTCTAGTATAGTATCAACAGGTACAGGAAGTCCGGGATCCGCCCTAGCAGGGGATAGAAGTCACGCCGTCTCTGAAGCTGACTCACAGAATGGGTCCAAAAGCTTCACAGAGCTTTCAAGGTCCGCTGGTCAAGGCTCCACTCCAGATGTTTCCCTTCATACCAATGGCTTGTACCATCACACTCCGATGCCAAGTGCGGTGTCCTCATCTACTATTCTTGTCTCACCAAGATCTCAGCCTACAAGCGGTGCCGCTGAACCGCCAGCTTGGTCCAGACTTAATCATATCAATCCTCTCGCCTCTCACTCAACCCTAGTGTGGAATACTACCGAGCCATATTTCTCACATCATTGGTCCACGGCTGAAGAAGAACAGCATTTGAACGATGGGCGACCGCACGATCGGTTTTCACCAATGGTGATGGACAACTCCACAACTCCATTTACCTTTAGCATGCCACTAACGCCATATGCCTCGCGTATGTCTCCTCCACAAAGGCCTGGCCAAGATAGCCCGGCCGCCGCACCCTCTTCGGTCCTCATAGGACGCCCGGACTTTCCAACACCTCCAAATCTTTTTGGACTACCTCACTCACCTTTTCCGCCTTCACCTTCTCTGGGTTCAGGTCTATCGCCCGGGTCGTAAGCGGTTTCGGCGGCTAGTAGGAGCATATCTTTATTCGGAGGAAGCTGGTCGCAGTTTGCAATCGCCGACGAATCGGTCGATGGCCAATCCTCATCTAGGCGTGAATGAACACATGTGCAGGCGCGGCTGGCCGGGTCGAGAGTGTAGGCTTCTGTGTGAGGGAGTCGAGTCGAAGCATTTTTTCAGAAGTATTCCGCCAAAGCCTACGGATGGGTCGATTCCAAATTGGCGTGACTACTTACTAGTACTAAAGCTACACCTCCAAATTCTACGAAACGGTTCACTAGCCTGATTGTATTGCATCATCTGTTTCCAATGCCTTGTTAGTAAGCAACAAACTAAAGGGCTTGGCATGACGTACAGGCTGACGCCCCTAGCGTCATAAAGCACGTCTATTTCAAAATTGATCAAGTATCTTGTAACGGTAGAGACTTATGTTCAAGTGTGCCAGATCATGAAGCACGAGCTTGACCTCAACGACACAAAATCACAATCCAAAGCCGTCGCGCAACGACAACGGCCCAAGCGGAAAGGTCGGCCGCTAGAACCCCCAACTGGTGACCCTGATGTAGATGTAAGAAGCCCGTCGATACAAGACCTTACTTTTCTGGGGAAGAGTTCTTTCTGATCATAAGACTGCTGTAGCAAAGAAGAGCACGCATCCGGCACGCAACGCGAGCATTCCGGTCGCGGACAGCGAACCATGTCCAAGCACTACAGCGGCGGGTGGATACGCTGCAAGATGTGGTGGAAGGGCTGAGTGAGACGTTCGTAGGTGTCAATGATGCCTTGGTGGCTAATGGGTCTTTATCGAAGGATCCAGAGGTGGCGAGGATAATGAAGGAGGGGATGGAGAGATTTTTGGCTTTGTCGAAGGTGGCACAGCAGGAGACAGGTGATGATTTTGAAGAGGCCGGTGATCAGGACGTCGAGCACCCATTGGCTGGGGCCTTAGCTTCGCCGACAGCTTTAGAGCCCGAAAAAGGCTCAGGAACCGGAGGCCTGTCAAGGCAAGAACTAATATCGAATCTACGACTTGGCCAAACAGAACGGAGTGCGAGCCGGAATGGGCCTTTCAGTCCACGCTTGGGCTACTATGGAGTGTGGACCGGCTTCTCTTCTGGCTCACCTTCACCGTCGGGCACGACGAACAATATCCTCCATTATATCACAGCCGGTCATGACTCTTTCGCGGCACGCCTTTACTGGAACAGTCTGACTTGGGCCTTCCGATCACTCCGTGGGGACGAGGACTTTCCAATCGACTTTGCAAAATCGATGTTTAGATACAAGATGCGATACAGTACCCCACAACAAGTCTTAACGGTCATTGCTCATGTCCTGAACCAGATGTTGCTAGGCACGAGTGATATCACTTTCAATCCATCCCGGAGCTGGGAGGCATTTGCGGGTCAGAGGACACTGCTGGATCCCAGTGAGTCAGGAGCCGTGGAAACGAATGCGGTGAAAAATGCAATTCATAGGGACATCATCCAGGACGGAGGGATGGTAGACGACTATCTCGATACCTGGTCAGTAGAACGATACCTAGCGAAAAAGTGGGGAGTGGTGGTAGATTCGAGTACTGCACGACATGTCCAGAGGAGCTTTGCAATGGATGTCAATCCCCTACTCGAGAGCTTGACCGCTACTGCTGTTACCATTGGTGAAGGACCTAGGTATCCTAAAGCGGAGATTGACATGGCAGTGCAATCGTACCTGACGGAAACGCATTGCACAGGTTGCTTGATGCTTGACGCTTGACTCACGGATCGAAGGAGAGAGGACTTAGAACGCAATCATATAGACTTCGGCTCAATATGGCAATTATAGGACAACAAACTGCATCCATGTGGAAACTCATGCGAAACCAAGGTCCCCGCGCATGATTATGGAGTTTGTCCATACCCTACCGAATTCTAACGCCTAACCTTCACACGTTTAAAGAACTATTACAAAACATGCTTCAGTGACTCTTCTGTGCCGATTGCCATCTTCCAGCGCGTAGAGAATACGACGGAAACCACATACGGAGCCCGTTTAAGGTCTATGCGATTGGGAGGCCCAGCTCTCCACAGATGTTTTGTCGCATACAGAGAACATAGCAGAGGTGGCATGCCATCCGTCAGCTGGGGGGCCTGAGCAGGGCCCAGGTGATGGGTCGGTCAAACCCCGTACGCCCGAATGCGCATTGGATGCTCAAAGTGCAATCCTGAGACGCCTTGTGCAGATCATTCTGCGACAACTTCCGCGGTCCCTTTTCGGCACTGGCGTTGATTGTCGGGTCCCAGGCGAGTATTTAGTCAAGATCAACTTTCCTCCAACTAATGTTGTTTGCTCCTCACTCCAGGTCTACGTCAATCACTGTGGCTGCAACACAGACTCGCTGTGTGTCTAATTCGTCATACTTCACGTTGGTCCTCCGGTACAGCTTTCATCCGACGTGGTATATATTCCCTTTGAGAGTTGCTTTGCCTGGATCGCCCACAGACCACTCATCAACACACAAAATCCTCCGAACAGCTTTCGTGAGCCAAAGCAATCCATTCAACATGCCGGAAATCACGGCGGGGCGCGTCTGCCTCACCATTAATGCAGCCATCACCGGCATCGGTCCCTTCATGGCGGATTGGAGCGACACCCATATCTTCAATCCCAGATGGCCTCCACACGCCAAATTCCACAACGGCCAAACAATGTCAATGGGCGTTTTACTTGGGCTTGCCACGCTCTACTACACATGGCGATCCGAACCAGCCCCACACGCAGACTCCATCAAAACAGCTGCAATTTTCTCTAGCCTGTATTACATAGCTGGAATCTCCGCCGTCTTCTATCCGGGAAGTTTGGCTGTAGATCCCGAATTTGGGACTGGTAATCCACAGATCCCGCCGTTTGTGGTCTTCGCAACGATACCATTCTTAGCCTATTGGCTCGAAGCTCGCAGGGTCTCTCAACTCAAGGTTCGTTGATTGGTTTCGGTATTGAAAGTGACAAATTGGGTAGGAGCACTCCTTGCTGGTCAAAGCACACTCAAGCTGAATGAGACTAAAAGACGGTTTATGGTCTAAACTCGCCTACTCTAGTTGAGGGGAGCGGAGCTGTGCAGGATATGATGTCCAAGGGACCAATAGCGTTTGTGGAATCTGGCTGCCGCGGATAAGGGTTCTGATTTCGCGGCAATTCTCTGGAAACTTTGCCTCCGGCTCGAGCAATATGACTGTGGCTATTTCAGTGTTCGACCTTCAGGGAAAAGTCGACGTGAGGGACGCCTTGATGGACCGAGCTTGTCGAGATGATATCGATATCTGTGAACCCAATTAGCATGAGCAGAGCCAGTAGGCAGCTTGTACGAATACCATTGTTAATGTATTCAGCCACATTGCCCTCCGTCAGCCCACCACTGCACTCTAACAATACCTGGCTTTTCCCTTGCCATCGCCGTTTCAAGCTTGCTGCAGCAACCTTCAGTCCTTCTCCATCGAAGTTGTCAAGCATCACAATGTCGGCACCTGCCTCTATTGCTTCGTCGGCTTCAGCCTCTGACTGGCACTCTACCTCGATTTTGAGCGCGAAACCGCCAACAGCTCGTGCAGCATGTACGGCTTTGGTGATTGAACCTGGAGGCCTTCATAAGTGTCATATCATATAGCATCATCCCTATGCAATCGCACCTTTTGACCATATGTGATTGTCCTTCAGCATAATCATCGAGCTCAGGTCATGCCTATGCCCATCAATACCACCAACTAGCATCCCATATTTTTCCACTAGGCGAAAGCCAGGTGTCGTCTTTCGCGTGCCCGCCAGGATGCCCGTGTATCCAGCTTCTCTTACCAACTCCAACATCTTCCTTGATTTGGTGGCCACGCCCGAGCATCTTGCCATGGTATTCAGCGCTACTCTTTCACCAAGCAGAAGTTTTCTTGTCGGACCTCTTACTGTCGCAACTTTTATCTTCCCACCTTCCTTCGCCGGAACCAGGAGCACGCCTTCTGGATAGTGCCACGTCACTGTGCAGTCGAGTTGGCGGAAGACTTCGTTGACGAAGGGGACACCTGCGAGAATGCCAGTACTCTTGCAGAGCAGGAACGCAGTTCGAGGTTCGGAGCCGACGACGAAGCCGCCGTAGTCGAAGGACGGCGTGTCCTCTTCAAGCCAATGGGTGACATCTGATGTAAAATGGGATGGCAAAAGGTGCGCAAGGTTGCCATGCTCGACGGGCAGGCCTGAAGGTTCCAAATTGCGGGTACCGTTGGAAACATTACTTGTTACCTCCATTGCGATGGAGATATATGATTCCGAAGGGTAGAATGGATCAGAATAACCAGACGTCTTGTCTCTCTCAAAGAATTTTGTCTTGAACTTGGGAAGAATTTGCAAGATGACCATTAGCCTCCAAGGCTCCAGACGCAGCGCGTTACCCCACTCCCTGGACATCCTAGGTAAGGTGCGGGGAAGTGACCAGCTTAAAGCTTCCAAAATCGTAATTCCCGACACCTATTGCGGGGAAAGCTCGAGGCTGGACATGGTAATCCTTCGTCACAACTTCACCTAAGAGTCTTTTCTTACACGACGCTTCTTTGCATTTGAAGATTGTGTCTACAGCTCAATCGCTGAAAAAAGGACTTCTCGTCTGCCACGGTGTTCAGGATGGCGTTCGAAGGGATTCCCAAGGAGATGACCGCTGTCCAGATAGTTGAGGTACCCTAATGACAGCTCTTTTGCCTGTTCCTCGGCAGCATTTCCTTCGTCGCTGTCGTTGACTGATCCATCAGTAGTTCAACAAACCATACATAGTCCACCAAATTCCAACTCCATCCTCTCTCAAGCCGCATGAAATGCTTCTTAAAATCGCAGTCGCCTCCCTTTGTCATACAGATAGCATGGTGAACGCTGGCAAATTTCCGACCAAGCTCCCTTGTACGGCCTCTCATGAAGGCGCTGGTACTGTCAAAGCAGTCGGTTCAGAAGTCATGAACTTCAAAATTGGGGACAGAGTCATGGCCGGCTTGCCAAAGAACCCGTGCGGGAAATGCTTCAACTGTAAAGGGCCGAACGACTGGAGGCAGTATTGCGAGCATGTTGAAGGTCACATCGGAGTCTTCATAGACGGGGCTTTTGCGGAATACTTGGTTGTAGACGCTCGAACTTCAGCCCATGTCCCGGATTCGATGAGCTTCAAGTCTGCGGCACCATTGGCGTGTGCCGGCTGTACAATATATCGTTCAATCATTGTGTCAGAGGTCAAGAAAGGGGGGTGGCTTGCAATTGTTGGCAGTGGTGGTGGACTAGGACATCTTGGTCTCCAAATGGCAAAGGCTATGGGCATCAACGTTATTGGGGTCGATGCACGAGACGAAGGAATTGAGCTGAGCAAGAAGGTTGGGTGCCAACACGTTTTCGATGCGAGGAAAGGGAAAGCAGCTGTTGCGAAAGAGGTCCAGGCGCTGACTGAAGGCTTGGGGGTTGAAGCTGCCATCAATACCTCTGAACACGAAACAGCAGCTCCATTGTCATGTGCCATAACAAGAATTCATGGAAGGATGGTGCAAGTCGCACAGCCAGATATGGTATGCATACCGTTCCCAGAACTCATCTTTAGGGATATCAGAATCGTTGGAACAATGATCAGTGGACAAGAGCAGGCACAGGATATGCTGAACCTTGTTGCGGAGAACAAGATCCAGGTCGAGACAAACGTCTTCCATGGACTGAAGGAAGTGCCCCGAATGGTAGACCTATCGCATTCTGGTAAAATGAAGGGCAAGGCTGTTTGTGTGGTAGACGAGAAAGCGATAGAGGAAGAAAAGGGGAAGGTGGCAAGCTGACTACGCTCGAGGTGTTGACGCTGGAAGTTCTTATTCGTTATGCGTCGATTGCGATGGCAGCTAGAACAACGTCTGTAAGATCGAAAACAGAGGTTGCGTCCCGTAAATGCTCATCTATTGTGTAGCTGTGAAAGCGTCTTGCACAATATGCGAAAGCAGCGGTGGATGAGACATTAGAGTAACAAGCCCCAGAATGAATGTGACGAACTCATCGATAACGATTCGTTGGCCACTTTCAGGAGTTGGAGTGACAAACCCTTGTCGCTGTCCTCAATCATAACCAACGCGATTCCAGAACCTCTAACCCCTTCACGCTATGCCTTGATGGAGCCGCCGTCCCCTTAACAGCGGTCCTTTTCAGCAAAGAGCTGTGAAGACTGGCATCCGGAAACTGGCGGGCGGCCGCACGCCTTAAAATTTCTCGGCGATGGCATTGCGCCTTCGTTTTGAGACGCTTAGATGCCGCCTCCGCCATGCACACCTCCACCTTCGACAACCGGACCTAGGTTCTGAGGTTCTTGCCAGCTCGGATAAGACTGTAATGGAGTACATTACTCTGAGTAGATCTTCTGAGTATCGAGTGGATGAGCAAGCTGCTTTTTCTTGGTCGAGGTCTGCTTGTTATGACTCCACTTGCCATTCATCCATGGACCAGGTCATCCTTGAATCTGACACGCTACTCAGTTGAGTTGGTATTGATTCTTCGTAGCTTTCATAACCGGTTGAAGGCCCGATTATTGCTTCAATGTCGAATGCATCCAGAAAGCTATCACTCAGAGTGTTCTGCACCGCCGCTGGATCTTCCACCACACGTCTCGTGTCTATTAGAGACCCCAACGGCTGTCCGGAACCGCTATTCCCTTGTAACCAGAAATCCGAAGTGGCGTTGATGAATTCTTCTACCTCTTCCGGTATGAAGTCATGTCCCGCCGTATTTGATGCATTTTTTTCGTCTTGTAATAGCGTAAGCATGTAAAGAAGCATTTTGGAAGATGAGAAGTCATTACCTGTCGCCTTACTTTGCCCTGAGCCGCCTTGGGTATTGTTATTTGTCAAATTCTGCAAAGATTCCCTTTCAAAAGCAGCATTGACGAAACGCGTTGCATAGTCCATTCCAAAATAGCTGCCTCGGAGTGCTTCCATAACACGCATACATTGAGCAAACCCGTCCGCACTCGTGATCGATGTTACTTCAGGCAGATAAATGACAATCACATAAATGAAAGAAATCACCGCGCTGTGAGGCAGATAACGAATGAGATCCAAGTTCCGCAGCTGTTGGGTAATTTCGGTAACTGCTCTGGCAGCAGAGCAAATCTTTGCTCGAGGCGAATCTAGAGCTTCCACTCCCTTCTTTCGTTGGAAGGGTACCTCTGGCGCCAGCAATGAAAGATGGCTCCTCTGTAAGAAAGTATATACACAGAAATAAATCAGGTGAATTGTTGCTATGTGCACAGCCAGACTCAGATCCGTCGATGGAGTGGCGATCTTATCGAGTCTGGCATCGTCCGGTATGTTGGTGAACCAATCCTGGAGCTCATCTTCGCATAGTTGCAGATTGGAGGATTTCGCCTCCAAATCCGCTGACGATACTCTTGAGCTTGGGTCATTGGGCCCAGTCATCGCTTGATGATTCATTTCCTTGATAGATTCTTGCATAAGTATTAGGTGATTGATGCAAACGCAAAGCTTCGTCTTCTGGATGCAGATGGTGGCGATCAGACGCTGCTTTGGGGTATCCCACGAGACTCCATCACGATGTTTTCCTAGACCGAAATCGTCCACTTTGAGCATTTGCATGTGGTAGTCCTCCTTGAGCCTTGTTGGTAGCTTCATTCCTAAAGCTATGAGACGGTCTTGGACAAAGCACGACCACCACAAGCGCCTCCGCCGCCCTTGCTCATCCGGATCCCTGGCACAATTCTGTGGGACTCTGCAAAGACCAATCCTTTGAGCGTGACCAATTGCAAGGCCCGACCAGTACCAGCAGTCTTTGTAATTGCCAGGTGCTTCGTACCAGATGCTCATAAGTAATAGGGATTGAGCTATAGAGAATTGGTCTTGCTCATAATCGGCCTCGTAAAGAAGCTATCAAAATGGTTAGTCGTGTTCTTGAAAAGGGGCGAAAAGAAAGTTCATCTTTACCCGGGCCCTATCATGGAAATCTTTACGTGCCGATCTTCGCGTTAGATAGCCAGCATTTTTCAAGTGTGTCATGCCCACATAGAGACTTCCAGCGAGTAGCACAGCTTGAAGCAGCAAAACACTCACTTCGCCAGATTCACCGTGCCCAGCCATGGCAACAATGTCCCACAGATCCAGTATCGGGATGAATGGGTGCACAAAATCAATATAACTCTGAAGAATTTCGCGACGAAAATCTGCAGCGGGAACTGAAAATGCGCCCTTTGCCGCAAGATACTCGATGTCTCCAGAACTCATACTTGGAGGAGGGGGCTTGAGAAAGCTGAACGGTCTGGTCCCATGTGGTTCACCTTCGGTAGGACTACTATTTAGACGCAAATTATCATCTCGCATCTCCAAAGAAGAACACATTGAAGGAGCTTCTTGGGCTTGATCGCTCTGCGGCGATGCAGATATGTGGTCCGTGATCCGAGCTAAGATGACATTGAGCAGCGGTCCGACACTGAAAGAAGAATAGGCGGGAAATGGACATACATTCCAAATGCGAACGACGGCTTTGGTCATTTGAAGCAAGGAATCCATTGTGAGACAGGTCATCCGTTGTTCCGCTTGATGGAGTTTTCCTGTCATCGCAGATGTTAACGCTCACTCGACCGTACTCAACTCAACTCAGCATCTCATCTATGGGTGATATTGACTAATTGCACGGCATATACTCACCTATGACGCTTGTTCCTTGTAACATTGCAATCAGCTTTGTCCAACCCACAATTTGTGCAGGGGACGCCATGCTGTACCAGATCGCATCGGACCTTCCTAGCCCTACAACGCTGGCATGCTGTTGAAGCCCGCTTCCTGGCGCTTTTCGAGGCCTGATAATTGCCCGCAACCGCTCTGTCCATGATAGTGGATGTATGCGGATCTCAGGGCGGGGCCTCAGCGGCGATATCAATAGCTACTGTTCTCGTAGTTCTCAAATTCTCCGTGCTTTTCGTACCGCAGCTCCGAAACTTCCGATGGCCCGAGCGGAGATGGCGATTTTAAACCTGACAACTTACCAGGACAGCCTCGTAATTTTTGCCTCTCCCGATGGTGAATAAGAGGATATCAAACGATCCTTAATTGTGTTGTCTAGTGAATGAAGATTATTCTTTGCACCTTCTAGAAGTTTGCATATCTTGTCAACCGTTCCTTGCGGTAATTGCTGATGAGTTCGACGCGTTCCATTTCTGGAAGGACAATCCGAAGCTCGGATACTTCATTCATCAAGGCGTGAAGTTCATTGCTCGCACTGTAGATGCTGTTCAACGCCTCTAGAGTTCGGGCCGTCGCACCCGTTATGGCGATGGTACTCGCAATGATCGACAGGGGATCTATAGCGCTTAATTGACAGTCTATCGTACAAGTGAGCGCGTATCACCTTCGAACGGTCTCGCTTTCGGGCGAGCTTCTTATCACTCACGTTAATTGGGGATTGTACGACTTGTTCGTGGATATTCGAGTCATTTTGAACGAGAACACTCATTATTTTGGCAAGGCTAGCATTACGCATCTCTGACCGCCTCGAGCCCACATGCAAGAGCTTTGCGAGTTCTAGAAGCTTCTCATTTAGCAAATGTCCAAAGCAAGGCTGAGTTGAGAGGCTATGAGTAATGTTGTGATATTGCATCGCATTTCGGCGATGTCGGTATGATTGGCTACAAGGCGGCAAGGCAACAAGGCAAAACTCAGCTGGTAGCGAACGGTTGCGGGCTGAAGAAGTTTGGATAGGGAGAGGGGGCGGGAATGAGGCCTCACCGTGGGGTAAAGGTCGGGGTGCGCCATATCAGCCAAATTTTCGAAAATCCGCCTCAATGCTTCGTCATTAGGTCACCCAAATTGCACTAGCTGTTCAAGAACAAGGAGGGAACCATCATGAACACCTTGTCCGGGACAGTCGTCGACTACTAGAGCTGGATGGCGAGAATTAGCTGGGACGATTACAGTCTCAGCGGTGAAGGAGCAGCATATATGGAGAAGAGCACATACTATTATATTGGGAGAGTGGTTGAGGAACAAACTTCAGTTACGGAACCATGCTATCAGCATCCTGGCTGTCGCGGGGGTATCTTTTCCGAGTAGGAGTCTCTACGGGTTGGTAAGGTAACTTCAACTTATCGAAAAAGGGGCCGAGTCGGCATTGCGAAATCCTTGTGACGTAATTTTCTCTTCAAGTTTATCTTGAGTCTGGATAATTGCCCGCGCAGGATTAGGCGCTGAATATTGGGTTGAACGTTTCCTGCAAAGAGAAAATGGCTTGGTGTCCGTCACCAATGGGCCGCTCTGTGAATCCTTCCAGATAGGCAGCCGCTTTTTAGCACTAGCACAGAGGTGTGGTGCAAAAGTGTTTTCCGGGCGCTAACTTTCACAGCTTTGTGCTGGCACCTAGAAATTTAGGTAGGGGACATCCGGAAGTACAGGGAGAGCCAGGCTCCCGAAATTCTGGCGGAATTATCTTGGCGGAAACTATTTTTGAACCCACACCTCTGTGCATATCCCAGCCAAATTGGAACTCGATGCCAGTTGAGTTGAGAGTGCTAGGCCGGTTCATTCGATCGGAGTTTTGATTCGAGCCACTATGTGGAAACGAATATTTGTTGCGCTTGCCTTCGTCCTCGCGCTCTTCTTGCCTCACTCCTCATCCCGCAGTCTTCCTTTCTTCTTCGGTCTTGACAGCAAGCTTCGCTCATTGACTGCTGCTCTCGAGAAGGACTCTGGCACTCAACTGTTGAATTTGCTAAGATATCACGACCTACAGCAAATATGCTACCATGAAAGCCAGCCAAGAACTAATTTGACTGGCGTAGCTATTGCAAGTCCATACGAAATCTGGAGAGATAGTGGTGATCTTGAACTGTCACTGCCGTCTATATTCCGCAACGTCACTATCGACGGTGATTGGAATGATGCGGCAAGGCGCACTCGCATTTTGGCGAAATGTCCAGCTGTTGGTCGTTACGCCAGGTCCGCACGTCTTGCGCATATTCAGCAATATGCAACTAATGATCTGACAGAAGTCTGAAGGTCGATATTTTCATCTGGAAAGAGCTCCAACGCCCACCGAATGACCTCGCACGAAAGCTTGCGGGACTCCTCAGCACCATGCATGAGCTCGAAAAGCTCGTGCTCGTCATCCCTGAATACCACACAGAGAAATTCGAAAGGGAGTTTAAAAATCTCATATTTCCTCACATCAAGACCCTGGTCGTGGGCCCCTATTGCGATTTCGCTGCAAGATCATGTCCAAATTTACAAATCATGTCGAGCAATGGCTGGCATTTCAAAGGTTCTCACAGATACGGTTACCTCCACCGAAATCATACGACAAACCTCATCCAGACAGCTGGCAATGTTCCGAATCTGACAAGACTAGAGATCGATGAGTACTGGAACAGCGAACAGCTTGACGGTGAAATTGGCCTTGCTGATCGCGGGCGTTTCTCTTCTTTCTGACTACCTCCTAGCTGTCTTTCAAGCGGTACCAGCAATACCAAGCCTTGCCTTGAATATAGCTGTCAGGTCGGCCTGGAGCGATAATGGCCTATCGGTATCTTCTCCGCCTTCTCCTCAGTTCAGATTTCACATTAGCTGACTTCTCCAATCTGCCTTGACAGGAGCTGCTACCAATTCTATCTCGATTCACCAATCTACAATATCTCGCCCTACCGGACACGGCTTCTCTTGGGGTCGGCTTCAACCCTCCTGGGTGCGGAAATGTGTACATGGGTCCAGGAGGGGAAGAATACAGGCAACAAGTCAAAGAGGAGGGTCGAAGATATACTATCAAAGTCGTTGATATGGTATTTCCGGTGTGTCCGGCACTCCGAGATTTGTGGATCGGACGTTGGACACATGTAGAAGCACAAAGGACGCAAAATGGGAGTATTGCAAATTTGCTATGGCGGTCGTGTCCAAAGAGGGACATTGTATACGATTTGTGGCCAAATTACTGATAGAATAGAACGGTCTGACTTGATGTCTGCTGAAAAGTCTCTGCGGTTAGGCTTGGCGAGGAATTGCTTCGACGACCAGAGCGGATATCGTGTTTGAACATTCTTTCTATAGGATTAGCCAAAGTCGGTCGGGGCTCACTCAATTGCCCGCTCGCAAAGACAATTCCGAAAGGATGTGACATCCAACACTTTCCCGTCTGAAGCATATGATCTTGACGGTGCGGAGACTTTTGAAAAAGTTTATCCGACTGCGAAAGGTTTCCGAAGTCTGCCATAGCAGCGATTGGAAGATGCTTCAGCATCGGTGACTTATTGTTGGATGCATTATTCATCATCGTGATGGACCTTGGGGTTATAAAGATGCAAGTGAGCGGCCAGCGATGCCTGCCACCGAAACATCTTTCCAGTTCCCCTAGCTTTTGCCTTGGCTGTTCCTCTTGACCCTTAAGTGTATGCGCCATGAGTACTCACGCAGCCGTTGTTACTGTCGCCACTCGTGCACCACTGGAAATTAGCCAAGTCCCAACGATCCATCCATCGGAGGGCGAAGTGCGCGTCTGCGGGGAATGGACCGCCTCTACACCTCTTGACTTGCACCAAGCAGATGGCGGCCTTCTTGTAAAGCATCCACAGGTCTTAGGCGATGGCGTCGCCGGTACTGTTGTGGAAGTCGGCCCAGGTGTCAAACGTCTAAAGGTCAACGACAAGGTCTTCGGCTTCACCTGGCGGTCGCAACAAGAAAAAGGCCATCAAATTTACGCAACTGTGCCCGAAAACCTCCTCGGAATCCTCCCTGATGGCATTACTATGCAAGAAGCTGTAACACTGCCGAACAACTTCGTTACAGCGTACCATACGATTGTCACTGATCTTGGGTTGCCTTTGCCATGGCCCAAGCCATCAGACTACAGACCTGAACACGCGGAGGATCCAATACTGATATGGGGCGGTTCTTCATCCGTCGGGCAATACGCCCTGCAGATATTGAAGTACTTTGGCTACCAAAATCTAGTGGCAACAGCATCCCCCAAGCATCACGACTTGCTCAGATCATTTGGCGCTGCTCATGTTTTTGACTACCACAATCAAGACATCACGAAATCGATCCTCGCGACTAGTCAGAGGAGGAGCAAGCCTGCCATACCATTCATGCTCGACTGCATCGGCTCTCGTGACGGTAGCGTCCACCCACTTGCGCGTATTGCCGAAAGCTGCACCAAGGTGGCAGTCCTGCTCCCTGTCATCAATCGCGACGCAACGGATACCGAAGCACCCGAATATACAATGGATGCTCAGGGAGCAGCAGAGTGGGTGGATGGCGTCGAAGCCATCGGCGTGAGGGCACACTTCTACCTTGATGTAAGTCCTCAACGTGACGCTTTGAGATCCAGAACTGCGGGCTAATTGTGGCACCTGTAGAACAAGTTCCACGCCGAGCACCTCCAACCGACGATCATGCCGGCGATGCTGGCGCAAGGCATCGTCAAGCCGAACAAGCAACGGATAGTAGAAGGACCAACACTGCTTGCGAGAGCGCAAGCTGCTCTAGATATTTTACGGCGGAAGGAAGTTAGCGGCGAACGATTGGTGTGGAGAGTTGCTGACTGAAAAGCTCTATCCTTCACCGCTAAGCTCTTTCATTGCATCGCCCAGCTCATGCGTTGAAGCAAGGATCATATTCACTGAGCTGTTCTAATGTATGTAAGTAGCACTGACCGAGGCCTTCCTCTACAAAATCTGTAAATCGTATCATTTCATGAAGCTTCACCGCAACGCATTTTTGCTACACACCAATCTGACTAACTTTTTTGGCTCGCAGTCAGTCTCTCCACTAAGAGCTCGCCATGTCGGTATCTTGGACATCTCAGTAGGCCGTTGAATACTCCTGGCCCTTGACTATTCACACAGTGTCTCAATGCAATGCTCTCTTCCATATCCGCTTTCCTTTGGACCATCAAACGGCGTTCCCAAGAAGAGCTGGTAGTTGTTGTTCAAGAAGACTACACCTGCATCAATCTTGCGGCTCATATGCAGCGGCTTCTCATGGTCCCGAGTGTAGCCATACCTCACAAGCCCATGCCTAGATTATTTGGTGATCGAGACACCCTTTTCTTTCGTCTCGAACGGTGTGACTATGACCACTGATCCAAAAATATCTGTTTGCACAACCTTCATGTCCACGTGACGTTCTTGAATATTGTTAGCGGAACGAAGAATCCATTCTTGCATGCTGGGATCGGAGGGTAGGTTCCCCTGCGTAGCGATCTCAGCGCCCGCACCTTTGCCGATCTGGATGTAATTCAAGACGCGCTCTTCCTGCTTCTTGGATGCACTTGGATCCATGCCATTACCCACCACTGGCTTGCGCACTCCGACAGCCAGCTTTTCGACAAAGTGGTCGTAGATTGTACGTTGAACTAGCAGTCTAGAGGACACTTTGCAAGCTTCGCCTTTGTTGGAAAATGCACCTTGTTGCTATGAAAGGCTAGAGGAAGGCTTAACGGACTTCCTCACGAAACGTTGGCATTCCAACATAACCATTTATGACATGAGGTAACGCAATATTCTAGCTTGCCTTTAGGGCGACGCTGGCTCACCCAGATCAGGTCCGCTAACTTCGGTTATCGATTCCATAATTGTTGGCGGTGTGCCCTGACCAGGCACGGATTCTGGGCGCTCTAAGTCTGGTCTCGGGAAGTCCTTCTTCTTCCTAGTCAAGATGTCTGTAAGCGCCTTCTTATAATCCCAATCAACTCGGATGTGAATGGGATGAGGAGTGCTCGCATGGACTTGTTTGATGTTGGATCTGATGCGCCCGGCGCGGAATTGCAATTGGTTTTTAGCCCTCTGGTCAGCCAATTCTAGCCATTCCTTCCAAGCTTCGCTTACGGGTGCGATATAGGTTGAGTCGTTGAGCCATTTTGAGGTGCCAGTAAGCGCAATGGCTACCCACAAGGCGGTGGTCATCGTCCTGTCCGGCTCCTGCTGCTTGCTGAATTCGTTCATTTCGTAACCAACCATTTCAGCGCCGCGCCGCAAAGCCGCCGAGTTCCTCCATCGTCGTCGTCGCGTGGAAAGTCTTGTGCCATCTGTCACTTCTGGCGACTCTCTTGACTGACCTTTGGTAGAAATACCAAAGTGAGTATTCAACGTATCCTGTTTGGCAGGCGTTACAAGTGGAAATTTCGTGATCTTGAACGAATGCTTCCAGTGGTTGGTGAGCGGATTGACAGCCGATACTCCCCAGTAGAGAGCATTCAGTATGATATATGCGGACGCAAACGCGACCTGCAGTCGCAACGTCGCATTCGACAAGAAGATGACGCCGAGCATCAACATAATGGTGGCAAGCAAGGCGATGCTGCGATATGGAGAATCTTCAAGGGAATATTTGCATCTCTCTACTTCAAAGTAAAGTCGAGACGTCTGTTCTGTACATCGAATCACCCTCAAAGCTCCGTTAGGGTAGTATATGACAATATCCCCAGGTGGGAGGATCTCCTTCGGGTTGGCCACCTTCGGTGGTGGAAAGTCCAATTTCCAATGAGAGCCTATGCCGACCAGTGACGAAACCATCGACAGGAATATTGTCGCGAGCAGGGACATTCCGTCTTGATAGTAGATGGAGAGTGTAATTAACGCAATCGACATCAAGCAACCCACCACTGAAAGGCAGAAGAGTTCGCCCCAGGGTCGCGCACCGTATAACTCGTCCGAAGCTCCGTCAAAGTCGACTTGAAGGAACTCAACTTCATATTTCTGAAGCCGGTAAGGATGCAGTACACTTGTGAAGAAATTTAGGGTGTGTCTCACGTTGCCGGAGTAGACGCCGACAACGGTACCAGACTCTGTAGGCAGTCTTCTGTCCCTTTCTTGCTTAAGCAGTGCTTGTGGCGCAGGTAATAGCCGAGGAATGTTGTTATACCAGGACAAGGCTGCGACTTGAGCATTTCTGGTGACACCGCCATCGCCCAGAATGGCTATGATACCAACAATATCGAGCCTGAGATCTCGAAAGCTGCCAGGGAGGGAATCCCTGGAAGAGTCTAAAAAGTACATTTCGAGTTTGGAGCTTGAGCAGCGTTCTGCCAAGAGAGGCCTCCACTTTTGATGGTATCCGGCGACGGGCTGCCATTAAGTACTTCGGCCATGGAGGGGGGTCCAGGGGTCGAGGCGGCTCCTCATACCCGCATGAGATTTGTGGTTTAGAAGTGAAGGAGAAGATATGCGCATTGACGGACTTGCCTGCATGGTTACGAGAGCCATTGGATGCAACAGAAGCAAAGTGGAGAAAAAAGTGGGAAAACTTACCATATTCTCTTCCTTCTGCAGCTTTGCCAAGGGGCCACGTTCATCGTCCGAGCGAGACTACACCTGACCATGCGCCATCAAAGGCCAGCTGAAAAATCCAGAATCCCACAAGGCAGGTAGAGCCGACCAGGGATTTGCGGGCACTTGGGGATGCGCGAGAGTAGTTTGACAAACTAATTGCTAGGCATCATGCGGTTCTCAGCTTGCTGAAAGTTGTCTGATGCGGCTCAACTCGAACTTAGTAGAGTCCAAATAACGGGGACGTTGCGCCTGGCTTTAGACTCTCGGTTCAATGCGGCGGAGCTTGTTACGCTCGGACCGTTGCCCTTGAAGTAAGCCCGGAACCCCAAACGCACAGCCCCACCGTCAGGGTGCTAGGAATGACCGACCGCAAGCACTTTCAGCAGTACTCTTGGATACTAATTGCTGCCTCAGGCCAGGAAATCGGAGAGACAGCGAATCAGTCTGTCCCACCTAACCACCCTGCTGCGAAACGTACAAACATGTCGGTCTTTGAAGCCTTGTGGACGGATGCAGCCTCGTGCCCACCATAGATATCTTCCTTCTCCTTCGACCTGATCGTTGCGCGGTATGACGGCAAATGTCGCATGAACTGCCCAAACATGGTGGCACCAACTTTGCTACCTGGCCATATCTTGGGAGATGGCTCAGACCAACAACTCCTAGACCTGTAGGTGAACCTGCTCTTGCCGCAATCAAAAAGGGATGAACTGACGGCGGGTGATAATAGATCGAAACCATTCATCCTACGGAAAATCACCTGTGCCCCACCTGCGATGCAATCGGTCTTGAAGTGGACAACTTCATTATTAAGGAAAATGAGCTTGACCCAGCTCGCCTACACCAGAAGCAAGATATGGGACACCTTCAACAAATTCGACAGAAAACTTTCTGTCCACTCTGTCGTCTGATTGTCAACATCGCAGATAGACCTTTAGACCAGCGGCTTCCGAGTCGAGAAATTGCAGAAGATTCCAGCTGCTACCTTCAGTGGGTCATTGATGGGCAAGAAGAGCAATTTGGCGATGGCGAGGCCAATGCGAAGGCTGAACTCATACCTCGGACTCTGCGCCTACTTGTTTACAGCGAGCCGCAGACGTTTAAAGATGGATACCTGATCCTCCTCGGATCCGATGCTCCTTCTCCTCTGTTCTTTGGGCGCCGAGTGTCTACTGCTGATCTCGATGTCGCGTTGATTAGGCGCTGGCTCTCCGCATGCGAGAAGAAACATGGTGCCCGCTGCGAGCGGTCCCTTGTGCCACTGACGAAGCCAACAAGTACCAATCACCCATTTCGGGTGATTGATGTCAAGCAGATGTGCATTGTTGAAGCACCCGAGGATTGTAGATACATTGCCTTGAGTTATTTATGGGGTCCAAGTCCCACACAATTGTTCATGACCACTTCTGACAACCTCCGGCATCTGAGCAGACCACAGGGACTGGAGAGATCCGACTTGCCACGAACTATTCAGGATGCAGTCGACTTTGCAAACGCCTTTGGGGAGCAATATCTTTGGGTAGATAGTCTATGTCTAATACATGACCAACAATTCCAATACCACGATGCCGACAAAATATATGCCCAAGCTGCTTTGACGGTAGTGGCTGCGTCTGGCCACGATGCAAATGCTGGACTCCCAGGAGTACGGAAAGGATCTCGAACATTTAGGCAGGAAATCGAGGAAATAAAGCCTGGGCTTCGACTCATGGTCTCACATCTCGTGGAAGGTAGGTCTCACTTACGGAGGGCCTTTCCTTTCTGCGCCTCTGCTAAAACAAACCAGATTACATCTCTACCTCCCAGTGGGACTCTCGAGCATGGACATTCCAAGAGCGAATCTTGTCGAGACGCTGTCTGCTCTTTGTTAACGGTCGGATCTACTTTCAGTGCCGTCGTACAACCTTCTGCGAGGACATAAATTCCCCTCCCGCGTTTGGTTGGTCGCTGGATTCAATCGACATGCCTACCCGGATATTCCAGGAGAAACCCTTCACGCAATACACGGCTGCTGTGGAATTATATACAAGGAGATACTTGACAGTGCCGTCGGACATTCTGAACGCCTTTGGAGGAGTCGCGAGAGTCCTCCAAAACCATATGGACACTTCCATGCATTTCGGGCTGCCATCGGGGTTGCTTGACCCAGCACTCTTGTGGGAGTCGTTGCAACTTCTGCGGCCACGGGACGGCTTTCCCAGCTGGTCATGGGCTGGTTGGGTGGGTGAGATCCGATGGAACTTCCCGGAAAACGTAGGCGATGTTCAATCTTGGATTGACTGGCATTTTGTGGATCGCGGCAAATGCAGTGTCTCTATCAAACAGAAGCAGAGCAGAGTACAGCCACCTATTCCATTCGAACCAATCGAGCCGGCGACTTTTTCCAACCAGAACCTTGACAGGCCTCACGCTCTTCGATTTACCAGTATTTCAATCTTTCTCAAATTGTCCGCACCTTCCGCAATGGTCAAATATGAGCTTTCTCCTCTCCGCAGGAGACGTTCGGGGCCTAGCACGCTCTCGACTACCCGTCCCGCACCCCTGGACCCACATCTCATGCGTGCTGGTCTCTCTGACCTCAACAATGCCTGGTGCGGGTCCATCCTGCTAGACGAATCGTGGAAAGACCGCGTCGGAACTACTGTAGAGTTGGTCATCCTGTCGACCTTGGACCGTTTTACGGAGAACGAATTACATGCTTGGCAGGAGCGTTTGCCCAAACATGATACGGTCATGTCTGTCTACAATGTCCTTATGATCGCGAGGCATGATTCGACAGTATCCAGAGTCAGCATTGGCCGAGTCCTACAAACCTCGTTAAAGTCATCATATCCACCTGGGCCTGTGTGGAAGGAGTTCTTGCTCGAGTGATTAAGTCATGTCGAGGCTTTGTTTCTAGGTCATCTTACTTCTGACAGCGGACCTAGAGGCAAGAGTCGCTCATCCATTCACAATTTTCAATGATTCGGTTCAACTTTTCCTTTTCACGTCACCGCACCTAGAGCGGTCGCCAACTCCATCTCGGCCCATCTGGTGAAATTTTACCACAGCGGGTTAGGAGCGTTCAATGCTTGATGCGACAGAGAAATATCGCTTGGCTGATATTTACTGGTAAAGAGGTTATAGTTCATGGTCCACGAAGTTACGACAGATACCCATTTGACTAATTCGCTTGTTTGGACAGGGTCACGGATGTATGGCGTTCTTTATATGGCACAGTTGTTTATCTCTTAACCCCGATTCTATCCATTTTTGAGTCGATTAACGGGCTGGTATTCCGAACTCTCATGCTTCCGCCAATCGAAACTTAGACCAATGAAGAGTTCCATTAGAATGAATGAATGAATGTACTCCCTCATGAGACCGAGTCTCGCTTCCCAAGATCTATGTGCAAGCACCACCCCATCGTTGATGCCTTTGATTCATATTCCAAACAGAGCACATAACACATATGCCATCCACTCCTCCCTTCCTTCAGGACCATCGCCTTGATAGCCGAATGTGTCGTCCTTAACCGTAGTGTCACGGCTCATCTTCGCAATCTTGTTTCATGTACCTCAAATGTAACGGGTTAGCGATGCCCTCGTGGGCTAATTTGCGATATCGGACAAAACTACACCCTCGAAACGGATCGAGGATTTAATGCTCACTTCAATGCGCTTATGGCAGCGCACATCCTGGGAAATCCAAAGTTGGGCTTCGGCTAGGCATGATAGTCGTTGGGCAGGGAGGGGAGGGAAAGCACAACCTCACAATCTACCCCAACTAACTCCCGATTCTCCAGCACGGAGCAGCAGGCATCCCGCTATGTCACTTCAACCAAAATGCCACCGGTCGCGTAGAGCCTGTGGGTAACTTCACTGGCTTCTAGGACTCGAGCGAGTACTCCCTTGCTCTCGCACTGGTCCCACAGGCAAAACCCGAACTCGCAAGCTTTTTCGAGCATTCAGCTCACCGAGTTCACCTCCAGTTGCCCGGACGTCGCGGCTTCTGTAGTCTTTTTCTTCACCAGCGTGGTGAACCCGAACTCTTCAGAGAACGGAAAACCCCTCCCACCTTTGAAGCAGGTGAGTGCTTAAACCTACTTTCGATTCGGCAGCTGCACTGCAACCTCACCGCTAACCATCTTATCCTTCCAGGAAGCATTTTGGAAATTCGATGATGACGGAGCGGTCCTGAAATACGACGCCTGAATCACAACCCTCAACGCTTGGATTGAGGCCAGCACGGGCATCCCAATATCCGGTTCTCAACTGGAAGGAGGAACAATCCAACAACTTTGTGCCGGTACCCAGCAGCGCTGTACAGGATCAAATACCCAATGGAGTAGCGTCGACCAATGTGTGAGTGTGTTATCTCACAACCCATATGGGAATTACGACGAAGCATGGGGCGATAATATCGTTTGCCGAACCATACATCTCGTGCTCACCCAGGTTCGGCCAGATGTAAGTTCGCTCGCATCAAGTGCATGTTTTGCGCCCCAGCACAGACACTGAATTGTGTTAAATACAGGTTCACTTACCCCATGTGGGACCTACAGGAGCGGCAAGTGTGTGGACTATGCATACTCTCTGGAGTACTTTAAGCTGGCGTCTTATTGTTCGAGGTTTCTATGAGCTGGATGTGGGCTTTTTGAGACACAGTGAGAGAGAGGGAGAGCGGTGTTTCCGGTCGATTGATGACTGTCTTATTGCCGAACCATAAGCAGATGCCGTCTCAGAATTTCTTCATTCATTGTGACCAAGTGCCGACGTTGAGAAATTTATACCGACCTTCTCTACCCTGACTTGGCTGTTGTATCTAATACTAGTATGACTTGGAATTGTAGCGTGATCTGTCAGTACGATGTCAAATTTATGGGTAAAATCCTTTGGCATGCTGAACATCTGGAGCTTGAAACGGTGTCTAAAGCAGCCATTTTCTGAGCGCAAATTTCCTTGGGGCTGTAAGATTAAGTCCTTAGGGGAGGTTGACCTTGAAACGTCCTAAGGGCGGAACGCTAGCCGAGAACTGGCTACGGGCCAATTCGAGCAACCTGGCTTGCCCCTCCCGGAAACAATCCAAATATCCTTTGTCACAGAAGGGCGGCGTGGTGGACTCTGTCCCTAGCCGAGACCCAGAACTGCATTATGAAATCATCACTCCTTCGGTTGGAAGCGAGATCAGACGGATGCAAACATTGACCCAGGAGGTGACCAGGAAGCAAGCATCATGCCCACTTTGAAACCAACAAGCCCAGCGGGAGCTCTTGACCTGTGCGATATAAGTTGCAAAGCCTGCCTGAACGCCTGGCCAATTGGCTGTTCCAGACACTCTTTGACAATTTTTCAATTCTAGTCTCTCGTTTCTATACGTTCATTCTTTCGCTCTTCCATTCTTTAGAGCCCTTCTGCCAAAGCGGGAAACTTTGCAGTCATGTACAACATTAAGGCTATCGTGCTGCTTGCGGCCCTCGCATCGGCGTGCCCTGCCTCCAATCCCAGTACCGTCCAACCATACGGGCAATGTTTGTTTTGCCCCAACCAAGCAACAAAAGCACTTTGATGCTGATTTTAGTACCACTCAGGCGGCGGCGAAAACTTCAACGGCGGCACAACTTGTACTTCAGGCTGGACCTGCGTCTATTCCAACCCGTGGTACTCACAGTGCCTCCCCGCATCCTCGTCCGCGCCCGCGCCGCCGCCCTCGTCTGCTCCGGCTCCAGCACCCCCGGCTAGCACAACACCTACCCCAACCGCCGCTCATAGCACACCCGTAAGCACCTCTCCAGCAACTGCTAGCACTGCTCCAGCTTCGTCGGGCGTAACGTACAAGGCTTCCTTCACCCATTATGGCTCTGGTGACTCGTTCGGCTCTCCCAACTGCCAGACGGACACTGCGGCCTGTGGCTTCTTCACCTCCCCCGGCTTCTCGGCAGCCGTGTCCCAGAACCTGTACGGTGCCGGACCAGGCGCTGGGGCAGGTCCGGCTTGCGGGACCTGCTGGAAGCTCGTTGGTGAAACTGACTCGAGTGGTAATGCCTTGTCTAATGCTGGCACAAGCATTGTGGTGATGGGTAAGTCAGTAATATTGTTCCTTCAAATTCCACTGGCCACGACGATGCCAAGCTGCCGATCGAGGGCGAGACAGGCAGCGTTCCCCAACCCATTCCGTCCATCAAAATGGCTCAGACGAGCCTCCGTACCGTCTCAATATTCACCTCTCAAACACATGAACATGGCATTTTCCCCCACCTTGCTTTCGTCTTCTGATCTTCTTCTATCTCCATTCACTCACTAACCTCCCTCTTCCCAACAGTCAACAACCTCTGCCCCGCCCAAGGAAATCCCCTTTGCGCACAAAACGGCCTCACAGGAACGAACCAGTACGGCGCAAACGTCAACTTCGACCTGTGCAGCGACTCCGGCGCGTCGGCCGCCTTCTTTGGAAATGACGGCGTCGGTCTCGCCGTCGGAAGCGCGACAGAGGTCCCTTGCTCAGAGTATTCGGGCACCATTGTTCACTGACCTCTCTGCTGGAAATGTATGTACGTGCGAGAGAGATGTACGATACTTGTTCCCACTTTGGAAACCCCTTTCTTCATGGCTTTGCATGGCCGGCCTTGTAAGTCATGGCTGGCACTTCACTTCACTTTCACCCGGGGGGGAAATTTATGTAGCATTAGCAAGAAGCATCAAGGAATGATCAACATGTTTGCATTCTAGCAGGTGGTTGTTGGGTTGTTGGATTTGCAAACTTCTCTAGCGTTAGTGCTCATAACGACTGATCACGAACCGGCATCAGGCATTGACCTGGAAACAGCATGCCTTCCCAAAAGTGAGCGATTGCATATCCCACGACGCGACTACGCCTCCAGCTCCAGTACTGCAAATGTGGAATGCCCAATTACCACTTTCCGCGCCCTATTAAACACCCAAAACCAAGTTGCACATTCGGCGCGAGGATTAGACCGTGCGTACTCCTCACTTCCACTGCTTCTCAAACACCCCAACCCACTGTCCCCAGCCAGCCACCTTCCCCACAATAACCGCCGCTAATTCCTTCTTGGTAGGCACCTCGCTCAGCTTGGTGAAATCAACCGGCTCCTTCAGTGCGATCAACTCGTAGAAATACCGATGCGGTCCATGGCCCAGCGGTGGCCTCGGTCCGCCATAATGCTTCCCCAGGATATTCTTCGACGCGTGGAATCCGCCTTTCAGCACCGGTTTCTTCCTTGTGGATTTCTCTTTGTCCAAAGCCATATCGCTCGCGGTGATGTTGGTGGTTGACGCTGAAATTGCATAGCAGAGACCGTGCGTTGGCGGGGAGGGGAGCGGGGCGTCTGGATCTTCGCACAGGAGAAGATACTCCTTGACTTGTCCGGCTAGTGTGGGCGGAAGTGACCAGTCGAGCTCAGGGAACCGGTCTTCGCCATATTGGGTGTATTCGAGCTTCATGGTCGAGTTTGATGGTCCACAGTCGGGTGAGTTGATCTCGATTGTCGGTTCCGGAACGTCAGTGAAGGCGGGACCTTTGATGAAGAGCTTCGCGTCATGGCCTCGGAGGTTGTAGAGCAGTCTTGCAAGACCGTACTCGAGGTATTGTAGAACTTCCATTTTAGCTTGGTGGATTGGCGCTGGTCGGAGATGGTGTCTTTTGATGTTGAGAGTATCAAATTTACTTACTCTGAAGAATACTGTGTAGACGCGCGAGAGCAGAACAGAACAGAGAAGTTCACGGATGATTTTAGGCAGCTCAGATGCAAGCAAATCCACCCGAATCAGTTGTACTTCCACAGTTATGCCATTCGAACTGGACGTCAATTCGATATATAAGAGACCGACACCTTTTGATCTAGACCTCCGATCGCGGGCGAATCGGGGCTGGTCCCTGCACCTCGAGCTTGGCTGCATATGCAGCTCTCCCCGGAGTTAAGACTGAAAGCGCCACAATCTCGTCTTTCTACCGAAGCATGCATGAAGCTCTGCCTGCTTCTGCCGCATACATCATCGTCATCCCTCATGTCAACACTGCCCGCTGTCGCTCCGATGATGCTCTCGGAGCGACAGCTGCCGAAAACGAAGCCACAATGCATCATATTAAAGCTTCGTGGACAGCCTCAACTGGCCGTATTTTGAACACTCTTGTCATTTCTTCCGTACTTTAGAAAAGCTTAGCATGTCGGTATCACCAGCGCTTACCCATTCAAATAATTCTGAAGTGTTCGAAAGCCCAGGCGGACAGACAGCAGTCACAGATGAAGAGAAGGTTATAGGCGACAGCGGGAATGGCGGATTGGCATGTGATGTAGAACGGGGCTCAGAGGATGCTAGGATTAAAGATCCCAACTTGGTGAGTCAATGCTCAGCCACTCGAGCATGTCCTGTGAATCTTATTGACCACGGATCAGGTCACCTGGAATGGCGTCGATGACCCTGCGAACCCCAAGAACTGGTCCTTCGGCAGGAAATGGGCCGCGACCGCCATCGTCTCCCTCTTCTCCTTCATTTCTCCAGTCTCGTCATCAATGGTAGCACCGGCGCTGCCTGTCTTGGACGCGGAGTTCCACATCACTAACCCTGTGGAATCTCAAATCATGCTGTCCATTTTCATTCTTGCATACGCCGTAGGACCACTCTTCCTAGGCCCATTGTCGGAAGTATACGGACGGTCGTTGGTAATACAAGGCGCGAACCTCTTCTATGTCGTGTTCAACACTGCCTGTGGTGGTGCAAAAACCAGGGTGCAGATGACCGTTTTCCGCTTTCTAGCGGGAATAGGGGGAAGTGCACCATTAGCTGTATGTCTTCGGGGTCCATATCCTATTGATCCTGCGCTGAATTCTAACGGATGTCAGGTCGGTGGTGGCGTCCTTGGAGATCTCTTTGATAGCAAAGACCGCGGTCGGGCTATCGCAATTTACACCCTCATGCCACTCTTGGGCCCAGCCATTGGACCAATAGCTGGTGGATTCATCGCCGAAAACATTACGTGGCGCTGGATCTTTTATGCTGTGTCTTGCTTTGACGGTCTCGTTCTGATCCTCGGAATTTTCCTCCTGCAGGAGACGTACGCGCCTGTGCTTCTCCAGCGCAAAAAGAAGGAGTTGATCAAACAGACTAACAACAATGCCTTGCACACGCAATATGACGACGACCACAAGCTGGTAGCAAAACTCGGTACAGGGTTCACGCGCCCATTCATCCTCCTCTTCACCCAGCCGATCGTGCAGGCTCTGGCAATCTACATGGCCATCACTTACGGCCTAACGTATCTCGTTCTCTCCACCTTATCCTCGGTTTTCACATCAGTGTACCACGAATCCATTGGCATCAGCGGCCTCAACTACATCTCCATTGCCGTTGGCTGCTTTATCGGCGCACAGACTTCGGCGTTCGTAACCGACCACGTCTATAGAAAGCTGACTGCGCGTGACCCGGAAGGCAAAGGTCGTCCCGAATTCCGCATTCCATTCATCCTCGTCGGCGCTGCATTTGTTCCAACTGGTATCCTCTGGTACGGCTGGTCCGCAGAGGCACACTCTCACTGGATCGTGCCGAATCTTGGAATGTCGGTCTTCAGCGCCGGTCTTGTCGTCGTCATGACGTCCATACAAGCGTACATCCTTGACACGTATGCGCGGTATGCGGCGAGTGCACTTGCCGCGGTAGGTTTCCTAAGAGCAATGGCCGGTTTTGGGTTCCCGCTGTTTGCACCAGCGATGTAAGTGCCACCTGTTTCCTGGATTGGCTGACGGGGAGGACGTGACTGACGGCAATTACAGGTACCGCGCGTTAGGCTATGGTTGGGGAAATTCGGTACTAGCACTGGTTTCCATTATAACGGGATTCGGGGGTCCCCTGGCGTTATGGAAGTATGGACGGTGGCTGAGAGCGAAGAGCCCGTTTGCCACCGAAGGCCTATGATCCAAGCCCCCTGCGTGATGTCTTTGTCTGTAAAGCATGGTTCAATGGGAGCACATTGTTAATGAGCTTGGGACTCAAGGACTAGACAGGGAAGGTGTTTGTAAGAAGGGGTTCGTAATTCTGGACAATGTTTGGCTCGATTACATCAGCTTGATTATTGCCTGGAAGAGAAGCGAACAGAGTCAACTTCTCTTGCGTGAGACAGGGGTTGACAGCGGCTTCGCCAAACTAACGTCGGCCACCAGTTTACCGGCCACCCCACCTTATCGGCCACCCCGCCTATCGGCCACATATTTGGCGTAGCCTTGCGCACGTTTGCCACCACAACGACGCCCATCTCGAGGGTGTATGATTTAATACTTTGTATATAGATTCCTTATGTATTCGGCTCTTCTTCTACATTGTAGATCAGCGCCCGATTGGGCAGAACGTCTATATAGCCCGCGGTTTCTTCCACGGTGTAGCCTCTTGCTCTGAAGATCTCAGTCGTATCTCAAGTACGTTCATCGTCCTGTTTCCTCAACCTCTTTGTCGTCTCTTGAACCTCATCTTCCAGGGTTCGCTTACGCGCTTTCGAGACCTCAAAAGAGAGAAGCTTACGAGCGCTAGACTCGCGGAAATAGGCATGAGAGAGCTGTCTTTGAAGTCGTCGTCCGGATCGGGTCGCTCGTATTCGTAATCATCTTGAGGAGTGAGGGTAAGACGACTTTGGGGGGTGCGAGATCAGGAGTTGTCGCTCTATAGCGCGCCACTTCAGGTTTATCTCGTACTTTGCGCGCATCGAGAGGATAAAGACCACTCCGCCATCAGCCTGCTAGTATATATTAAGCCGTGAGACTTTCCTCGCGAACGCGGTGATAGAGAACGTTGAATCGAGCGCGAGTTACTTGCGTATCGCCCAGTGCGATAAAAGATTTGAGGTTCTTGCTATAATAGCTCTTGAGATGAGTAAATGGACCTAAATCTGGGGTGCCGATTAAGGAATCGGGAGAGCCAGTTCTTGCCGATACGTGCATTGGGCTCGTTTAACTGGGCCAACATCTCCGCAACGACGTGTAGTTGCTCGCGATTGACTAGGGCATATTGGAGCAGGGTATTCTGTATATATTTGGCCAAACCTCCTCTTGATATCTCGTCAAACGAGCGTGTTTAACCTCCTCTTGTCCACAGGGTTGGCGGCCTGCGCATCGGTCCTGAATGGTGGATCTGGCGACGTCTGAGGCACGGGAAACCTGGCGAATAGACTTAAACTGGCCTCTATCGACTAGGCGGACCGCACGAGATGCTTGATCCATGATTTAGAGCAAAGGGAAGAGTTATTGGTTGAAAGATGGAAGGTTTATTAGAGGGGGGACGAGGAACGCGTCTACGCGTGTGGCCGATAAGGTGGGGTGGCCGGTAAGGTGGGGTGGCCGACAAGGTGGGTGGCTGGTAAACTGGTGGCCGACAAACTGGTGGCCGATGTTAGTGCAGTTGACAGGAAGCCACTTAGTTGCTACCAGTTGCGAAAGCTTCTCTTACGCAGTTGGAGCAAGTTTTGACATCGCGCAAAGAGATGAAGCGCCTGCAAATGTTATACGGACGCCTCGTGCTACTTTCGACGCAGAAATGCGTGATTCTGTAACTCAGAGATATGGTTACTAGATGCAAGAATTTGCTCCTTCGCTTGGTGGTTCCTGGAAATGGTGGCTGGCTACCCCAAGACCACCCGAGTCCGCTCCTTGGGAAGCTTGCCAGTTCCTTCGAAATTCCTACCATAACTACATCGGGCAGTATTGCCCTATCCAGTAGTTGGAGTGTTATCGCCCTGAGTGGGGGTTGTACTCCTTCAAAAGCCTACCTCTTCTCCTCACACCCTTAGGCGTATACCGTTATTGGCGCTTATACACCTACAAGCTATATATAGGGGCCCTACGATGAAATCCTCCTGCCGCAAACTCTCCCTCGCCTTCCGACGCTCCAGAAGAGCCGCCCCTACTCAAGGATCCCTCTCTGCCCCACCTCCTAATGCCGCCACCGCACCCACATGCGCCTTCCTCCTCGCCCCCAGCGAAATCCGGAACGCCATATACGACCTCCTCTTTCTCCACTCCACAGCCCCTTACCGCGTGACCAAACCCGGCCTCAGCACCCCAAGCTCCTACCGCCGCCATATCGCCCCCTCCTCAGCCTCCCCCTCTCCGCACGCCATCTGCCTCGCCTGCCGCCAAACATACGCTGAAGCCCACGCGCTCTTCTACTCCTTGACTGTCTTCAACTTCTCCACCCTCCCCAACTACACCGCCGTCACGGCAGTCCTGGCCGCCCCACCCCGCCACCTTGCCGCCCTCGCCGCACACCTGTCCGGCATTCCGCTGCAGCCCGCCCTCACTGCTGGCCTCGGCTCCTTCGCCTCCCTGCGCTCCGTGTACATCACCCTCCCGCAGCGCGTCATCATTCACACGATGCTCTCGTCTGCCAGTTCTAGCATTGCCGCAATGCGCGACGCCGAGATTTATGCGGTGCTGAAAGGCCTGGAGGATTCGGAGGCGAAGCAGAGGAGGGACCTGCGACGACTGCTGGACGCGTATCCGGATGTTGTGTTTAGTTGCGGCATACAGGTCGTATGCCATGAGAGTAAGGCGTATAGTGGGGATCCGAGGTATGATAGCCTTCGGCTGGTGAGTCATTATGCGATTATATGAAACAGAGCGTTTTCGTACTGATAGTGAGTGTGTGTGAGAGAGTAGCCATGCGAGTATGATCCCCATAACGACACTCTCGTCGTGCTCAGAGACCAGATTACAAAGGTCATCGCGCAATGAGTTGGTACACTTATTGCTGAGGCTTAAATATATTCGCAAGCGTATATATCATCGGATCACTCATATGCGTATCAAAAATACCCTGCCATCAGTTTGGCTTCGCAGGTCCAAGATACCCTCGATTCTCCACCGTATCCAGCCATCACATCGAGCGTCATCAACGCGTAGGAAATGGTGCTGCTATTTAACGCATATTGCCTGCTCGCCGGATCGCTGGCCTGCCAGAGCATCAACAGCCGATCGATCATGGAGTGATGGAAGATGAATGCCGGGTCCCTAGGGAGTTTCGAGGGTGAGTTTTGAAGATACCGACGACATTGATATAGGCGAGACTTTCAGATTTGGTCAAGTCACTCGAGGCGGCGGCCGTCATGGGTGTAACGAGTCCTACGTATCATTCTCTCTGAATAGTCTTATGAGTTCAGACGCTCTTACCCTAGAGGGCCGCCGAAGTTGAACGAGACGACGACTTGGCGATGCAAGGACGCACGATGACAAGCGAAAGAAGGAGGAAGAAGACGATGCGACTCCAGAACTCCAGAGGAAAGGAAAGGAATATAGGTCATTCTGCACAAACGAGGTTGAACATCTTGGATTTTCAGTGTTTCGATCACCGAACTCGAATTCGGGCTTTGCGATTTTATGCTGCGATCGGCAGGTTCAAAAAATGGCGGAGACATGCCGTTCCAGGTCTCGGCCCGCCCCTCTTGTGTAGTTCATGGTCTATGGTGGGCTGCCATGGACAGGTCAAGTTCGGCAATGAAGCACTCTATCGCTGAAAAGGATAAACTTTCTCATTAACGACGCCAAAGTTTTAAGCGGATATAAAGGCTCCACACTTCAGGATGGCGTGGAGAGAGGCGAATAATCACGATGATGATAATGGTGGCCTGTGGCTGCAAGTGTATTAGTAGCTAAGTGACATGGTGGAGTTGTAAAGGAGATATAGGCCTGAGGTACGGCAGATTTGGCCCCTATAACACTGGCGAGAGGTACAGGGTTGAGAGATGGAAATGAAAATCCAAGTACTGACCGACACAGAAGCTCTCTCATTGTATGAGCACTTGAATTTATGGCGTGCCTGATGTCTTATACTGCATTAGAAAAGGTATTTATTCATGAGAGCTATGATCGCGACATGTGATGCTTTTCCTTCCTCTACTCCAGCATTCAAGGAACGCCCCTTCCCTTCCTCGTGGCCTTCGCCAGCTCGCTTTGCGCCCGATCCTCTGCATACCTCGCGTAAATGGGCAGATAATGCTCCCTCTCCGACATCGTCTCCCGGATACTCTTCCTCGCCTCCACCGCTTTGACCCACACCCGCCACCTCTCCCACACTTCTTCTTCCTCTCCTCCTTTCCCCTTCTCCGGCATCCCCAGGCCACCTTCCTTAAAGTGGTCAAAGACCCATAACCTCACCGCCCAAGGCGCAAGCGCAATATCTGCCATAGAGAGCCCCTCACCCATGAAATACGGCCCGGTCGGATCGGCCTCCTGAATCCATGTCTTCAGGTGCCCCAAGAACTCGGTCCTCGCTTCTTCAAGACTATAGGGGCTGTCTTTAGTATGTTGTAGAAACCTATGAAATGCGGGAATGATTCGTGACGTGATGTGGTCAATCCAGATCTTCATCCGAGCCTTCTGGTACTTGTCTGTCGGGTACAGGGACGGCACTGGAGAGGTCTCGTCTAAATACTCGCAGATGATGTTTGATTCGTAGAGAGGTTTGCTGGAGCCATCGTTCTGTGGGCAGGCGAGGGTGGGGACGAGGCCGCGGGGGTTGAGTTGCAGAAAGGATTTCTCTTTGTGGTAGGGGTTGATTTCGATATATTGGTAGGGGATCTCCTTTTCTTCGAGTGTCACCCAGACGCGTTGGACGAAGCTACGAAGGTTGCGTCTGTCAGCAATGCACTCCGGCGAAATACTAGTACATGGTTATGGGAAAAGTCAGACGATGTAGATCGTGTGCTTCAGGGGGCAAGAACTCCTGCCTGTGGCAGCACTCCGTGAGGACATACGGGCAGAACCATCCCGAATAGAGCTTCAATGGCTCATCCTTGGTGTGAGCTGCGACGATTTTGGCTGCTGGACCTGTTGCGTGAGGATGGAGGTCTGCGTCTGGGTGTGAGGAGCTCATTGTTCAAGACGTTCTCTATGTCAATTGAAATCTTCTGCAAAAAGCCTTAAGACAAAGTGCCCATGGTGGCCGAGTATGGGTCAGTACACATTCTCAAGCCGTTTCTTACAATCTCCAATTAGGGATGACGCAATGGTCAAGCCTCACGTGGGCGGAGAAACGCTAGCAAACAAAAACATGAGGCTTGTGCAGCCCATAACGATTATCTGAGATGTTTGATCTTCGATTCAAAGATTCGTAGAAGAATAAATTCTAGTGGGTCAATCCAGCGGCAGCAATCTCCTTCACGTAGCGATAATGCCCGTGGGCGCTCGCCTTTCTCATCCGTTTGCCCATTTGACAAAAACCAAGAATGTAAGGACCTGTGCCAGCCCAGCGAAAGCGACTACGATGAATGTACAGTATTTTGATATGCCATGTTTGTGACCTACGGCGTCAGTCTGGTTGGTGAAGTTAGCATACGCGAGGCATGGCTTTGAATTCAAGATAAACATACCCATAACCAGCAGCAAAGCTCGTCGTATTCCCGAACAAGAATGACGGTTGTCATTGCCTCTCCACTAAGGTCTTGATAAGAATCGATACAATAGCTGACTGAAACTTGCACTCCGATCATGTCGTGATGGAGATGATGCACATTGCAAAGACGAGACCAAAGCAGTGTACATGGTGAGCAGCTCCAACACCATACTAGTTTGGGCTTAGCATTCATGGCGTCAGAATGACGAAGTTGGAGAAAAGACATCTGACCAAAAGTCCATCGACGAGATAGTGATATCAAATCCTTCCCTACAACCATATCCTATGGAAGGTACCCTACCTGGATATTCTTTCTACTGCACTTGGTTTTGAGATCATGTCTACTCCACGCGTGCTTCTACTCGGAGGTCATGGTAAGGTCGCACTCCATCTGACACCTCTCCTCCTTGCCAAATCATGGCATATCACAAGCATAATTCGTGACCCGAAGCACCAGGATGATATCCTTGCGCTGGGCAAGGGTCAGAAAGGGCAGGTGGACGTCCTCGTTGAGAGCCTTGAGGACGTGAAAAGCGATGCAGATGCCCAGAAGATCCTGGACAAGGTCAAGCCGGATTATGTTGTCTGGTCAGCAGGTTAGGGCGGCCTCTTGGATGTACAAATAACCAATACTCATACCTTCTGCAGGCGCAGGTGGTAAAGGTGGCCCGCAACGGACCTATGCAATTGACCAGGACGCCGCCAAACACTACATATCCTCTTCCCTCGCAACGCCGACCATCTCCAAATTCCTCATGGTCTCCTACATAGGGAGCCGGAAAAACAAGGCTCCGTGGTGGAGCGATGAAGATTGGAAGGCCACTCAGCATGTGAATACAGAAGTGCTTCCTCACTACTTCAAAGCCAAGGTCGAGGCTGATGAACATCTGGCCGCCTTGGCTAAGAGGCGGAAGGATAATGGAGACACGAAATTTCAAGCTATTGATCTGCGGCCGGGCACTTTGACGGATTCGAGGGGAACAGGTAAGGTTTGGCTTGGTAAGACGCCGTCAAGAGGAAGTGTTCCCAGAGCAGACGTAGCTGCAGTAGCAGCCGCGTTACTCGAAAGAAACGACACAAATGGTTGGTACGACTTAATTGAAGGTTCGGATGAGATTTCAGTTGCGATTGACCAACTTGTAAAAGACCAGCATGATGGCATTGCTGGAGAGGATCTCGAAAGAATTTACTCTAGGGCGGCTTGATAGGTCATTAATGCCATAAGGAAAAGCGAGTTCTTCTCAATCATACGTCGAACTGAAAGACTACCCATTCAACGCTGCGGACTAGACCTGCTTTTATCATCTGATAACGTCTATGGTTACTTGCAGCTTGTCCAATCTCACTAGACCATCAACGCCAGCACGAACTCATGTTCTGGAAGGCTGTCTCTTGGGCCGTTGTAACTGGAAGTGTAGATTGAATCAAACGGAAGTCGAGGTGCAACAAAGAAATTCGAGCTTGTCCAGGTCGGCGGATACGCTAACTCCTCCACCCGCTGGGCACCAAATGTGCATTTCAGCAGTGCTTTGGGTATCCTTCCGGCTGTTCTCTCAGCTCAGTTCGTGCTAGGAAATTCTGTTCCTGGAGAGGGTATCTATAGTTATTGGCGCGCCTATCCGCTTCGTACTAACAACCATCGCCGTTGTACGGTCCAGTGCAAACTTCCTACCGAAACAATGCCGTCTTCCTCCGCTAGTACTTCTACTTCCCTCAAATGTACAATACCTCAAGCTCCCTAATGTATGGAACAAATGCTACCACCAATATCTCAATAATATCTATTGACTCATCACACGCTGCCTACTTCCAGTATCAACCCCGCGCCTAGCATGTCGCTCATTCCAATAAAGCTGAGCAGTGGTCTGTTAATCCCTTTCGCAAACTCGACCCTCGCACCGATAATGCTCGCAAATACGAAAAACATGCCCACTAGCTCCATCTATGTGGTTTTTCCCTTGATCATCTCACGATTCGGTAACACGCCACGGCCTAGTTTACTTACAATGACATACAACTCCCTTAAGAGCCTTACGTCTGTCACAATATCAACATTCAGTACCACGCTGGAGCCTGCCACTCTTAACACGACATCTAGCTCCCTGACAAGGCTTCCGTCTACGACCACCTCACGATTTAACACCGCCAATGCCACATAGACATATCTTAGGGGACTCTCTTCCGAACCAGCTCAGCATCAGCCACTTTGAATACCACGTTATCGCCTGCCTTTGTCCCATGTCACGTCAACATCGCTAAGGAGCCTTCCTTCCGTGACCATCTCAACGATAACTCGGTTCAACACCACACGGCTAGCTGCCTACTTTAACACGATGCCCACACCTCTAAGGAGCCTTCCTTCCGTGACCACTGCAATATTGAATGCCACATCCTACCAGAATCTACGAATACAAGATCCGCCTCTCTTAGGGGAATTCCTTCTGTGGCCGTCTCACAATTTGATACTATGTCCGTACTGTTCCCAAGCATCACATCTATCACATCTAGAGGTATGTCTTTTGTAATGCCTCCCAGGTTCAACACCACATCCCTGCTAACACTTCAAAATATCACATCTAACTTCTTTAAGGAAATGCCGGTTACGGCCATCTAACAATTTAACACCACATCCGGTCATGCGTCTTCCTGCTCCACATCAGTACTGTCATCTTCTAAACTCACGTCTCTATCAGTCTCTTACAGCGCCAAACCTGTACTAGCTTCTTCCAATTCCACAATGTCACCAGTGCCTCCCACCACTACATCCATGCTTGCGTCTCCTAACACGACATCTGCGCCGGCGTCTTCCACAACCTCCAGGCCACCAGTGTCTCCCGGAACGAGTCACAGACGGGCTTGGCAATTGGAGAATGGAAACCAAGGCCGATTTTGAGCAGCAGTTACAGCACAAGCATGCCAAGGACATACAAATGTACGAAGAGATAAAAACGGCCCAGCAAGCTGAAAATCAGAAGGGACCGGAGTCCACTGATGATCACGCTGCCTTGCAACCGCAGATCGAATAATCCGATGATTTTCATGATGCAAGCGAATACCAAAACGCGCCGCAGTCCAATGGAGATGAGCTTACATCACAGCCACAGGTCGAAGAGGCTGATGACTTCCACGATGCGAGAGAAAATCAACAGGAACCGGAGTCCAGTAGCAATCAGCCGTCCCCACGACCCAAAGACGCAGAATCTGATGAACTGCACGGTACAAGCGCAAACGAGGGTCCACCTGCATCCGGGATGGCGTCGAACAAGGTAGAGAGAAGGAGGGCGACGGAGGCAAAGAAGAGATTCTGAAATTCGCATAGGGTTTTTGTATACCCCGTCTAGCATGCTTTTCTTGAACGAAGGCATTATATCGCATGCCTCCTCCTCCTCCTCCTCCTCCTCCTCCTCCTCCACCTCTTTGCTTC
>Ga0335072_10000274_pt1 | contig 110366 bp, 86 predicted proteins | sample Lox_Sample_21_FD_206725 | JGI IMG/M metagenome (GOLD analysis project Ga0335072, IMG submission 206725) | Soil microbial communities from Loxahatchee National Wildlife Refuge, Florida, United States - Lox_Sample_2.1 | ecosystem: Environmental > Terrestrial > Soil > Wetlands | place: USA...
TCGTCACCGCCACCGCCCGGCAGCTCGACGAGCAGCTGCGCTTCCTGACCCGCAGCTGCGAGGTGCTCGACCCGCGCGAGCTCGACTCCATCCGCGAGGAACCTGAGCTGCTCGCGCGGCGCGGGCGGCGCGTGCTGATCACCTTCGACGACGGGTACCGCGACCTGCATGAGGCCGCACACCCCGTGCTGCGCCGGCACGGCGTGCGCGCCGCGATGTTCCTCTGCTCCGGCTTCCTCGACCGCGTCGCCGACGCCTGGTGGGACGAGGTCGCCTGGATCGTCCGCCGCAGCTCGCTCGCCGCGCTCCCGCCCGGCCCCTGGTCGGAGTCGGCGCTGGCGCTCGACGAGGCGCGCCGCGAGCAGTCGATCGAGGTCGCGACCAGGCGCTGCTGGGAGCTGTCGCCCGACGCGACCTCCGCACTACTCGACGAGCTCGGCGCGGTCACCGGCGTCGGCAGGCGCCCCGCCGACGACAGCGCGCGCGACTGGATGAGCTGGGAGATGGCGCGCGAGCTGAGCCGTTACGGGCACACGATCGGGGCGCACACCGTCAACCACCCGATCCTCGCCAGCCTGCCGCAGGAGCGCCAGCGCGAGGAGATCGCCGGCTCGATCGCGCGCATCGAGGCCGAGCTTGGCACGCGACCGCGCTGGTTCGCCTATCCCGTCGGCGTGCCCGGGGTGTTCGACGCGCACAGCAGCGCCGCCGCCGGGGAAGCGGGGATCGAGCTGGCGTTCAGCAACTACGGGGGGCGGGTCACGCACGAGACGTTCCAGCCGCTTGACCTGCGGCGCGTCTCCGTGGAGACGCTGCGCACGCCCGGGCTGTTCGCCGCGGCCGCGACGCTGCCCGCGGTGTTCGCGGGCTGACCTCGCACGCGGACCCGGCCAGTCCGCCTAGGCGCTCAGGCGCCCGCGATCGACTCAACCAGCTCCAGATCGAACTCGCCGTAGTCGCTGCCCAGCCCGCCCGCCACGAGGCTCGCGGCCGCGCAACCCAGCCGCGCCGCATCGCCCCGCATGCGGCCGAGCGACAGGCCGCGCAGGAAGCCGGCCGAGAAGGCGTCGCCGCACCCCGTGGTGTCGACCACCTCCGCCGGGAAGGCCGGAATCTGCTCGCTCCCGGACTCGTCGACGACGAGCACCCCTTCGCCGCCCTGCGTCGCGGCGACGCAGCCCACGCCGCGGCCCAGCAGCGCACGGCACCCGTCCTCGAGGCTCGCCGCGCCCGTGAGCCCCAGCACCTGCTCGTCGTTCGGCAGCAGGTAGTCGAGGTGCGCGAAGGCCGGCGCGATCCAGTCGAGAATCGCCGCGGCCTGCTCGCCGGGGGCGAGGATGTCCGCGGAGGTCACGACGCCGTGCTCGCGAGCGAACGAAAGGATGCGCGCCGCCTGCTCGCCGCCCATGAACTCCGGCGCGCCCAGATGCAGGTGCGTCGCCGCCGCGATCGCCTCCCATGGCGCGTCGTCGGCGCCGTAGCCGGCGTTCGCGCCGATCACGTGGAGCGCCGGACGCGACCCGTCCGGTCGTATCGGCAGCACGCTCGCCGATGTCTGCACGTCCTCCCGACGCAGCAGGCCGGAGGTGTCGACGCCGGCCCGCGCCAGCAACGCCACGAGGCTCTCGCCCAGGGCATCCGCGCCGATCGCGCCCGCGCTCGTCACCTGCGCCCCGAGCTTCGCCAGCGTGATCGCCGTGCCGCCCGCCGAGCCCGCCGCCGTCATGCGGATCTCCTCCACCAGCGTGCCGCCCTGACCCGCGGGGATCTCCGTCACGGGGCGCACCAGCACGTCGAGGACGTGCACCCCCAGCGCCACGACCCTCATGGCGTGGCCGGCTTCGTGTTGCCGTAGCCGCGCGCGAGGGCCGCGGCGACCGTCGCCTGCTGCTGCTCCTCGCTCAGCGCGCGGGGAGCGCCGAGCGCCGCCGCCCGCAGGTAGAGGGCGCTCGCCCACTCGAGCAGCTCGGTCGCCTCGATCGCCCCCGCCACGTCGCCGCCGTAGGCGATCGTGCCGTGGTTCGCCAGCAGCGCCGCCGTGCGCCCCTCTAGCGCCGCGGCGACCGCCTGCGCCAGCTCCGGGGTGCCGAACGTGCGGTAGGGCGCCACGCGTACGCTGCCGCCCAGCGCCAGCATCGTGTAGTGCACGCAGGGCAGCTCGTCCAGCACGCATCCCACCGCCGTGGCCATCGGCGCGTGCGTATGCGCCACCGCCCCCGCGTCGTAGCGGCGGTAGACGTCCAGGTGCAGCGCCAGCTCGGACGTCGGGGCCAGCCGGCCTTCGAGCTGGTTCCCGTCGAGGTCCACAACCGCGAGGTCCTCGCCCTCGACCTCCTCGAAGCGCGCGCCCGTGGGGGTGATCACGACGCGCTCGCCCGTGCGAGCGCTGAGGTTGCCCGAAGTGCCCGTCACCATGCCGCCAGCCGCCAGGCGCCGGCAGGCGCCTGCGAGCTCGTCGCGGAGTGACCCGAGATCGCTCATCGCGCCACTGTAGCCGCGAGCTCCTTCGCTACGGCCTCACCGCGGTAGTCGAAGATCCTGCGCAGGTCGCGCCCGACGAAGGCCGCGTGCGCCAACCGGCCCAGCGGGCCGAATGGGAGCGCGTAGCGAACCCGATCGCCGATCACGACGGCCTCCTCGCCGTCGGGCTCGAACGTGTGCGTGTGCTCCCACAGCGCGTACGGCCCCCGCAGCTGCACGTCGACGAAGCGCAGCGGCGGCTCCCACGCCTCGATCCGCGTTTGCCAGCGCACCGGCACCCCGTGCAGGCGCAGCCGGTAGTCGATCAGCGCGCCCTCGCGCATCTCGATCGGCTCCGGCGTCAGCATGCCGAAGCCGAGCCACGGAGGCGTGATCGTCTCGAGGTTGCGCGCCCGCGCGTAGAACTCGAACGCGCGCTCCAGCGGCACTTGCAGGCGTTGTCTGCGCACCAGCAGGTACTCGCCTGTCAGGCCGGCCATACCCGACGAGTATGACCGGCTGCGGGATGGCGGCGCGTGTCGAGCGCTAGCGCCTGCGTCCCCTGGTGCGCTGAGGCCGTCCGCGTCTGCGCCGTCTTCCACGAAGCAGACCCACTACGCCGAGCAGCACAAGTAGCACGACCGGGATCGCGAACAGCAGAGCGACCGGCGGCCCGCCGCCAGCGGCGGAGCTGGACGGCGTCGTGGGCGCGGGCACGGCACTGCCCCGTGCACGCACTAACGCCAGCACCGCCTCGATGCCCGAGCGCACCAGGCCGTCAGAGCCGTGGCGCGTGTCGACGCTGATCGCTGCGAGCGCGCCGGTTGGGCCGGCGGCCACGACGCCGAACCCGGCAGGCATCACGACCAACAGCGGCGGCCGGTTGTTGTAGGAGATCTCTTTGTCGAGGAACTCCGCGTAGGACTGCGGATGCCCGAAGAAGTCGGGGATCGCACCCAGGTCCTCGCGCGAGCCGATCACGGCGACCTTCAGGGGCAGGCCCGCCTTCTTGGCCGAGCGCAGCACCGCGTTCATTCCGTTTTCCAGGCCGTGCGAGACAGCGGGCTGATATGGGAAGAACGCGTCTTGCGCCAACAGCACGTCGCTGGCCGGATCGGCGTCGGCAAGCGCGCTTGACGCAACCGCAGCCAGCGCCACCGACAGAGCGAGGGCGAGCGAGCAGCAGGCCGCTGCGCGCATGCGCCGACGGTCAGACCCGGTGCGCGCCCCGCTCGTGCGGGTTGCCATCAGTCGAGGGTAGGGCAACCCGCCACGGGGCCTTTGCTCAGGCACCGGAGCGCAGAGACCGCAACGCCGGAAACTCGTAATGGGTATGAGGCGTGACGTACTCACCGAGCTCGATCGTGATCTGGGCTCCCGCCGACAGTGGCGTGGCCGCCGGCGAACCCAGCCATCGCGCGCCGTTTAGGAACACGGCGACCGACCGGCCGACCGGCGCTCGAAAGCCCGCGACGGCCTTGCTGGTGAGCGGCTGGCCCCAGAGATCGAACAGGTCCCCGAGCGTCCGCGCCGGCCCGTCTGCGATCAGCACGAGCCCCGTCGGCTCGAGCGTGTGCAGCGGGTAGGTGCAGCGACCGCCGAGCACATAGGCGCCCCGACGCCGCAGGGGTGGTGCCACCCCGATCCCGGCAGCGATCACGACTACGTGCCCATAGGCGAAGACTTCAACGTGGGCGGCGCCGATCGTCCTCTTCGAACTGCACCGCATAGCGTTGACCGGCACGACTTCGGCCACGCTCGCAGCGGTGGGCGGCGGGCGGTAGCGCGCCCCGCGGCCGACGCTGCGCGCCGTAGGGACCTTCGAGAACGTCGCCGGGTCCGAACTCGATCCGCAGCCTCCCGCGACGCACACGGACAGCACGACGCAGAGCAGACGCCCAGCGCCGCTCATGCTCAGTGCGCGTGTGCGTGCACACCACGAAGCGCGTTCGGTGAGACGCGCGCCACCAGCACCGAGGCAAGCGCCGTCGTCACGGGCACCGCGCAGACGAGCCCGATGCAGCCGACGAGGGTGGAGAGGACCGGCTGGGCGATGTCTTGGGTAGAGAGGGCGTCGGTCAGACCCACCCCCGAGGAATGCGTGATCAAGAGCAGTGGCAGCGCGGCGCCCGCGTAGGCGAGCACGAGCGTGTGGATCGTGGCCGAGAGGTGATCGCGCCCCACGCGAAACGCAGCCCTATACAGGTCGTGGGGACCGAGTTGGGGATCGGTGCGCCTCAGCGCCATGACGGCCGAAGCCTGCGTGACGGCCGTATCGGCGAGCACGCCCAGCGCGCCGATCACCATGCCAGCAAGCACGATCCCCTGCAGCGAGATGTGCGGATTCACGGTCGCGAGGTAGGCGGAGAGCTCATCGGTGCGACCGTCGATGTGCGCTATGTGAACCGCGAACAGCGCAAGCAGACAGGTCAGCAGCAGCGTCGAGCCGATCCCGAGCGCCGCCGCGAGGGTTTGTGGCCCGAACCCGCTCGTGAGGATCAACGTGACGAACATCACCGACAGCGCACAGACCAGCGCGACGAGCATCGCGGGCTCCCCGGCGAGGATCGCCGGGACAAGGAACTTGATGAGCAGCAAGAGCGACAGGCCGACGCCGGCGGCGGCGAGCAGCCCGCGCAGGCGGATCACGATCACCGAGAGAACCAGCAGGGCGAGCGCCAACCAGAGCAGCGGGCCGCTGCGATCGATGTTGACGAACTCCCACTGCTGCTGAGCCGCCGCGGCGGCACCTGCGGGGGCCGATACGGGGCTCACGCGGATCGGCGTGCCCTCGCCGAGCGAGGGCGCGGTCGCGAGCGGGCCGAGGTCGACGTCCGCGTGCCTGCCCTCGACCGCGATCGAGAGCCAGCGACAGCGCACGTTGCCAGCAGGCGCGCACGGGCCGACGTAGGAGCGCTTGACGCTTGCGCGAACGGTGTTGGTGAATCCGCGAGCGGTGCTGTGGGCCGGCGAGCCCGGCCAGAGCAGGATGAGCCCGAGCAGCGTCAACAGACCGAGGAGCGCGACCGCGCCTATCAGCGCTCGCCCGCCCGGCGCGCTCGCAAGTGAGTCAGCCTCGCCATGAGGGCTTCGATGCCGAGGGGCAAAGCGCCGGGTCTTCCTCCGCGCTCGACGCTCGCGTCGTTCGTGCGCGCGACGATCGTGCTCGGCGAAGTACTCGTCTGGATCGATCAAGTCGAGATCTGGACCGCTCACTGCCTGCGTGGTTCGGCTCCCGCGCGAGGGCTCCTGCCAGCGTGGCGCTCGCAGTTCCGTTTGCGCTTGGCGCCCACGGCCTCCCGACGGATGAGCAGACGCGGCGTTCAGGAGCGACAGGCCGGACACGTGCCGCGCAAGACGACCTCGTGCTCGGAGACCTCGATCGCGACCCGTTCGGCCGCCCGCTTGATCGCACGCTCCAACCCCTCGTCCCTGAAAGGGCGCAGCTGGCCACAGTCATCGCAGACGAGATGGTGGTGATGGCCATGCCCGTGGCGCACAGCCTCGTAGCGCGCCTCGCCCGCGCCAATCTCCACGCGCTGAACGGCGCCCAGCTCCGATAGCTCCTCGAGGATGCGGTAGATGCTCGCCCTGGAGACGCGGCGCTCGCTTTTGGCCAGCGCCCGTTCGAGCTCGATCGCCGAGAGCGCGCAGGTCTGGGCGTCCATCAACCTGACGAGCTCTTCGCGGGCTCCACCTCTCCTGTAGCCGGCCTTGGCGAAGCGCTCGAGCGTCGCGCTGGCCCACGGTTCCGCTTCTCTTGCGGCCATGCTCAGAGTCTAGGCCGCCGTCGCTGCGTACTCGCGCGCGGAGGAGTCGGGCGTGGAGCGGGAACGCTGCGAGAAGGCGCCCCACGCACGCCCGAGCAGGTAGCTGGCGGCGCTGATCGAGCCGACGAAGAAGCCGACCGGGTAGTCGGTGGAATAGGAAGCGGCGATCGCCGCCCACACGGTCAACAGCGCGATCGCGACCGACAGCAGCAGCGCCCGTCCTGGGCGGTCGGTGAACGAGCGAGCCGCCGCGGGCGCCCCGATCATCAGGCTGAAGATCAACAGGGTGCCGACGACGGGAACCGTCATCGTCGTGGCCAAAGCGAGCAGCGCGAGGAAGCCGAGCTCCATCGCCGAGGCGCTGATCCCACGCGCCTCGGCGACCTCGGCGAGGACCGAGGAGAGCATCAGCGGCCGGTAGATGACGGCCAGGATCACCGCGCACGCGATCGCCAAGGCGATCGTCGGCGCGAGCTCGTTGCTCGAGATGCCGAGCACCTCGCCGAACAGCAGCGAGTAGACGGCGGGCGCGTACTGCGAGCTGAGGCTGAGAAACAGCGAGCCGAGCGCCAGCATCAGCACGAGCATCAGCGCCGTCACGACGTCATGGCGGCCCCTGCGCCCCAGCCACCCGATGCCGAGCACGCTGAGCAACGAGAAGACGCCGAGGCCGAGAAGCGTGTTGGCGCCGATCAGCACCGCGCCCGCGGCCCCGGCGAAGGAGCCGTTGGGCACGGCGTGGGCGGCGAAGGCCGAGCCGCGCAGGACCGTGAAGAAGCCGACCAGCCCGGCGATCACCGCGACGAGGCTCGCGACGATCCAGGCGTTGACCATGAAGCCCGAGAACATCGCTACGCCTCTCCACCCGAAAGAGCCACGCTCCGAGCCGCTCGACGCTCTGCGCGAGCGCTCCAGATTCGCGGCAGCCCGCTGGCGAGGTAGATCACGAACACGAGTACGACGACGAAGAAGCTGACAGGCCAGCCCTGCTGATCCGGTGGCCAGTAATAGCTCTCATACGCCAGCCAGACCCCGCCCCACACTGCCGCGATCCCAAGCCCCGCGGCACAGGCAATCGCTCGTAGCGGTCGCGTCGTCAGGCGTAGCGCGGCGGCCGCGGGCCCGATCAGCAGCGCCGTCGAGAGGATCGCGCCGATCGTGATCGCGCACAGCGAGACAGATAGGGCGAGCGCGAGCAGATAGGCGGCGCCGACGGCGCGGATCGGGATGCCGCGCGCCGACGCGATCTCCGGTGCAACCGAGCTCAGCAGCAGCGGCCTGTGGATTGTCACCAGGATCGCGAGCACCGCCAAGCCGAGCGCGACCACGACCGGCACCGTCGAGCTTGAGATCGAGAAGATCGCGCCGAAGAGGATCGTGACGCTCGCGCCGGCGGCGTTGTGGTAGGTGCTGTCGAGGTACAGAAACAGCGCCGCGAGGCCCAGTCCCCCTCCGAGCACGATGCCCGTCGCCAGATCGCGCCCTCGCGCGCGCTGAACGCCGAGCAACTCCATCGCCGCGGCGGCGAGCATGCTGACGGCGACGAAGCCCCACAAGGGACCGACGCCGAGCAGATACGCGGCCGAGCCGCCGGTCGTGCCGATGTCGCCAAGAGCCTCGCCCGCAAAGGACTGTCCGCGGATGACGGTGAACACGCCGAGCGCTCCGGAGACGATCGCGACTGCCGCCCCGATCGCGAGCGCCGTGCGAATCGGTGAGCTCGAGAGAAAGCCCTGGTCGGACACCGATGCGAGCAGGGCGCTCACGAGACGATTTCCACCGGCGGGTGCACGCCGTTGGCGGAGACGTGATCGGCCTCCTCGCCCGCCCCCGCGACGACCAGCACGCGGCCGTGCACGTTGAGCACGTCGACGTGCTGCCCGTACAGGCGGCTGAGCACCTCGCTGCTGACGACTTCCTCGGCGCGCCCGCTGGCGGCGCGCCCGGCCGCCAGATAGACGATCCGGTCCATCACCGGCAGCAGAGGGTTCATCTCGTGGGCGGAGATCAGCACCGCCACCTGCTGCTCGCGCACGATACGTGCCAAGAGCCCCACCGTCTCCTGTGCGCTTCGCAGATCGAGATTGGCCAGCGGCTCATCGAGCAGCAGCAGCCTCGGCCGGCTGATGAGCGCGTGGGCGATCAGCACGCGCTGCTGCTCGCCGCCGGAGAGCCGCCCCACGCGGGAGTCGGCGAAACCGCTCGCACCCGTCGCTTCGAGCATCCGCTGGACGAGCTCGCGCTTGGTCTTGGAGGGCCGCGAGACGCCGAAGCGCTGGGCGTCGAGCCCGAGCGCCACCAGATCGCGCGCGCGCATCGGCACGTCGGGATCGAGCAGGAACTTCTGCGGCACGTAGCCGATGCGCCGCTCGCGCCGCGCCAGCGGGCGCCCGTCCACGAGCACCCGCCCGGCGCTCGGCCTCTGCAGGCCGAGGATCACCCGCAGCAACGTGGTCTTGCCGGCGCCGTTTGAGCCGATCAGCCCGGTCAGCTCGCCCGCCGCAAGCCGGAAGCTAACGTCATCCAGCACCTGGCGGGCGCCGAAGCGTACGCCCACCCCATCGAGGGAGAGGACCTCCTCGTGGCGCGGGCTGGACGGCGCTCCCGGCTCGCTCACATGCTCACCTACAGCTTCTCGGTCGAGGTCTTCTTCGCGACCGCGTCTTCGAGCGCCTTGACCTCGGCTTTCATCCATGACTGATAGGTGTAGCCGAGCGGCATCGTCTCATAGACCCCGACCACCGGCACCCCCGCTTTCGCGGCGGCTTTGAGGAAGCCTTCGGTGAGCGTGTCGGTCACCTGCTGGTTGTAGACGAACGCCTTGACCTGGCGATTGGCGAAGAGTGCGTTCTGCCTGGCAATCGCCTGCGGGGCCGGGTCGTTGTCGTTCATGATGTCGGCCTGCATGCTGAACGGGGTGAGGTTCTCGATCCCTGCGGCTTCGAGCATGTAGTCGCTTACCGGCTCGGTCGTGGCGACCGTCGTGTTCGGGTAGCGCGTGCTGAATTCTTCCAGGGACTTCAGCCACGGCTGCAGCGATTCTTCGAAGCGCTTCTCGTTCGCCTTGAAGTAGGCGGCGTGCGCCGGCTGCAGGGCCGAGAGCTCGTCGGCGACGGCCTTGGCCACCGCGGGCATCGTCTGCGGTTTGTACCAGAGGTGCGGGTTGGGGGTGGAGTCCGGCAGGCCGAGCAGCTGCTGCGCGCTGATCACCTTGCGCGACGAGCTCGGCGAGGCCGACTCGATCTTTTCCATGAAGTCGTCGTAGCCCACGCCGTTCTGCACGATCAGCTTCGCAGCGCTCACGGTCTGGGCCACGCTCGGGCTGGCCTCGAAGGTGTGCGGGTCGGTGTTCGGGTTGCTGAGGATCGCGCTGGCCTTCACGTACTGTCCGCCGACCTGGGAGATCACGTTCGCGTACTCGTTCTCCGCGCCGACGGCGACGATCGGCTTGGAGCTGGACCCGCCGCTGCTGGAGGAGGAGCTGCTGCTGCCACAACCTGCCAGCAGGATCGCGGCCATGATCGCGCCGACCGCGAAAGCCGAGGCGGAGCGCACACGCAACCTGGGATTCATCGAAGACCTCTTGTAGTCGAAGTGAGCTAAGCGAGCGCGGCGAATATAGCAAGACTAGTTCTTATTCTGATTTTGTAGGACCGCGTACTACAGCACCGAGCGACTGAGCGCCACCTTCGCGCACACGCTCGTACCGATCGGCGCCGCATACGTGCTCGCGCACTACTTCTCGTTCATCGTCTGGCAAGGACAGGCGATGGGCTACCTGATCTCTGACCCGCTCGGCAACGGCTCGAACTTCTTCGGCACCGCGGGCTCGCAGATCAACTACAAGATCATCTCCTATGCCGCGATCTGGTACGTACAGGTGGCCGCCCTGCTGCTCGGCCACGTCGGCGGCTTGGCCCTCGCGCACGATCGCGCGCTTGCGATCTACCGCACCGCCGAGGAGGCCGTGCGCTCGCAGTATTGGATGCTCGCGGTGATGGTCGCCTTCACGAGCTTCGGTTTGTGGCTGCTCTCGGCGGTGGGCACATGAAAGGGCAGCGGCCCAACCCGCTCGTGCTCGCGCTGATCGCGCTCGCTGCGCTGGCAGCCGTCGCGGTTGTCGCCGCCTTGAGCAAGTCGCCTACGCCGCTCAGGCACGCCGTCGGCCTGCGGGATGCGACCGTCCTGCCAGCCGGGCTGACCGACTCCCCTGCCCCGGCGATCAAGCTCACCGACGCGCGCGGCGGCACACTCGACACACGCACTCTGCGCGGAGAGCCCTACGCGATCACGTTCCTCTACACCTCCTGCCCCGACGTGTGCCCGCTAATCGGCGAGGAGCTGCGGGCGGCCCTCGGAGAGCTTGGAGCCGAGAGCCGGAGGGTGACGGTGCTCGCAGTCTCGGTGGACCCGCGCGGGGACACCGCAGCCGCGGTCCGCTCGTGGCTGAAGCTGCACCGCGAGCCAGCGAACTTCCACTACCTGATCGGAAGCGAAAAAGAACTCAAGCCGACCTGGGACGCCTATTTCGTAGCCCCTCAGATACCGGGCGACCCCAACAGCTCCCACACGGCCGCGATCTGGCTCGTCAACGACCACGGCCAGCGTCAGGCAGAGATCAATGCTGGCGCTCCCGTCGCGCCAGCGGACCTCGCCTACGACTTCCGCCAGCTCCTGCGAGGGCGCTGAGGAGCCCGCGTGTCCGCGAATGACACACCGCAAATCTCCCAGTCGGGCGGCTTGAGGTCGAGGTATGGCGCGGCGGGGAGAAGGATCTCCAGATGGTCCAGCGCTGGTCCCGCTCGCCGGGATCTCGATCACGCGATCGGCGGCGAGCAGCACCCAAGCTCCCCTGACGCCGCTGAGCATTGCCTGCTGCGTGGCCGGAAACGGTGGAGCCTCCGGGCGAGCGACCCCGAGACTTCGCACCCAAGACTCGAGATGTTGCCGTGCCGCTTAGCTGGGTTCCGACCCGGGGAAAACGGCTTACCCGAGCCAAATAGAAGCGCGCCGTGGGCCGGATTTTAAAGGATTTTGCCTCTGTAGCGCCATAACTCGAACTGCTCGCGCCGACTTATGGGAGCCTGCTGAGCGGAGGGGGGGAGATTCGAACTCCCGGTACGCCGATAGACGCACAACGCCTTTCGAGGGCGCCGCATTCAACCACTCTGCCACCCCTCCGTGCCGGGATCGGCTGGCCTTAACGCTAGACCATCACGACCTGCCGGCGCGGCTGCATGCGGGCGGCTTCCTCGCGGCGTCGGGCGCGGTACTCATCGAGCAGCGCCGCCTCCTCCTCGCCACCGGGGAGCAGGTGCCCAAATAGCGGTCGATCGTGTCGAGCTGTGGCCTCTGAACTTGCTGACCTTGTCGGTCGAGAAGTTCGCGTCGAGCATGTGCGAGACGGCGGTGTCCCGGCACTCGTGCAGGCCGATCCGATGGATACGTTCGTGCTCCGGGATCACGCCGTCCTCGTCCTCGAGTTGGGGGCTCGCGCCCACGCGTTGCGGGGCCTGGTTGACCCATCTCACCCGGCCTCAATACGCAGCCGGCAGTGGCCGAGGCTACATCGCCCCGGCTCTGGTAGTTTGCCGGTGCTCACGGATGCGGGGAACCCAGTGGGAATCTGGGGCTGACGCGCAGCGGTAAGGGTGACGAGCGGATCGAAAGTCCACTGAGCCGAGTGAAGGCTTGGGAAGGAGATCCGCAAGGCTGATCTCGAGTCCGAATACCCGGTCGTGAGGAGTTGACCGTCTCGCGAATAGGCGGCAGGCCCACGATCGTGATCGACGTGTGTCGCCGTCCTTGAACAAGGAGCAGCGATATGCGACGTGCGTGGTTTAAGTACCTACTCGGGTTGTCCTTTGCCGTGCTTGCGCTCTTGCCCGCGGCGGCGAGCGCCACGGTCACCGAACAGCAACTGAACGAAGCGACCGCCAAAGCAGTCTCGTACTTCAGGGGCAAGCAGCAGGCCAACGGCTCGCTCGGGGCGAACGGCGGCCTTGATCCCGCCTGGGCGTTTCTCGGGCTCGCGGGCGCCGGCGTCAACACCGCGGATCTGAGCACGGGTCCGGGCCAGCCGAGCGCACAGGACTACTACTTGGGGCTGTGGACCGGACCCAACGACACGGCCTGGACGAGCACCGGCCAGCCGCAAGCCAGCGACTACGAGCGCGTGATCATGCTCGCGAACGCGGCGGGGCTTGAACCGATGAAGCTGTCTGCCTCGCAGAACATGCTGGCGAAGATGGCCGGGTTCGACAAAAACGGCTACTTCGGCCTGAAAAGCACGTTGAACCAGACGATGTTCGCTTCGATCGCGCTCGACCAGTTGCCCGTACCGGGGTGGCTGACCGAGCAGGAGGCGCTGATCCTCGAAGCTAACGTTCACGAAGACGGCGGCTGGACGTTCTCGAACGTCGAAAGCCAGGCTGCCTATGAACGGCCGGGCGAAATCGACCTGACCGGCGCGGCTCTCGCGGGCCTCTGCGGTGCCGGTAGGACCGCGAGCTCGCCGGCGGTCGCCAAGGGCATCGCCTTCCTCGAAAGCCAGCGCTCGGCAAACGGGCAGATCGGCAACGTCGACAGCACTAGCTGGGCGCTGGACGGGATGGGCGCCTGCGGCGTGAAGCGCGGCTCGGTCGGCTGGACAGCCGGCGATGAACACACGATCGAATGGCTGCTCTCGACGCAGCTGAGCGAAGGCGCCTGGCCGTCGAACGGCACCGCGAACTACTACGCCACGCAGGACGCGCTCCGGGCGCTCGTCATTCCGGGATTCTTCGCCGAACCGCCTGCCCGCGTGAACCCCGCAGAACCCGTGCGTAGGGCGCCCGTGACCGTTCCGAATGGAACCCAGGTACCTGTGGTGCTCGCGATCAACGCCGGCTTTGGGCAGATCCAGCTCTGCTCTACGACCGCGTCTTCCGGAGCGAGCCTGCCCGAAGTTCTCGCCGCCGCTCAGGCGAAAAGCAGCCCGGCGGGCTGCGTCAGCCAGTACGAAATGGGCTCGGGAGGATTGACGAGCCTCAACGGCGCGACGGCGAAGTCGGGCGGCGGCTGGAAGCTCAGCCTCGACAACGGCACGGAGCACGCCGCGGCCAGCCAGACGATCGGCTTCGGCGAAGTGATCGGTCTGCGCCTTGAAGAACCCAGCGTGCTCGAGGTCTCTGCCACGTCGCTTGAATTCGAACCGAAGACGCCGGGCCAGTCGGACGGCACACGCGAAGTGACGGTCACCAATCGCGCCGCCAGCTCCGTGAACGTCCAGGCCCTTCGGATCGTCGGAGGCGCCGCCGGCGACTACTCGATCGCCTCGCAGAGCTGTGCCGGCAAAGCGCTTGGTTCCGGCGCGAGCTGCGCGATCACGGTCGCGTTCACGCCCGGCGCCGTGGGTCACCGCGAAGCGACGCTGGAAGTCCCCGCCGAAGGGCAGGGAGCTGTTGCGATCGCCCTGCGTGGCGATGGCACGAGCGCCCCGCCACCGACGGTGACGAAGCTCTCCGTGAAGAAGGGCCCAACGGCCGGCGGAACGTCGGTGACGATCACCGGCACCCGCTTCGCCGGCGTCAAAGCCGTCCAGTTCGGGACGGGCAACGCCGTGAGCTACACGGTCAACTCGGAAACCTCGATCACCGCGGTCGCGCCCACTGGCGTGGCGGGGACTACCGTCGATGTGACCATCCTGGCCCAGAGCGGGCGCAGCGCGGTCAGCTCGAAGGACCGTTTCAAATACGAAAAGCCGACGGTCACGAAAGTCAGCTCGAACATCGGCTCCAGTGCGGGCGGCAACAGGGTGACGATCACTGGCACCGGCTTCGCGCTCGGATCGGGCACCGCGTTCAAGTTCGGCAAGAACGCCGCCACCGCCGTCGAATGCACCTCGACGACGAGCTGCACCGTCACGGTCCCTGCCGCAGCAAAGCAGGGCAAGGAAAGCGTCGTCGACGTGATCGTGGCGGTCGGCAAATCGAAAAGCAAGAAGAACCCGCCCAACGACCAGTACACCTACGTCTAAGACATCAAGGCTTGCGGGCGAGCCCCATCTGGGCTCGCCCGCGCCTTACGAGTCAGGTCAGCACGTTCCGCCGGCTTTGAACACGCACACCGGGACGGGTGCGCTGCGGCTGTAGTTTTCCGTGCTTCCCGGCATACTGGCTTCAGCGGTGAAGTTGCCGAGTTTTTTCAGTGTCAATGTAGCTTCGCCGGAGGCGTTGGTCACGGCGCTCGTTTCCCCTACTTTGACGGTGTAGCCGGGTGCGTTGAGATGTTCGCTGGGCGGGATCACCCAGTGCCCCGAGCCTTTCGGTTCTTCGACGCCGACCGTCGTCGTTGGTTTCCACTCGGTGACATGCACTTTGAGGGTGCCACCTTTTTCAACTTTGCCGTTCGAAGGCGAGACGAGTTCGAGTTCGATCGGAATGGACTGCGGCACCCAACCTTCTGATTCCGGGCCGGACACGACGGCCTGCATCAGCACCGTGTCGCCCGTTTTCATGGCTTGCGAGCAGACGCCCCATTCGCCGTAGTTGCTGTTGTAGTAGATCGCCCAATATTCTTCGTGGGGTTCCCAGCTGATCGTTTCGCCGAGGATCGTGCTCACGAACAGTTCACGGTCCCAGTTGCCTTTCACGGCCTTCTCGATCGCCTGGTAGGCGGTGTTGTTGGGACAGGAGTGAGGCATCGAGCCGACTTCGTTCCAAGTCGTAGCTTCGCTCGACCCGGTGCCGATTTCGACCGTGGTCGGCGCCAGCAGCGTCGAGGTTTTGCCGACGACCATCACTTTGACGGTGGAATTGGCAAGCGCCGGCAGTGGGATCGCCAGCAGCGCCAGCAGCCCGACGACGAGCGCCAGGGCTCCTTGAGGTTTTCTTACGCGCATCTTTCACACCCTTCTGAGTGGTTGATGTAGGGGTTGGTGCCTGCGGTTCAACGCAGCTCGGAGTGACCGCCGGTGCTCTGCAGTCCGCAAGACCAAGCGACGACTCAGGCCGGCTGCTTCGTGCAGCTGCCGATTCGGCGCCTGCGGTAGCAGGGCACAGCGCGAGCACGGCAAGCAACAACGCATGCGCGTAGGGATGCCACGTTCGGTGCATGTCGCTGCTCCTCATTCAGGACGGCGACACACGTCAGGGGATCGTGGTCTGCCGTCTATTCGCGAGACGGTCAACTACTCACGACCGGGTATTCGGGCTTGAGATCAACCTCGCGGATCTCCTTCCCAAGCCTTATTTTCGTTCGGCTCAGTGGACCTGCGATCCGCTCGTCACTCTTACCGCTGCGCGTCAGCCCCAGATTCACACTGGGTTCCCCGCATCCGTAAGCACGAGGAAGCTACCACAGAGGCCGGTTGTGAATCCATCCCGGTCAGACGAATGTCCTGGTTAGCTGTGGCGGCTAGGCGCAGCGCGTAGTCATGCTTGTTTCTCACCATTCGGTTTTGCGGAGGAGGAGTGCTCGTCCGCGTCACTGAGCAGGGCGAGGCGGGCGAAGGGGACACCGTCGCGGGTGATGATCAGCGGGCCGCCGCCTTCTGCAAGCTCGCCCATCACGATGCTCGTGTGCTTTGCGAGCTGGCGGGTGCTGATGATGCGCTTGCCGCCCTTTGACCGGATCTTGGGCACCCCGTTTGACTTCACGACTTTGGCCTTTCCACTAGCTTCAGGATGGCTGCGCGTCTTGGCGGCCGTGGCGAGTCATGGCTTGGCTTTCTGTTTTACGTAGACGAGCTGGCCGTTGGCGAGACGGAACACTGTGCCGACGGCTTCACCGCGCCCTGTCTTCGAGCGTGTGCTCGTGGGCGTCGGCAGTGACTGCTGGCCCTGGCTCGGCAGTCGCTTCTGCAGCGTGTGCTTGCTGGTGTTAAGCGTCAGGCCGAGCCCGGCGATCAAAAAAGCAACGGCGAGAACGATCCCGATGTCGAACAGGTTGACGAGCCCGTCGAGCGGGTCTCCGATCGTCTCGCCGCCGGGGATGTGCCGGCCAAGGCCAGTGCGGCTCATACTCCACCTTGTCTGCTCGGCGGCTGCGGAGCTCCGGCGCTTTGCGCAGGGGGCTCGGGGAGCGGCAGCACAGTGGGACCGTTCGCCGCCGCCGCTGCTGGCGCCGCCGCATCGGCGGGCGCGACGCGCTCGAGGTCGGCCAGGTCTTCCGAGTACATGCGGGTGCGGATCAGAGTGATCGCGAAGGCGACGGTGCCGACGAGCAGCCCGACGGTGGTCGCCGCGAACGCGGTGCGCAGGTCCGTGGCGAGCGTCGCGACTTTGCCTTTGCCGAGCGCGGCGAGCCCTGGGGCGAGCGGGATCAGCGTGCCCATCAGCCCGAGGGCAGGTCCGGCACGCACGAGGATGCGCGTTCGGTCGAGCGTTCGCTGTACAGCGAGCTCGTAGTCGGCGAGCGCTCGGTCGATCTCAGCCGGCCTGCCGGCGGTGAGGGCGTGTCCGATCGCGAGCAGCGCCAGCCCGGAGAGCTTGCCGGGCGCCTTCGCCGACAGCGCTCCGGCCTGCTGGGGCGAGGCGACCGTCGCGGCGACGAGGCCGCGCAGCGAGGTTCGCCCGGCTCGCAGTCGGGTCCAGTACTCGACCAGGAAGCGCCCAGCCTCCCACGCGCAGAGCAGGAGCGCGAGCAGCGCGAGCACGAGCACCGGCGTGCGTAGCGAGGAGGCGATCTTCGCGAGCGCTTCGGCGATGTCGTCGGTTGCCATCGGGAGGGTCACGGAGCCACCTGTGATCTGCCGCGCTCCACGGCGCCGCCGCCGAGCGCGAGCAGCAGCGCGAGGCCGGCGATCGTGATCGCAAGCGCCGGAGATGCCGGCTTCACTCCAGCGCCTCGCAGGCCTGGGGCGCCGGGTTCGAGCGCGGCGGAACGGAAGGAGGCGATCGGGATGCCGGTCACTTCGTGCAGATCGCTTGCGTCCTTGGCCGTCGGCACCGGCGGCACCGACAGATGCGCGCTCTTGCCTTCTTGGCCTTCTGCGCCGTCTTCGCCGTGCAGCGGATCGGGCCTTGGCTTGGGCTTTGCCGCTTCGCGCTGGAGCGTAGGCGTCTTGTGCCTTCGCGGCGGGCCGGGGTTGCGCTTGTGCTTCGCGCGCTTACGGCTCGCCCTGCTGGCGAGCACGCGAGCGCCCCCTGGGGTTTCGCCCTTGCTGTCGCGCTGCGGGCGGCTGAACAGCTGCGCGCCTTCGCCACCGCCGCCGGCATCGACGCCGCTGCCTTGCTGCGCGCCTTCGCCGCCCGTGCCCGTTTCGGGTTCGTAGGGTTCCAGGGGCAGGGGTTGCGGCGGAGCTTCGGGTATCGGCAAGGCGACGCCGTCAAGGGCCGGGGCGCAGTAGGCGGTCATCCACACGCCGTTGAGTTCCTGGTTGGACTTCCACTTGATGTGGCCGTCGGGCTGCTGCAGGCGTTCCAGGTAGGTCAGCGGGTCGATCCCGCCTGGCTTCCAGTTTTCGGGGTTTTCGCCGGCGGCCCAGAGGCCCTGCACCACCCAGGCGGTGGAGCCGGAGTTGGCCACCGTTTCACCGGGTTGCTCGACGAAGCCGCCTTCGCCTTCGATCTGGACGGTGTGGAGGTATTTGAGGGCGCTTTCCTGGGCGGCTGTGTTGTGGCGGCCGGCCGCGTTCAGCGCCTCGAGCGCGGCCCCGGTCATGTCGGAGTCGCCGATCGGTTCGTTGCCGAGCGGGTGACAGCCGGCGACCGTCTTCGCGCAGGTCGCGGGCCAGCTGCCGTTGGCGTTCTGCTCGTGTTCGATCCAGCTGGCGGCTTCTTGCACGACCGCTTCGACCACTGGTTCGTGGATCGGGCTGAGCGCGAGCACGGCGAAGATCGTGTCGTTCATCCCCGCTCGTTTCGATTCGGGTTCGTGGGGAAACGCGGAGCCGCCGACGGCCGGTTCGGGCAGCTCGCGGCCGAGGATCTGCTTGACGAGATCGACGCCGGCGAAGTCATGCGGCGCGCCTCCGGCGGCGTTGACGACCATCAGTTCTCGCTCGTAGTCGGTCGTAACCGACATTCCCCCGGAGTGTTCGAGCAGGTAGCTGTAGGCGTCGGTGCCGCCGGGCTTTCTTTGGATTTTCGGATTGATGTCAGCGGAGGCGAGCGCGAGCGAGACCCAGGCGGTGAAGCCGGCGCTCGAGGCCGCTCCCGGTTCCCCGCCGAAGCCGCCGTCCATGTTCTGATCGTTTTGTAGGTACATGATCATGCGGTCTGCCGAGGCGCGTATGCGGAGCGCGTGCGCCGGTACCGCGCCGAGCGCGTAGAGCGTGAGCGCGCAGGAGATGACGAGCAGCGCTCGCCGTCGTCTGGGGGCGCCGGGCCGGTGACTGGGATTGCGTGTCGGGCGGTCTCGCAAGTCCTCAACGCCGTTTGACGGTGAGCGCGCGCAGGAGCGGCTTTGAGCCGGCTAGGGCGATGCTCAGTCTGTAGCTGCCGGGACTCAGGTGTGGCAGGCGGACGGTGATCATCCCGGCCTTACTGGCTTTGATCTTGATCGTCTTCAGCGTGCTCCAGATGAGCTTGCCCGCGTGTCGCTTTCGCGCGGTGATCTTGACCGTGACGGTGCCCGCCGCGGAGACCTTGAGGACGAGCTGCCGGACCGCGAGTCGAGCGACCGTGACGATCGCGGGCGGCTGGGCGGCGGTTTGACCGAGCACCTGGCCGCCGGGCGTCTGCCCGGTCGGCGTCTGCCCCGTAGAGCTTCCTCCGCCTCCGCCTCCCGGCGGCGGGCTCACGACGATGACGGGCGCGGCTTTGACGGTGGCGGTGGCAGTCGATTCGGCGGTGGCGGTGCCCGCGGCGTTCTTTGCGATCACCTTGGCGCGCAGCGTCGCTCCGACGTCGGCGGCCGTCGCGACGTAGGTCGGGCTCGGCGAGAGCCCGGCGACTTGGGCACATTCGCCGCCGGAGCCGTTGCAGCGCAGCCACGCGTATTCGAAGCCGATCGGCGCACTGCCCGACCACTTGCCGCTGGAGGCGGTCAGCGTGTGTCCTTCTTCGGCGGTGCCTTCGATGCTCGGCGCTTCGGTGTTGCTCGGCGAGATCGGCACTTCGTTTGTCCTCGCCGATTCCGCTTCCGCGGAGCCGACGCCGTTTTTCGCTTTGACGATCACGCGCAGCGTGTGCCCGGCAGCGCTCAAGGGGAGTTCATAGCTCGAGCCGCTGGCGCCTGGGATGTCTTCGCAGCCGCCGCCGGTGTTGTCGCAGAGCTGCCAGCGGTAGCTGTAGGCGATCGTCGCTTTGCCGGTCCAGTCGCCTTCGGTCGCGGTGAGCGTCTGCCCGGCGAGTGTGGGGCCGTAGACGTCGGGTGCCTTCCAGTTCTTCGGTGCCGTGCCTATTTGCGATTGGTATCGCGGCGGTACGCGCAGCCGGTCTTCGGCGGGCGGGTCCCCGCAGCCGCTCGCTCCTTCTGCCGGCACGCATACGTCGAGCCGGTTGGAGCGGATGACTTCTTCTTCTCCGGTTTCAGCTTCGATCGGGCCGCCGGCCTTCAGGCGATGCCAGCCCGGCGTGGTGAACGTGATGCTCGCCTTGCCTCCCGAGTCGGTGCTGACCGTTTCCGGGCTTTCCAAGTCGAGCTTCTCGAGACCCTTTTTTGAGGTCGCCACCGGCGCGACCTCGGCGCCACTGAACGGGCTCGCCCCGGTCCGTTGGGGATGTGCCGGGGGGATATCTTCGGTGTCGTCTTCGTAGGAGAGGACTTCGAGGAGAAGTGGCTTGCCGAGCTGCGCCGTGGCCGTCAGCGGGCGGTCCCCGCCGGCGTAGTCAGCGCCGTTGGCGAACAGCGCGAGGAACGGCCGCGCCTCGAAGGCGTTGTAGGTCCAGAGCACCTCATCGCCGGTGTCGAGCTGGTACTGGCAGCCGCCGACGCTGGTGAAGACGTTGTTGACGAGGATGCCCCAGGAGCGGCCTTCTGATTCGGCGTTTTCTTCTTCTACGCCCCACTGTTTGACGAAGTAGTCGTTGAAGCCGTTGTACCACTGCCCGGCCATCGCGTTTGTTTCGCCGATCGTGTTCAGCGCGTCGACGGAGGCGGCGGTCGGCACGGGCCCGGGTTCGGTGTTGCCAGGGTCGAGCACGTTGATGCCGTCGCACGGGTGTTCGGCGATGTCTTCGGCTTCTTCGCCGCTCTCGCCCTTGTAGGAGCTGACGTCATGGCCTTCGGTGAGGATCGGGCCTTCAAAGAGCGTTTGCGTGCGGCCCTCGATTCGCACATTGACCTCGGTCGGGGTCGCTTGCGCGGCGCTCACCATGACGGCGAGCATGACGAGCGCGCACGCGACGAGGATCGTCGCGATCGTGGCGGTTCTCCTCCTCGCGTGCGCGTGTCTCATCTGCTCAGCTCACCTTGACGACGAGGGAGTTCGAGCGGATCGAGTCCGGGCGTTCGGCCTTCACCCGGTACTTGCCCGGAGAGGTGAACGACAGCGTCGCTTCGCCCTGTGCGTTCGTCATCACGCCCGGCCCGTTGTTGACGGGGCCGACAGTTGCGCCTTCGATCGGTTCGCCGGTGAGACCGTCTGTGACGAGCACCGTTCCGGGCGCGGCGTGCTTGGCCTTCTTGAGCTTCAGGAAGTGCGAGACTTCGAAGGCGTTCCAGGCCCACAGCACTTCTTCGCCCTTGTGGACCTCCTGCTGGCAGCCGCCGACCGGAGTGAATTCGTAGTCGACGAGAACGCCCCAGTAGGCGTTGCCTTCCTGCGGGCTGTCGCCGATGCGTTCCACGAAATAGTCTTCAAAGCCTTCGTACCAGCTGCCGTCCCAGGTGAAGCCGTACTTTTTCCCGGCGGCGTCGACTGCCGCGGTCGGCGTAGCGCCCGGTTCCGGGTTGGCGCCGAGATTGGTGCCGTCGCACTTGTGAGTGCCGCCGGACTGGGTCGTGACTTCGTGGCCTTCGGTCTTGATCGTGCCTTCGTAGATCGTGTGCGTCTTGCCCTCGATGCGGAGCTTGACGGGCACGATTTCGGCCGAGGCGATCGATGCGGTGAACAGCATCAGCGCAAGCGCGGCGATGATGACTGCGATGTTGCGGGTTTTGCACTTCATGGCTGTGGAGCCCCCCCTTGCTTTCTGTTGACCTGTGAGTTGTCGTGTTCGGTCGGCACTCGGTTAGCCCAGGTGCGGGTGAACCGCGTCACCGAGGGTGCTCTCGCTGGCTGTCGGGCCCGACTGATTTCGTGAGCCGTCTCCCCGAGAACACAGGAGCACCGGACTAGCCGGAACCTGGCGGGGATGGCCAACTGCCACAGCGGCGACGGCCACAGGCTTGGGTCTCATTTCGGGTGGAGCTCCTTCTGGGTGCAGACGGAGGGCGCTCCGTCATCGCTCAACCAGAAGCAAGGGCGTAACGGCCGACCGTCCATTCGCGAGAACAGGGTCCGTATGTGTTCGCCACCCAGCGGGTACTCGGACTTGTCTGCGCTCGCCCCTTGGGCTCGCCAGCCTTACCGTTGCGCGTCAGTCCCTGAATCTCACAGGGTTCCCCCGCTGCGTAGCGTCGGGCACCTTATCACCGGCGCCGCGCGGGCGCGCACCGCGCTCGACCAGATCGCGCAGCGACCCTCTCAATCAACCGGGCGAGCTTCCTCGCCTTAACTGGGTCGGCGTGGTCGCGGGCCGCTGGATCTATGCGGCGCGGAACAACCGTTTCCGCTCACCCCTCGCGAGGCGCCACCTCCTCGCGATCCCGCCCGCGCGGCTGGACCCAACCCGGAGTGGGCATCGCGACCATTCCCTCCCCGGCGCCCGGTCGCTGAGCGACGGCCATCACGCTCGCGCCAAACTCGCGCCAGTCCCACCGCGGAAAGTGCGGTATCTAGGTTGCAAACGGTTGACGAGCCCGCGCGTGTCGGCCCGACAATCAGTCGTCCCGGTTTTCGAGAGCGCCGCATTCAACCACTCTGCCACCCCTCCGGGGTGCTGCGGGACGTAAAGGCTAGTGGATGCGCGCCGGCCTTCCGGGCGCCGCGCGCTCAGCGCCGCCGCGCCGCGAAGAAGTCGCTCAGCAGCTGCCCGCAGGCCGGCGCGAGCACGCCGGCGCTCACCTCGGGGCGATGGTTCAAGCGCTCCTCGCCCAGCACGTCCAGCACGCTGCCGCAGGCGCCCGCCTTCGGGTCGGTCGCACCGAAGACCACGCGCGGGACGCGCGCCAGCACGATCGCCCCCGCGCACATCGCGCAGGGCTCGAGCGTCACGTACAGCGTCGCGTCGTGCACACGCCAGGTGCCCAGCGCGCGCGCAGCCTCGCGCAGCGCGAGGATCTCCGCGTGCGCCGTCGGGTCGCCGCGCAGCTCGCGCTCGTTGTGCGCCGCCGCCAGCAGCTCTCCCCCGTGCTCGATCACCGCGCCGATCGGCACGTCCTCGTGCGCGTTCGCCTGCTCGGCCTCGCGCAGCGCCAGGCGCATGAAGTACTCGTCGTCTGCCATCAGGGGAGCGCTCATCGCGTCCATTCGCCGGGTCTCCTGCGACAGTGCCTGGCGCCCGCGCAGCCCGACCGCATCATCATTATCCGAGAACCGGCCGATGAGCCTACCGATGCCCCCGTCTCCCACCCGCACCACCGGCCAGCGCCGCACGATCCTGATCGCCTGCTGCCTCGCGGGCGCGCTGCTGCCCGCCGCGAGTGCGCGGGCGGCGACCTCCTCGCACGCCGCGAGCGCTTCACGCGCCGCGAGCACTTCGCGCCGCGCCACCGCCTCGCGTGCCGCGAGCTCCGCCTACGCACCCGGGCAGATCCTCGTCAAGTACGTCACCGCCACCCCGCCCCGGGCCCGCGCCGCGACCGCCCGCGCCGCCGGGGCCGGCGACCCGGTCAGGACCGCGCCGCACACGCGCCTGTTGCGGCTGGCCCCCGGCGTCAGCGTCGCCGCCGCGCTGCGCAGGCTGCGCGGCCGCCCCGACGTCGCCTGGGCCGTGCCCGACTACCGCGCGCGCAGCGCTGAAGCAGCCCCGGCCGCCCCTGGCCTGATCCCCAACGACGTCGGCAACGGCGGCCAGCCCGGCGACTGGCAGCAGCTGCAATGGAACTTCTCCGGCGCCTTCGGGGTGAACGCGCCGCAGGCCTGGGCCAACGTCGCCGCCGCCGGCAGGCCCGGCGGCAAAGGCGTCGTCGTCGCCGTGCTGGACACCGGCGTCGCCTACGCGACGCACGGGCGCTTCCTGCGCTCGCCTGACTTCTCGCGCTACGGCTTCACCGGCGGCTACGACTTCATCGCCCACAACCGCTTCCCCAACGACCGCAACGGCCACGGCACGTTCGTCGCGGGCACGATCGCCGAGGCGACCGACAACCACTACGGGCTCACCGGGCTCGCCTTCGCGGCCCGGATCATGCCGGTGCGCGTGCTGAACACCGAGGGCGAAGGCGAAGCCTCCACGATCGCCGAAGGCGTCCGCTACGCCGTCAAGCACGGCGCGAAGATCATCAACCTCAGCCTCGAGTTCTCCAGCAACGTCACCGCCGGCGACATCCCCGAGCTGATCGAAGCGCTGCGCTTCGCGCGCCGGCGCGGCGTGCTCGTCGTCGCCGCCGCCGGCAACGAGGCGCATGCCGCCGTCGCCTATCCCGCCCGCGCCCGCGACGTCGTCGCCGTCGGCGCCACGACCGAACACGGCTGCCTCGCCGACTACTCCAACGACGGCTCCGGCCTGACGCTCGTCGCCCCCGGCGGCGGCGCCGACGCCAACCTCCCCGGCGACCCCAACTGCCACCCCGAAGGCCCCGCGGGCCGCGATGTCTTCCAGGTCACCTTCACCGGCGCCTCGCCGCGGCGCTTCGGCATGCCCGGCGGCTACGAAGGCACCTCGATGGCCGCCCCGCACGTCGCCGCCACCGCCGCGCTGATCGTCGCCAGCGGCGTGCTCGGCAGCAACCCCTCGCCCGCGCGGATCATCGCGCGCCTGCGCGCCACGGCCCGCAAGCTCGGCGGTCCCGGCGACGCCTCGATGTACGGCGCCGGCCTCGTCGACGCCGCCGCCGCCACCGCCCCCGGAGGCCCCGGCGCCGTCTCCGGCTGAGACGCCTCGCGCGTGACTAGCACCGAGCAGCCGCCCGCGCGCTGCGACGTCGCCGTCGTCGGCGGCGGCATCCTGGGCCTCGCAATCGCCCGCCGGCTCGCGCTGCGCCACCCGCAACGGTCGGTCTGCGTGCTCGAGCGCGAGCAGCAGCTCGCCGGCCATCAGAGCGCCCACAACTCCGGCGTGATCCACAGCGGCATCTACTACGTCCCCGGCTCGCTGAAGGCGCGGCTCTGCACCCGCGGCGCGCGACTGCTCTACGACTACTGCGAAGAGCACGCGGTCCCCCACGCGCGCTCGGGCAAGCTCGTGCTCGCGAGCCATGAGGCCGAGCTGCCGCGCCTGCGCGAGCTCCAGCGCCGCGGGCTCGCCAACGGCGTGCCGGGTCTGCGCTGGCTGCAGGCGCACGAGATCGCACAGATCGAGCCGCAGGCCCGCGGCGTCGCGGCGCTGCACTCGCCCACGACCGGCGTCGTCGACTTCCGCGCCGTCGCCCGTGCCTATGCCGCCGACCTGCTCGCCGCCGGCGGCGCCGTCGTCACCGGCTGCGAGGTTCGTGGCGTCAGCGAAACCGGGCGCTCGCTGCATCTGCGACACGCCCACGGCAGCACCCAGGCACGTCACGCGATCTTCTGCGCCGGGGCCTGGTCGGATCGCCTCGCCGTCGCCGCCGGCGCCGGCGGCGACCCCCGGATCGTCCCCTTCCGCGGCGCCTACCTGCACCTTCGGCCCGAGCGGCGCGAGCTGGTGCGCGCGCTGATCTACCCTGTGCCCGACCCCGCGCTGCCGTTCCTTGGCGTGCACCTCACGCGCCACCTCGACGGCGAGGTCTCGCTCGGCCCCACCGCCCTGATCGCCCCCGCGCGCGACGCCTACCGGCTACGCACCGTGCGCCGCGAGGACCTGGTGCAGACGCTCGCCTGGCCCGGCACCTGGAGGCTGATCCGCCGCTACTGGCGCGCCGGCGCACGCGAGCTGGCGCACGCCGCCTCGCGCGCCTCGCTCGTCGCCGCCGGTGCGCGCCTGGTCCCCGCGCTGCGCGAGGACGACCTCGCCGGCAGCGGCGACGCCGGCGTGCGCGCGCAGGCACTCGCCCGCGACGGGCAACCCATCGACGACTTTGTCTTCTCGCGCCGCCCGCGCTCGCTGCACGTCCGCAACGCCCCTTCGCCCGGCGCCACCGCCTCGCTCGCGATCGCCGAGCACGTCTGCCAGGAGGCCGAGCGGGACTTCGCGCTCGGCGGTTGAGCCACCGCTCCGGCGTCTGGCGCGTTCCTGCTGTCAACCCGGCTAGGTTTCCCTGGATGCCAGGACGCCCGCCCGCCAGCCCACGGATGCCCGGGCACCTCCCCCGCGCGCTGCTCGCCTGCGCGCTGCTCGCGGTCGCCGCGCTGCTCGCGGTCGCCCCCGCCGCCTCCGCCGAAGAACCCGCCTGGACCACCTATCACCACGACGGCGCGCGCTCCGGCCTGGACCCCGACGCCAGCGCCGCGATCGCGCCGGTGCGCGCCTGGCAGTCGCACGACCTCGGGGCACCGATGTGGAACCAGCCCGTCGTGCTCGGCTCCCGCGCCTACGTCGGCACCGTCGGCGACGTCGTCGCCGCGCTCGACACCGCCACCGGCGCCGTCGTCTGGGAACGGTCCGTCGGCACGCCCGTCCCCTCCGCCTCGCTCCCCTGCGGGGACGTCTACCCCACCGTGGGGATCGTCAGCACCCCCGTGATCGACCCCGCGCGGCGGGTGCTCTACGTCGTCGCCGACACCTGGGACGGCACCACGGCCCATCACGAACTCGTCGGCCTCTCGCTCGAAAGCGGCGCCGAAGTCCTGCGCACCGCCGTCGACCCGCCCGGCGTCGACCCCAAGACGCTGCTCCAGCGCTCGGCGCTCAACCTCGACGAAGGCAACGTCGTCTTTGGCTTCGGCGGCAACTTCGGCAGCTGTAGCCGCGAACTGGCGCCCGTCGTAGCCGCGCCGGAGGCGGGCGGCCCCGCGCGCTTCTGGCAGACCAACTCCAGCCCGCCCCCCTCCACCGCCGGCGGCGTCTGGGCCACCAGCGGCGTCGCCGTCGACGGTTCGGGGCCCGTCTACGCCGCGACCGCCAACCCCATCCCTCCGCAGGGCGAACCCGCCGCAACCTATGACTACTCCAACAGCGTCGTCGCCCTCGACCTCGCCGCCAGCTTCACCGCCAACCCCGCCACCGAACCGCGCGCGCCGCTCGGCTGGTTCGAGCCCACCAATTGGGCCGAACTCAGCAACAACGACCTCGACCTCGGCTCCGCGGGAGTCGAGCCGCTGCCCGGCAACATGCTCTTCCAGGCCGGCAAGGACGGGCGCGGCTACCTGATCGACCGCTCGACCCTCACCGGCGCGCCCGGCTCGCCCGCGGCCTTCCAGGGCCAATCCTGCGGGGGCAGCGGCAGCTTCGGCGGGGACGCCTACGCGAGCGGCGTCATCTACCTGCCCTGCACCAACGGCGTTCAGGCGCTCGCCTACAACCAGGCCGCCAGGAGCTTCGCGCCCCTGTGGAAAGGCCCCGCCGACGCCTTCGGGTCGCCGATCCTCGCCGCCGGCACCGTCTGGGTCGAGGCCACCGGCGGCTTCAACGGCGGCGGCACCACCGTCTACGGCCTGGACCCCGCCACCGGGCAGACCCGCTACACGCTCGCCGTCTCCCCCATCACCGACCACTTCGGCTCGCCCAGCGCCGCGGGCGGGCGCCTGTTCGTCGCGACCGGGCCCACCGTCACCGCCTTCAACATCTCCGAAGCGTCGAGCTTCCCCGCCCCCGGCTCCGTCACTGCGATCAAAGCCCCCGGGGCCAGGCCCTCGCGCGTGCCGGCGCTGCTGCACACGCACCTGCACGCCGGCCCGCGCGGGCGCGTGCGGATCGCGCTGCGCTGCCTGCTCACCGGCGGGCAGTGCAAAGGCACCATCACGCTGCGGGCGAAGCTCTCCACGATCCGGCGGCTCAAAGGCAAGGCCGTCCGCCGGGCCGTCCTCGTCGGGCTCGGGCGCGTGCGCTTCAACCACCGCAAAGGCTCCTTCGCCGTCGTGCTGAAGCTCTCGCGGCCCGCCCGCGCGCTGCTGCGCCGCCACGGCGGGAAGCTGACGCTACAACTCGTGCTCGCCGCGCCGCCCAGCAAGACCGTCAGGCGCGCCGCCACGCTGACCGAAACCAGGCCCGCGGCGCACCGCTGAGCGGCGAGCCGCGCCGCCGCCGGCCGCCGGCGACTCCGGCCGCCCGCCGCCACCAGCCGTCGGCGACCGCGAGCCGAGCAGCGGCTAGGTCGTGCGGATGATCAGCACCGAGCAGGGAGCGTGGTGGCTCACCTTGTTCGGCACCGAGCCCAGCAGGAAGCGCTTCGCCCCCGTCATGCCCTTGTTGCCCACGACGATCAGGTCCGCTTCCCGCTCCTCCGCCACGTCCAGGATCGCGTCCGCCGGGTCGCCCTGGCGCGCGTACAGCTCCACCTCCACGCCCGCATCGCGCGCGATCGCCGCCGCCGCCTCGAGCGTCGAGTCGACGTCCTCGCGCGGGTTGATCGCCCACTGGAGGTCCTCCGGCGCCTGACGGCGTTCCTCGCTCAGACGCTGCTCCGAGACCGGCGCGTACGCGCTCACCAGCTCGACCTTCGCCTTCACCGCAGACGCCAGGTCAACCGCCTGACGCACCGCCTGAGTGGCTGTGTCTGAGCCATCGGTCCCCACGACGATCGAGCTGAACATGTTCCTCCTAGCGTGGTCTGCGGGCTGCCGCGACGAGCGAGGATCATACCTGTGCCACGGCGCGGGGCAGATTGCTTTTCGATCATCGGAGGGCCGCCGCTAGGCGGCCCCTTAATCTTCCTTGCTCACCCATGATCGACCTGCACTGCCATGTGCTCCCCGGGATCGACGACGGCCCCGACGACCTCGACGGTTCGCTCGCGTTCGCGCGGGAGGCCGTCGCCAACGGCATCGAGAAGATCGTCGCCACCCCGCACGTGAGCTGGCGCTACGAGAACGACTCCGCCACGATCGCCGGCGGCGTCGAGCGGCTGCGCGCGGAGCTGGCCGCGCACGACATCGAGCTCGAGCTGCTCGCCGGCGCCGAGGTCGCGCTTACCCGCGCGCCCGAGCTCGCCGCCGCCGAGCGCTCGGCGCTGCGGCTCGGCGACAGCCCCTGGCTGCTGCTGGAGCCGCCCTTCAGCTCCGTCGTGCTCGGCCTCGAAGAGATGGTCGGCGAGCTGGAGGACGAAGGGCACCGGGTGCTGCTCGCGCACCCCGAGCGCTGCGTCGCCTTCCACCGCGACACGCGCACGCTCGAAACGCTCGTCAACGGCGGCGCGCTCGTGTCCGTCACCGCCGACTCGCTCGTCGGCCGCTTCGGCGAGCAGGTCAGGAGCTTCGCCCTGGAGCTGCTCGAGGCCGAGATGGTCCACAACGTCGCCTCCGACGCCCACGACCTCAACAAGCGCCGCCCCAGCATCGCCGCCGAGCTCGAGCGCGCCGGGCTCGCGCCGCTGCGCGAGTGGCTCACCGAAGCCGTGCCCGCCGCGATGCTCGCCGGCGAGGCGCGGATCCCGCCGCGCCCCCCCTTCGCCATCGCGCCCGCGCAGCGCTCGCGGCGGTCGTGGTGGCGGCGAGGGCCGCTCAGGCCAGCTTCGTGATCGCCACGACGATCCCGATCAGCACGAACACCACGATCGCCACCTGCATCCAGATCCACGTCGGCGGCATCGCCCCGAAGCGTACTTCCGTCCGCTGAGCGGCGCGCGCCCCCGGAGCACACCGTAAGCTTCCGCCCGTGGCCCCACGACTGCGAAAGCTTGCGCTCGTGCTGGGCTCCGCGCTCGCGGCGTTGCTCGCGCTCACCGCGATCGCCCTCGGCAGCGCCGGTGGTTTCGGCTCCACGTCCGCGCACAGCGCCGCCGCCGGGCCGCTCCCCGGGATCAACCTGATCGGGCTCGGCTTCGGCTCCACGCCCGCCGACGCCAACCGCGAAGTCGCCGCCGCGCGCAGCCTGCACCTGAAGGCGGTCCGGATCGAGCTGCCCTGGTCGGTGCTACAGCCGCGCGGCCCCGGCGAACTGGACCCGCACGGGCTCGCCTACGCCGACCGCGTGATCGACGAGGCCAAGGCCAGCGGCATGGCCGTGATCCTGCTCGTCGACGCCACCCCCTGCTGGGCCACCTCCGCCCCGAAGAAGCTGCGCAAGGCCTGCCGCCCCGAAAAAGGCAATCCCGCCAACGGCTTTCCCCCCACGCAGCCATCCGACTTCGCCGCCTTCGTGAAGGAACTCGCCGGGCGCTACAAGGACAAGATCACCGCCCTGGAAATCTGGAACGAGCCCGACCAGGCCAACGAAATCTACTTCGGCGGCCCCAACAAGGCCCAGCGCTACGCCGAACTGGTGCGCGCCGCCTACCCCGCCATCAAGCAGGCCGACCCGAACATCAAGGTGCTCGCCGGCTCGCTCGTCGGCTCCAACGGCGTCTTCCTCAAGGCGCTCTACGCCGCCGGCATCAAGGGCTACTACGACGGCCTCGCCGTCCACTTCTACACGCTCACCCTCGCCGCCCTGCGCGAGTTCCGCTCGATCCAGGTCGCAAGCGGCGACAACACGCCGCTGTGGCTCGACGAGTTCGGCTGGAGCAGCTGCTACCCGCACAAGAAGGTCGAGGAAGAAACCGCCTGCGTCACGCGGGCCGTGCAGGCGCAGAACGTCACCAACATGTACCGCGCCCTCAGCAAAGTGCCCTATCTCGCCACCGACACCCTCTACAAGCTGGAGGACTCGCGCACGAACCAGTCCGGCGTCATGACGCTGCGCGAAGGCCGCAAGCCCTCCTTCTCCGCGCTCGCCCGCGTCGTGCTCGCGCCCAACGCCAGCCCCAGCAAGGTGCAGCTCTCGCTGCGCAGCTCGCACGGCCAGGTGACCGCAAGCGGCTCAGGCCCCTTCGGCGACTTCATGCGCCTCGAAGCCTTCCAGGGCAGCACGCTGCGCTACCGCGCCACCTTCACCCTCGACCGCTTCAACCGCTTCAAGCTGAAGCTGCCGCGCGTGCTCGGCGCGCACCTGCGCGTGCGCGTCTACCAGGAATGGACCGGCCTCGCCGGCGGCGCGACGAAGAGCGTCTGAGCCGGGGACGAGCCGCTATTCGGCGTTGTGCATCAGCGCCACGACCGTCAGCGCCAGGATCTTCAGGTCCAGCCCCAGTGACCAGTTCGCGATGTAGTAGTTGTCCCACTCCACGCGTTCCGCCAGCGAGGTCTGCCCGCGCAGGCCGTGCACCTGCGCCCAGCCGGTGATCCCCGACTTCACGCGGTGGCGGTCGTCGTAGCGGACGATGTCCTGGTTGAACAGCTCAACGAACTCCGGGCGCTCGGGACGCGGCCCGATCAGGCTCATCTCGCCCCTCAGCACGTTGAACAGCTGGGGCAGCTCGTCGAAGGAGGTGCGGCGCAGGAAGCGCCCCACCGCCGTGCGGCGGTCTTCGCCCTCGACGCCACCCGGGGCCGTGTCGCCGCCCAGCAGGTGCTCCAGCGGGCCGGGGTCGTCGTCGCCCGGGTCGATGTGGCCGTCCTGCATCCGCATCGAACGGAACTTGTAGAGGTCGAAGGCCTTGCCGTCGCGGCCGACGCGGTTCTGGCGGAACAGCACCGGGCCCGAGGAGCTGAGCCGGACCGCCAGCGCCGACAGCACGATCACCGGCGAGAGCAGGATCAGGAAGAGGAACGCCAGCACGCGGTCGAAGCCGTGCTTGATCGCGAACTGCAGCCCGCGCGGGTCGACCATCGTGAACGACATCAGCGGCAGGCCGCCCACCGTGTCGTAGCCCACGCGGTTGTTGATCGTGTCGAACATGCGCGGCACCACCGAGACCTCGATGCCGAGCTCCTGGCAGCGCTGGATCAGGCGGCTGACCCGCTCGTCCGTCACGGAGGAGAAGGCCACGATCAGGTTGCGCACGCCCGTCCGCGCAACCGTCTCGTCGATGTCCTCGACCGTACCCAGCACCGGCAGGTCGCGGCCGCCCACCTCAGCGATCGAGCGCGGGTCCTCGTCCAGGAAGCCGATCGGCGCCAGGCCGTACTCGGGGTGGGTCTCCAGGCGGCGCGCCACCTGCGCGCCGACGACGCCCGCGCCCATGATCAGCACCGGCTTGCCCACCATGCGGCGCGCCCGCGCCCAGCGCTGTAGCGAGGACAGCACGATCCGGCCGAAGCCCACGCCGATCAGCGCGAACAGCCACGTGCGCACGAACTCGGACTGGCGCGGGGCGTGGCCGTTCACCAGCAGGCCCAGCACCGCCACCGCCATCGCGCCGATCGAGATCGCGCTCACAACCGGAACCACGCCGTCCAGGATCAGCGCCCGCAGGCGCGTGCGGTAGAGCCCGCGCAGGTAGAACAGCAGCAGCACCACCAGCGGGAACGCCAGCAGCGGCGCGCGCACCGCGTCCGCGTGGAACGCGCGCTGAGTACCCAGCGCCACCAACACCGCCAGGCACAGGAAGACCAGGTCCACCGCCGGGCGCAGCACGCGCCAGCCGGCGCCCTCCAGCGCCCACTGCAACGGCCCGCGGAACGTCCTCGCGCCGAGCGCCGCTCGCGGCTGAGGGGCCGAGCGGCCGAACTCCCCCTGGAGGGGAAGCGTCGTGGAAGTCTGCTGGGTGATCGGAGCGCGGGCCATTGGCAGGGTTCAGCTACTTTCCTACTCGGTCGCGAGCGCCCATGCCTTTAGCTGCCGAGGCCGGCTTGCCCCGTCGGCCGATCCAGCCGCCGCGTCAGCAGGCCGATCGCGATCAGCACCACCGCCGCCAGGACGATCAGCAGGATGTCGCCGCCCGTAAGCCCCAGCACCACGCCCTGGCCGCCCGACGGGACCTTTTCCGCCGAGGCCGCGGGGTAGAAGCTCGCAAACTGCTGCGTTCCGGAGCCCGAAGCGCCGCCGGCGCCGCTGGACACGCCGCCGTGGGCCGCGCCGTTGGAACCTTTCGCCGCCCCACCTCCAGCCGAGCCGCTCTTGCCGCCGCCTTGCCGTGCGCCGCCGGCGCCGCGGTCTTCGCCCGAGCCCGAGCTCGCCCCCGAAGAGCTGCCCGAGGACGTTTCCGAGCCGCCGCCACTTGCCGAGCCGGAGCTCCCCGAGGAGCCCGAGCCGCCCGAGCCGCCGTGCGAGCCGCCGATCACGGCAGAGCCCAGCACCGCCTGGTTGCCCTCTCCGGGGCCGCCGTAGCCGCTCAGCAGCGAGCCGGCCTGCGCCACCGCGGGCGCGAGCGCCAGCGCGAGCAGCGCCACTGCGACGACGAGGCTATGGCTGATGGTGCGATGAGATCTCATGCTTCCTTGCTTACGTCGCGGAGCGGATGAAGACCGCCTGAACATGCTGTCCCTGCCTGTGAACAGCATTACCCGGCCCTGATTTTCGAGAACCCGATCCACCTCGTCCTCCTTGGCGGGAACTCGATCCTAAGGTACCGGAGGGCGTCCCCGCTGTCGAGCGTCAAAAGTTCCAATTCGGTGAATTTCTCCGCAGTTTTCACGCGAGTTTCCTAGCTTTGAGCAGGATCGAGCGATTCAGTTGTTCGATGCTCACCCTGTGACCGCTGCGTACGTAAGCGAGCCCTTCGCGGATCAGTTCGTCCCGGGGGGCCAGGCGCGCCGCGCGTTCGAACAACGCCACCGCGTCGTGCTGCCGTCCCTCAGCCGAGGCGATCGCCCCCAGCTCCAGCGTCGGGTACACGTCGTGCGGGTCGCGTCGCAGCGCGCGTGAGAATTCGCGGCGCGCGCGATCGAGATCGTCGAAGCGCAGGGCGATGCTGCCCGCCAGCGAGAACGCTTCGTCGCTCAACGAGTCCAGGCTCGCCGCGTCTTCCAGATCCGCGTAGGCGTGCCGCGGCGCCGTCGGCCACACGCGCACCGCGCTCTGGATCCGCAGCTGGCTCAGCCACGGCGTCAGCAGCGAGACCGCCGCCGCCAGCGCCACGATGGCGCCGATGCCCGCCGCCACGAGGGCGGGGCGCGCGATCTGCCGCCGACCCGCTCGCCCGCGGACCCGTTCGCCCGCCCAGCGGTGCGTCTCGGCCGGGGCCGGAGCCTGCTGATCCCCCGCGACTTCATCGTCGTCCTGCCCGCCGCCATCGGGCTTACCGTCGTCGGGCTCACCGTCGTCGGGCTCCGCGCGGGCGCGGCCCCCCAGCGCACAGGCGAGCCCCAGCAACGCGAACGCGGGTGCGCCGAGCCCGGCGAACTCGAAGAACCAGTCGAACGAGCCGTGCACGGCCCAGTAGGCGAACCCGGCGAGCGCCGCGCCAGCGACGGTGGCGGCGAGTGGGTCGCGGCGGCGGCGCGCCGCGGGGAAGATCGCGCGCGCGGCGGCCAGCAGCGCCGCGACGAGCCCGACGACGGCGATCGCGGCGCCGATCAGCCCCGTCTGCGTCAACGTCCGCAGCTCGACGCTGTGCGGGTAGTGCGGCGTCTCGCTACCGTGCCCGCGCGCGAGGTACTGCTGCTCGAAGTTGTCGGCGCCGATCCCCACGATCGGGTGCGCGGTGAATTCGTCCAGCGCGACGCGGTAGAAGTCGTAGCGGTCGCTGCCCAGGCCGCTGGTGAGGCGGCTGCCGGAGGAGCGGTCGGCGGCGTAGCCGCCCTTGAAGGTTTCCCAGCCGTGTTCGATCCGCTTGACGGGGTTGCCCGCGGCGACCCAGCCGCCCGCGAGGACCGCGACGAGCGTCGCGATCGCGACGATGCCCAGCGCGCGCCGCGCGTTCTCCGCGAGCGCGGGCGCCTGCCTGGCCCCGCGCTCCTGAAGCCTGTAACCAAGCGCCACAAGCGCCCCGGCGACGAGCGCCGCCAGCAGCAGCCGCAGCGTCGCGGTGTGCATCGCCGCCTTCGCGTCGCCGCCGTGCAGCAACCGGTCGCCGACGCGCAACACCGACGGCGCCACGACGCCGACGGCGGCCGCGACCGGCAAGAGCACCGTGTACAGGCGCAGCCTGCCGGGCAGCAGCGCGAACAGCAGCACCAGCATCACCGGCGTCGAGTACAGGGCGCCGCGGCTGAGGCTGAAGAGGGCGAGGCCCGCGAGCAGCACCGTGCCAGCGGTGAACACGCCGCGGACCGCCCAGTGCACGCGCTCGCCCGCCGCGAGCAGCAGCGCCGGGAAGGCGACCATCGCCCACGTCGCGGCGCTGGCATTTTCGTATTGACCCGGGTAGCGCAGACGTCCGTCGTCGAGCAGCGCCCCCAGATGCCCCGCGGTGTTGATGTGCAACAGCACGAAGACCGAGAGCGCGATCATCGCCAGCACCCACGCGCCCAGCAGCACCGCCGCGCCCGTCCCGCGCTGCGGCCACAGCGCGAACAGCGCGAACACCACGAGGTAGAGCAGCGTGCGGTTCGCGCCTTCCCAGGCGTCGCCCTGCGCCTGCGCCCAAAGGATCGAGAGGAAGCTCAGCGCCGTGTACAGCGCCAGGCAGGCCAGCGCGACCCAGACCGTCCGCGGCACCTCGCCCAGGCGCCGGCGCGAGCCCAGCAGGGCGATCGCCAGCAGCGCCATCAGCACCAGCGCGCCCGGAGCCCAGTGTGTCAGCGGGTAGCCCGCCTGGTCGCTGGCCCAGACCACGAACAGGAGCAGCGCCGCGAGGCAGGGCACCAGGGTCGGGGTTTCGCGCAGGCTGCCCCGCACGGTTGATGTCAGCCCAGCCGTCGGTGACATGCGCGCTGAGAGTATCGGCAGCGCCAGCGCCGAACACGAGCTTCGGGCGCGACCCGCCAAGGTCCTGGCCCGGTGCCGATCGAGGCCGTCGGCAAGACCCCGTGCGAAGGGCCCGCGAGCCTCACGAGAACCGTCCAGGCGGCCGAGACTGGTCTGATGAGACTTCTACGCTACGCGCGATGCCGGCCCGCTGGATAGCGCTCGCAGAGCTTGAGGACCGCCGCGCGGAGTGGCAGCGGCTCGCGGCGGGGAACGAGTTCCCGGCGGCGTTCGCGGACCCGCGCTGGGTGCTGGCGTGGTGGCGCCACTACGGCGAGGGCAAGGAGCCCTGGACGCTGGCGGTCGAGGACGCCGACGGCGCCCTGCGCGGCCTCGCGCTGCTGGCGCACGAGCCCGGCGGGATGGCCCGCACGCTGTCGTTCGCGGCGGCCCGCTGGAACGGCCTCGACACGCTGCTGTGGAGCCCCGGCGCCGAGCGCGAGGTGGCCGAGGAGCTGCTCGCGGCGCTGGCGGAGCGCCGCGGCGAGTGGGAGCTGTGGCGGATCGGGCGGCTGACGCGCGAGTCGGCGCTGGCGCAGATCCTGCTCGGCGGCGAGGGCGAGCTGCGGGCGGTGGCGCACGACGTGCGCCTGCAGCCCTACATCGAGCTGCCGCCACAGGTGGAGGAGTTCGAACAGCGCTACGGCGGCAAGCGCCGCACGGACTTCCGCCGCCGCTGGCGGCGGCTGGTGGACGCGGGCGCACAGGCGCGCCTGATCGAGGACGCCGAGGAGGCGCGCGCCTACGTCGGCAAGCTGTGCGCGCTGCGCCGCGAGCGGGCGCAGGTGGCGGGACAGCCGCACGCGCACATGGACCGGCGCTTCGAGCAGTTCACCGCCGATGCCACCTGCGCGCTCCTGCCCGACGGCGCGCGCCTGTGGGCGCTTGAGATGGAGGGCGAGCTGCTGACGGCGAAACTGAACTTCGTCGAGGGCTGGCGCGAGCACGGCTACATCTCCGCGGTCAGCGACCTGCAGCTGAAGCTGAGCCCCGGCCACGCGCTCGAACGCCAGGTGATCCACGCGATGATCGAGGAGGGCCGCCGCGAGTTCGACCTGGGCCCCGGGCGCGACGAGTACAAGTACCGCTGGGGCGCCGTCGACCGCGAGCTGGTGCGCGCGCTGGTGCCGGCTCCTACCGCGCGCGGGCGACTCGCGTCGGCGCCTGCTGCACTCGACCTCCGCCTGCGCAACACCGGTGGCGCCGAGGCGCTGCGCCGCCGCCGCGGGATCGTTCCGGAACGCGCGACCGCCGAGCACCCGGCGCGCACGTCGATGAGCACGAAGTGACCCGCGCCGGACCCCGCTGCGCCGGACCCCGCTGCGCCGGACCCCGCTGCGCCGGACCCCGCTGCGCCGGACCCCGCTGCGCCGCCCCGCGCGAGCCCGCCCTCTCGGAGGCGCCGCGATGCGAACGCTGATGTACCACGACATCGCCACGGCGGCGGAGCGCGAGCGGATCGGCTTCCCGGGCCCCCTGGCGGCGCGCTACAAGCTGGAGCCCCAGGCGTTCGAGGATCACCTCGACGCGCTCGCGGCGACGGGCCTGCGCCCGGCCCCGCTCGACGGCGCGGCGGCCAGCGCGGAGACGGCGGTCACCTTCGACGACGGCGGCGCCTCCGCCCCCGCGGCAGCCGCGGCGCTCGAGCGCCGCGGCTGGCGGGGCCAGTTCTTCGTGACGACCTCGCGCGTCGGCACGCCCGGCTTCGCCACGGCGGACGAGCTGCGCGAGCTGGGCGCCCGCGGCCACGTGATCGGCAGCCACTCGCACACCCACCCCACGTACATGGGCCGACTCTCGCGCCCGGAGCTGGACGAAGAGTGGGCGCGCAGCCGCGAGCTGCTCGCCGAGCTGCTCGGCGAGCCCCCGCGCACGGCGTCGGTCCCGGGGGGCTTCCTCTCGGACGAGGTGATCGCCTCCGCGGCGAGTGCGGGCTATGAGCTGCTGTTCACCTCCGAGCCGGAGGCGCGCGTGCACCGCCGCGGCGGCCTGACGATCCGCGGCCGTTACACAATCTGGGCGAGCACGCCGGCACGGATGGCGGCGGCCTACGCGCAGGGCCGGCCGCTGGCCTGCGGGCGGCTGTGGCTGGAGTGGAACGCGAAGAAGCTCGCGAAGAGCGTCAGCCCCGGCGTCTACCAGGCGCTGCGCGGGGTGCGGGCGCGGGTCTAGCGCACCTCGGCGAGGAACTCCGCAAGCCGCGCGGTCGCGGCCTCGAGCGTCCCCCCGCGCGCACGCTCCAGACCCGCCTCGATCAGCCGCCCCCGCAGCGCATCGTCCTCGGCGATCCGCGTCAGGGCGTCGGCGGCGGCACCGGCGTCGCCGGGCTCGATCAGCAGCGCGGCACCTTCGGCGGCGGCGCGGACCCCGCCGACGGCGGTGGCGACGGTGGGCAGGCCGGAGGCGAAGGCCTCGACGAGCACCTGCGGGAAGCCCTCTGTGAGCGAGACGTGCAGGAATACGTGGCTGCTTCGGTACAGGTCGAGCAGGCCGCCGTCGATCGGCACGTAGCCGAGCAGCTCGACGCGGTCCTGCACGCCGAGCTCGGCGATCCGCGCGGCCAGCTGCTCGCGCATCGGCCCGTCGCCGACGACGAGCAGCCGCCAGCGGCGCGCGCCAGGGCCGCCGGGGGCGCCGCCGCCGGGGTCACCGCCGGCAGAGTCACCGCCGCCGGGGTCGCCGCCAGCGCGGGTGGCGACCCCGCCCCCGAGCCGCGCGGCGATGTCGGCAAGCAGCAGCGGGTTCTTCTCGGCGTCGAGGCGCCCGACGGTGAGGACGGTCAAATCGCCGCTGTAGTCACGCCCGGCGACGGCCCGCTCGGCGGCATCGAGGTCGCGTTCGGAGACGAGCGAGACGGCGCTGGCGAGCACGCTGCAGGCACCGGCGTCGAGGTACTTGCGCTCGAGCTCGGGGCCGACGACGACGGTGGCGTGCCTGCGCGCGAGCCGCCGCCAGATCCACTCGAGCAGGTCGGCGCTCCAGTGCATCCAGCGCCGCCCGGGCCGGCGGCTGCGGACGTAGAGCGGCATGTCCTGGCGTACGCCGAGCACGAGCGTGCGGCGACGGAGCAGCGTCATCCAGGCGAGCAGCACGGAGTGCGGGTAGGGGCCGAGCACCCAGACGGTGTCGATCTCGTCGAGCAGCCGCCAGAAGCGGGCGACGGAGACGATCAGCGAGCGCGCGACGGACAGCGGGTGGCCAAGGCTCTCGTAGTGGGGCAGTCCCACGAGCTCGGTCTGCTCGTGCAGCGGGTAGTGCGAGCTGCCGGGCTTGGGATCGAAGCGCCCGCCGAGCACGAAGCGCTGAAAGTGCGGCCGCAGCGCCTCCAGAAAGACGACGAAGGCGCGCTGCCCGTAGCGGCGGACGCCGTCGGAGCAGTACTCGTAGTCGGTGTAGACGGCGAGCCGCAAGGGCCGCCGCTCGGGGGACGGGGTGCTCACGCCTGCTGTTCGTGAAGGGAGGGCGCGTGCACGCCGTCGGCGGCATCGCGCAGCGCGGCGGCGCTGAGCGCGCCCGCGCCGGGGTCGAGGCCCGGATGGGGGTCGGGCTCGGCGCCGCCACGCCCGAGCAGCCGCGCGAGCGCGGCGAAGGGAGGCCCGAACTTCGCGGCCCCGGCCAGCGTGCCGAAGCCCCAGCCGAGGTGCATGACGGGCAGCACGCCGAGCAGCAGCAGCCCCTCCTCACGCTGATCGGGCTTGCGCGCCACGCTGGCGGCGGTGGCGGCGACTGCGGCGAGGTAGGAACCGACGCCGGCTCGGCACAGGCGCCGCAGCGGCCGGGTGGGCGCGAGCAGGGTGCCGAGGAGCGCGACGGAGAGCGCGGGCGCGATCAGGTGCGACCGGCGCAGGCTCTCGGGGTGACGGCGGGCGGTGCGGGCTCGGTAGTAGCCGTAGCGGAAGTACTGGCGCACGAGCCCGGAAAAGGTGTCGCGCGGCACGTAGTTGCCGACCATCTCGGGCAGGCAGACAAGGCGCGCGCCGCGGCGCAGGAAGCGCGATGCCATCTCGGAGTCCTGGTTGATGGGCCAGCGCTCGTCCCAGCCGCCGGCGGCGAGCAGCGTCTCGCGCCGCCAGACGCCGCCGAAGACGCCGGTGTCGAGCTCGCGCTCCTCCCCCCCGCCTTCGTCCTCGCTCCACTTGCGCGAGCCGCCGCGGCCGAGGAAGGAGGCGAGGGCGAGCGCGACGGCGCGGGAGATGGGCCCGGTGGGCCTGGGCACGGCGGGGCCGCTGACCCACTCGGTGCCACCGGCGCGCAGCCGCTCGACGCCGGCGGCGAGGTAGCGGTCGGCGTAGTAGGTGTGGGCGTCCATCCGCGCGACGTACTCGCCGCGGGCCTCGCGCAGGCAGACGTTCAGCCCGCTGGCGGTGCGCTTGCGGGGGTTGTCGAGCACGCGGATGCGGGGGTCCTGCCGGGAGAGCTCGCGCAGGATCTCGCGGGTGGCGTCTTCGGAGCCGCCGTCGGCGAACAGCAGCTCGACGTTGCCGTCGAAGCGCTGCGCCTGCATGGCAGCGACGGTCTCGCGGATGTGGCGCTCCTCGTTCAGCACGGGGATCAGCACGCTGATGTCGACGCGCTGCTCGGCGCGTGAGGGGCTCGGCGGCGGAGCCTGGCTACCGGCGGGCATCGCGCTCACGGCCGTTGATTATGCTGTCCGGCGGTGCGGAAACTAAGGCGGGCCGGACGCTTTGCGGCAGTGGGGACGGTCCGATGAGCGACGTGCTGGTGCTCTGCTACCACGCCCTCTCGCCGAGCTGGGACGCGGATCTCTCGACGACGCCGGAGCTGTTCGAGCGCCAGCTGGCGCTGCTGGCCGAACGCGGGTACCGGGGGGTGACGTTCAGCGAGGCGGTCGCGGCGGGGGCAGGCGCCGGGGGCGGCGTTCGCGACGTCGGCGCCGGGCGGGCGGGCGGCGTCCGCAAGCCGTCCGGCGTCCGCCTGGCGGCGATCACGTTCGACGACGCGTTCCGCTCGGTGCTGGAGCTGGCGCGCCCGATCCTGGACAGGCATGGCTTCACTGCGACGGTGTTCGCGCCGACGGACTACATGGGCGGGGAGCGCCTGCGCTGGCAGGGGATCGAACAATGGCTCGGCGGCGAGCACGAGGCCGAGCTTGAGCCGATGACCTGGGAGGAGCTGCGGTCGCTGGCGGACGCGGGTTGGGAGATCGGTTCGCACACGCGCTCGCATCCCCACCTCACGCAGATCGGCGACGAGGCGCTGGCGCGGGAGCTGGCGGAGTCGAAGGCGACGTGCGAGGAACGGCTGGGACGGCCGTGCCCGACGCTGGCATACCCCTACGGCGACCACGACGATCGCGTGGTGCGGGCGACGGCGAAGGCCGGTTATGAGGCGGCGGCGGCGCTGCCGGACCGCCTGCAGGGCCACGACCCGCTGGCCTACCCCCGCGTGGGCGTCTACCGCGTGGACGACAACCGTCGCTTCCGGCTGAAGGTCTCGCCGGGGCTGCGGCGCCTGCGGGGATCGCGGGCATGGGACGCGCTGGCGGCGATCCGAGGGGCGGGAAAGTGATGAGGGGCGGGCGCTAGCGCGCGCCCGCCCGATGACGCTCGCCGGTGGGGTGCGCGGCGCCGTGGTGGGCGTGGCGACGGTGGCGGGCGTGGGTGCGACGGTGACGACGGTGGCGCGCCTTCTTGCTGGTGTGCGAGCCCGTCGAGGCGATGCCGGCGCGCGAGGGCGGGCGGGAGGAGCCCTGGGCGTCGCTGCCGTTCCAGCCCTGGGAGGAGGCGGAGGCTTCGCCGAGCTGATCGTCGATCGCCGCGATCGAGGCCGGGGCGGCGACGCCGGCGGGCGCGAAGGCGTTGCCTTCGGCGGAGGCGCGGTCGGTGGCGATGGTGTAGCCGTCGAAGTAGATGTGCGAGACGCCGGCGCCGGCTTCGGAGTCGCGGTACTGGCCGATGCGCGACTGCGAGGGCACGGCGACGCCGTTTTCGGTCTTCATCGTGTGCATGAAGGTCTTGCCCATCAGCGGCTTGATCCCGGTGCCGTCGAGGTCGCCGAACAGTTCGACGAAGCCGACGGAGTCGGACGGGGAGAACTTGACGTGCAGGACGAAGGAGACCCAGCGGTCGGCGACGGCGGGGCCGGACCACTTGATCGGCGTCTGCTGGCTGTCTTCGTGGTTGGTGGCGCTGTTCTTGAGCGTGAAGGCGCCCCGTTCGACGCCCATGCTCAGGGCGGGGGTGCCGAGGCTGCCGAGCTGCTTGAGCTGCATGATGCAGTCCCAGCTGCGGAAGTTGATGGGGTAGTCGTCGGGCAGGTAGACCTGGAAGGCGATCCAGCGTTCGTCGCCTTCGTTGAAGAGCGGGAAGCCGGCGGCGGTGGGGTTGCCCATGCCGAGCTCGGCGCGTTCGCCGTAGCCGCCGGGGTTGTCGCCGGGGCGCAGTTCGATCGAGTAGGCGTAGCCGCCCTGGGCGACGGGCGAGGTGACGCGGGTGACGCGGCCGGCTTCGGCGGCGACGTTGGCCCACTCCTTGTTGACGGGGTGCTCGGCGTCGGCGGTCCACAGCACCGAGGCACTGGCGGCCTGGGCGGGGACGACGGCGACGGCGGCGAACACCGCGGCCGCGAGCGCCGTGCGCAGCATTCGCGCGGGGCGCTTCGGGGAGTTCCGGGGGCGGCGGGGCTGGGAGTTGGGGCTGGGGAAGGTCACGACCCTTTGCTCGGCTCCTCTGGCGCGAGGCGCAAACGCCGCGAGGCGAGCTTGGACGTTTGATCTAGTCCCGGTTGAGCCCGTGAAATCGGGGCAGCCGACCGATCGGCCAATACGGCGTTCGTCGCCGGATGGTCGGCTACCCTTGCGTCAATGGCGCTCGACCCAGCCCCTGCGTTGGTTCCGGAGATGGGCGTGCCGGAGCAGGCCCTCGGCCCCTATCTGAGGGCCGTCCGGCGCAACTGGCTGCTGGTCGTGGGCATCACGCTGATGGCGTTCGCGGTGGCCGCGGCGACGACGCTGCCGAAGGCGCCGACGTACGAAACCAGCGCGACGATCCTCGTCTCCCCGGTGGGGGGCAACGAACAGAACCTGATCAACCTGGGCCTCGTGGTGGAAACGGGCGAACCGGTGCGCACGGTGCAGACGGCCGCGGCGCTGGTGGACTCGCTGCCGGCGGCGCAGGCGGTGGCGGTGCGCCTTGGTCACGGCTGGACGGCGGCACGGGTGCAGTCGGCGGTGAGCGTCTCGCCGCTGGGCGAGAGCGAGGTCCTGAACGTCACGGCGCAGTCCGACAGCGGCGTGGGCGCGGCGCGCCTGGCGAACGCCTTCGCGCAGGCGGCGGTGGCCTACCGCGGCACGATCGTGCAGCGCAACATCCACGCGCAGCTGACGGAACTGAACGCGCGGCTGAAAGAGGCCTCGGGCGAAGGCGGCGGGCTCGCGGACGTGAGCCTTGCCCAGCAGCTGGCGACGCGGATCGCGGCGCTGCGGGCGGCGTCGGTGAGCGGCGGCGACCCGACGCTGTCGGTGGCGGAACTGGCGACGCCGGCGACTTCCCCTTCCGGCGCGCCGCACTGGCTGATCCTGCTGCTGTCGGTGATCGCGGGCCTGGCGATCGGCAGCGTGGCGGCGCTGGCGGTCGAGTTCTTCAACCGCCGCGTGCGCGACATGGACGAAGTCGAATCGATGTTCGCGGTGCCGGTGCTGGCGGCGGTCCCCCACGTCGACGGCGGCGGGCGCCGCGGCGGCCTGCGGCCCAGCTCGTTCCCGCCGACGGCGTTCGAGCAGCTGCGGATGCTGCGCGTGCAGCTCTCCTACCGCGAGCAGGCCTCGGCGATCATGGTCACGAGCGCGGGCTCGGGCGACGGCAAGACGACGCTCTCGACGGCGCTGGCGGCGGCGTTCGCGGAGACGGGCGAGGAGGTGATCCTGATGGATCTCGACCTGCGCAAGCCCGACCTGGCGCCGCTGTTGGGCGTGAAGGCGCGGCGCGGGGTGAGCCTCGTGGACGGCTCGCTGGACGAACTGCTGGCTCCGGTGCCGGACCTCCCGGGCGTGCGCGTGATGGCCACGCCGCCGAGCAGCGTGGCGATGCTGTCGATGTTCCTGGCGCGGCTGCCGAAGCTGCTGGAGGAGGCGAAGGAGAGCGCCGACCACGTCGTGGTGGACGCCGCCCCGGTCGGGATCGCGAGCGAGTCGCTGCAGATCGCGCAGGCCTGCGATCAGGTGATCGTGGCGGTGCGGCCGGGCCACACCGACCGGCGCCTGCTGTCGAACTCGCGCGACATGTTGGCCCGCTCGGGCGCGCCGGTCGTGGGCGTCGTGGTCGTCGCGGAGAGCGTGGCGGCGCCGGAAGACGGCGAGTACGGCTACGCCTACGGCTACAACGCGCAGGAAGACCAGGACGAAGAGGACTCCTCGAACGGCGTCGCGAAGCGGTCGGCCAGGACGCGCGGTCTCGTGCGCGAGTAGCGCCGCGGTGAGCACCGCAGAGCTCACACCGAGCGCGGTGCGCGCGGCGCCGGAATCGGAGCCGCTGGACGTGCTGGCGGTGATCGACCACTTCGCGCTGGGCGGCGCGGAGATGATGCTGGGCCAGTTCGCGGCGGCGGCGCCGAAAGCCGGGATCGACCTGCGGGTGGCATGCCTGGAGGAACGCGACGGCAACCCGGCGGCGGAGCCGCTGCGGGCGATCGGCGTCGAGCCGGTGTGCCTGGACATCGGCGGGCGGCCCGGGGCGCGGCACGTCGAGGCGATGCGCAGGCACATCCGCGCGGTGCGCCCGGCGATCGTGCACACCCACCTCGGCGGGGCCGACCTCGTGGGAGGCGTCGCGGGGCGCTCGCTGGGGGTGCCGACGGTGTCGACGATCCACGAGGTGATCAAGCGCCCACAGGGCCTGCGCTCGCGCGCCAAAAGCGAGCTGTACATGCTGACGCGCCGCCTCTGCGCGGCGCGCGTGATCGCGGTCTCCGACAGCGCGCGGCGCGCCTACCTGGAGCAGAGCCGGGGCATGGACGAGCGCGTGGTGCGGATCTACAACGGCATCGGCGTGACGCCACAGCCCGGCGCCGGCGCGGAGCTGCGGCGCGAGCTGGGCGTCGAGCCGGACGCGCTGCTGGTGGGGATGGTCTCGGCGCTGCGCCCGGAGAAGGCCCACGACGTGGCGATCGAGGCCGTGGCGGAGCTGCGCGAGCGCTTCCCGCGGCTGCGGCTGCTGATCGCGGGCGGGGGCGGCTACGCGGCGGAGGTCGAGCGCCTGGCGGCGCCGCTGGGCGAGACGGTGCGGCTGATCGGGCCGCGCAAGGACGTGATGCGGGTGCTCGACGCGCTCGACGTGTGCCTGCACCCGTCGCGGATGGACGCGTTCCCGACGACGCTGATCGAGGCGCTGGCGGCTTCGACGCCGATCGTGGCGAGCGCGGTGGGCGGCATCCCCGAGATCGTGGAGGACGGCGTCAGCGGCGTGCTGGTACCGGCGCCGGCGACCGCTGCGAACGTGGCGGAGGAGCTGGGCTCGCTGCTCGCGGACGCGCCCCGCAGGCAGGCGCTGGCGAAGGCGGGCCGCGAGGCCTACGAGCGGCGCTTCACCGCGGAGCAGTGGGTCCGCGAGACGCGCAGGCTCTACGACGAGGTGCTGGCGCAGCGGCTCAAGCCCCACTGGAGGCCGCGATGAACAGCATGCCCGCCGCGCAGCGGGGCGCCTCGTGGGGGCCGTCGCCGGGCGCGGGCGGACGCAGCATGCCGGCGATCCGTCGCTCGGTGATCGTCGGCCTGGCGATGGTGCTGGCGATCGTGGCGGGGCGCCTGTTCGCGGGCGGCCACATCTCCTACGGCCTGGCGATCCTGCTGGCGGTCCTGTACGGGCCGCTGGTGTTCGTGAACCTGCCGGTGGCGTTCGCGGTCTACGTGTCGCTCCTGTTCATCGAGGACACCACGGCGCTGGGGCCGGCCCCGAACGCGATCGGGGTGCTGATCGTGCTGGCCTGGCTGGGCACGTTCATCACGCGCTCGACCTCGCGCGAGATCCTCGGCGAACAGGCGCGCCTGCTGCGGGTGCTGGGCGCGTTCGCGTTGTGGCTGGCGCTGACGATCGTGTGGGCGGAGAACGCGGGGCGCGCGGGCGAAGGCGTGTTCTCCTGGCTCCTGGCGATGCTGGCGTTCCTGATCACGCTGACGACGCTGCGCCGCGGGCGCGACGTGGGGGCGATCGGCGTGGCCTTCATCGCGGGCTCGATCCTGTCGGTCGCATACGGGATCTCCAGCGGCGCCCTGACGGCGGTCTCGGAAACGAGCGAAGCTGCGCTCCAGGGCCGCTTCACGGGCGGCGGCGGCGATCCGAACAAGGCGGCGGCGGGCTACCTGATCGCGATGTTCCTGTGCGCGGGCTTCTGGGGCCTGGCGCATCGCCGGGCGACGAAGGCCGGCCTGCTGACGGCGTTCATCGTCGTGGCGATCGGCTTCTTCGCGACGCAGTCGCGCGGCGGCATGATCGCGCTGGCGGTCGCGGCGCTCACGGGTCTGGCGATCCTTCCCGGCCAGCGCAAACGGCTGCTGGGCCTGACGGCGGCGGCGGGCGTGGGGTTGGCGGTGATCGCGGTCGTGAACCCCGCGGCGATCACGCGCCTGGTCGGCTTCGGCGGCGGCACCAGCGGCCGCAACGATCTCTGGAAAGTGGCCTGGACCGTGTTCGAAAAGCACCATTGGGTGGGGATCGGGCTGAACAACTTCGAAGCCGTGGAGTCGCACTTCACGCTCCTGTCGGGGACGCTGACGCGCGTCGACCTCGTGGCGGAAACGCCGCACCTCGTCCACAACCTCTACCTGCAGCTGCTGACCGAGACGGGGGTCGTGGGCTTCCTGCTGTTCCTGCCGGTGATCTTCTTCTGCCTGCGCGCCTGCTGGCAGGCGGCACAGCGCTTCGACGCGAACGGGCAGCGCCCCTACGCGGACCTGGCGCGCGCGGCGCTGATGGCGGAGATAGCGATGCTCTCGGCGCAGTTCTTCATCTCCGACGGCGACGACTTCCGCCTGTGGGTGCTGCTGGCGCTGGGCCCGGTGCTGCTGTCGCTGGCGCGCCGCAGCGCACCGGCGACGGCGGCGGCGACGGCTCCCGCGCTGCGCCGCGCCCGCCCGCGGCTGGGGTACGGCCTGCCCCGCGCAGGCCCGCGCGCTCGCTAGAGCGCCCGGGCGGGGCGCTTGCTCGCGAGCAGCTCCAGGTAGAGCGCTTCCAGGCGGCGCACGAACGCCTCGATCGTGAACTCCTCGGCGCGGCGGTGGGCGGCGCTTCGGCCCATCGCGGCGGCGGCGTCGCGGTCGGCGAGCAGCCGCTCGACGGCCTCGGCGAGCGCGGAGGGCTCGCGCGGCGGGACGAGCAGGCCGTGCACACCATCCTCGATCAGGTCGGGGGTGCCGCCCACGGCGGTGGCGACGATCGGCTTGGCGGCGGCCATGTACTCCATCACCGCGAGCGAGCCGCCCTCGAAGTTCGAGGAGCTGACGGCGACGTCGAGCGCCGCGAGCAGGTCGGGGACGTCGGCGCGCAGGCCGAGGAACAGGACGTGCTCGTCGACGCCGAGCGCACGCGCCTGCGCTTCCAGTTCACCGCGCTCGAAGCCGTCGCCAATCAGCAGCGCACGCACGTCGGGGCGGCGCTGCTTCAGCAGCGCGACGGCTCCCAGCATCACGTCGATCGCCTTCTGCGGGCGCAGCACGCCGACGAGCCCGATCAGCGGCGCGTCGGGCGCGATGCCCAGCTCGGCGCGCACGTCCCGGCCGGAGGGAGCCGGCGGGTCGGGGATGCCGTTCGGCACGAACAGCGTGCGGCTCGGGTCGATCCGCTCGACCTCGCTCATCCGCCGCTGATCGGCGCGCGAGACGGCGAGGAACCGGTCCGATCCACGCGCGATCACCTCGCGGTCGACGAAGCGCCGCAGCGGCTGGCCCTCGTAGGACCAGGTGTGCTCGTGGGCGAGCACGACCGGCACGCCGGTCAGCCGCCCGATCAACGCCCCACGGGCGTTTGACCCGAACTTGTGCGCGTGCAGCACCTCGATCCGCTCGCGCCGCAGGAAGCGGCCGAGACGCACCCACGGCGCCAGCTCGGCCCGGCGCGAGTGCGCCAGCGGCAGGAAGCCGATCCCTGAGCGCTCCACCAGCTCGTAGGCCTTCTCGGCGGCGGGGCCGGAGATCGCGGCGCTGGTGGGCGGCCAGCGCGTGACGCAGAGCGTCGAGTCGAAGCGCTCGGGGTCGAGCTTCGTGGCGACCAGCAGCGCCAGCCGCTCGGCGCCGCCGCTGGTGCTGAGCACGTCGACCATCGTCATCACCCGCACCCGCTCGCCGCGCGCGGCGCCGTGGCGCGGACGGCTCACGCGGCGATCCTCGCGCGCGGTGCGCACGGCGGCGCGTCGTCCTTGCAGCGATGAGGCGCCCACGGCGAGCTCCTAGGCGGGGCCATCGTGGACGAGCTGCGAGCCCTTCTGGGCGTACCCGAGTTCGGAGCCGACCATCGCCGTGAGCGGCAGGCCGCTGCCGGAGCCGACGAACCCGGGGGCGGCGCCGCCGAGCTGCTCGCGCCACCAGCGCTCGTCGAAGAACAGCGAGACGAGCGACAGGCTCGCGGCCTCGTGCACGTAGACGCGGCAGCTCTCGGGGAGGTTGTTCCAGATGCCGAGCAGGCAGGGCTTCAGCGAGTCGACCAGGTCGACGTCGAGGAACGCCAGCACGACGTTGCGGCCGCTGCCGGGGAGCGTCGCGTCGAAGAAGCCTTTGACGAACTCGCAGACCTCGACCGCGCCGTAGCGCGCGATGTTCGCCTTCACCTGATCGAGTGAGGCCGCGAAGCGGCCCTGGTAGTAGTCGTCGCTGGCGTCGTAGTGGACGTAGACGTGCTTGCGGTCCTGCTCGCTGGGCTCGGGCAGCCCTTCGAAGGAGTCGTAGATCACGAGCTTGCGCCCGGCGAGCTTGCAGACGAGCGAGATGTTCGCGGAGCTGCCGCCGAGGTAGCAGCCGCACTCGACGACGTCGCCGGGCACGGCGCGGGGCACGGCGAAGATCGCGCGCGCCAGCTCCATGTGCTCGCGAATGCTGCTGAGCGTTTCAAGCTCGGCGATGTTGCGCTTGAAGCGCACGATCAGGCGCAGCTTCGCGAGTGTGCCGACTCCGTAGTCGGCTCCGATCGCGGGGTCGAAGAGGAAGCGCAGGACGAACGGGACCGCCCCGACGAGGCTGCCGATACGGGCGATCATCGCTTGGGCTCCTTTCCTTTGTCTGTCACGGAGGACGCTTTCAACGACTCGGACCCGGAACCTCCACGGCGCTCGCGCAGCTCGGCGGCGCGATCGCGCGCGGCTTTCAGCAGCGGGCGCAGGCGCTTGCGGTAGGCGTAGCCGCCAAGCGCCTCGCGGCGGTAGGCCCAGAGCGCCAGGCGCGGGCGGCGCTCGGCGGTCCAGCGGGTCTTGTAGGTGTCGGGCTCGCCGAGGAAGTCGTAGCCCGTGAGCCCCTCCTCGATCGAGGAGCGCAGCACTTCGGCGCGCAGCACGAGGCCCGGCGAGAGCCGCGCGTGGCGTTCGTCGAAGCCGGTCTTCATGAAGTAGCTGGTGCCGCCGAAGGCGCAGTCGTAGTCGGCCGCGATCGTGGCGCCGTCCAGCTCCAGGAAGTACAGGCGCAGCCAGCCGCGCTCGGCGGCGGCCTGCGCGAACTCCCGGTACAGGCGCGCGGTCTCGGGCCGGCTGAGGATCGCGGTGCCGTCGCGCCCCTTCCAGCCGGAGGCCTCGATCCGCAGGAACGACTCGAGGTCGCGCTCCAGCTCGGCGCCCTGGCCGCCGACGCGGAAGCGCAGCTCGCCCTCGCGTTCGAGCATCTTGCGGCGGCGGCGCACCTGTGAGCGCAGCGAGCCGCTGATCGCGGCGCTGAGCTCCTCCCAGGTGCCGGGCAGCGACAGCCACGGGCAAAACGGCCCGGGCTCGCGCACGGTGCGATAGCCGCCGGCGGCCAGCTCGTCGACGAGCGCCGCCGCGCCAGGGCCGTCCTGGAGCATGCCCTGCAGCTGCACGCGGGCGGCGCCCTTCGTGATCAGGGCGCGCGCCAGCTCGCGCCGCGACGCGTCGTCGGCGGCGAGCAGCTCCCAGTCGGGGCTGTGCGAGTTCGTGGTCGAGGCGAGCCTGCCGCGCCCGGCGCGGACGATGCAGGTACAGGCGCGCAGGCCGCCCTGCGCGTCGCGCAGCATGATGCGCTCGCAGGCGCCGTCGCCGAACGCGGCCTCCCAGGCGTCGAGCCACTCGTAGGTCATGAACGGCGTCCCGCCTCCGAGCGCGAGCGCGTTCCACTGCTCGGCGAGCGAACCCGTCACCGGGGGCGTCGGCGTCTGTGGCCGGGTGCCGATCATCGATCGTGCTCCAGTGCGGCGCTTGGCCGCCGCTAGCGAGCGACGGCCCGCGCGACGCGGTTGGCCGCGAACTCGGCCCCGTAGACGAAGCGCATCACGGGCCCGAAGCTGAGCGCGGCGAGATAGCCGACGAAGTACAGGTTCTCGACGCTGCTCTGGAAGTCGCGGTCGAGCACCGGCGTCCCGGGCGTGCCCTCGAACGCGGCGATCGAGGAGTGCAGCGGCTCGAGGAAGTCCAGGCGCTTGACGTCGGGCGAGTAGCCGGTGCCGGCGAGCACCCGGTCGAAGCGCTGATCCTTGGCGCCCTCCGGGGTCTCGATCGTTACCTGCACGCCGCCGTCGTCGAGCAGCGCCGCGTCGCGCAGCGTGTGCTGCAATAGCACCGGGAACTGGTCGACGATCCGCACTTTCAGCCACCACGCGCCGGCGGGGCCGAGCGCCTTGTAGGCACGTTTGCGTTTCTGGTACTCGGAGGCCGTGTGGAAGGCGAGCGGCAAGCGTGCGTAGGCCCACAGCCCGCGGGCGTCGCCAAGGCCGGAGCGCGGGCGCTTGTACATCTCCCACAGCGACTGCTTCGGGCCGGGCTTGGAGTTCCACTGGATTTTGTCGGCGCGCGCGAAGGTGGTGACGTTCGCGCCGGCCTCGTGCAGCAGCGCCGCGCCCTCGAGCGCGGACTGGCCGAGCCCGAAGACCGCGACGTCCTGCCCGCGCATTTCCTCGGGGTCGCGGTGGTCGTAGGCGTGCTGGAGCGTCGGCGCGGGGATCACCTGCAGCTCGGGGGGCGTGTAGGCGCAGCTGGTCATGCCGCTGGCGACCACCAGCTCCTTCGCGCGCAGCGTCTCGCCGCCGGAGAGGGTGGCTTCGAAGCCGCCGTCGATCTTCACGACGCGCTCGACGCGTTCGCTGCGCAGGCGCGGCACGGCGCGCTGCTGGAACCAGCGCCCGTAGCGTTCGAAGGTGTCGATCGCGATCGGCTCGGCGACGTCGGCGTAGACGATCCCTTCTTCGGCGCAGAAGCGCTTCAGCGTGTGCTCGCCGTCGGGGTCGGACAGGTTCGAGGCGAAGCCCTCCGACTTCAGGTACATGCCGAGCGGCATGTGCTTGCTCCACAGCGACATCATGTCGCCGAAGGTCTCGTGACGCACGCCGCGGCCGGTGAGCTGGGCCGAGACCGACAGCCCGTAGGGCCCGGCGCCGATGACGATCGCCTCGGTGTCGAAGCCCGCCGAGCCCGAGGCGCCGTTCACGGTGCTGGTGCCGGGGGAGCCGCTGGAGGCGAGCCGGCCGGCGCGGCGGGCGGCGCCGGTGGCGGCGACGAGCGCCGGTCGCGGGTCGCCCGCGTCGGCGTAGTCATAGGCGAGCGGGCGCGCGAAGTCCCCGGCGAACATGCGCAGCGCGCGGCCGCGCGTGGGCACGTCGGGGCCGGGGCGCTGGGTTAGCACGCTTCTGAGCCAGGAGAGATCTCCGCCGAGCCACCGCATCCTGATTCCGGCACGATAGCCGGAGACCTCCCGGACATCCTCGCCACTGGCCCAACGATGGAGCAGCAGCGGGAACGGGACGCCGGCGCGGACCGCGATCTCGACCGAAGCCGACAGGCGCGGGTTGATCTCCATCAGCGCCGGGCGGCCGTCGGCGTCGCGGCGGTACTCGACCTCGGAGTAGCCGTCGAGGCCCAGTTCCAGCACGAGCCGTTCGGAGAGCTCCGCGACGTCGTCGGGCATCGGGATGCTTTCGCGCAGCACGGAGTTGCCGCCGAGCGGCGGGAACGTGCGGTCGGCGCGCTGGGCGAAGCGCGCCCAGATGCGCCCGTGCGCGTGGAAGAAGCTGAGCGCCTCGCGATCGCCCGGCAGCCACTGCTGGATCGCGACCTCGATGCCGGCGCCAAGGATGTCCTCGATCGCGGCGCGCGCCTCGATCGGCGTGTTCACGACGGAGGCGATCAGGCGGCGCGCGACGGCGCCGTCCTGCGCCCACGAGCGCGTGGGCTTGACGACGGCGGGCAGGCCCACCTCGTCGATCGCGGCGTCGGCATCGTCGAGGTTCGAGACGAAGGTTCCGCGCGGGGCCGCGAGGCCGAGCGTGGCGGCAAACTCAAGCGTGCGCGCCTTGTCGACCGCGACAGCGAGCGCATTCTCGGGGGCCAGCGCCACGCCGACGACGCGTTCGAGCTCGAAGCGGCGGCGGCGCACGGCCTCGATCGAACCGTCGTGGCCAAGGATCAGCGAGCTGGGCTGGTACCGCGCGCAGGCGGCGAGGATCGAGTCGACGTATGCGTCCTGGTCGGCGATCAGCGCGGGAACCAGCACATCGGTGTCGCTGAAACGCGAGGCGAAGCCGGGCGAGTGCCGGTCGCTGTCGACGGCTCCGACCCGCAGGCCGGCCCTGCCGAGCTCGCGGACGGCGACGAGGCCCTGGCGTTGCCCGGCGTCGAGCACCAGCGTGTCGAGGCCCGATTCATGCTTCGTGGGTTGCGTGACGACGCCGCTCTGCATGTGCGCCTCTTCTGCTGTGGCTGTAGGTGGCAATAGTATCTCCGGTGATTATCGGGCCGTTCGGGCGTTCGGGCGCCATCGCGCCTCGTTGAAGGATCGGCCCGGCGCCCGCGATTCTTGAGGGGAGACGGCGTGGATCTCGCGCGCTTCTACGAGCAGGCTTACACGCAGGAGGAGACGCAGGCCGAGCAGGGAGCGCGCTGGCGCGCGCTGGGCGCGCGCGGCAAGGCCGACCACATCACGGCCCTGTGCGCCGCTGCGGGCCTGCGCCCGGCGAGCACGCTGGAGGTCGGCTGCGGCGACGGCGCGCTGCTTTGCGAGCTGCACGCGAGGGGGTTCGGCGGGCGGCTGGCGGGCGTGGAGATCGCCGAGGCCGCCGTCCGGATCGCCTCGCGGCGCAAGCAGATCGACGCGGTGGCGCTGTACGACGGCGAGCGCCTCGACGAGCCCGACGGCGCATACGAGCTGGGCGTGCTCTCGCACGTGCTGGAGCACGTGCCGGACCCGGCGGCGCTGCTGGCGGAGGTGGCCCGCGTGTGTCGCGCGGTGGTGATGGAGGTGCCGCTGGAGGCGAACGTCTCCGCCCGGCGCGAGGCCAAGCGCGAGCACGCCCAGGAGGTCGGGCACCTGCAGCGCCTGGATCGCGCCGCGGCGCGCGCGATCGTCACGCGGGCGGGCCTGCGGATCGCGGGCGAGCTGGAGGACTCGCTGCCGCGCTCGGCGCAGCTGTTCTTCGCGCGCGACGCGGGCGCCCGCGCGAAGGCCAGCGCGAAGTGGGCGACGCGGACGGCGCTTCACCGCGGGGCGCCGCCGCTGGCGCGACGGCTGTTCACGGTGCATTACGCGTGCCTGTGCCTGCCGAGCGGTGCCGCGGCGCCGTTGCGAGCGGCCTAGGTGCCGGCCGGCCGCGTAGCGGCTTCGAACAGCAGCGACAGGACGTTGCCCATCAGCTCGTCGGGCACCGCGCCCGGGTCGGTCAGGCGCTGACGGGCGATCCCGTCGGCGAGGGCGTCGACGGCCATGGCGAGCTGCTCGGCGGGCAGCGCCAGCTCCAGCCGGAACTCGCGCACGGCGTCCTCTATCAGCTGCGTCAGCAACCGGCGCACCTGGGCGAAGCGCTCGGCGACCTTCGGCCGCATGTCGGCGTCGCGCACGCCGTAGGCCCAGAACTCCATGAACAGGAGCAGCAGCTGCGGCTCGCGCTCGATCATGCTCATCCACTGGCGCGCGCCGCCCTCGGCGCGCTCGGACACGGTGGGACGCTCGGCAACGGCACGCGCGATCTCGGCGGCGTGCTCGTCGATCGCCCGCTCCATCAGCTCCAGGAACAGGTCCTCCTTGCCGTCGAAGTTCGAGTACAGGGCGCCGGTGGAGAAGCCGGCGCGGGTGGCGATCTCCTCGACGGAGGCCCCGTGGAAGCCGCTGTCGGCGAAGGCGCTGCGGGCGGCGTCGAGCAGCCGCTCGCGGGTGTTGGCCTTGCTTTGCTCGCGCGTCATGCGCTGAGGCGTTCCCGCCCGCTCGACTGCCGTCGTCGCGTCCGCTGCTCCCATGGCTTAACTCTACTTGACGGAGCAAGCGCTATTTCGATAACGTCCGTTATCCGACTTCAGAGCGAACGAACAGGAGCAGCGTGATGGCGAGCGTCACCCCCACCCCGAGCGCCGCGGAAGGCAACCTCGCGAGCCTGCCCACGGACGCGATCTCCTACACCGACCTGTACGCGCGCTGGGAGCGCGGTAACTGGAAGGCGACGGAGCTGGACTTCACCGAGGACGCGCGGCAGTGGCGCGAGGACTTCTCGGAGTTCGAGCGCACGGCGGCGATGTGGAACTACTGCCTGTTCTTCTGGGGCGAGGACGCCGTCGCGGACAACCTCTCCCCCTACATCGACGCGGCGCCGCTGGAGGAGCAGAAGTACTTCCTCACGACCCAGCAGGTCGACGAGGCGCGCCATGCGGTGTTCTTCAAGCGCTTCATGGAGGAGGTCTGCGACATCGGCGACGGCTCGATGGCCAGCGGCCTGAACGCGATCAAGCCGCAGCTCACGCCGGGCTTCCGCAAGATCTTCGACCGCCTCGACCGGATGGCGGACGAACTGCGCAAAGACCGCTCGCCGGCGATGCTGGCGGCGGGCGTGACGCTCTACCACGTCGTGATCGAGGCGGCGCTCGCGCAGCCGGGACAGCACTTCATCTGTAGCTACCTGGAGGAACGCGACCAGCTGCCTGCGTTCCGCGAGGGCATGGAGAACATCGCCGCGGACGAGCAGCGCCACATCGGCTTCGGCGTGAAGCTGCTCTCCGACCTGGCCCGCGAAGACCCGGTGCGCGTGCCGAAGGCGGTGGCGAAGCTGCTGCGCGAAGTCACCCGCTACACCTCGCAGGTGCTGATGCCGCCGGGCTGGGACGAGCGCTACGTGACGGTGTTCAACTCCTCGCTGGACGCGGTCGGCGTCGAGGGTCTCACCTCGATGACGACGAAGCTGCGCTCCGCGGGCCTGCCGATCGAGTCCCTGCCGGGACCGAAACTGCTGCCGGACGGCTTCACCCCGCTCGAGCTCTCACAACGCGGGCGGGCGCTCGCGAAGGCGGGCGTGATCGGCGTGCGCGAAGGCCCCTCCAAGCGCGACCCCGAGACGCTGGAGCTGCTGTTCGACACGGTCCGCCGCCAGGTCGACCCGAAGCACGGCCTCGCGCGCGCGACGACGTTCCAGTGGGAGTTCACCGACCCCGACGTGCCGACGTGGCACCTGACGGTGAACAACGGCTCGAGCACCGTGGCGGAGGGCCCCGCGGCAAAGCCGGACCTGCGCTTGCAGATCTCCTACCAGGACTGGGTGGACGTGATCGGCGAGCGCACCGACCCGCTGCGCCTCGCGATGCGCGGGCGCCTGCGCCCGAAGGGCAACCCGCTGGCGCTGCGCAAGCTGGCGAAAGTGTTCCCCCAGGGCTGAGCGGCGCTCAGCCGGGGCGAGCGCACACCCCCGGCACCCACGCACGCCGACGTCGGCGTCGGCGCCCACGTCGGCGCCGACGGGCTATCCCGGCCCGAACTCGCGTGTCGCGGCGGGCGTCGAGGCGGATCGCGGCTCGGCGCGCGAAGCGGCATGCGCGACCGTGGCGGCAACCGCTTCACCCGCTGCGCCGGGAGCCTGCGCACGTGCAGCGCGCGCGTTCGAGCGCGCTGCGGCGGAGGCGCCGTCGCCGCCGGGCGGGGCGCCGGCACTCGCGCCCCGAGCCGGCGCCGCCTCGAGACCGAACTCGCGACTCGCGGCGGAGGCGGCCGCGAGCGGGCGGTCGCGTCCCGCCGCGACGTTGGTCGCCCCCAGGCTGCGCTGAGCGGCGGCGGGCGCCGGGGGCGCCGGGGCGATCTCGGCCGCGGCGTTCGCGGCGTGCGTGAGCCTGACGTGGCGATGCGACCGGCCGAGCGCGGAGCGCTCGGGAGCACGCTGGTCGAGGGCGAGGCAACCGGCCCCGACGCCGAGCGCCAACAGGCAACCCATCGCCAGCTTGGCCCCGAGCCCGCCCGCGAGCCACCAGCCGCCGCCGGCGGCGCCGGCACCCGCTCCGGCCAGGCCGGGCAACGAGCCCGCGGCGAGCCCCGAGCCGGCGGTCGCGCCAGAGCCGGCGGTCGCGACGGAGCCCGCGGCCGCGCCGGGACCGGCGGCCGGAGCAGCAGTTCCCGCGGCGCCGGGCGCCGCGCCGGAGACCGTCCCGGCGAGCCCGCCGGCCCCGGCCCCGGCGGCGGTCCCGGTGCCGACCGCGACCCACTGGAGCAGCATGGGCGCCGGCGGCAGGACGGCGGCGAGGCCGCGCAGCGAAAGCACGTAGGTACGGCACGCCGGGCACTCGCCGCTGTGCGCGAGCGCCTGCCGGTAGCGCTCTCCCTGCGGATCGAGAATGCCGAAGGCGAGCCCGCGCATCAGCGAGCCCTGCTCCCGGCACCACTCTCCGGCGGCGATCGACTGCGCCAGCGCCCCGACCTTCGCGGCGACGCCCGGTAATCCCTTGCCACCGTCCATCAGCTTGCGCATCCGCGCCGGGCTGACGCCCATCCGCGCCGCCGCCTCCTCGCGCGAGAGCCCCTGCAGGTAGCAGAGCGCGGCGGCCTGCCGCTCGCGCTCGCCGAGGCGCAGCCGCCACGCCGCTAGCAGCGCGCGCAGGCGCATGCGGTCGTGCAGCTCGCCGGCGAGGTCGCCGCGCTCGTGACCGTGTGCGGTTGTGGCGCCCCGCCGCGGGATCCCTCGCGGCTCGATCTCTTCCAAGGGCGCCTCGCGGGTGCCCCGCCGCGCCCGGTGCTCGTCGACGGCGCGGCGATGGGTCACGACGGTGAGCCATCCGGCGGGATTCTCGATCGACCGCCCCTCGAGGATCGCGGTGTGCAGGCCCTGCCACGCCTGGGCGTAGGCGGCTTCGAGATCGCCGCGATCGACCGTCCCGCCCGAGCCACGGATGCGCCCGGCCACCGCCCCGATCACCCGCTCGCGCAGCGCCTCGAATTCGTCGCGAAGCAGACGATCGGCGCGGTAGCGGCGCAGGAGTAGGGGACTCACAGATCGAAGATTACGGATGAACCGAAATCCAACTTGACCGAATCCGTCGGACAAATAGTTTACGCTTTGTCCACGCCACTGAAAGACGACTGGAGGGCACCGATCCATGGGGAAGACTCGCCACTGGCTTCTGCTCGCGTTCGGCTCGCTCCTGATCCTCGCCGCTGGGGTTTCCGTTGCCCAGGCGGCGTCGCTCGTGGAGCACAACGCGATACCTGATGTCGAACAGCGATGGAGTGCTGCATCGTTTTCGAGCATGCTCGAATCTGGTGGGCCACCTGAATTCGGCAGATGCATCAAAACGACCGGCGGGGCCTACGAAGACGCCGGCTGCACGACGACGGGCACGGGCAAAAGCTACGAATGGTATTCCGCCTTCGGCAGCTCTCAGCCGCTGGAAAAAACGGGCTTCTCCAACGCAATCAAAGAAGGCACGACGGCCCAGCTCGAAACCGTGAACAAAAACCTCGTCTCCTGCGAAGGCGAGTCGGCCTCGGGCAAATACACCGGCAACAAGACGGTCGGCAGCGTGATCGTGACGTTCACGGGCTGCACCTCTTTCGGCACCAGCTGTAAGAGCGAAGGCGCCGCGACGGGCACCGTCGTCACCTACTCGCTTGAAGGCGTGTTGGGAGTCGAAGAAGTCGGAGCGGTACCGGCCCTGAACCAAATCGGTCAGTCGCTGTTCCCGCCGGGCCACTCGGGCCCGCTCGCGGAACTGAAATGTGGCGGCGTGCCGATGACGATCGCCGGGGCGATCATCACGCCGGTGTCGACGAACGCGATGAAACTGACGGCCCAAAGCAAAACGAAAGCCGCGAAAGGCAAACAGAAACCCGAAAACTTCGTCGGTGGGCCGAGCGAAGTGCTGATCACGACGATCGAAGGCGGCACGCCCGAACAGGGCGGCGAGACGCTGACGACGATCCAGACGAACGAAGAAAAGCTCGAGATCAACTCGGTCGTCTGACCGAGCGATCCCGCTGCGCGCCGGACACCTCCGGCGCGCAGCCTTCGTCCGGCTTTGCGGTCGAGCAGGGACGCTGTAGGGTGGTAGAGGATGGTCAACCCTGACCATCTCTAAACCGGTGATCGGAATCTTGCAGCGATCGCCCGCGGGCCCGGTTTGTCACCTATCAGAGGTGTGGCAGGAGTAGCCGTTCAGGCCGATCACCCCCGGATGGGTGATGCCCTCGTCGTGCGCGCGGGCGGCTTCCGGCAGACGGGCACCCGCCTGGGCCTGCCGTAAAAGGACTCCCGAGCAAGGACTTTTCCCTCCGTCGGCGACGGTAGGCGCATCTCCTCGCGGGTCACGGCGCCTGCCGAAACGCGCCTTCGCTCCCCACGCCCGCGACTGTCCAGTGAACGCCGATGCGGTCGCCGCGCGGGCGGTGAGGCGCGTTCACAAGGTGAACGCGCATAGCGAAGCCCAGGCGATTGTGGCGGGCAGCCGGGGTCCGAATCATCCGTCGTGAGATTCCCCCGGGGTCGCTGTTCGGGGGGAGGACAACGACAACCTGAATAGGGAGAATCTCCCGTGCTACGCCTAAACGTCACGGATGGACAAGTGGGCTTTCGCAGCAGTACGGCGCTCGACGAGTCGCCGGCCGCCGCACGTGAAGTCCGCCTGGCAATTGCCCGCGCCAAGGAGGGCGACCGCGATGCGGTGCGCTTCCTCTACGTGCGCTACTCGAACAACGTCTACGGCTATGTCCGCAGCATCGTCCGCGACGAGCGCGAGGCCGAGGACCTGACGCAGCACGTGTTTCTGAAGCTGGTGACCGCGATCAACAAGTACGACGATCGCGGGGTGCCGTTCTCGGGCTGGCTGCTTCGGATGGCTCGCAACGTCGCGCTGGACCATCTGCGCCGGCGCCAGCCGACGCCGACGGAAGAGGTGTTCGCGCCCGACAGCCACGTCGACGACGGCGCCCAGGATCGCGCGCGCGATTTCCACTCGGCGCTGGCCTCGTTGCCGGAGGAGCAACGCGAGGTCGTGATCATGCGCCACGTCGTGGGGCTCTCCCCGCGCGAGATCGCCGACCAGCTCGGTCGCTCGGAGAGCTCGATCCACGGGCTGCACCATCGCGGCCGGCGGGCGCTCCAGCAGGAGCTGCTGAGGCTCGGCTCCGCGCCGGCCACGGCGGCCGGTCCCGCCTTGAGCGCGGCATGTTGAACCCGGCGGCAAGCGCGGGCGCCGCGACCACCGCCGCGGTCCCGTTCACGCGGCTGGACTTCTCCGAGCCGGAGCTGCTCGAGGAGCTGATGGGTGCGGTGCGCGGCATCGCGGAGCGAGGAGCCTTCACGCTCGGCGAGCCGGTCGAGGGCTTCGAGCGCGAGTTCGCCGCCTACTGCGACAGCGACCACGCTGTCGGCGTCTCTTCGGGCACGGAAGCGCTGACGCTGTCGCTGCGCGCGCTGGAGATCGGGCCGGGCGACGAAGTGATCGTGCCGACGAACTCGTTCATCGCCACGGCCGAGGCCGTCAGCGCCGTCGGGGCGACGCCGCGCCTGGTCGACGTCGACCCGGACTCGCACCTGCTCACGGCGGAGATCGTCGCGGCGAACCTGACCCCGAACGTCCGCTGCGTGATCCCGGTCCACCTGTTCGGGGCGACGGTCGACCTCGACCCGATCCTCGCGCTCACGACGGAGGCGGGCGTGCACGTGGTCGAGGACGCCTGCCAGGCGCACGGTGCGCTCTACCGCGGGCGCCGCGTCGGCTCGCTGGGGGTGTTCGGGTGCTTCAGCTTCTACCCGACGAAGAACCTTGGCGCGTGGGGCGACGGAGGAGCCGTCGTCACCTCGGTACCGGAGCTGGCCGAGCGCGTGCGGTTGCTGCGCGCCCACGGCGAGCAGCCCCGCTACCACCACCGGATCGTCGGCACCACGGCGCGGCTGGACGCCCTGCAGGCGGCCGTCCTGCGGCACAAGCTCGCACGCCTGGAGGAGTGGAACGAACAGCGCAGGCAGCTCGGCCGCTCGCTTCGCGCCCGCCTGGAAGAGCTCTGCGGTCAGGACGGCCTGATCGACCCGGTGCGGCTCCCCTTCGCGGAGGCCGACCACGTCTACCACCTGTTCGTGGTCCGCACGGACGCACGCGACGAGCTGCGCGAGCACCTCTCGCGCCACGGCGTCGCCTCCGCGGTCCACTACCCCGAACCGATCCACCTCACCGGCGCCTACGAGCATCTCGGGCTCGGCGCGGGCAGCCTCCCCGTGAGCGAGACGCTCGCCGGGCGAATCTGCTCGCTGCCGCTGTTCCCCAGCATGACCGAGGGCGAGCTGGAGCAAGTCGCGGCGGCTGTTTCCAGCTTCGCGGAAGACGGAGCCCGGCGGCGCGTTGATTTGGGCATATGAACTCGCTGCCAGGCACCTCGCAGGAGCCACTGCTGCTCGCTCACCGCAGCGGTGAGGAGACGCGCGCGATCCCTTCCCGCTCGGCGGGCCACGTCGTGCTCGGCGTCGTGCGCAGGACGATCGACGTGCTCGTGGCGGGCGGCCTGCTGCTGCTGCTGACACCGCTGCTGCTGGCGATCGCGCTGGCGATCAGGATCGAGTCGCGGGGCCCCGCGATCTTCCGCCAGCAGCGCGTCGGGCACAGACAGAGCCCGTTCACGATCTTCAAGTTCCGCACGATGCGTCACGAGGCCGACCCGGCGGCGCATCGCGAGTACGTGCAGTCGCTGATCGGCCGCGCGGAAGCGTCGGAACCAGGGCGTCTGTACAAGCTCTCGGTCGACGACCGGATCACGAAGGTGGGGCGCTTTTTGCGGTCGTGGAGCCTCGACGAGCTGCCGCAGCTGTTCAACGTGCTGCGCGGGCACATGGCGCTCGTCGGCCCGCGCCCGGTGATCCCCTACGAGGTCGACCTGTACCCCGAGGAATACCTCGATCGCTTCGCCGTGAAGCCCGGCCTGACCGGCCTGTGGCAGGTGAGCGGGCGCAACGAACGCACCTACGGCGAGATGGTGCGCCTGGACATCGAGTACGCCGAACAGTCCTCGCTGCGGCTCGACCTTTCGATCATCGCCAGGACGATCCCGATCGTGATCGGCCGGCGAGGGGTGGCGTGAGCGATGTTCGAGCCGGTCGACCTGGGCCTGCAGGAGCCACGCCGTCCCACCCGCATCACGCCGCGGCCCGAGCCGCTGCGCACGGCGGTGGTGGGCTATGGCTACTGGGGCCCTAACCTCGCCCGCAACGTGGCCGAGTGCCCCGAGCTGTCGCTCGAGGCCCTCTGCGACCGCGACACCGCCCAGCTGGAGCAGTTCCGCCGCCGCCACAGCGACGCGCGCACCGTGACGGAGCTCGACCACGTGCTGGAGGACCCTTCGATCGAGGCGGTGGTCGTGGCGACGCCGCCGAAGACCCATTACGAGATCGTCAGCCGCGCGCTCCAGGCCGGCAAGCACGTGCTCGTCGAGAAGCCGATGGCGACGCGTCTCGTCGAGGCCCAGCGGCTCGTGGAACAGGCCGCCGCGGCCGAATGCCTGCTGATGCCGGGGCACACCTTCCTCTACAGCCCGGCGGTCAACGCCGTGCGCGACCTGATCGCGGAGGAAGTCCTGGGCGAGCTGCACTTCGTCACCTCGTCGCGGATGAACCTCGGCAAGTACAACAGCGACGGGGTGCTCTGCGACCTCGCCCCGCACGACCTCTCGATCCTCCTCTACTGGCTGAGGGAGCCGGTCGTGGAGGTCCTGGCCTCCGGGCACAGCGTCTTCCAGCAGGACGTGCCGGAGACAGCCTTCCTGACGCTCACCTTCGCGGGCGGGCAGAGCGCGAACGTCCAGATCTCCTGGATGGCGCCGCGCAAGGTCCGCCAGATGATCGTCGTCGGCAGCAGGCAGATGGTGCAGTACGACGACACCGCCTCCGACGAACCGGTGCGGATCTACGACCGCGGGATGGACTACTTCCCCCCGCCGACGCCCGCGAACTTCGGCGAGCACCAGCTGATCTACCGCACGGGCGACGTCGTGATCCCGCGGGTCGAGGCCCAGGAGCCGCTGCGGCTGGAGCTGCAGGACTTCGCGCGGGCGATTCGCACGGGCACCGAACCCCGCTCGAACGCCGAGCTGGGCGTCGAGATCGTCGCGATCGTCGAGGCCGCCGAAATCTCACTCCGCCGTGGCGGGGTGCCCTGCCCGCTGACCCTTCCGCGCGAGCGGACCACCGCCTGAGGACACGATGAGGCACGCCGACCGACACGACGACGAGCAGGCTCCGCCGGCCCGCCTCCCACGCATCGTCTCGGTGATCGGCGCGCGGCCGGAGATCATCCAGGCCGCGCCGATCTCGCATGCCTTTCGCGGTCACGCGGAGGAGATCCTCGTGCACACGGGCCAGCACTACGACGAGGCGATGTCCGAGAGCCAGATCCTCGCGACCCGCCTCCCGCGTCCCGACTACAACCTCGAGGTCGGCTCCCGCTCGCGCGAGGAGCAGGTCGAGCTCGGGCGCGTACGGCTGCTCGAGCTGATCGAGCGCGAGCGCCCGGACGCCGTGGTCGTGCGGGGGGACACCAACGCGACGCTCTCCGGGGCGCTCGCCGCATCCGCCGCGGGGGTCGTGCTCGTGCACGTCGAGGCCGGCCTCCGTTCGCACCGGATGGAGATGCCGGAGGAGTACAACCGCATCCAGACCGACCGGCTCTCCCAGCTGCTGCTCGCGCCGACGCCCGGGGCGCGCCGCAACCTCGAAGCCGAGGGCGTAGGCGGAGAGATCCACGTGACCGGCGACCCCCTCTGCGACACGCTCGAAAACGCCCGCGCGACCGTGCGCCCGGCGGACGGCGAGTACCTGCTGGCGACGGTCCACCGCAACTACAACACCGACGACCGCGAGCGCCTGGCGGCGGTGCTCGCCTGCCTTGCGCGCTCGCCGTGGCGCGTCGTGATGCCGCTGCACCCGCGAACCCGGGCGCGGCTGCACGAGTGGCGGCTCGAGGTCCCCGAGACGATCGACATCGTCGAGCCCGTCCCCTACACCCGCATGCTCGAGCTGGAGCGCGGCGCCCAGGCGATCGCGACCGACTCGGGGGGCGTACAGCGCGAGGCCTACATGTGGGGCGTCCGCTGCGTGACGCTGCGCGAGGAGACCGAGTGGACCGACACCGTGCAGGCCGGCTGGAACACGACCGTCGGCGTCGACGCCGACGCCTTCGAGCGGGCGCTCGCCGCGCCGCTGCCGGCGAGCCGGCCGCCGATCTTCGGCGACGGCCGCGCGGCGCAGCGGATCGTGCGGACCGTCGTGGACTTCCTCATCGCCGGCGCGAGCCTGCGTGCCGGGCTCGCCAGGCAAGGCGGGGGGTCATCGAACGAAATGGAAGTCGAGGTGGTCGCATGAGCGAGGAGATCCGCATCGGGCTGATCGGAGCCGGGCGCATGGGCGCCTACCACGCCGAGACGTGGGAGCGCATCGCCGAGGGTCGCCTCGTCGCGATCTCCGAGCCGAACGAGTCCGTCGCGCGCGCGCGGATCGGTCGCCGCCCGATCGAATGGTTTGCCGACTACCACGAGCTGCTCGAACGGGCGGACATCGACGCGGTGTGCATCTGCGCGCCTTCCGAGCTGCACGCGCAGATCGGGCTCGACGCGATCTCCGCGGGCAAGCACGTGTTCGTCGAGAAGCCGATCGCGACCACGCTCGAGGACGGGCTGCGGATGGCCGCGGCGGCGCGCCTCGCGGGCGTGAAGCTTGCGGTGGGCCACGTCGAGCGCTTCAACCCCGCGGTGCGCAAGCTCGCGGAGCTGATCGCCGACGGGCGGATCGGGCGCGTCTTCCGCACGCACGCCACGCGGGTCGGGCCGCTGCCCCCGCAGATCCGCGACACCGGCGTCGCGCTCGACCTGGCGACCCACGATCTCGACCTGATGCAGTTCGTGCTGGGGCGCGACATCACGAGCATCTACGCGGAAGGCAGTCGCTGCGTGCACCCCAGCCACGAGGACATGATCACCTGCCTGCTGCGCTTCGGCGAGGACGGCCCGCACGGCCTGCTCGACGTCAACTGGCTGACGCCGGAGAAGCGCCGCGAGATGACGGTGATCGGCGAGGGCGGGATGCTCAGCGCCTCCTACCTGACCCAGGACGTCTGGTTCGTGGAGTCCTCCGGGGCGCCGAATGCCTGGAGCGAGCTCGCGCTCGTGCGCGGGGACTCCGAGGGCGCCGCCGTGCGCTTCGCGCTGCCGCGGGTGGAGCCGCTGCAGGCCGAGCTACAGGCCTTCGCCCGCTGCGTGCTCGACGACGCCCCGGAGCCGGTCAGCGCGCAGGACGGCTGCCGTGCCCTGGCGGCCGCGCTGGCGGTGCGCGACTCCGCCGCCAACTGCCGCCCCGTGACCCTGCTGAACACGCCGGTGAAGCGACCCGTACCGATCGCAGCCTGAGGAGTGACCCGATGATTCGATTCGTGATTCCCGCATATAACGAGAGCGAGAACATCCCCAACCTGATGGCCGATCTCGCCCCCCGGGTGCGCGAACTCGGCGCACGCGTGATCTTCGTCGACGATGGCTCCTCCGACGGGACGAGCGAGCTGATCGAAGCGCACAGCGACGGGCTTCCCGTCGCGATCGTCCGCCACGCGGTCAACCGCGGCCTGGGCACGGCGATCAACTCGGGGCTGCGCGCGGCGCTTGGCGAGTCCCACGACGACGACGCGATCGTCACGCTGGAGGCCGACAACACCTCCGACCTCGACGACCTGCCGCGGATGCTCGAACGCTTCGAGGCGGGCAACGACGTCGTGCTCGCTTCGGTCTACGCGCCGGGCGGCCGCATCCTCGGCGTCGAGCCGTGGCGCCTTGCGGCCTCGCGGGCCGTCTCGAACATGTTTCGCTACGCGGGCGGCCTGCAGCAGATCCACACGCTCTCGTCGCTGTACCGCGTCTACCGCGCCGGCACCTTGCGCCGCGCGGCGGACACCTATGGCTACCTACTCGTCCGCGAGCCCGGGTTCGCCGCGAACGTCGAGCTGCTGTTGAAGCTCTACAACGCCGGCGCGCGCGTCACCGAGGTGCCGACGGTCAACGACTGGTCGCGCCGCCTGGGCCAGTCGAAGATGAGCCTGCGCCCGACCGTGCTCGCCTACGGACGCCTGATGGCGGCCCACCTCGTCGGCCGGATCCAGCCGCCGCCGATCTCACCGCTGGGAGGCGAGGAGCTGGCCTCGCGCGCCTCGGAGCGCCCGCCCGCCCAGCTGCGCGCGGTCGCCGGCGGGCGATGAGCACCGGTCACGGCGAGCCCCTGGCTCACCGTCCTCGCGTCGGTGTCGTCGGCGCCGGCATCCTTGGCACGGTGCTCTCGCTGCGCCTGGCCCAGGCCGGGGTCGACGTGACGCTGCTCGAGCGCGCGCCCTCGCCCGGAGGGCTCGCGGGGTCGATGGACTTCGGCGGCCACCGCGTGGACCGCTTCTACCACGTGATCGTGCCCTCTGACCAGCGCATGATCGCCCTGACCGAGGAGCTTGGGCTGAGCGACCAGCTGAGCTTCACGCCCGTCGGCGTGGGCTTCTTCATCGACGGCGAGATGCATCCTTTCAACGGCGTGGGCGACTTCCTGCGCTTCACCCCGCTGTCTCCGCTCGCGCGCGCACGGCTGGCCTGGTTCGTGCTCTATTGCCAGCTGCGCCGCGACTACAGCGCGCTGGAGAGCAAGCCGCTTCAGGAGTGGCTGACCCGCCACTGCGGGCGCGAGCTGGTCGAGCGCATCTGGCGCCCGCTGCTGGACTCGCGCTTTGACTCACGCCACTCCGAGCTGCCCGCGACCTACCTGTGGGCGCGAACCAACCGCATGCGCTCCGCGCGCGACGGGCGCGGAGAAGGCGAGAAGATGGGCTGCCTGAAGGGTGGGCACGAACACCTCGTGCTCGCCGCGGCCGAGCGCGCCGAAGAGCTCGGCGTCGACATACGCCTGGGCGCCGGGGTCGAAGGCCTGCTGCGCGACGAGCGGGGCGGCGTCAGCGGGGTGCGCGTCGACGGCGAGGAGGAGCGATTCGACCTGACGATCTCGACGCTGCAGCCGCCCGCGCTGCGTCATCTGCTGCCGGACGACCTGCAGCCGCTGCTGGACGCCTACCCGCAGCGTCACCTCGGCGTGGTCTGCCTGGTGCTGAAGCTCCGCCGCTCGCTGACGCCCTACTACTCGGTGAACATCTGCGACGAGACGCCGATCACGACGGTCGTCGAGACCTCCCACGTCGTGGGTACCGAGCACACCGACGGCCTGCGGCTCGCCTACCTGCCGAAGTACTGCGACCCCTCCGCGCCGGAGTTCAGCGAGGACGACCGCTCGATCTACGACCGCTTCACGGCGATGCTCGCGCGGCTCGCGCCCGACTTCAGCCACGAGGACGTGGTCGAGTGGACCGTGCAGCGCGCACCGCTCGTCGAGCCCGTCCACGCCCTTGGCCACGAGCCACGCGTCGCGCCCGTCTGGCCGGAGGTGCCGGGGCTCGGCCTCGCCTCGGCGAGCCAGATCTACCCGCGGCTACTGAACGGCGAGTCGGTCGTCGAGATGGCCGAACGCGTCGCGGGCGAGACGCTCGAACGCGTGCGCAGCGGTGAGACGGGTCAGGAGCGCGTGAGCGCTCGCCCGCCTGCACTCGTCGCCTACTAGGGCCCCTGGGCTTCCGGCCCCTTCGCGCCCTTCGCGCCCGTCGATGTCGAAATCCCGGCGCCGGCTCCGTCTCCTTGGCAAAACCGGGCCACAATGGCCCCGAACCAAAGGAGACACACGATGGCCAAGTACCTGCTGCTCAAGCACTACCGTGGCGCCCCGGCCCCGCTGAACAACGTCTCGATGGACCAGTGGACGCCGGAGGAGGTCACCGACCACATCCAGTTCATGCGCGATTTCGCCGCGCGGCTGAGGAGCACCGGCGAGTACGTCGACGGGCAGGCGCTCCAGCCGGAGGGCGCATGGGTCCGCTACGACGGCGAGGGACGCCCGCCCGTGACCGACGGCCCGTTCGCCGAGACGAAGGACCTGATCGCCGGCTGGATGATCGTCGACGTCGAGTCCTACGACCGCGCCGTCGAGCTCGCGGGCGAGCTGTCGGCCGCGCCGGGGGCCGGCGGCGAGCCGATCCACGAGTGGCTCGAGCTGCGGCCGTTCATGGCCGAGGCGCCCACGGTCACGGAATGACGCCCGGGATGCCGGCGGTGGACGATGTCGGCCTGCGGTCGATCGTCCCCGCCGTCATCGGCATTCTCGTCCGCCGCGGGGCCGGCTTCGCGGCGGCTGAGGACGCCGTCCAGGAGAGCCTGCTGGAGGCGCTACGCGGGTGGGGCGCCCGGCCGCCCGAGGACCCGAAGGCGTGGCTCGTCACTGTCGCGTGGCGGAAGTTCCTCGACACCGTGCGAGCCGACGAGTCGCGTCGCACACGCGAGCAGCGGCTCGCCGCCGAGCCCGCGCCCGGCCCGGTCGCCGAGGCCGACGACACGCTTCAGCTCTACTTCCTCTGCGCGCACCCGTCGCTGACGCCGTCTTCGGCGGTCGCGCTCACGCTGCGCGCCGTCGGCGGCCTGACGACCCGCCAGATCGCCGACGCCTACCTCGTGCCGGAGGCGACGATGGGGCAGCGCATCAGCCGCGCCAAGCGCACCCTCGCCGACGTCCGCTTCGACGCGCCCGGGGACGCGCGCACCGTCGCCCGCGTCCTCTATCTCGTCTTCAACGAGGGCTATTCGGGCGAGTTCGACCTCGCCGCCGAGGCGATCCGCCTGGCGCGCGAGCTGCACGCCCGCACCGACGAGCCGGAGGTCGCCGGCCTGCTCGCGCTGATGCTGCTGCACCACGCCCGCCGGCCAGCGCGCACCCGCGCGGACGGCAGCCTCGTCGCGCTCGCCGAGCAGGACCGCGAGCTCTGGGACACGGCGCTGATCGCCGAAGGCGTGGAGATTCTCCAGCGGGCCCTGGCGCGCGATCGCCTCGATGAGTTCCAGGCCCAGGCGGCGATCGCGGCGCTGCACGCCGACGCACGGCGTGCCGAGGAGACCGACTGGGTCCAGATCGTCGAGTGGTACGACGAGCTCGTCCGGCTCACGGACAACCCGGTCGCGCGGCTGAACCGCGCCGTCGCCGTCGGGGAGGCCGACGGCGCCCGCGCGGGCCTCGCCGCGCTCGCCGAGCTGGACCCGGCGCTGCCGCGCCACTCAGCGGTCGCCGCGTACCTGCGCGAGCGCAACGCCGAAGCCGCGATCGCCGCCCGCCTCTATGCCGAGGCGGCCGCCGCCGCGCCGAACCTCGCCGAGCGCGACCACCTGACGCGCCAGGCGGCGCGGATCAACGCACAGATGCGCGATGCAGGTCCGCCGCGGGCGACTTAGCCGCTCAGGCCCGACGGCGCCTGCACCCCGGCGCGAAGGCGCACGCGGGGGTCGCCCGCGACGAGCTCGTCCACGAGGCTCAGATAGCGGGCGCGCTGGCTCTCCCAGGCGATCCCGGACAGCCGCTGCGTCGCGCTCCGGGCGCGCTCGCGTGCACCGGCGGGGTCGACGCAGACGGACTCGATCGCGCGAGCGAGGTCACGCTCGTCGCCCGGCGCGAACGTCGTGAGGTCCTCCTCGCCGAAGTAGCTCGCGATCCCGGGGAGCCGCGACGCGACGACGGGCAGGCCCATGTGCACGTACTCGAGCAGCTTGACCGGGAGCAGCAGCTCGGTGAAATGGTCGTGGAGCGTGGGCACGACGCCGATGTGCGAAGCCGCCAGCTCGGCCGGGATCTGCTGGAAGGGCACCGGCTCCGGCGACACGTCGATGCGCCCGGGATCGATCTCGGCCGCCAGCGCGGCGAGGCGGTCGCGGTCTTCGCCCGAGCCACAGACCCTCAACTCCAGGCGCGGGACGCTCTCGCGCAGGCGCGCGAAGGCCTCGATCGCCGTCTGCACGCCGAAGCGCGGGGCCAGGCCGCCGTGGTAGAGCACGCGCAGGGGGCCTTCGACGGGCCACTGCACGGGCTCGCGCGGCGGGCCGAAGACTCCCTCGTCAGGCGAGTTCATCACGACCGTGGTGCGCCCGACGCCGACGCCGCGCCCTTCAAGGCGCAGCCGTGCCTGGTCGGTGACGACGACGATCCGCGTCGCGAGCGCAGCGCTGATCCGCTCCTCGACCTTCAGCATGCGTTCGAAGGCGCCGCCGGGAGTGCGCCCGAACTTGCTCGAGAACAGCTCTGGGAACGTGTCGTGCACGTTGAGGATCACCGGCACGCCGCGCAGCCTGGGGCGAAGCGCCGCGAGCGTCAGCAGGTCGGGCATGTTGTGGATCTCGACGAGGTCGAAGCGCGCGGCGGCGTCGAGCGCGCTGACGCGACGCAGCGCGCGCGCGAGGAAGCTCGCGTAGTCGCGCAGGTAGGCGGCGGCGCCACCGGCGGCCTTCTCCGAGCCGAGCGGGTGGACGCGGATCGTGCCCGCCCCCACGCGTAGCTCCTCGCGCTCGCCGACGCAGACGAGGTCGACCTCGTCGCCCCGCTCGGCGAGGGCACGGGCCTGTCGCTGGATGCGCGAGTCCAGGCGGAAGTCGGAGAGGTGCACCATCGCCACCCGCACGGCTCGCCCGCGCGGTAGGCCTCCGGCGAAGCCGGCGCCGTCGGGTGCGAGCTCGGCGCCCGGCGAGGCGGCTGCACTCAGCACAGCGCCACCTCACCGCCGTCGCCGACGTTCAGCCGCAGCGCGCGAGGCAGCGAGAAGTCACGGAAGACCTTGGCGTCGCGGCCGACGACGCTGCCGACGAGGCGACCGCCGATGTGGGCGATCTTCGCACCGGGCAGGATGATCGACCGCTCGACCTCCGCGCCCTCGATGTGGACGCCGTCGCCGATCGAGGTGTACGGGCCGATGTAGGAGTCCAGCACGACCGCTCCGGGGCCGATGATCACCGGCCCGACGATCGTGCTCGACTGCACCGAGGCCGTCGGGTGGATCTGCGCGCCGCCCTCGACCCGCGTCTCCTGACCCACGGCTTTCGGATGCCCGAGCCGCGCTCCGTCGAGCGCGATGCGGTTGAGCTCGAGCAGGCCCGCCACGTCGCCCCGGTGACTCTGCCAGCCGTCGACGAGCTCCACGCGAAGCCGCCCGCCGGCGGCGACCAGCTGCTCGGCGATCGCCACCAGGTCGAGCGCGCCGGCGTTCCACCAGCGCGCCCGGGCCGCGTGGCGCAATGCGCCCGGGGCGAACAGCGCCGCGCCGGCGAGATCGAGTGGCCGGGCCTGGGGCGCTTCCTGCGCGAGCTGGAGCAGACGCCGCGTGGCAAGCCCGATCGAGCCGCTGTCCTCCTGCTGGGAGGCGAACACGACGAGCTCGTGGCCGGAGCCCTGCGAGCGCGCCAGCAGCGGCTCCAGCGGCTGGTCGAGCAGGCCCTCGGCGACGTGCACGAGGCACGCGTCCTCGCCGACCCGGTCCGCGGCGTCGCAGAGCGCCTGTCCCATCGCATCGCGGCTCCACGCCTCGCCCGCCCCGTTCTGCTGGCCGAAGCTCAGGTACTCGATCTCCAGCTCCGGTGGGGCCTCCAACTCCAGGCACCCGCGAACCGCCGCGTGCTCCTGTTCGGAGACGATCAACAGAATTTCTGTCAACCCTGCCTGCTGGATGCGCTCCAGCACGTGACAGAGGATCGGGCGGTTCGCGACGCGCTGCAACGCGGTGCGGGCCGTGCCGGCCGTGGGGTCGGTGCTCCATGCCGGCACGATCAGAGCTTTGGGGGCCATGCTCAGATAACGGCTCAAGCCTGCCGCTGCTCGCGCGCGACCGAGCGGATCTCGCCCAGCGACCCGAGCCCCTCCAGCAAGCGTCCCCGCAGCTCGCGCCGCGTGAACCGGCGGTATTCGGGGTCCGGCACCTGCTCGACGCCCCGCGCCGCGGCGCGTGCGTAGCCGTAGAGGAACGCCGCCCCCGACAGGACCCGCGGACGGCGTTTGGAGACCTTCAGCGAGCGCAGCGCCGTCCACAGCGGATCGTAGTGGGCGATGTAGGCGCACTCGCCGTGGCGGGCGTGGCCGCGCAACGCGCCGTCGGCGCTCGCCAGCGGCCGGTGGTGCACCGAGACCAGATCGGGAAAGCTGCGCGTGCGAAGGCCGCGCATCCGCGCGTAGGTCTGATCGATCGTGTCCCAGCCGAGGCGCTCCTGCACTCCGCCGATCGCTCGGTGGCACTCGCGCGTGTAGCACTTCAGCGCGCCGTGCACGTGGTAGGCAGGGATCGAGATGCTGCGCATCCCGCCCTGCGGGCTCGGCTCCACGAGCACGCCGCCGGCGATCCCCAGCAGAGGATCGCTCGCGAAGCGCTCCATCAGCGTCCGCAGGTACTCCGGGGGGAGCTCGATGTCGCCGTCGAGCTTCATCAGGTGCGTGTACTGCTCCGCCCCGGCACGTTCGAGCGCGACGTTGAAGTTTCGTATCTCGACTGCCTGCGCGAGACGATCGCGGGCGCCGTCGTCGGCGACCCGTCGCGGGGCGGGCAGCACGGTCAGGAACGGCAGCTCCCGCTCCAGTTCGAGCAACAGCTCGGACGTCCCGTCGGTCGAGCTGTCGTCGATCACGATCCAGCGAGACGGAAGCAGCTCCTGCGCCGCGACCGCCCGCGCGACGCGCTCGATGTGCGGCCACTCGTTGCGCACCGGCGAGATGACCAGCACGCGCGCCGGGCCCTCCGGCCGATGCGACTGACCGGCGTCCCGATGTGACTGACCGGCGCCCGGTTCGACCGGCGCCGGCTCGCTCGCTGCTGCTCCTCGACCCACGGTCTCAGCTGCCCGGCAATCGCGTGCACATGACCGAAGAACGGGCGCCGTGGCTCATTCCTCGCACGTGGCGGGCGCGAAAGAAGTCGCCCCGGCCGATCGTTGCATGCAGCAGTGGGGCGTCAACGGGCGTCAACGCACAACCAACGAACGCGAGGTCGAGGAATGAAGACGCTGGTGACAGGTGGGGCCGGGTTCATCGGCACACATCTCGTGCGCGAGCTCGTCGCACGCGGCGACGAGGTCGTCGTGCTCGACTCGCTGGAGGAGCAGGTCCACGGGGGACGTCAACCCGACCTGCCGGAGTCGGTGAAGCTGATCGTCGGCCACGTCGGCGACGCCGAGTGCGCCGACCTGGCGCTCGAGGGCGTCGACCGCGTCGTGCACCTCGCCGCCGCCGTCGGCGTCGGCCAGTCGATGTACGAGATCGCCCGCTACACGGAGCGCAACACGATGCAGACGGCGCTGTTCCTCGAGCGGGTCGTCGCGCGCTCGCCGCTGCCCACGCGGCTCGTCGTCGCATCCTCGATGTCGATCTACGGCGAGGGTGAGTACGAATGCGCCGAGCACGGACGCCTTGCACCGGCGCCGCGTCCTGAGGAGCAGCTGCTCGCCCGCCAGTGGGAGCTGGTCTGCCCGACCTGCTCGGCCAAGCTCACGCCGGTCGGCACGCGCGAGGACAAGGCTCTGATCCCGACCTCGATCTACGCGATCACCAAGCGCGACCACGAGGAGCTGGCCCTGGTGACCGGCGCCGCCTACGGCATCCCGACGGTCGCGCTGCGCTTCTTCAACGTCTACGGCCCGGGGCAGGCGCTGTCCAACCCGTACACGGGGGTCGCGGCGATCTTCGCCTCGCGCCTGCTCAACCAGCGTGAGCCGATCATCTTCGAGGACGGCGAGCAGTCGCGCGACTTCATCCACGTCAGCGACATCGTCCGCGGGATCCTGCTGGCGCTGGAGTCAGACGCCGCCGCGGGTCACGCCGTGAACCTCGGCACGGGACGACCGAGCACCGTCGCCCAGATCGCGCATGCGCTGTCGGCGGGCATGGACGCCGACATCGAGCCGATCCGCCGCGAGCAATACCGCGCCGGCGACATCCGCCACTGCTTCGCGGACCCCACCCGCGCGCGTGAGCTGCTCGGCTTCGAGGCGCTCACGACGCTGGAGGACGGCATGCGCGCGCTGCTGGTGTGGCTTGCCGACCAAGAGGCCGAAGACCACGTCGAGGACGCGACCCGCGAACTCGTCGCGCGCGGCCTGGCCGTCTGACCCGGACAGCACGGTGCTCACGCGAGGACACGACGACGGGACGATCGCCGACCTGGCGATCGTCGTCGTCTCCACCAACGAGGCGCACTGGCTGGAGCGCTGCCTGGGCACGGCCTTCGAGCATGCCGGGGACGCCCGCCTCGACGTGATCGTCGTCGACAACTCCTCGACCGACGGCACGCGCGAGCTGGTCGAGTCCCAATTCCCGCAGGCGCGGGTCGTGACCTCGCCCAATCGCGGGTTCTCCTACGGCAACAATCGCGGCATCGAGCAGGCGAACGCCCGCTACGTGCTGCTGCTGAACCCCGACACCGAAGTGCTCACGGGTACGTTCGGCGAGCTGATCGCACAGCTGGACGAGCAACCCGAGGTCGGCCTCGTCGGGGTCCGCCAGGTGACGGCCGACGGCACGCTGTGGCCCACGATCCGCCGCTTCCCCAACGCGGCCCGCGCGCTCGGCGAGGCGTTCGTCTCCGAGCGCTGGCCGATCCATCCGCGCTGGTCGGGCGAGCGGGTGCTCGACGCGGACGCTTACGAGCGCGAGGGCGAATGCGACTGGACCTCCGGCTCATTCATGCTCGCACGGCGCGAGGCGATCCTCAGCGCGGGCATGCTCGACGAGCGCTCGTTCATCTACTCCGAGGAGCCCGACCTCTGCCTGCGGATCAAGCGCGCGGGCTGGCGCGTGCGCCACCTGCCCGGCATGACGATCGTGCATCACGCCAGCAAGGGCGGGGTGCGGCCGCGGATGGTCGCCCAGGACGCCTTTGCGCGCAAGCAGTACGCGCACAAGCACTTCGGACCGGCCCATCGCGCCCTCTACATGGGCGCCACGGGGCTGCGCCATCTGCTGCGCGCAGCGGGTCCCGCGACGGCGCGGCGCGAGGGCGCCCGCCTGGCACTGCGCACGATGCTCGGCCGCGTGGAGCCACCCTTTAACGCGCCGCCCGCGACCGCGCTGGAGCCGACGCCCCCCGCCCCGCGGCACGGAGCCGCGGAAAGAGGCGGCGAGCGGGTCGAGGTCGCACTCAACGGCCGCCCCACAAGCGCAGCCCTCTGACGAACGTTGTGTAACTGAAGGCGGACGGCGCTATGGAACTCAACGAGTCACTCAAAATCCTCTGGTCACGAAAGCTGGTGACAGGCGCGATCGTGCTGCTGGCGATCGTTTCCGCGGTCGCGGTCCGGTTCGTCGTGAAATCCACGCCTAGCGGCGCCGCCACCGTCCAGATCCTCGTCGACTCGCCGGACTCGGCGCTCGCGAACCTGTCCCAGGAAACGGTGCCGCTCACCACGCGCGCGTCCGTGCTGGCGCAGGTCATGACCAGCGCCGGCGTGCTCGAACAGATCGCGAAAGCCTCACACGTGCCGGCCGCGGAGCTCACTGCCCAGGGGCCGTACAGCGGCGCGGGCCAGTCGCTCAACGTGATCACTCCGTCGGAGGCGCGCAGCACCCAGCTCGTGGCCGAGGGCGTCAAGTACAGGCTGACGTTCGTCGCGCAGACCAACGAGCCCGTCGTGACCGCCTCCGTGCAGGCCCCCACGGCCGCGGCCGCGGCGAACGTCGCCGCCGGGGTCTATCCCGGGGTGCAGGCGTACGTCACGCAGTTGCAGAAGCAGTCCAGGACGCCGGCGGGCCATCAGGTGACGATCCGCCAGCTCGGGCCGCCCCAGGCCGGCCCCGTCAGTTCGAGCACGCGCTCGACGTTGATGGCCGCCGCGCTGCTGGGCGTCTTGCTGCTCGGCCTGCTGGGACTGCTGGGCATCGAAGGGGTCCGGCGTCGAAACGAGGAGCATCTGACGCTCGAGCGCGAGTACCTCTCGGATCTCGAGCGCCTCTCCCTGCACGCGGGCACGCTCCCGCAGATCGACTCCGAGGCGCCCACGCGGGCCGGCCTCGTCGCCCCGGCGCCCGAGCGTCGCTGAGCGGGAGCGCGACGTGAGCGAGCTCGCGCACACCGGCGCCCGCCGCCGGCCGTGGCGCGCGGTCACGGCGATCGTGCTGGTCGCCGCGCTGGCGGCCACATTCGCCGGCTTCAAGCCGTCGCTGTCGCCGCCGGGGCTGCATCCGCGTCAGCTCGCATTGGGCGCGGCCCAGGCGGAGGTGCTCGTGGACACCCGCTCCTCGCAGCTGGCGGTCGTGCCGCCGGCCTCGACCGACGGCGTCAAACAGGCCGCCCAGCTCGCGGTCAACTACGCCCTGTACCTGCAAAGCGACCACGCGACGGCGGTGCTCGGGGAAGCGGTCGGGTTGCACGGGCGCAGCGTCGCCGCGTCGGGCCCGTTCACGCTGCTGCTCGGCCGCGAAGCGTTCACCACCGCCAAACGACTCACCCCGCCGGACCCGATCCTCGTCGACCACGACTACCGGCTGCTGCTGGACGTCGACGGAGAACGCCCGATGCTGACGATCTACGCGCAGGCGCCGAGCGTCCACGCCGCGATCACGATGGTCGACGCGGCACGCGCGCTGCTGCAACACCACGCCAGGGAACGAGGCGCGGACAGCGCCAGCGGCGGCGAAGCGGTCGTGCTGCGCGAACTGGGGCCCGCCACCGGCGGCCTCGTCGGCGGAGGGGCGCGCTTGCAGCTGATGCTGTTCGTCTTCGCGTTGTTCCTCGCGGTCGGCGCGAGCCTGCTGTGGGCGCGGCGGACGAAGCGCCTGCGCGACGCGCGCGTCGCCGCGAGCGCAGCGGACCTCGATCGCCTCGACGAGGTACGGCCGCGCAGCGACGACTGGCCGCACACGACGCGGGTGCTGCCGTGGGCTCTGGCGGGCTTCATGGTGATGCTGTTCCTCGCGCCGTTCGACGCGATCAAGCTGCCGGTCAACCTGCCGTTGAGCAGCACGCTGGACCGGCCGTTGCTGATCGCGCTGGTGACGCTGTGGCTGCTGAGCCTGGCGATCGTCAGCGGCGCGGCGCGACCGCGGCTGCGTCTGTCGAGCGTCCACTTCGCGGTGCTGGCGCTGTTCGGCATCTGCTGTTTGGGCGTCGTGCTGAACGGCCCGGCGCTGGCGAACATGGACGAGCTGTCGCTGGTCGGCAAGAAGCTCGCGCTGCTGGCCTCCTACATCGCCTTTTTCTTCGTGGTCGCCTCGACGATCCGCCCCCGCGAGGTGCCGCGCTACGCCGCCCTGATGGTCGGCCTCGGCGTGACGGTCGCGATCGCGACGATCGTCGAGTACCGGCTGCACTACAACGTCTTCTACACGCTGTGGGGCAAGGTCTTCACGGTCCTCACCCCCAGCGATCTCGACGCCCCCGACTCGATCGGGCGGCTGACCGTTTACGGGCCCACGAGCCAGCCGCTGGAGCTCGCGGCGCTGCTGGCGATGGTGCTGCCGTTCGCGGTGATCGGCTCAAGCGACGCGGCCACCCGCCGCCGGCGACTGCTCTACTCGCTGGCGATCGGCCTGTTGCTGGCGGGCGGCCTGGCGACGTCGCGCAAGACCAGCATCGTCGCCCCGGTCGGCGCGATCGCGCTGCTGATGATCTTCCGCCCGCGCACGATCGTCCGCTCGTTGCTCGGCCTGGCGCTGGTGCTCGGCGTCGTGGTGCACTTCACCTCGCCGGGCGCGCTCGGTTCTGTGCTCAGCCAGCTCGAGCCCGGGCACGTCAACAACGTGCTCACGACGACCGACCGCACCGCCCGTTACGACGCGGTGCGCCCGGATCTGCTCAGCCATCCGCTGCTGGGGCGCGGCTACGAAAGCTACGACCCGCACAAGTACCGGATCCTCGACAACGAGTACCTGGGCCTGCTGATCACGACCGGGCTGCTGGGCGTGCTCGCCTATCTGGCGATCTTCGCGACGATGATGAACACGGCACGCCGGACGATCCGCGGCCCCGACCCACGGCGCGCCTCGCTCGCGCTCGCATCCTTCGCGGCGGTCGGGGTGATCGCGCTTTCGAGCGCGCTGTTCGACGTCCTCTCCTTCCCGCACGTCCCCTACCTGCTGTTCTTCATCGGCGGCATGATCCTCGCGCTGCGCGAGCATTCGCCCGCCTCGGAGCCCGTCCGGGCCGCGGTCGCCCCTCCGCCGACGCTCCCGCTCGGGCACACCGCTGCCACCGAAGATGCCCTTTCCCCTCGTAACGGCGGGGATTTTGAGCCGCTGGAGCCGGTCCGGCGGCGGCGCGCACCGGTCCCCGTGGCCTGAAGCGATGCAAAGAGTCTCGAATTCGCGCAAAAGCAGACGGTGCCCGCGTCCGTTTGCTCATCAGATGCCCAACCTCGACGCCGTGCCCAACCATATGCCCAAGCGACTGACCACACGAGCGAGCAGCAGTCTCGCCGCATGTCTTGCAATCACCTGCCTGCTCCTCCTGATGCTGGCTCCGGGAAGCGCCTCGGCGGCGGTTTCGTGCCCGAACTCGAACCCGATCGTCAACGAGAACAACTGCATGGGCGAAGGCACCGACGCGAACAAAGAAGCGCTCGAAAACTACAGCGACGACCTCGGCGGCTTCACGCCGCAGACGAGCTACGCACTGGGCGAAAACGTGCCCGTGAAGATCGGCACCGACCTGCCCTCCTTCCCCGCCACGAGCGTCAACATCGACGTCTACCGGATCGGCTACTACGGAGGCCAGGGTGCACGCCTGATCCCCGGCGCGGGCGCGACGAACGTCAAAGTCAACAACACCTACCAGTGCAACCCCGAGAACACGACCACGGGGGAAATGAGCTGCTCCAACTGGAACGTCAGCTACACGATCCCCGGCAACAAACTGCCGGTCTCGGGCATCTACGAGGCCGTCTTCACCGACGTCGCCGACGGCGGGATCACGAACTATGTGATCTTCCCGGTGCGCAACGACTCGCGTGCCTCGGACATCCTCTACGTGCTGCCGACGGCCGACTACGAGGCCTACAACACGTGGGGCTGCAAGTCGCTGTACTTCGACGCCTGCGGCGGCGCCAACACGATCTCCGGCGACGGCCGCGCCGTCGCGGTCTCCTTCGACCGGCCCCAGGAGGAAGGCGACAAGCAGCTGAACCACTTCTTCGGGCCGGACTTCAACACCGTCTTCTGGCTGGAGCAGCAGGGCTATGACGTCACCTATACCGACGACATCCAGACAGACTCCAACGCGCAGGCGCTGCTGAACCACAAGGTCGACCTCGTCTCTGGCCACAGCGAGTACTGGAGCTACAACTCCTTCAACAACTTCAAGAAAGCCCGCGACGCGGGCGTGAACATCGTCTCGCTCAGCGCCAACACCGCCTACTGGCAGACGCGCTACGAAAACAACCACCGCACGCTCGTCTGTTACAAGACGATCCAGGGCTCGGCCGACGGCAACCCCGGCGGCACGCCGAACGACCCCGCCTCCGAAGGGCCGAACGGCGAAGCGCTGCCGCACAACGCGACGACCACGCGACGCGACCCCGGCGCGCCTCCCGGCGACCCGAACGCGCCCCCGGGCGGGCGGATCGGCCCCAACGAACCGGAGAACTCGCTGTGGGGCAACATGTACGTCGGCGACAACGACGAGAACAACTTCCACATGACGATCCCGGCGGGGAACGCGAACAGCGAATTCGCCGCCGCCCGCTTCTGGCGCAACACCGGCCTGTCGACGACGCAGTCGACCACCCTGCCGGAGGGCTTCGTCGGCTGGGAGTGGGACCAGATCCCGACGCAGCCGAGCTATCTCGCGCAGGAGCCCGCCGGCGTCAAGCAGCTTTCGCTCACCGACGTCACCAACCCCGAAGACTCCTGGATCCAGGACGCGGGCCGTGCGCGCGCCTCGACCGCACCGCCGGGGACGCCGAGCAACGTGAGCGCCGTCGAGTACCGCGCTCCGAGCGGCGCGCTGGTGTTCTCCTCGGGCACGATGGAGTGGAGCCTCGCGTTCGACGAAGACCCCGTGATCGACCAGGGGACCTACAACGTCCTCTCGGAAATGGGCGTGCAGCCCGGGACTCCGGCCGAAGACATCAAAACCGACTCGCCCACCGCCCCCAAGGCGCCGTGGCCGACGTTCACGGCCAGCCCGACCTCGACGCTGATCGGCCAGCCGGTGAGCTTCAACGCCTCGCTGTCGAGCAGCCCCGACGCGAAAATCACCGACTACAAGTGGGACTTCGACAACAGCGGCAAATTCGCGACCGACACCGGCACCACCGCCACGACGACGCACACGTTCACGCAGCCCGGCATCTACAAGGTGACCCTGAAGGTGACCGACAGCCTCGGCCAGCAGGAAACGACGCAGCGAACGATCAACATCTCGAACACCGCGACGGCCAAGCTGAGTGCCGCGATGAACCCGGTCGGCGTCGGCCAGAGCGACCAGCTGAGCGCGGCTGAATCGACGGACGTCGGCGGCACGATCGTCGACTACAAGTGGGACCTGAACGGCGACGGCACCTACGAGACCGACACCGGCTCGACCCCCACGATCAACAAGACCTTCTCGACGCCGGGCACCGCCACGGTCGGCGTACAGGTGACCGACAGCAAAGGCGCGACCGCGACGACGACGCTCTCGGTGCAGGTGCTCGAACACGGCGTCAGCCGCTACGGCGACGCCGTCACGGCGGCGCCCGGCCTGCTGCACTACTACCGCCTGGACGAGCAGAGCGGCACGACGATCGCCGACAGCGCGGGCGAAAGCCCCGGCACGCTCAGCGGCGCCACGCTCGGCGTCCCGGGCGCGGTCAACGGCGACCCCGGCACCGCGGTCAACTTCCCCGGCGACGGCGACCCGCTGGAGGGCCAGACCGGCTCCTTCGGGACGATCCCGATGAACCTCTCCGGTCAGACTTCGATCACCGTCGAGTTCTGGCTGAAATGGGACGCCTACGGCAACAACGACTCGCTGGCGATGGAGCTCACCTCCAACTACAACGAAAACGGGGGCGGCTTCCTCGTCGACCCGGACGCCCGCGAGTACGGCGGCACGTTCGGCGTCGGCATCGGCATCGGCTCCACCCGCAACTCGGTGTTCTTCGCCCGCCCGAGCGCCGGCGTGTGGCACCACTACGCCTTCGTGCTGAACTCGCAGGCCCCGGCGGCGAGCCAGGTCACCCCCTACGTCGACGGTCAGCCCGTCAGCTACCAGAAGGAGAGCAGCGGCACCGGCGCGGGCGCCTTCGCGGCCTCGAACCTGTACCTGTTCTCGCGCGGCGGCACCTCGCTGTTCGGCTCGGGCTCGCTCGACGAACTGGCGATCTACTCGGGTGAACTCAGCGCCGCGACGATCGAAGAACAGTCCGACTCCAACGGCCAGGAGCCGCGCCCGACGGCGACGATCACAAGCACGCCGAGCCTCCCGCACGCGGGCCAGACGTTCACGCTCAGCGGCGCCTCCTCGCACTACGCCGGCGGCTCGATCGTCAAATACGAATGGGATCTGGACAACAACGGCAGCTTTGAGACGAAAACGGGCGCCACGCCGACGACCACGACCTCGTTCGCGAACCCCGGCACCTACACGGTCGGCCTGCGCGTCACCGACAGCGACGGCGGCAGCGCGACGACGACCAAGCAGATCTCCGTCGGCACCTTCCCGCCCAACCCCAGCGTCAGCGTCTCGCCGAAACCCGCGCTGACGGGGCAGACGGTGAAACTCGACGCCTCGGCCTCGACCGACCAGGGCACGATCACCGACTACAAGTGGGACCTCGACAATAGCGGCAACTTCGCCACGGACACGGGCTCCAACCCGGTCGCCAGCACGACCTTCCAGACCGCCGGCGTGCACACGGTCGGCGTCAAGCTGACCGACAGCCAGGGCCTCAGCGCGACGACGACGGTCCAGGTCACGGTGCTCGCGCAGGGCGTCAGCAACTACGAGGACGCCGTGCTCGGGACGCCGGGGCTGATCGACTACTACAAGCTGGGCGAGTCGAGCGGGCCGGCGATCGCCGACAGCAAGGGCACGAGCAACGGCACGATCAGCGGCGGCACGTTCGGGCTGCCGGGCGCCGTCAAGGAAGACCCGACGACGGCGATCGGCTTCAACGGCACGAGCGACTCCGGCGCGATCCCGCTGAACCTGTCCGGCACCAGCAAGGTGACGATCGAGTTCTGGCTGAAATGGAACGCCTACGCCAACAACGACGCGCTGGCGATGGAGTTCACCCCGAACTTCAACGAACAGTCCGGCGGCATCCTGATCGACCCGAACGCGGGCCAGTTCGGCGGCACGTTCGGGATCGGCATCGGCAGCGACTCCAGCCGTAACAGCGTCTTCTTCCAGCGCCCGAGCGCCGGCGTCTGGCACCACTACGCGATCGTGATCGACACGACCGCCGCGGCCGAAAACGAGATCAAGCCGTACGTGGACGGTCAGCCCGTCAGCGTCCAGCAGGCCAACAACGCGACCGGCCAGGGCGCCTTCGCGAACTCGACGCTGTACCTGATGTCCCGCGCGGGCAGCGCGCTGTTCGGCAACGGCAGCCTCGACCAGCTGGCGATCTACAGCCAGCCGCTGAGCGCCGCCACGATCTTCCAGCACTACAACTCCTCCGGCACCGCCAAACCGCCGGCGCCGTCCTTCACGATCTCCCCGAGCCAGCCGCGCCCCGGCCAGACGGTGACGCTCAACGCCTCGGGCACGACCGACCCGAGCGGGCAGGTCACCGACTACCAGTGGGACCTCAACGGCGACGGCACCTACGAGACCGACACTGGCAGCAACCCGGTCCTGACGACGAACTTCCCCGAAGAAGGCACGCGGGAAATCACCCTGCGCGCGATCGACAACCACAACGCGAGCGCGTCGGTCACGCACACGCTGACCGTCGGCAACCTGCCGCCGACCGCGAAGCTGACCGCGACGCCCAACCCGACGATGGTCGGGCAGACGGTGAAACTCGACGCCTCGGGCTCGACCGACCAGGGCACGATCACCGACTACAAGTGGGACCTCGACAACAGCGGCAACTTCGCGACGGACACTGGCACGACACCGACGACGACGGTGACCTTCCAGACCCCCGGCGCACACACGGTCGGCCTGAAGCTGACCGACGACCACGGGCTGACGACGACCAAGACGGTCACGATCACCGTGCTCGAACAGGCGCCGACGAACTACGCGACGGCCGTTCAGAACACGCCCGGCCTGATCGACTACTACCGGCTCGACGAAGCGACGGGGCCGACGATCAAAGACAGCAAGGGCACGAGCAACGGCACGATCACCGGGGGCACCTTCGGCGTCGCCGGGGCGATCACGCCGAACACGGGCCTCGCGTTCAACGGCACGAGCGACTCCGGCGCGATCCCGCTGAACCTGTCCGGCACCAGCAAGGTGACGATCGAGTTCTGGCTGAAGTGGAACCAGTACGCCAATAACGACGCGCTGGCGATGGAGTTCACCCCGAACTTCAACGAACAGGAAGGCGGCTTCCTGGTCGACCCGAACGCGGGTGAGTTCGGCGGCACCTTCGGCATCGCGATCGGCTCCAGCGGCGACCGCAACAGCGTCTTCTTCCACCGCCCGAGCGCCGGCGTGTGGCACCACTACGCGATCGCAATCGACACGACGGCGGCGCCCGAAAACGAGATCACCCCCTACGTCGACGGCCAGGCGGTCGGCTTCCAGCAGGAGAGCGCCTCCGGCGGCCAGGGAGCCTTCGCGAACTCGACGCTGTACCTGATGTCACGCGCCGGCACCTCGCTGTTCGGGGCGGGCGCGCTGGACGAGCTGGCGATCTACAACCAGGCGCTGCCGGCGACGACGGCCTTCGCGCACTACGAGTCGACCGACGTGAACACGAGCCTCACGCCGAGCTTCACGGTGACCCCGGCGAAACCGGTGCAGGGGCAGAACACGACGCTCGACGCCTCGGGCTCGACCGACACCAACGGCACGATCACCGACTACAAGTGGGACATCGACGGCAGCGGCAACTACGCGATCGACACGGGCACGACGCCCACGTTGACCGGGCCCGCACCGGCCGCCGGGACCTTCACGGTCGGCCTGCAGACGACCGACAGCAATGGCGTGGTCGCCCGTACGACGCGGACGATCACCGTCACGAACGCGCCGCCCGCGACGCCCGCGCTGACGCTCTCGGCGGCGACCGGCAGCACGTTCCTCGCGGGCACGACGGCGTACACCAACCCGCAGGCCGGCAACTCCGGCGGCTTCACGGTCAGCGCCAGCACCAGCGACTCCTTCTCGGGCATCAAGAACGTCGTGTTCCCCGCCCTGACCGGATTCAGCTCGGGCGGCGCGACCGACACCACGACGCCGTACCAGACGACCTACAGCTGGTCGGGCGCGGGCGCCACCGCCAGCGGCGCGCAGGCCGTGACGGCCAACAACAACGCGGGCCTCAGCGCGAGCTCCAACTTCAACGTCGTGCCCGACACGACAGCTCCCGCGGGCGGCGCGCTGACGGTCAACGGCACGGCCGCGACCGCGACCGGCTCGTCGGGCTACAGCATCAAAAGCGCTTACACGCTCTCGCGCACCGACTTCTCGGAGGCGCAGTCCGCGACGGCCTCGGGCCTGCGTTCGAGCACGCTGACGATCGCGAGCGCGACGCTGAAAGAAAACGTCTGCGGCAGCTTCGGCGCGGCGAGCACGATCACGGGGGCGCCCGCGCAGAGCGAGCCCACGGGTTGCTACCGCTACACGCTCACCGGCATCGACAACGTCGGCAACAAAGCCGTCCTGACGGCCACGGTGCTCGTGGACACGAGCACCCCGACGACGCCGTCGCTGACGTTCAGCGGGCTGTCGGCCAACACGTTCTACAAGCCCTCGACGAACGCGCTGTACTTCCGCCCGGCGGCCGGCGGCGCCTTCACGCTCACGGCGGCGTCCACCGACCTGGACACCGGCATCCGCGAATACGTGTTCTCCTCGCTCGCCGCCAACGGCTTCCTCGAAACGCAGAAAGGTGGCGTGATGAACTACACGTTCGGCGCCACGGCCACCCAGCCTTCGAGCGCGCCGACGCTGTACGCCGCGAGCAACGCGGGCGCGATCTCGACCAAATCGACCTACAGCCTGATCGAAGACTCGGCCGGGCCGACCGGCGGCGCCTTGACGGTCAACGGCACCCCCGGCACGGCCGCGGGCGCCGCGAGTTACAGCAACGACGGCGCCTACACGATCACGCGCACGGACTTCAACAACGACGCGGGCTCGGGCTTCATCAGCTCGACGCTGACGAGAGCGACCGCGACGCTGTCCAACAACGTCTGCGGCACGTTCGGCACCCCGACGACGCTCACGGGCGCCCCGTCGCAGAGCAACCTGTCCGCGGGCTGCTACCGCTACTCGCTGACCGGTCTCGACCGGGTAGGCAACGCCTCGGTCCTGACGACGATCGTGCAGGTCGATAAAACGGCCCCGAGCGCCACGATCAGCGTGCCGGCCAGCGCGTCGGGAGCGCCGGTAGCGGTCACGTTCAACGCGACGGACTCCGGCTCGGGGGTCAACACGGCCTCCGGCCAGCTGCGGCGCGCCTCGGCGACGTACACGGCTTCCAACAACAGCTGCGGCGGCTTCTCCGGCTTCAGCAACATCGGCTCCGCGGGCGTGACCTCGCCGTTCAGCGACACCACCGTGACGACCGGCAAATGCTACGAGTACGAGTACGTGGTCTCCGACCGGGCGGGCAACTCGACGACCTCCTCGGCCGCGACCGTGCGGGTGATATCGCCGAACCCGACGCTGACCGCGATCGCCGACACGACGCCCGGCAGCACCCAGGGCAAGCCGCAGGTCAACGACGCCCTGACGCTCACGTTCAGCGCGCCGATCCTCGCGAGCAGCATCCCGTCCTCGGTCACGATCGCCTACGCCCGCTCGGGCAGCTCGAACACGACGATCACGATCACCGGCATCAGCTCGGGCAGCTGGAACACCGGCGACAACCTCTTCTCCCGCTACATCGACACTGGCGGCACGGCGCCGACGCTGACCGCCAGCACCACTGTGAGCAGCAACACCGTCAAGCTGACCGTGACGAAAGTCAACGACCCCAGCGGCAACCTGAACGCCGCGGGCCCGGGTTCGATCAGCGGCGTGCTGAACTCGGCGATCAAAGACACCTCCGGCCACCCGGCCAGCAGCGAAACCTTCACCAGCTCGAGCATCCGCCTGTTCTGAGCGCGCGGCGCGGGGGTCGCGCCGGGTGCCCGCCTCGCCGATCAGGCGACGGCGGGCACCGCCGCGCCGAGTGCTTGACCGCGGGTCGCGCTAGCCGCCGATGGCCAGCTTCTCGGCCACCGTCGACAGTTCCTGCGCCACTTCGCCGACTTCCTTGGCGATCGTCCGCTTGTCGGCTTCGCTGAGCGCGCCGTACAGCGCGAACCCGAGCGGGGTGTCGCGCTTGTAGCGGTTCAGCACCTCCTGAACCGACCGGAACTTCTGGGCGACGCGGCGCGAGAGCTCGGCGTCGCCTTTGCGTTCGAGCGTCGGGCGGAGGTATTCGAACGCCTTGCGGGCGCCGATCAGGTTGCCCTGAAAGTCGGAGAGATCGGTGTGCGAATAGCGATCCTCTTCGCCGGTGATCTTGACGTTGACGATCTCGTTGAGCAGCTGCACCGAGCCGTTGACGAGCTGCGTGGCGGCCAGCGGCAGCGTCGGCACCTTCTGCTGGAGCAGTTCGACGTCGCTCAGCAGCCGGCTCGCGAGCGGGCCGGCGCCGCGCAGGCTTTTCTTGACCCACATCAGCTGCTCGATGCGGTGGAAGCCGGTCCACTTCGACACGTCGCCCGCGACGGTCGGCGAGTCGATCCGCGCGTCGATCGAGGAGTCCAGGCCGGGGAAGCTGTCGGCGACCGGCTCGATCGCCTCGTAGTGGCGGCGCACCGGCCCGTAGAGCCGCTTCGCTTCCTCGAGATTGCCCTGCTCGATCGCGGCGACGAACCTGCGTGTGCCCGTCACGAGTTCGGCGATCTCGTGCTCGACGTAAGTGCGGTACTGGAGCACCGCGGTCTTCGTCAGCACGTCGGAGGAACCGCGCACCGGGAACGGCTTGCCGGTGACGGTCAGCTTGCCCTGGGTTACGTTGCCGTCGGGGCAGTTCAGCACGTAGGTCCCCGGCTGCAGGTCGAGCGAGAACGACCCCGACAGGCCGGGGAGGACGTTCTCGCGCTCGCCGATGATGATCCCGTTGCCGTTCTGCAGCTCGAGCTCGGTGACCAGCGTGCTGCCGCCGTTGGTGACCGTGAACGTCACCGGCCCCGCGGGCACGCTCGCCTGGTCGGGCAGGCAGCCCTGATCGGTCAGCGTGAACTTCAGCGACGAGCTGTGGGGCCCTCCGCCCCCGCCGCACCCCGCGAGCGCGAGCGCGGTCAGCAGCGGCGTCGCCTTGAGCGTACGTCCGATCATTCGTTGGTAGGGCCGGGGAGGGCGCAAGCAGGAAGTTGTGGCGGTCGTTATGTCGGTGGGGCGCGCTACAAAGATCGTCGCGTCCGGCGACATTAGGTAACCCTAACTAGACGAGCGGACGCGCATACTACAACGATTCGCAACCTCCCCCGCCGATCCTCTCGGCGCCGTGGGAAACGGCCCCGGGCGGCCGCGCCCGCGCGGCACGTGGTGCGCCCGCTCCCTGGGCGTGCTGGCGATCCTGACCGTCGCCCTGGCGTGCGCCCAGACGGCGGCTGACGCCGCCACGACGACGGCGCCGCCCGCGGGAGCCGCGGTCACCGCGAGCGAAGCCCAGACGCTCGACATGCTGCTCGGCTCGCTGTCGGCCCGCTACGCGCGCGCCGACTCGCTCCACGACACGAGCCTCGCCGCGCCGGTGCGCGCGATCGCACGAAGCGTCCGCGATCGGGTCCGCGAATCCGCCGCGACGACTCCGCAGGCCCAGGCACAGCAGACACGAACGCTCGCCGCGCTCGACAGGCTCGTCTCGATGCTGAGGGCCACCTCCAAGCGCTTTCAGCCGTGGCCGCTGGCACTCGAAGTAACCGCCGTGAGCGCCGGCGCCAGGCGCGACCTGGGGGCGCTGCTGCATCCGGCCGCGGCTCCCGCCGACACTTATGGCTCGCTCGAATCGGCGCTCGACGCGATCGGCAGGCAGGCGGGCGCGGGGGGCGATGCCCGATCCGCGGTGCTCCGCGCATACGCGCTCTACGCGGCCGGGGCGGGCGGGCGCCTGCAGGCCGTCGATCCCGGCCTCGACGCCCGCATCAACCAGGAAATGCTGACCGGCACCCGCACGACGGCCTCGCTGCTGGCGCTGGCCGGCTCGCACGCGCTGGCCGGCTCGCACGCGAGCGCGGCGCGGATCGAGCACGCGATCGCCGGCGTGCGCGCGAACGTGAGCGTCGCGGGTCAGCTCCTCGGGCTCGTGCACGTCAGCCACGCCACGATCGTCGTCAACGGAGCGATCATCGTGTTCCGCGAGGGGCTTGAGGCGGTCCTGATCCTGGCCGCGATCACCGCCTCGTTCGTCGGCGCCAAGCGCCATCTCCGCCGGCCGGTGCTGCTGGGCGCGCTGGCCGGGCTGTTCGCGACGATCGCGACGTTCGTGGTCGGGCAGGAGCTGCTGCACCTGCTGGGCGACGGCGGGCTTCAGCTACAGGCGATCACCGGCCTGGTCGCGATCGCCGTGCTGCTGCTGATCACGAACTGGTTCTTCCACCGGCTCTACTGGAGCGAGTGGATCTCGCGCTTCAACCGGCGGCGCAAGATGCTCGAGCGCTTCGATCGCCGCGGCTTCATCTCCGGCCAGGTGCTGGGCCTGCTGCTGCTCGGCATCTCGAGTGTCTACCGCGAGGGGCTCGAGACGGTGCTATTCCTGCAGGCGCTTCAGACCAGCGCGGGCACCGGCGCCACGCTGCTCGGCGCGGGCATCGGGCTGGGAGCTACGCTGCTCGTCGGCGCCGTCACCTTCCGCCTGCAGCGCAAGCTGCCGTTCAAGCGCATGCTGATCCTCACCGGCGTGCTGATCGCGCTCGTGCTGGCGGTGATGGTCGGCACGACGGTGCACACGATGCAGGGCATCGGCTGGCTGCCGATCAGCGCGACCAGCTTCACGGTCCCGCTGGACTGGAGCACGTGGCTGGGCGTCTACCCGACGTGGGAGGGCATCGGCGCCCAGGTCGGCGCCCTGGTGTTCGTGCTCGGCTCCTACTTCGCGGCGCGCGAGATCCAGGTCAATCGACCTCGGCGCCGGGCTGCGCGGTCAGCCCAGGCCGGACCCGCACGGCCCCCCGCAGCCGCCGCAGCCGCGTCAGCGGCGGCAGCACCCGCGCAAAGAGCAGGCTGAGGTCGCTCCAGGCGGGCCGCGAGACGGCGCGCAGCGCGAGCGCGTAAGCGACCAGGCCCGCGGGCGCCACGATCAGCAGCGACGGCAGCTCTCCGAGCGTGGGGTCCACGAGGTGCAGCAGGGGCACGGAGACCGCCGCCAGCGCCAGGCACCCGACGATCGCCGGTCCCAGCTCGGGGATCAGCCGGGCGATCGAGATGCCGACGTAGCGTTGCAGCAGGAAGCGGTAGACGCCGGCGAGGATCCCCAGGTAGGCGACCGAGACGACGATCGAGACGACGATCAGGCCGTGGCTGGCGGCCACCGCGACGGCAGCCGCGTATCCGGCCAGCATCCCCAGGTTGAAGCGCAGCAACGAGCGCGGCTGCCCGACGGCGAGCATCACCTGCGCGTAGCCGGTCAGCACCGCGGCGATCATCCCCGCGACTGCGAGGATCTGCGCGGGATGCACGGAGGGGGCCCAGGCGCTGCCAAGGATGTAAGGGATCGCCACGGGGGCGAGCACGATCAGCAGCGCGAGCAGCGGGAAGATCACCGCGGCGTGCACGCGCGCCGCGCGCTCGTGCAGGCGGCGAAGCTCCTCGCGGCTCTCGATCCGCGAGTACACCGGGAAGGCGAGCTGCATCATCACGCCGCTGAGCTTGTCCTGGTAGACGACGCCCAGGTTGAAGGCGCGCCAGTAGATCCCGGTCTGCGCCGCCGGCAGCGTGGCGGCGATGATCGCGTAGTCGACGTTGCGGAACAGCACGTCGACCAGCCCCGCGAGCGCCGCGGGCACGCCGAAGTTGCTGATCTGGCGCTGCGAGCCGCGATGCCAGCGCGGCAGGGGCGGCGGCGCGGCGATCACGAGCAGCAGCGAGCTGGAACCGACCTGGACCAGCGCCCCGATGACGATCGCGCTGCCGCCGAGGCCCAGCGCGGCCAGCACGATCGCGACGACGTTGCCGGACACCAGGCCGACCATGTCGATCAGGCTGAGCGCCCGGAAGCGGAGGGCGCGCCACAGGGTCGCCCGGGCCACCGCGCCGATCGCGGCCAGCAAGAAGATCGGCGACATCAGCTCGACCAGCCTCCCGGTCTCCGCGCCGAAGATCCGTCCCAGCAGCACGCGCGAGAGCCCGAACAGCAGCAGGCTGAGCGCGAGCCCGCCGACGAGGCTCGTGAGCGACGCCGAGCTGCGGTGGGTGTCCTCGACCGACTCGCGCTGCACGAGCGCCGAGGCGAAGCCCTCGAACGTGAGGATGCCCGCCAGCGGCACGAAGATCAGCGCGACCGCGGCCCGGCCGAACTCCGCCGGGGCGAGCATCCGCGCCAGCGCGACGGTCGCGATGACCGCGACGCTCTCGCTGACCGCGCGCGTCAACACAAGCCAGCGCACGCCGCTCACCGCCGCATCTTTCATCGATCTTCCTGCCACAGGGATCCCAATCACGAAACGACCGGCCGGGCCCTGCTCTTGCGCCGAAAAGGCCCGCCGGCGCCACCGGGATTCGCAAGTCCCGCGGGCAGAAAGGCGTTAAAGGCATGTGATGCTCAGCACGCAGAGGGCACGAGGCATGCCGCGCGTGGCCGCGGCGGCGAAGAGCGACGTGGTCTTCTGCTTCTCATATCTGACCTGGGAGGGTTGCGTTCGCGCGGGCGGCTTCCACTCAGAGGCGCGCTTCGCCCAGACGCTGCTCGACGACGGCCTGGTGCGGCGGACGCTGATCTGCAACACGATCCGCAGCCTGCCGCGCAAAGTCGCCGCCGACACCGTCGCTCGCGCGCGCGGGACGAGCGAGCGCTTCCCGGGCGACGACCGGCGCCGGCTGCTCGAGCCCGTGCGCCTGCGCCGGCACGAGCCGACGTCGATCAAGGGCGTCGCGCGGGCGATCGCCCGCTACGATCGCGCCCTGCGGATCGGCGCCGAGCGAGCCGGCTTCCGCAAACCGGTCGTGATCGTCTCGCACCCGCTGCTGGCGGGCTTCGCGGACTTCTCCTGGGCCGGGTCGGTGACCTTCTACGCGACCGACGACTGGACCGCGTACCCGCCGGCTCGCCGCTGGTGGGACGCCTACCGCGAGAGCTACGCGCGCGTCCGCGCGAGCGACCGCCGCGTCGGCGCGGTCTCCCAGGCGCTGCTCGAACGCATCGAACCCCGGGGCGCGAGCGCCGTCGTGCCGAACGGGCTCGACCCGAACGAGTGGATCGAGCCGGCGCGCGCGCCGGAGTGGCTGGCGCGGCTGCCGCGCCCGATCCTGCTGTACGCGGGCACGCTCGACTCCAGGCTGGACGTGCCGGGCCTGCTCGCGCTGGCCCGGCAGAAGCCGCATGCGACGCTGCTGCTGGTCGGGCCGCTGGTCGAGCCCGGACACTTGGAGCCGCTGCACGCCGCCGGCAACGTGGTCGTTCGCCCGCCCATCGGCCGCGAGGAGCTGGTTGGCCTCGTGCAGGCGGCCGACGTGGGCATGATCCCGCACGTGCGCTCGCCGCTCACGGAGGCGATGAGCCCGCTGAAGCTGTACGAGTACCTGGGCGCCGGCCTGCCCGTCGTCGCCACCGACCTGGCGCCGATGCGGTCGATCGACCGTCGCGTCCTGCTCGTGCCCGCGGGCCGCGAATACGCGCCCGCCGTCGACACGGCCGTCGAGCTCGGACGGGCATCCGAGGAAGCCAGGATCGGGTTCGTCGAAGCCAACTCCTGGCGCACGCGCCACCGGCGGCTGCTGGAGCTCGCGCTCGCCTAGCTCGCTGCGCCCGAGCTCGCGCTCGCCTTGCGGCCCATGCTCGAACCCGCGCTCGCCCAGCGGCCCGTGCTCGAACCCGCGCTCGCCTAGCTTGCCGGAGGAGCGAAGCGCCGCACCACGCGGGCGGGAGCGCCGACGGCGACGCAGTGGTCGTCCACGTCCTCGCGCACGAAGGAGTTCGCGCCGATCACCGCGCCGCGCCCGATCCTGACGCCGGGGGCGACGACCACGTTCTGGCCGAGCCACGCCCCGTCGCAGATCTCCACCGGCGCGATCCCGGCGAACCCCTGCTCGCTCACCGGCAGCGAGACGTCCTCGTAGGCGTGCCGGTGGTCGGCGATGTAGACGTTGCGGGCGAGCAGCACCGAGCGACCGAGCGTGACGCGCGCGGCGGCCGCGAGCACGCAGTAGCCCGTGATCCGCGTTCCCTCGCCGATCTCGAGCTCGCCGCCGTGGCCATTCACCTCGTACGTCGCAAGCCAGCAGTTCGAGGCGATGAAGACGTTTGTCCCGATCGAGATGCGGCGCTCGCCGTCCAGGCGCAGGGGGTGCTGCACGCGCGCGCTCGGCGCGAACGACGCAAACGACGGGCGCAGCAGCGCCGAAAAGACCCGCGTGTGCAGGCGCTGGTAGGTGCGGTGGAGCTCGGCGAAGGACAGCGGCCTCCCGCGCTCGCCTGCCGGCACCGCCGCGGGGCCGCCGGCGTCGGCACCTGCCCGGCCGGCGCCTGCCGGATCGAGACCCGCCGGGCCGGCACCCGCCGGGCCGGCACCCGCCGGACCGAACCCGGCCGGATCGGGACCCGCCGCAAGCGCCTCTTCGAGCATCTGCTGCCGCTCGACCATCGCCTCAGCCTATTGCCTGCAGACGGTCGCGCCCCTCGCTGAGCAGGCGCCGCAGGACCGGGCGCAGCCGCGTCGGCGGTGTCGCGATCGGCCCGCTGCGACGATCCTCGCCCGAGACGGCCCCGGGCGCCGGCGCCGCCCGCGCCATCGACCCCAGCGAGCACCACTCGACGTCGCCGAGCCGGTTGAGCTCGTGCGTGGCCTCGGCGAGCACGTCCAACCCCCCGGCCAGCAGATCGTGGTGTCCGTAGAGGATCGTCGGCTGTCCAAGGAACGCGCGCAGCACGTGATCCTCGCGGGGGTAGCGGAAGTCGGTGCGCAGCAGCATCGGCAGTCCGCCCGCCACGAGCTCGACCGGCGGCCAGCCGGAGAGGGCGCCCGCCTCCGGCGGGCCCTGTAGCCAGGAGACCTCTTCGGACGCGGCGATCCAGGGGTACGGGCGGGTCGTGCAGACGGCCTGAAAGCCACAGGCCGCGAGGGCGCGGGCGGCGGACTCGGTGATGCGCTCGTGCGGCGGCACCATCACCCGCTCCACGGTGAGCCCGGTGCGCTCGGCGAACGTGGCGCTGCGGTCGAGCGCCTGTGCGGCCCGCGCCAGATTGCCCTGCCAGGAATCCTCGCGCCCGAGCTCGGGCCCGTCGTGGTCGTTGCCGTGGATGCAGATCGAGAGGTGGCGGGAGCCTTCGCGGAACACGCGCACGGCGCGCGGGTGCGCCAGCCACCCGTCGAGCGGCGCCATCGCGATCGACAGGTGGTAGCCGTGCTCGCGGGCGTGGCCCAGCAGCTGCGGGTAGCGGATGTGGCCGTAGCTGGGCCAGTGCAGGTTCGGGTCGTCGATCACGAACGCGGCGCGGGGGGCGGGCAGCGCATGGCCCGGATCGAGATCGCGCAGGAACTGCGACAGGGCCAGCACCGCCAGACAGCGCCCGGCCTGCAGGCGCTCGCGAAGCGCCTGCCCCTGCGCGAGCTCGGCGGGCGCGCAGGCGACGCGGTGATGCCTGCTCGCGCGGTTCACCAGCCAGGCGGGCGAATCGCCCAGGCGCGCCAGCACGACCTCGCCGGGCGCCGGCGCCATCGGCTCCGTCGGCAGCGCCGCGAACGAGTCAGAGAGCCCGGCCCCGCGCAGCGGACGCGCGAGCGCGCCGTCGTCGGCAAGCTCGACCGGGCGAGCCGTGCCGCCCGGGCGCTCCTCCGCGGCCATCTCCAGGAGCGGGATGGCGGGCATCGCGATCGCGGGCGGCGCATGCGGGTCGATCGTCTCCCCGATCCGGACGATCGCGTCGAGATCGCCGGGCTCGCTTGTCTCCAGCGGCTGGAAACAGACGCCGTGGGCAGCTTCGAGCGCCGCCCACAGCCGCCCTCGGCGAGGGAGCTCGCGAGCGGGAGAAATGCCTACGCACAGGTGTTTGGCGCCCACAGCAAAGCAACGCTCGGCCGCCTCCCAGCTTGTGTGCGCGACGGGACTCCGGGACACCGGTGCGAGAAAAGCGGGGATCGATGCGTTTTTTCGGCATGAGCACCCAGCTGCTTACGCCCATCGCCGCCGAAGCGCCGGCCGAGCGCGAGGCCGCGGGCGCGGAGAGCAAGGCCCGCGCGGGCCTTGCGATGTCGCTCGCGACGTTCGCGATGGCCGCCGCCTCGGGCATCCAGGCGGTGCTGTATCTCGGCCGCTTCGGCACGAACGCCAGGACCGACGGCTTCTTCGTCGCGTTCGCCCTGTACTCGACGTTCGGCGTATTCGCCCAGAGCCTGCGCGTGACCTCGGTGCCGCTGCTCGTCGAGCCCGGCGCCCGTCTGAGCGCGCGTCGCTTCGCGGCGGTGCTGCTCTGCATCGCCCTGCCGGTCCTGCTGGTGACCTGCCCGCTGGCCGGGCCGCTGTCGCAGCTGATCGCCCCGGGGCTCAGCACCGCCGGGCGCAGCGTCACCAGCAGCGCCCTGCCGGTGCTCGGCTGCGCGATGGTGCTGCAGCTGTGGGCCGCCGGCGGCGCGACGGTGCTCGCGATCCGCGACCGCTTCACGACGATCGCGGCCGCCTACTTCTTCGGCGCGCTCGCCGGGCTGATCGCCTTCCTGGCGCTGATGACGCGGACGGGCGTGCACACGCTCGGCTGGTCGATGCTGACGATGTCGGTGGTCACGAGCGGCTGGATGCTCCTCGGCGTGCGCCGCAGCGGCGGCCTCGGCCCCGCGAGCCCCGGGCGCCGGGCGCCGGGCACATCGGTACCGGGCGCATCAGCACCGGGCGCATCAGCACCGGGCGGCCGTCGCCTCTCGGCGATCCTGCGCGACTGCGGGATGGTGCTGGGGCGCACGGCGATCTACCTCGCGGTCAACGTGCTGTTCGTGATCACGCTGGCGTTCGCGAGCCGCTCGATCGCAGGGGGCACGACGGTGCTCTCCTACGCCTACCTGTTCGCGAGCTATCTGGTCGCGGGCACCGGCATGGCGCTGGGGATGTCGAACATCCCGGACATGACGCGCGACGCCCGCGCGCAGCTGCGCACGCTCGTCGCCGCGACCGTGCCGCGCGGCTTTCGCTACGCGATGCTGATCGTGGCCCCCGCGCTGGCCGGGCTGATCGCCGCGGGCGCGCCGCTGATCCACGCGTTGCTGCCGCACAGCCTCTCGGCGGCGCAGGTCGGCTCGCTGCGCACGTTCACTGCGCTGCTGGTCGTGTGGACGCTGGCCGCGCTGCTGGTCAACTTCCTGCTCCCCGTGCTGCTTGCCCTGGGCCGCTCGCGCCTGCTCGGCGCGCTGGCCGTGCCGCTCGTGCTGATCCATCTCGCCGTGACCGCGATCGCCGCGGCCCTGCTCGGCGTCGACGGCGCGGTCGGGGCCTTCTGGCTGGCGCCCACGGCGCTGGCGGCGGTGCTGCTCGTGACGGGCGTCGGGCGCGGGCAGGCGGGTCTGCTGGCGCGCGAGATGCTGATCGACGCGGTGCGCTTCCTCGGGCTGGCGGGCATCGCCTTCGGGGCGGGCTGGGCCGTCAGCACGGCGCTGCCCTCGGGCGTCGCCCAGGCGGCGGTGGCCGGCCTGCTCGGCGGCACCGTCTACCTCGCGGGCCTGAGCGTCGTGGCGCGCCCGCAGCTCGAGGTCCTGCTGCGGGCCGCCGACCTCCGTCCGGCAGCGGCGTGAGCGTCACGGTCCTCAAGCCCGGCCTGGCTCCGAGCCCGGCGAGCGCCCGCGACCGCCGGTCGTCGCATGTAGAGGCCCCTGAGCAGCGGCTCTCGCCGGCGCCGCGCGACCGCACCATGATCGTGGCGCTGGCGGCGTGCTTCGCCGCCGTCGCGGCGCTGACCTGGCGCAAGTGGGGGGTCGCGGAGATCGACGCCGGAGCCGAGCTCACGACGGCCGACCTCGTCAAGCACGGCGCCCTCGCCTACCAGGACGTGCGCTACTACTACGGCCCGCTGGGGCTGTACTCGCTGGCGCTGGCGTTCAAGCTCTTCGGCAGCAGCTTCACGACCGCGTTCGCCTTCGGGCTCGTCCAGGCGGGCGCGATCGTCGCAGCGTTCTACGCCCTGGCGCGCCACTGGCTGACGCCGCTGTGCGCGGGCCTCGCGAGCGCGGTGCTGATCGCGATCGGCTTCTCCGGGACCGAGTTCAACTTCGTCCTGCCGCACACGAACTCGGCCACCTTCGGCCTGTTCCTGCTGCTGGTGATGCTGCTCGCCCTCGCCCACGAGCGACCCCTCGGCGCGGGCGTGGCGCTGGGGCTGATCGGTTTGACGCGCCCCGAATTCTTCGTGGTGGCCGCGGCCGCGGCCGCGGCCTACGTGCTCGTGACGTGGCGCACGACGGGGCGGGCGCAGGCGCTGCACGCCGCCTGGCGGCTCGCGCTGCCGGGCATCGCCGTGCCGGCGATCGTGCTCGGCTGGTTCGCGCTGCACACCGGTCTCGGCAAGCTGCTGAGCGAAGACCTCTGGCCGACGAAGTTCATCAAGGTCGGCGCGAAAACCGAGAGCAACTGGGCGCCGATCACGCTGTCGGGGCTGGCGGGACTGCTCGCGCGCGCGGCGATCTACCTGGGGCTGCTCGCCGCGCTCGTCGCCGGCGTGCTCGGCTGGCGGCGCCGGCAGGGGCTCGCGCGGGTGCTCGGCCTATGGCCACTGCTCGCCTGCGCGCTGGCGATCGCGCTGGCGGACGGACTGCTGCGCGCGGGTGGCCTGCTCACGGGACAGCGCGAAGCGATCGAGCGCGAGCTGCACCATCTGATTCTCGGGATGAGCTGGCTCCCGGGCCTGGGGGTCGGGACGGCGCTGCTCGCCGCGAGGCGCCTGCTGCGCCGGGAGGACTCCCCGCTCGGCGGCTCCTGGCCGGTGGACTGCGCCCTGATCGTCGCGGGCGCCGCGCTTGGCCTGCGCGCCTACAACGCATTCACCGCCGAGGGCTCCTACGCCCCCTACTACGCCGCCCCGCTGGTGCTGCTGCTGGGCATCCTGCACCAACGCGTGGCCGAGCGCTGGCCGGCGGCGCGCGGCGCGGCGTTCGGCGCGCTGGCGCTGGCCGCCGCGGGGCTGTTCGCGTTCTCGCTTGGCGGGCTCTACGTGCACGACACGACGACCGTCCACACGCCGCGGGGATCGTTCGTGACGACGCGCGCGGGCGCCACCGCGCTGCAGGCGGCGGTGCGCCAGATCGATCGGCACAGTGGCCCGCGACAGGCGATCCTCGCCGCGCCGACCGACGGCGGGCTGTACTTCATGTCCGACAGGCGGCCGGCCCTGCACGAGCTGACGCTGCTGCCGGGGCTGCTCGCCACGCGCTCGGCGGAAGCCGCCGCGGTCGCGCGCATGCGACGCGAGCATGTCGCGCTCGCGGTGATCGGCGCGCGCGACCTGTCGGTCTGGGGCACGCCCACGTTCGGCCAGAACTACAACCAGCTGCTGGGTTCGTACCTGCGCGCCTCGACGCGCGCGAGCATCGTCGTCGGCACCCTGTCCGACCCCTCCGGCGGGACGATCCCGTCGAAGGGTTTCACTGTCCTGCAACTGTCATCGGAGCGGAAATGAGCAATCACGACGTGGGCGCGATCGAGCAGGGCCCCAAGGGCATGCGGCGCCGCCTGAGGTTCCTTCAGACCTATGCGAGCTGGCGCATGGCAGTGCGCGAGCTGTGGCGTTTCAAGTGGCACGAGAACCGCCGGCACGACATCGTCGGCGGCTACCACACCCGCACGGCCGGGGTGCCCTATTTCGTGCGGCACACCACGCGTGACATCGGGGTCTTCTCGGAGGTCTTCGTGCTCGGCGAGTACGTGCCTCCGCGCGAGGTCGCCGACTGGCTCTCCCAGCTCGGGCGCCCGCCGCGGATCCTGGACGTCGGCGGGAACATCGGGCTGTTCGCGACGTTCGCCCGCGACCGCTGGCCCGGCGCCGAGGTCGTTTCGATCGAGCCGGACCCCGACAACCTCGAGATCCTGCGGCGCAATGCCGAGGCGGGATCGGGACTGCAGGTGGTCGCCGCGTGCGCCTCCGATCACGACGGCACCCTGCGCTTCGTCGCCGGACAGGAAGCCGGCTCGCACGTCGCCGACGCCGAAGCGGCGGAGGAGGAGACGATCGAGGTGCCCTGCGTCGACGTCTTCCGCCTGGCCGACGCCGCCGACCTGATCAAGATCGACATCGAGGGAAGCGAGTGGGAGATCCTCGCGGACCCGCGTTTCGCCGAGCTGTCCGCCGGGGCGCTGGTGATGGAGTGGCACGAGCTGCTCTGCCCGCACGCCGAGCCGCGCAAGGCCGCCCGTGAGGCGCTCGAGCGCGCCGGATTCACGATCGTCGACGACCGCGTGGACTTCCCGGAGGTCGGGATGGTCTGGGCCGTGCGCAGCGACCGCCTCGACGCCGCCGCGACGCCCGCCCACGCCGAGCCGGTGGCCGTCGGGAGCTAGCTCACAGCCGGGCGGCGGCACGCCCCGCTGCCTGGGTGTGTTCGCCTCGCCGCCAACAGACGACGGGGTCAGTCCCCCGTCGGCCCGTAGACGTATTCCGACGGTGCCCAGTCGACGCCGATTTTGTTCGGGTTCGGCGTCAGGCGATAGTCGTCGGCCGAGGGGTTGACGAAGCCCGGGTTCGCGAGCACGATGCTTAGCAGGCCTTTGGTCAGGGTCCATGGAGCTTCTTTGAAGACGTCCGAGTTCTCCGTCACCGCGTAGGCGGGCCCCCCGCCGCCGTGCAGGACGTTGAACACCTGCTCGACGTTGTGGTTGACGGTGGCGCTCAGCGGCTCGGCTGCGTTTTCGGCGCGGATCAGGTCGCCCTGCCCGTCCCAGACGGTGTTCCCCGTCATCGTGAAGCCGGCCGTGTTGAACACCTGGACGTTGTTCTCGCTCTGACCCAGGTTGTCGTTGCGCAGGAACAGGTTGTCGCTGACCGTGACGTTGCTGGCGTCGCCGTCCTTGATGAAGAAGCCCTGCGACTGGTTGTCGTGCTCGTAGTTGTGATCGAAGGTCAGGTTGCTGCCGCCGAACACGCTCTGGAAGGCGTCGGTGTGGTTGCCGTGCTCCTCCAGGCCGTAGATCTCGTTGGCGGTGATGCGCACGTGCTGCCAGTTGCTCAGGTGGATCGCGTCCTCGCCCCCGCCTTCGCCGTAGCCGTGGATCGAGTTGCCGCTGATCGTGAGGTACGTGTCGGGCGGCGTGGAAGTGCAACCCGAGTAACTCGGCGCGTTCGGGGAGGAGCAGTTGACCGAGGAGTTGACGATGCCCTCGCCGCCGCCGCTGATGTCGTTGTGGTCGATCGTGATGTTCGAGTCGCCGGTGCCCATCGCGATGCCACCTTTGACGATCAGGTTGTGGATCGTGAGGTTCTTCGTGTTCGAGGCGATGTTGATGGCTCCGGTGATCACCCGGGCTCCGGGGGCCGCGGTGAGCGTCGCGTTGCTCGCCGGGCTGACGGCGATGCTCACGGCTCCGTAGGTACCCGCCGTCAGGCACACGACCGAGTCGGGCTTCAGGGCGGCGTTCAGCTGCGAGACGCTGGAGACCGTGCTCGTGCAGTCCCCGATCGATTCTTCTTCCTGCGGTTCTTCTTCGGCCGGGGGTTCTTCCGCCGGTGGTTCTTCTTCGGCCGGCGGTTCTTCCGCCGGTTCTTCTTCTGCGGGCGGTTCTTCTTCCGGCGGTTCTTCCTGTTCCGGTGCGAGCGGGGTGGCGATGCCCCGCACGAGCCCGCCGCCACCCGACGCGAGCGCGCGGAGCCGGACTTCGTAGGCCTGCGCGCTCAGGCCGGTGATCATGTAGCGCCGCGCGCGGGCCGGGAGCTGGACGGGCGCGCTCCATGGGCGCGCCAGCGCAAGCGGATCGAGCCCCCCGCCGGCCTGTGGCAGCCCCGCCACGGGACGCCAGCGAAGCCTGAAGCCGTCGATGTTCGCCCGGCCTGTGGCGCCCCAGCGGAGCGCAAGCGAGCCGGGGCCCGGCACGATTCGCAGGTTCGTCGGCCCCGAAGCCGCAGCCACGGCCGCCGGCGCCGTGCCGGCGCTTACGCCGGCCAGAACGACCAACAGCGCGAGAAGAAACCTTCTAGCGCCGATCGGCGCGTGCGAAGCACGCACGCCGGTGCGACCCTCAGCGAACCGGGTTTTCAACGCTTCCTCCTCCTGCCGAAATCCTTGGGCGGTACGTCACCACCATCCTTGAACCATCCCTGAGAACCTACCCATGCAGCAGCGCCCGAAACGCTTTGCGGCGGGATGGTAACGAACGCGCAGCTTTGCGCCGGTATGAGCGGGTTGGCCCGGCGGCTTCCGCTCCCGCGGCTCTCCGCAGGAGCCACCCCAAATTCTGACCGGGCGGCCTGTTCCGGCTCTCAGTACCCCGTCGGCCCGTAGACGTATTCCGACGGCGCCCAGTCGACGCCGATTTTGTTCGGGTTCGTGACCAGGCGGTAGTCGTCTGCGGAGGGGTTGGCGAACGCGGGTTTGGCGACGACCGTGCTGTGCGGGCCCTTGGCGAACAGCGGCTGTTCTTTGAAGATGTCGTAGTCCTCGCTGAGGCTGTAGGCGGGGCCGCTTTCGTGCAGGACGCTGAACAGCTGCTCGACGTTGTGGTTGACGGTGGCGCTCAGCGGCTCGGCTGCGTTTTCGGCGCGGATCAGATCGCCCTGCCCGTCCCAGACGGTGTTGCCCGTCATCGTGAAGCCGGCTGTGTTGAACACCTGGATGTTGTTCTCGCCCTCGCCGAGGTTGTCGTTGCGCAGGAACAGGTTGTCGGAAACGGTGACGTTGCTGGCATCGCCGTCCTTGATGAAGAAGCCCTGTGACTGGTTGTCGTGCTCGTAGTTGTGGTCGAACGTCAGATCGCTGCCGCCAAAGACGCTCTGGAAGGCATCGGTGTGGTTGCCATGCTCCTCCAAGCCGTAGATCTCGTTGGCGGTGATGTCGATGTGTTCCCAGTTGCTCAGGTGAATCGCGTCTTCGCCCCCGCCTTCGCCGTAGCCGTGGATTTTGTTGCCGCTGATCGTGATGTAGCTGTTCGGGGCCGTCGAGGTGCAACCGGAGTAGGTGGGCGCGTTCGGCGAAGAGCAGTTCACGGAGGAGTTGACGATGCCCTCGCCGCCGCCGCTGATGTCGTTGTGGTCGATCGTGATGTGCGAGGCGCCCGGCGCCAGGTTGATTTCCCTCGTGGCGAAGTCGTGGATCGTGAGGTTGCTGGCCCCCGCGGCGACCTTCACCCCGGCCAGCGCGACGGCGCTGCCCGGCACGGACTCCACGGTCACGTTGCCCGCGTGCGCGCCGGACAGTTCGAGCTGCCCATAGGTGCCGGCCGTCAGGCAGATGGCCGAGCCCGGTACGGCCGAGGTCACCTGCGAGGCGAGCGCCGAGACGCTCGAGAGGATCGTCGTGCAGGCGGGCGAGGGGAGCGGGGCTTTCGACGGGAGAATTTTCGCGACCGGAGACTGCCCGGGAGCGACGCCTGCGGCAGGCGGCGCGGCCGTCGCCCCGGGGGTCGGCCCGGCGGTGGCGGTCGCATACGCCGAGATCGGGCAGCGCGAGCCGGCCCTGCCCGTGAGCCATTTCTGGGGCAACCGCCGGAGGCGGCGCTGGGCACCGGTCTCGCTCGGGCAGCGCCCGTCACGCGCATAGCGATAGCGCAGCTTCCCTCCGGTCGCGAGCACCGCGAGCCAGTACCTGTTTCCCGACAGCAGGCGCCGCTGGGAGATCGAGACGGTGTTCCAGGCGTGCGGGCGCGGCGAAGACACCCTACCCGTGCTCAGCAACCGGCCTGGATGACCCGCCGCGTTGCTGTAGAGACCCACGACGATCGCGCGCGCCGTCGTCCCGCGATCCAGATAGACGCGCACCTGCTCGACCGCGCCGGTGGAGCGTGCGCGGAGCTGGAACGCCTGCGGGCGGCCAGGGTTCAGCGAGCCACGCCGTGGCTCGACCTTCGTGTCGCCTGCGGGCAGCGTTCGGGCCGAGGTCGCCGCCGCTCGCGTCTGAAACGCATGCGGAGCGACCAATACGAGCACTGCGGCGATCGGCAACAGGGAGCACGCGGCAACCTTGCGCATCGCTGACCTCCTGTCGCGATCGTTCGACACCGCCCACGCCAAGAATACATACCGGCCCCTCCCGGGCGACCCTGCAACCGCGGCTGCATGTGAACGACGGGGATCACTGGTTCGGGCCCCAGGACTGTTCGCCGGGGTTCCAGTCGATCCCGGCTTCTTTGGGGTTCGCGGCGAGCCGGTAGTCGTCACTTCCCACTTTGCAGGTCGGGGAACACTTGTAGGTGCCCGATCCGGAAAGCGATTTCGTTTCGTCCCCCGGCCCCGTCCTGTACAGGCCCGCCGGATTTTCCGCGAACAGATTTCCTTCCGACGTCAACGCGTAGGTCCCCGACGCAGATTCACCCCCGAGCTTGATGCGACCGAGCACGTTGTGCCTGATCACGGCGCTCGGTTCCACGCAGCTGCTGCTCAGCGGCTGGATGTTGTTGCCTTCGGTGAGCGTGTTGCGTTCGATCACCAGGCCGTGCGTGCAGTCGTCCACCCACACGCCGGCGATTCCTCCCCAGCGTTCGTCGCGGATCATCAGGTTGTCGCGGATCGTCGCGTTCGTCACCGTGTCACCGTCCTTCAGCAGGATCCCCTCGGTGTCGTTGTCGTGCACGTAGTTCTTTTCGAAGACGAAGTCGTGCGCGGTCCTGTAACCGGCGTTGTAGGTCTGGAAGATGTCGTCGTGACACGCCCCTTTGCAGGTTTCTTCGCTGATCGCGTAGATGTCGTTTTCACGCACGGTCAGGTTCGCCCAGCCCTGGGCGTGAATCGCGTCTCCCTCGCTCGTCACCGAGGTGTTGTGGATCTTGTTGTGTTCGATGTCGATGAATTCCGCGACCGGGCCTTCGACCCGCGCGAACACGCCGACGCCGTCGCCGGAGGGGTTGGAGATGTCGTTCCACGCGATCACGTCGTGGCTGTAAGCCGTCGAGTTACCGGTGCCCACGTCGATGCCGCCTTCGATGTGCAGCCCCTCGACGGTGATGTGGCTGGCCGCGATCGTCACGCTTTTCACCGAGACGTGCCTGCCCGGCGCCGGGACCAGCGTCGAGTTGGTGGACGGCGGCCCCGCCGTGATCGCGATCGAGGGGTACGCGCTCCCGGTTTCCTTCAGGCACACGACCTCGCCGTCGATCGCGAGATCGCTCTTCGCGGTCGCGACGCTTTCGGTTTCCACGGTGCACGTGGGTTCCGGCGCGCCGCCGCCCGGCGCGCCGCCGCCCGTCGATTTCGCGGCGACCGCCGCGCTCGGGGCCGAGCCGGCTTCGGTGGACCCCGCCTGGTTGGACGCCGTCACGCGGACGCGCAAGGTATGCCCCACGTCGGCCGAGGACAGCACGCGTTCACTGGTCGTCGCGCCCGCGATGTTCGAGCAGTTTCCGCCGGCGCCGTCGCAGCGCTGCCACCGGTAGGCATAGGACGCCGGATCGCCCGCCCACGTGCCATGCCCGGCGGTGAGCGTTTCGCCTTCGATCGCGGTCCCGCTCACGGTCGGCGGCAGGAGGTCGACGGGAGCGACGGGAAGTTCGACCGGGAGTTCGACGGGAGGCGGTTCCACCGGGGGCGATTCGACCGGAGGGGATTCGACGGGGGGCGGTTCGACCGGGGGCGCCGGTTCGACGGGTGACGGTTGCAGCGCGGGGGTTTCGTTCCCCGGCGGCAGCACCGGGGCAACCGGTTCCAACGGGTTCGTAGAGGTTTCGCCGCTGCCGCCCGGAGCTTTCGGGCCCGGCGCCGGCGCTTCGGCGCCGGCCTTGGCGGGGACGGACGCAGTGGAGGTGGCGTACGCCGAGAGCGGGCAGCTGGCGCCGGATGCCCCGGTCCTCCAGGAAGCCGGCAGCGCCGTCAGCGAGCTCTGCGAGCTGGCCTCGCTGGCGCAAGGCCCCCGTAGCCGGTCGCGGTAGCGCAGCGCGCCGCCTTTGCCGAGCACCGCAAGCCAGTAGGTCGCGCCGGAGACGAGCGTCGTCCGCGGGATCGGGACCGGGCTCCAGCTGCCGGGGGCGGACATCGCCGCGGCGCCGGAGGCGAGCAGCGCGCCGGGGTGTCCGTGCGCGTCCCGGTAGATCCCCGCGCTCAGGCTCCCGGCCGCGCTGCCCGGGGCGAGATAGACGTAGATCGTGCGGACCGCTCCCGAGGAGAGGGCGCGGACGCGAAAGGCGCCGGCGCGCCCCGGGGCGAGCGAGTCGGTCTGCGGCTCGACGGCGCGGTCGCCCAGCAGGATCGTGGGCTGCGTCTGGGCCGGGGCGAAAGAGGAAGCGTCTCCCGCCCGCGAGGGCCTTGGCTCAAGCTGGCGCGGGGCGTGACGCCGCGCATGCCGCGCATGAGCGCGACCGTCGCCTGCATGTGCCCTTGCAGGATGCGCGCCGGACGACGCGACAGCCGATGAAGCGGTGAGCAGGACGAGCACGGCGAACGTCGCGACGAGCGCGACCGGCGCCCGCATGGACTGCTTGAACATCGAAAGCCTCCCCCCGGAAGATGGGCATATGCGGGGCTCTCGTCAGCTTCCGGGGCAGGCCTTGAGCCGTTCGCTCGACTCCTGGACGTTCTGCTGCGCGCCGGCACCAAAGGGACGACGCGTCGTCCGCCCGGCGGGACGACCTGCTCTGCCGGGCGCTCCTCTATTTTGCATTTTGTGGGATCGGCTAGCGAGGAGCTGCGCGTCGTGCTCGCCGACGACCATCACTTCTTTCGCGACGGCCTGCGCGAGGTGCTGGCCTCGGCGGGGATCTCCGTAGTCGGAGAGGCCAGCGACGGTCGCGGCGCGGTCTCGCTGGCGAGCGAGCTGGCGCCCCAGGTGATGGTGCTCGACCTGCACATGCCGGACGTCTCCGGCGTCGAGTCGATTCGCGCGATCGCCGAAGCGTGTCCAGACGTCCGCGTCGTGGTGATGACCGTCTCGGCCGACGCGGGAGACGCGCGCGAGGCACTGGCCGCCGGGGCGAGCGGGTATCTGCTGAAGGACACCCGCACGAGCGATATCCCCGGGGCGATCCGCCAGGCGGCCGCGGGCCAGGGCGTGCTCTCGCAAACGGTGCTGCGGGCGCTGGTCGAGCGCGTCCCGGCCGAGCCTGCGGAAAGCGCGGAACAAGCGGCGCACGAGGGGCGCGCGCTCACCGCGCGCGAGCTGGAGGTTCTGCGCCTGATCGCCCAGGGCGCGGACAACGCGGCAATCGGCGAGCAACTCTCGATCAGCAAGCACACCGTCAAGCAGTACGTGACGAACATCCTCGAGAAGCTCGGTTCGCCCAATCGCGTGCAGGCCGCGGTCTACGCGGTCCGGGCCGGGCTGGTCTGAGGACCGCCTCCGAGCCCACGATACAGGCGCCGGGCAGGGCTCGTTGGAGACGGCGGCGCCCGAAGCGCCGCCGGCACTGCTCGCCGGCGAACGCCCCTACGCGCTGGCGGCGAGCGGCAGGATCGCCTGGAACGCCTCCTCCCGGTCGGCGACGCCGAGCTTGGCGACGCTGGCCGAGACGTGGCGGCGAACGGTGATCGGCGACAGTGAGAGCAGCTTGCCGACTTCGGTCGTCGTCATGCCGGAGCTGAGCATCCGCAGGATCTCGGACTCCCTGGGTGTGAGCTTCACGTTGCCAACCCGGATCGCGCTGGACGAGGCGGCGCTGGAGTCGCGCAGCTGGGCGAGCACCCGTCCGACGAGCGCACGTGGCAGCGCGGCCTCGCCCCTGAGGACGCCGCACAGCGCCGCGGGCAGGCTGTCGGGGCGAAGGTCCTTCGGCAGGTAGCCGACGGCGCCCGCGCGCAGCGCGGCGAGCACGTCCTCGGTGGCGTTGGAGACCGTCAGCATCACGACCGCGGTCGCGGGCGAGGCCTCGGCGATCGCGGCGGCGGCCTCGATCCCCCCGCCCGGCATGCGGATGTCGAGCAGGCACACGTCGGGCTGCTCCTCGCGCGCCGCCGCGATGGCGCTGTCGCGGTCAACGGCTTCGGCGACGACGTCGAAGCCGCCTCTCATCAAGGACATGCGAACGCCTAGACGGATCGCCTGATGGTCGTCGGCGATGACGACCCTGGGAGCGGCGGCGCTCACGGCAGCACGGCCTCCACGGTGGTCCCGGCGCCGGGGGCGCTCGTCACGCCGAGCCGTCCGCCGAGCTCCTGCGCGTGGCGGAGCATGCTGTCGAGCCCGAAGCCGCCGCCCCGGCGATCCGCGGGGTCGAAGCCGTGACCACGGTCGGCAACGCGCAGCGTCCACTCGTCGCCGTGGTCGAGCGTCACGACGATGTCCTCGGCCTGGCCGTGCTTGACGGCGTTCGTGACGGCCTCGCGGGCGATGTGGACGAGCGCGTCGAGCGTCACGCCGTCGGGCTCGGCGCCGATCCCGGGCGCGAGCGCGAGCGTGATCGGCGTGTCGCGCGCGGCCGTGCGGACCGTTTGCTCGAGCACCGCGGCGAGCGGCTTGCGCTCGCGCGTGGAGAGGTCGCCCAGCACTTCGCGTGCGCCCGCCAGCGCGCGCTCGGCCGAGGCGATGACGGTCGCCACGCGCGAGGCGAGGGCGGGATCGTCCTCCAGCGCCCGCGCGCTCGCGAGCGCGTAGCTGAGGTCCTGCATGATCAGGTCGTGCACCTGAGCGGCGAAGCGCCTGCTCTCGGCGGCGGCGAGCGCCTGCGAAGCGCGCTCCTCCTCGCCCGGCTGGCGGTCGCTGGCCCGCCGGCCGCCGCGGCGGCGGCACCCGGGCGGGAGCGCGACGAGATTCGGCGCTCCTGGCGTCCTCGCGGGAATCCGCGTGGGAGGAAGCACAGGAATCGCTCCCCCGGAGCCTCCGAGCGCTAGTACCGATGCGGTGTGCGAGCTGTCCATTCCGTGTATCTCGCGATCTCGACGCTGGCGAATCGACCGCAGCCTTGCCGCCGGCCCTGCATCGAGCCCGACTTCGACGATTCGACCGTCCATGACCGGATCGGCACTTCCCCCCGAAGTCAGTAGGGAAAGTTTGCCATTAAAGCCGCAATTTGCAAGCAATAGTTTGCCTTCTTGCAAGATCCGGCCCCCTCCGGGAGTCGCGCTCGGCCCCGTCCGGGAGTCGCGCTCGGCCCGTCCGGGAGTCGCGCGCGCGACTCCCGTGGATCGCTATCTTGCGGGCCATCTCGGCCTCGACCACAGCAACCTCGCCGCCACCGCCCCCGACGGCGGAGATCCTCGGGATACCGCTGGCGGTCTCCGACTACGAGCAGGTGATCGACTGGATGGAGGCGATGATCGCCGCCGACGCGCGCGGCTACCTGACCGCGGCGGCGGTGAACCTGGTGATGTCCGCGCAGGAGCAGCCCGCGACGCTGGCGGCGGTACTCGGCGCGACGCTGGCGGTGCCGGACGGGATGCCGCTGGTGTGGGCGCTGCGCGCCTTGGGACACAAGCGCTCGACCCGCGTCTACGGGCCCGACCTGATGCTGAAGTGCTGCGAGCGCGCGGCGAGCAAGGGCCTCCCGATCTACCTCTACGGCGGCCGCCACGACGACGACGCGCGCGAGCTGTTGATCAGGCGCCTGCGCGAGCGCTTCCCGCGGCTTGAGATCGCAGGCGCCTCCTCGCCGCCCTTCCGGCCGCTCACCGCGGAGGAGGACGAGCACGAGATCGAGCTGATCAACGCCTCCGGGGCGGCGATCGTCTGGGTTGGCACAGGCCAGCCTCGCCAGGAGCAGTGGATGCACCGCATGCGCCCGCGTCTGAAGCCGCCGCTGCTGGTGGGCGTCGGCGCGGCGTTCGACTTCCACGCCGGCCTGATCTCACAGGCCCCGCCGTGGATGCAGCGCAACGGCCTGGAGTGGATCTACCGGCTCTCGCGCGAGCCGCGACGGCTGTGGCGGCGCTACGCCCGCTACAACCCCCTGTTCGTGGCGGCTTTCGCGCGTCAGTACGCACGGCACCGCCGCGGGCAGCGGTCATGACGGCGGCGCGGCGCGGATGAGCCGCGTGCTGATCACCGGCGGCGCGGGGCCGCTGGGCGCCGCGGTGGCCAGACGGCTTTTGAGCGACCCCGCCTACGATGTGCGCATCTCCGACGCGCGCGAGGCGCCGCGGTGGATGCGCGAAGGCTGTGAGATGCACCGCGGCGACCTGCGCTCCTCCCAGCAGGCGCTGGCAGCGGTGAAGGGGTGCCTGCACGTGATCCACCTGGCCTGCTTCGGGCAGCGCGGGGAGCAGGACGAGGCTCCGCACGCGCTGCTGGAGTACGAAGCGGCACTGCACAACGCGATGCTGCGGGCGGCGCTCGATCGCGGGGTGGAGCGCTTCGTGCACGTCTCCTCGCCGCTGGTGTTCGAGCATGCGACGCTGTTCCCGACCCCGGAGGAGCACCTGCGGGAATGCCCGGCGCCCAGCTCGGCCCGCGGCTTCGCCCGCCTGGCGGGCGAGCGCCTGTGCGCGGCGGCGGGCCGCGAGCACGGCCTGCAATCCACGATCTGCCGCCCGTTCGGGGCCTACGGCCCGCGCGCCGGCGCCCACGGCCTGAGCGAGCTGATCGACGAGGCGATCGGGGGCGAGCGGCCGCTGCGGCTCCCCGGCACGGGTGAACAGAGGCTGACGCCGACGCACGTAGACGACCTCGCGGCGGGGATCGTCGCGGCGCTGGGCTCGCCGGAGGCGGCGAACGAGGACTTCAACCTGGGGTCGGGACACGAGCTGTCGCTCATGGAGCTGGCGGCGCTGGCGTGGGAGGCGGGCGGAGCGGCGGGCGAGCCGCCGTTCGAGCACGTCCCGGCCCGCGAGGGAGAACCGGAGCGCAGCTGCCCGGCGACCGCGAAGGCGCGCGAGCTGCTGGGCTGGGAAGCCCAGATCGCACCGGAGGACGGCGTCGCATCGCTCGCGCAGACCGGCGGCGTTATCGGCTCCGCTCTATAGGCTGGCGCCAATGACCGAGAAGAAATCAGCACTGATCACCGGAATCACGGGGCAGGACGGCTCCTACCTCGCGGAGCTGCTGCTCGAGAAGGGCTACGAGGTGCATGGCATGGTCCGGCGCGCCTCGACGGAGAAGTTCGACCGTATCGAGCACATACGCGACCGCATCACGCTGCACCAAGGCGATCTGCTGGACCAGCGCTCGCTCGTGGACGCGCTGCGCGCCTCCAAGCCGCAGGAGATCTACAACCTGGCGGCGATGTCGTTCGTGGCGGTCTCCTGGATCCAGCCGACGCTCACGGCGGAGTTCACTGGCGTCGGGGCGACGCGAATGCTGGAGGCGATGCGCGAAGTGTGCCCGGAGGCGCGCTTCTACCAGGCCTCCTCCAGCGAGATGTACGGCAAGGTGCTTGAGGTCCCGCAGACGGAGACGACGCCCTTCTATCCCCGCTCGCCCTACGGCGTCGCGAAGGTCTACGGCCACTTCATCACGGTGAACTACCGCGAGTCCTATGACCTGCACGCGACCTCGGGGATCCTGTTCAACCACGAGAGCCCGCGCCGCGGCCTGGAGTTCGTGACGCGCAAGATCACCTGGCACGCCGCGGCGATCAAGCACGGGCTGATGAAGGACGTCCACCTCGGCAACCTCGAGGCCGAACGCGACTGGGGCTACGCGAAGGACTACGTCGAGGCGATGTGGCTGATGCTCCAGCAGGACGATCCGCAGGACTACGTGATCGCGACGGGCAAATCGCACTCGGTGCGCGAATGCTGCGAGGTCGCCTTTGACGAGGCGGGCCTAGGCGACTTCGAGCAGTACGTGACGATCGACTCCGCGTTCGTGCGCCCGGCCGAGGTCGATCACCTGATCGGCTCGCCGGCGAAGGCGGAACGCGACCTGGGCTGGAAGCCGGAAACCTCCTTTGAGGAGCTGATCCGATTGATGACCCGCGCGGACGTAGAGCTGCTCGGCGCGCGTTAAGTCGGCAGAGGCCCGTCCCCACGAGCCACTTCCCCAAGCCCACGATGCCGGTCCCACTGTTCGACACCTCAAGCCCTTTGGCGGGCCTGCGCGGCGAGCTGTCCGCGGCGGTCGCGCGCGTGATGGAGTCGGGCCAGTTCATCCTTGGCCCCGAGGTCAGCGCGTTCGAGCGGGAGTTCGCCGCCTACTGCGGCGCCGAGCACGCGATCGGCGTGGCGAACGGCACGGAGGCGCTGACGATCGCGCTGCGCGCGATGGGCGTCGGCCCGGGCGATGAGGTGGTGGTCCCCTCCTTCACGTTCTACGCCTCCGCGGAGGCGATCCCGCCGACGGGCGCGACGCCGGTGTTCTGCGACGTGGACCCGGACACCTACTGCGTCACGGCCGAGACGGTGAAGGCGGCGCTGACGCCTCGCACGAAGGCCGTGATCGCGGTGCACCTGTTCGGCAACCCGGCGCCGGTGACGGAGATCGAAGCGCTGGGCGTACCGGTGCTGGAGGACGCGGCGCAGGCTGCCGGTTCGACCAGCCCGGGTGGACGCCCGGGGGCGCTGGGCAAGGCGGCGACGTTCTCGTTCTTTCCCTCCAAGAACCTGGGCTGCTTCGGCGACGGCGGCATGATCACCACGTCCGACGAGCAGGTCGCCGAGCAGGCGCGCATCCTGCGCTTCCACGGCTCGCGCGACAAGGTCGACTACGAGCAGGTGGGCTACAACTCGCGCCTGGACGAGATCCAGGCGGCGATCCTGCGCGTGATGCTGCCGCACCTGGACGGCTGGGCGCAGGGGCGCCGCGATGCGGCGGACCACTACGAGCGGGCGGGGTTGGGCGAGCTGGCGAAACTGCCCGTCGCGACGTCGGGCTCGGCGCCGGCGTGGCACCTGTATGTGATCGCGCTGGAGCGGCCGGAGCCGTTGGAAGCGGCGCTCGCCAGTGCGGGCATCGGGCACAAGCCCTACTACCGCACGCCGGTCCACCGCCAGGAGTCGATGCGCCCTTGGGGCAGGGACGTGGAGCTGCCCGCGACCGAGCACGCCGCGCGCACGCATCTCGCGATCCCGATGAGCCCGGTGCTCACGCGCGAGCAGGCCGAAGCGGTCGTGTCGGCTGCAAGAAGCCTCTAGAAACAGCGGCGCCTGCGAAGAGGCAGCCAACTCTGGCCCGAACAGGGGGCGCGCTCCTGCGCGCCCAATCTAAATAAAGAGGCTGCGAACGGGTGTGCGCTCTAAGAGTGCCGATAGCAATCGTATATACGCGAGTACTCGCTGAGACCTCTGAATGTCCGCAACCGCCCTGGGTGTATAGACAATTGCTATCACCGCCTCGAATTGCGCAACCCGCGCCCGCACTCGCGCCGCCGCCGCGCCGCCGGGCTGAATCGTGCACAGCGCCAAGCTGACCGCGCACGCACATGGCCCGTGCCGCGCCGCCAAGCGTGACCGGCATCCTGCCTTCCGGTCGAGCCGGCCTCCGCTCTTGGCTAGACGAGAACGCTCCGGCTGCCACAACAGCTACCGCACCGGCCATCCAGGCCGGCTTCTGCACAAGCCGAGGCCGGCCGGCTCGGCTCGACTAGCGCCAGCGCTCGAGCAGGTCGCGCTCGGGCACTTCGCGGATCACGCGGGCGGGGACGCCGATCATCACGGCGCGGGCGGGGACGTCGTTGGTGACGACGGCTCCGGCGGCGACGAAGGCCTCTTCGCCGACCTCGACGCCGGGCGTCAGCACGGCGGCGCCACCGATCCGGCAGGCGCGGCGCAGCGTGGCGCCCCGCAGCGGCGTCTCGGGGCCGTGGCGGGCCATCGTGTCGTCGTTGGTGGTGGTGGCGCCGGGGCCGACGAAGACATCGTCCTCGATCACGCTGA
>Ga0335072_10000275_pt1 | contig 110273 bp, 89 predicted proteins | sample Lox_Sample_21_FD_206725 | JGI IMG/M metagenome (GOLD analysis project Ga0335072, IMG submission 206725) | Soil microbial communities from Loxahatchee National Wildlife Refuge, Florida, United States - Lox_Sample_2.1 | ecosystem: Environmental > Terrestrial > Soil > Wetlands | place: USA...
GTAAAAAATTATTTGTTCAGAATTTTTGAGAAACTTGGGGTGTCCTCGCGTGTCGAGCTAGTGCTCTATTGCCTGCAGACACGCACTGACGAGGAAGGTATGAAGAACAATCTACGCGTTTCGACGAGCCCGTGAAGACACGAACCGGCCGTTTCTAGATGTTCTTTTGCTCTCGCAGGAAGCGTGATACTTCGGCAGCTTTGGGCATTGAGGGCTGGGCCCCTCGGCGTGTTACGGAAATTGCGGCGACCGCGGAAGCATATCGCGCGGCTTCTTGAATTCCTTTCCCCGCCAGCAAACTCACGGCAAATCCCGCGTTGAATGCATCGCCCGCTGCTGTCGAATCGATCGCTTGCACGTGAAATGCCGGGATATTGAGACGCTGCCCATCGCGGGTTGCCGCCAAACATCCTTGCGATCCCATCTTGATGAGGACATTCTTCGGCCCGCGCTCGAGCAGCATTTCCGCACAGCCCGCGGCGGTTTCGGGAGTGATCGGTTCATCGGGAGGCAAGCCGCAAAGCGTGCGCGTCTCGCTTTCGTTGGGAGTGATCCACGTGGTGTCGCGCAACAGGCCGGAGGGCAATTCGCGCGCGGGGGCAGGATCGAGAATCAAGGGAATTTTCTCGCGGTTGGCGAAGACGGCAAGCGTTTCGATAACGGGCAAAGGGATTTCAAGCTGCGTCAGGAAGGCGCCCGCACGGCGAAGCAAAGAAGCGTTCTTCGTGATGTCCGTGGGCTGCATCTTTGCGTTCGCGCCGGGAATGACAAGGATACTGTTCTGCCCGTCCTTACCGATATTGATCAGCGCAACGCCGGAGGAGGTTTTTACAGCTTGCACGCTCCGAACGTCCACGCCCGCCGATTTCAATGCACGCTTGAGCGGCGGGCCGAAGGCGTCGTCGCCGACTTTCGCAATCATGTGCACGGGCCATCCAAGCCGTGCCACGCCAACCGCCTGGTTCGCACCCTTGCCACCGTGGAACATTGCGAACTCCGTTCCGGCAACGGTCTCACCAGGCAAGGGCACATGGTCCGCCTTGCCCACGAGATCCTGATTCACGCTCCCGACGACGACGATCGGCTTTCGCATCGTGTTCGATCCTCCGCAAACCGACTGCGCAAGCAGCGGATAAGGCTATCACCAAACGAAGCTAGATGCGCGCGTGAGTCGGCGGTATGCTGCACGGATAGCAGGAGCGGGGAGTGCGCGGAAAAAGCATCCGGGAGCGAAAGATGAGAGGACAGAGAGGCAGCAAATGGATTCGCCGGAGGGTCATTCTTGGCGCAACCGTGATTCTTGCGATTGGCATTGGGGCTTCGTTGGCGGGAGCAAGTCATCCTGCAAAGTCAGGACAAGCGGGGAATGCGGCGAGTGAGGAGGAGCAGAATCCCACGAATGTGCGGAGCCGAGTCACGATCTACGACCTTGCGGCGAAGAAGACCCACGTGGTTTTCACCGACGACAAGTTGTGGGAAGCGCCCAACTGGTCGCGCGACGGCAAATACCTGCTGGTGAATTCCGGCGGAGTGCTTTACCAACTTGCGCTGCATGGGGATGCTCCCGCAACACCGGAGAAGATCGCGTTGCCGGAGGGGTACGTTTGCAACAACGACAAGGGATATTCGCCCGACGGCAAGCGGCTTGCGTTTTCGGCGATCCATGGCGGCGCGAAGAGCTCGCAGGTCTATATCGCGTCAGCCGACGGAGCGAATCCGCGACTGATGACGCTGAACATGCCCAGCTATTTTCATGGATGGTCTCCTGGCGGGCGATTGTTTGCATTCGTCGCCGAGCGCAACGGAGCGCCGTTTCATCTTTATCGAATGAGCGCAAGCGGTGGCGAAGAAGAGGCGCTTACGTCGCAGCCTGTGTTTGACGACGGGCCGGACTATTCACCCGACGGCAAATGGATCTATTTCAATTCGAAACGCATCAACGGTTGGGACATCTGGCGCATTCCGCCGAGTGGTGCAGGACCAAACGACGAGAGAGCCGAGCGCGTGACGAGCGATGCGATGGAAGACTGGTTCCCGCATCCTTCGCCGAACGGGAAATGGCTGGTGTTTCTTTCCTTTCCGCCAGGCACGCCGGGCCATAACGCAAAGACGCAAGTGGAACTGCGCATGATTCCGATGCCCTCGAGCGCGCCGGGATTGAAGCCGGAGAACGCGAAAATCGTCGTGCTCGAAAGATTCTTCGGCGGACAGGGAACAATCAACGTGAATTCGTGGTCGCCCGATTCGAAGAAGTTCGCATACGTCAGCTACGAACGGCTGGAAAAATAGATTTCCGAAGCATCTCAGTGCTACAGGGCCGGTGATGGCGCGATATGGCTGTCATGTGAACGCAATTTGGACGCGGCGGATATGAAAATAAGTTTTCGGTTTGCGCTTGACATCCACCGCGCGGAAGAGCAAAAAATAAAATTGCAGTAGAGCGGCTGCTCCCGCAGGTTCCTCACGCGATATCCGCTTTCGACGGAATCTCCGCGACCGCTCGGGGCAAGTAAGCAAAAAGACCGCAACGCAGTTCACAAATTGTAACCGGCAGTCCGCAGGCTTGAACCGCAAGCGTCAGCCACGAGTCCAGGGCACGGCTCGCAAAATTCCACTCTGAGGCGCCTGCCCCAATCCAGGACACACTCGGGCTTCCGGCCGGGCAGGAAATCCCGCGCTCGATGAGTGACTGCAAACCGAATCGCCGCTGGGAGGCGGCGAATGCGCGAAGTGAAAGGAGAACTACCATGTCCCACTTGGCAAGAAGAGAATCTTTTTTTCCGGAGCTGTTCGGATTCCGCCGCGATTTCGACGATCTGTTCAACCGCCTGCTAGGGGAGAGTCCGACAGGCATCGAGCGCGCCGGAGTCCTTGCGTCGCCGATGATGCTGGAGGTTCCGCCCGTCGAATCGTGGGTGGACAAGGAGCGCAACACGTTTCATGCGCGAGTGGCGCTGCCGGGCGTCGATCCGCAGAACGTGCAGGTGAGCGCGCAGAGCGGGGAACTTTCGATCAGCGCAGAACGGAAGGAAATGCGCGAAAACAAGGACGTGAACTACCTTCGCCGCGAATTCAGCTACGGCCGGATTGAGCGCATGCTGGTTTTGCCCGAAGGTGTGGATCGCGACAAAATTTCCGCAGAGTACAACAACGGCGTCCTCGAAATCAGCGCGCCGATTTCGACTGCCGCCATGCCCCGGCGCATCGAGGTGAGGGCGGCGGTGAAGAGCAGGGGAGCGTCTGCATAGCACTAGGACGCTTGCGGATAATCGAACAAAAGCGAAAGGCGGCGGGCAAGTTCACGCCGCCTTCGCATTTACCAGGTATTTACAACACGGTCCATGCGAGCTCCTTCCGCCACTTGCCGGTGTGCGGAAGAGAGCATTTACATGACGCTCAACGGTCAGGGAATGGGACGCGCCATCAGTGGCTTGACCTTTTTCATGCTCTTGGCCTTCTTGAGTTTCTTGCCACCCTTTTTCGCTGCCATGAGTTTGCTCCTTCCTCCGCACTGAATGCGGCGCTGCGTTTTTGCGATTTTCTCCGACTCGCCAGACGATCCTTATTCTTGGGACGAATCATCCGGGGAGTTTTCGAGATGGTACCAGATGCGTATTCGGCGTGCCACCGTCTGCGCTTGACACTCCGGCGTCACGGGCATAAGTTCGTCGCCATAGGTACGGCCAAAGCTGCAAACCCGGAGCTACATCACAAAGTTTCAGCTTGGGAGGTGTGCGATGCCGCTGGACCTTACTACATTACGTTTCGTTGACCGCCCCGTGACCAAACAGGAAGGGCTTGCAATTCTGGAACGCGATCAATATCGCTGCCAGTATTGCGGGCTCGATGGCCTGGCGAGTTTCGACAACGCTCTCGTCATGTCGGTGGACTTCGTTGTCCCCCGCGCCCGCAAGGGCAAGAAGGACCCGCAAAACCTGGTCGCGTGCTGCCGCTCGTGCAATATGATCAAGGGCAAGCACGTCTACCGCAATTTCGACGACGCCAAGACGCACGTCCTGGCGCAGCGTGAACAATTGCGCAAGGCGTGGGAAGCTCGGAAGACGCAGCCGCAAGCGAAAGCCGCGAAAACGCAGGATGCTGCCGCTCCGCCGAAAGAAAAGGCGCGGGCAGCGTCCGCCTCGGCTTCCGTGATTGGCAATTCGCCTTTGTCGCTGCGAAAGTAGCGCGCATTTGAGGTCAGGGCCGAGCGCTAAGCGTTATGGTGTGCCCGCGCGAAGCGAGCCTTAGAGTCACGTCCCCGCCGGGCGGTATTCGAGCAAGACGAGTCGTCCATCGAGCGCTTTTACTTCGACCAGCTCTAGAGCAATGCGCGGATATGCGGTGTAGATCGGCTCACGTCCGGCCGCACCGAGAATCAGCGGGAACACCATCAGGCGTAGCCGATCAACCAGCCCCAGGTCCATCAGACTTTTCACCAGGCGAACGCTGCCGATCGAGCGTAGCGGATCTCCCGGCTGCTGCTTGAGCGCGCGAATCTTCTCCGCCAGCGGGCCCTTCACCGCACGCGTGTTTTTCCACTTCAGCGGTTCCTGGAGCGTGCTTGAGACCACGAGCTTCGGAAGGTCCGTCATCCGAACGCTCATTTCGTCAGTGGCGGCGGCTGAAAATTGGGCGAGCGCTTCGTATGTGACGCGCCCCATCAGCATCTCCTGCGGCGTGAACAAGTGCTCATGAATCCATTTCCCGAGTTCTTCGCCAAAGTAGCCGAAGAACGCCGCCTCCTTCTCTCCCGAAGCGAAGCCATCGAGCGAAACGAACAGGTCCGCAATCAGTTGTCGCACAGCGGCTCCCTCAGAGAGACGCCGCTCGCGTAGCGGCGGGAATAGAAAGCTTGTACCTGTTGCGGCACCGGCAGGCAAGAAGTTTTCTTCCTCGCCTGCTCTCGCCCACGCATTCCATGCAGCTCGCCCTACTTGATCGCACCCCAATACGAGCGTATTCGCAAAGAGGAACACTGTCTGCTTTGCGCATCGAGCCGAAGATTGCAGCAATGAAAAAGTCGGCCGCGAAGCGGACACAGCGTCTAGAATACCTTTCGTCTGAAATTCGAGACCTTGATCCGACAGGCTGGTATCCGCGTAGGATCCTAGGCTGAGCGGCGAAGAGGTCTCGTGGGACAGGACGGACGATGAAGCACCTGGCGTTGAGTTTAGTCTTTCTCTCTTTCGCTTTTGCGTTGATGTCGGCAACGCCTGCGGGAGGGCAAGCAGAACCTGTGGTTAAGACAGGTTCAGGGGCAGTCCGCGGGAAGCTCTCCGAGGACGGGAAGATCGCTGAGTTTCTGGGCATTCCCTATGCGGTGCCGCCCGTGGGCTCGTTGCGCTGGAAGGCTCCCCAACCTGTCGCAGCATGGACTGGAGTTCGCGACGCTACTTCGTTTGGCGCGCGTTGCATGCAACTGCCCCTTTATAGCGACATGGTATTTCGCGATGCCGGTATGAGTGAGGACTGCCTAACGCTGAACATCTGGGTGCCAACCGGTAGCGGGGGAACAAAGCTGCCGGTGATGGTATGGGTTTACGGCGGAGGGTTTCAGGCGGGCGGCACATCCGAGCCGCGACAGGACGGAGAAAATCTCGCGCACAAGGGTGTGATTGTTGTTTCGATGAATTACCGGCTGGGGGTTTTCGGGTTCCTCGCCACGCACGCCCTGGCCAAGGAGTTCCATCCGCATTCTTCAGGAAACTACGGCCTGCTCGACCAATCCGCCGCACTCCGTTGGGTGCAGAAAAACATCGCCGCATTCGGCGGCGACCCACACAACATCACCATATTTGGAGAGTCTGCGGGATCGTTTTCCGTGAACATGCTGATGGCTTCGCCGCTCTCCCGGGACATCCCCGCGCATGCGATTGGCGAAAGCGGTGCGGCAAACGGGAAAAGCTCGCTGCCGCTGCTCACACTCGCGATGGCCGAGCATCAGGGAGAGCAATTCGCGAAGAACGTGCTCCATGCGACGACTCCCGCAGAGCTGCGTGCAATTCCCGCAGAAGAAATCCTGAAGAAGCTACCGCAAGACTTCGCTCCGAGCGGGCTGCACTTCACTCCCATTGTCGACGGATATTTCCTGCCGAAGAGTGTTGCCGCAATCTACGCTGCAGGAGAGCAGGCGCGCATTCCTCTCCTCGCTGGCTGGAACAGAAACGAAAATGACATGTCTCCCGATGAAGCTCGCGGCTTCACGGCTGAGAAGCTACAGACCCTTGCCGCGCAGAGGTTCGGGGCGAATGCCGTAGAGTTCCTGAAGCTCTACCCTGCGGTGAATGACGCCGAAGCGCTGCAGTCGGCGAATGATCTCTCGGGCGACACGTTCATTGCCTACGGCACTTGGTCGTGGCTCGAAGCACAGGTAAGAACAGGCGATGCGCCCGTTTATCGCTATCGCTTCGATCTGGCGGTGCCCTCCAATTCTGTGTCGCCGCAAGTGCACGGTGCGTATCACTCCGATGAAATCGAATATGTCTTTGGGACACTCGATTCGCGGAAGGGGTTTGCGTGGCGGCCGGAAGATTATCAGCTGTCTGAACTTATGCAGACTTACTGGACTAATTTTGCGAGGACGGGCGATCCAAACGGCTCGGGTCTACCCACTTGGCCGACGTACAGCCCGAAAGACAATTGGCAGGTAATGCACCTCAGCCATCCCGCTGCTGCGGCACCAGACCAGTGGCGCGACCGGTATCTTTTCCTGCAGAGCGTGTGGGGCAAATAAACCGGCTTGATCTCTCACAGTCTTGGTACCCGACCGCCAGGACCAAGCAAAACTTATCCCCTCCCGCGCAAAATTTCACGATTTGATGAAAGTGCCGCAGTATCATGGAACCGGTCAAATACCAGCTGCCGTGTATGCAATGTAAGTCCTGCTCCAGCATAGTGTTGACCCTTCACTGACAGGGCACATCCGCGTGAAAAACCGCGGGTCATTCGTGTCTTCGGCCAAATCATTGCCCCAGCCGGTTTGAACTTCCGCCGCACCCAGCCGCTGCGGCATTCCTGGGGGGCAACAATGGCGACCAATTCGGTTGTGCTGGCTGATTCATCTGCAGGATTCGAAAAGCGTCTGTGGCAAGCAGTGATTGTGACGACGATTCAAGAGTGGATTTCAGGGCCTCTCCGGGCCAAACGCAAAGCCGAAGAATACCTGTTCAAAGACCAGAAGGATTTTCCGCTAGTCTGCCAGTCCGCCGGAATGGACGCAGAGACCCTGCGCACCAAGCTCAACCGCCTGCGGCTTCAGAAACCCGCTCTCTGAGCGCCAATCAAAACTGACGCGCGTGATTTTGCGCCGTTGCGTCGCTGGACGTGCTTGTCATTCCGGGTCATCCAGCGCCAGGGAGCCGTTGCATGTCGGCGGATTCGCTCTTCGCACCGGAGGTGGGCCCGTCTGCACGGCGAGGAGTCTCCTTTCGTTAGACAACTTTGCCGCGCTACTGTCGCGCAGCCGGCGGGGTTGCGTCCTCACGCGCCTGTTCTTGAATAGCGGTGAGCCTCTGCTGTAAATCGTTCGCCTGATTGTTAAGATCTTGAATGTTATTCGTCAGCATGCTTCCGCCGTAGGCCGGTGTGCTGGGAGGCAGCGCAATGTCCTGCTCAGCCGCTTGCTGATGGATCGAATCGAGCGTGTCCTGCACCTGCCCAAGCTTCGCAGAATAGGCGCTTTCTTCCCTGGCAAGGCTTGCGCGGCGCTCGGCGGGCGTGACGACGGTGAGGCTCTGAGCGACCTGCAGAATTCGATCGCTGTCGCGAAGCATCCCGGGCGGAAAACCATTGGCGCGCGCCGCGTCTTCGATGGCGTCCATTTGCGCCGCTATCTCCCGGCGCTGTTGCAGAAGTTGGTCGATGCGGTTGTAGGTCGTGATACCTCCGAAAGGACCGTACAGACCAAATCCGGTCATCGCTCCCGGGGGCGCGGTGGATGCCGAGGCGTGGTAATCGCGCAACTGAGCGAGTTCCGTGTCGATCTTTTCCAACTCACCCTGCATCGTTACGGTCTGCTGCGCGTACCAGATCGGATTCCGATCGTTCGACAGCTGACTGGGCGCTGACGTTCCCGCAGAGAGGCCGGCCGCGCGTTCAGGGGCCGCATTCCCAGACGGCCCGCTTTCTCGTGCGGGTCCACCGTACAAAGCGGCCATGGCGTCCAAATCGTCGTTGGTATAAATTTTCTTTTCCATCGTTGTTTTCGGCTTCGGCGACGGTGCAGCACCGCCGGGACCGCCGGCAAACGCAGGCATCGTGGCCGGTGTCGCGAATGTGGCCGCTAGAGACAGCGCTAATGAGGAAACGAATCGTCGTGTTGCGCGCATGGCTGCGCCTCCTTACTTGCGGGGAAACGTGAGTATTACACAGCAGCGCTAGTGCTGCAATCTGACAGGCCAAGCGTTGCCAACCCCTCGTACCCGGCACGACCTGCCTGCGGCAAGCAGGCATGCCGAGTACCTACCGCGCTTGGACAAAGGCCAGGCAGTGCGGAGGCGCGATGCCTCACTCATCTCCGCCTTCCGGATCGAGCCATGCAAGCTGACCTGGTGGCCAATTCCAGCAGGTCTTGCATCCATGAGCGGGTGGTTGTATGTTCACTCTCGCCCCGGTACTAGACGCGAAAGTCTTCGTTCAAGCTCCTGCACGTTCGCTCTCCTGCGACGCAGTTCCTTTCGCGCCTCCATAAAAGTCATCCGCGCGGAGCGGAGCGCAAGTTGACGTTCCAGCTCTTCGGAGTGTTCATCCTTGAAGGAGGGAGAACATGAAAACGCCCGGGTCTTGCTCTCGCAAGAATAATGGGACGAAAAATTCTTCGCCGCTCGCCCCGTACTCAATATTCCGTCGCGATGCAATTGTCCGAAATTCGTTTGCGAAACTTTCGCTCGCGGTCTTGCTTGTCGCGCTGTTTGCCCTGCAAGCGAACGCACAGAACCCTCCGCCACCACCGCCACCACCTCCCGCTTCAACTGCTACTCAGCCACCACCTCCGCCGCCCGGCCCGCCGCTTACGGAAAAGGAGTTGGAAAGCGTCGTCTCACGCATCGCGCTTTATCCTGACCCGCTTCTGGCGCAGATTCTGACCGCGTCCACGTATTGGGAGGAAATTCCCTCCGCAGCTTCGTGGGCCAACGAGCACAGCAACCTCAAGGGCGATGCCCTGGCCGACGCAATCCGCGCCGACAATTTGCAGTGGGATCCAAGCGTGCTCGCGCTGCTGCCGTTTCCGTCGGTCCTAAACATGATGAGTCAGGACCCGGCCTGGTGCCAGCAGCTGGGCACCGCCGTTCTAACGCAGCGTGCCGACGTGATGGACGCCGTCCAGCGCCTGCGCAAAGAGGCGCGCAAATACGGCTACCTTCAGACGAATCCCTACTGCACGGTTGTTGACTCGGGAGGTTACATCGAAATCCTCCCGGTCAATCCCGCGTACATCTACGTTCCCGCCTACGATCCTCTGATTGTGTTTGGTCCGCCGCGTGCAGGCTTTTTCATCGGCGGCGCCATTTCGTGGGGTCCGGCAGTGGTAATTACCGCTGGTTTCGCTCCCTGGGGATGGGTGCATCCATATTTCGCTTGGGGCGCACATGCCATATTTTTCGATGCGACGCCGTGGAGCCGTGTTTGGGTGAATCGGCACTACTACTTTCAGCCATACGCGCATCCCTGGGCGCGTCGTCCCGGACCTCGCGTAGAGGTGCATGCTCACCTCATGCCGCGGCGTTAGACAGTCCCCTCAGCGCTCACGCTTTGGGAGCATGCAGAGGTATACGTGCGGGCGAACGAGGCGAAGACGTGTGCTCAGTTCGATTTCCGCATTCCCATAAAGAGCGTGACGATGATTCCCGGAATGGCGTAGAGCACGGCGTTGCTCAGGCTGATCACAAACCAGCCGATCAGTCCGGCAAAGCCGCCCGCGTTTTTCATCTGGAGCGACATGATCGAGGCAGGGCAGAGGGAAATAAGCAGCGCCGCACTTGGATGGTGCCCCAGCCGGTGCGCGACGACGTAGAAAACCAGCAACAGCCACGGCATCGCAAACCCAATGGCCGCGAAGAGGGCTACGACACGCAGACTTTTTCGCAGACTGGGCATCGATTCCCTCCGCCGTGAGGCTATCAGCATATGCCCGGTGTCAAGCCGTGGGCTTGGCGAAGGCGCAGGAATGCAGGTCCAGTGTCCGCGAAGTTCTTACTCGGCCTTCCACCAGTCTGGCCGCTCATCTTGGATTCGCAGCCCGACTGAATAGGTGCTGGAAGATACTCTCTGGCAGTAGACGATTTGCGCGCGAAGATGGAGGCCGCTGCCCAGCGGGGTGATTTCCTTTTGCTCTCCAGGGCTGCGGTGGTGCCTGCTCAGCAATCGGACGCCACGAATGCAGACGTTTTGCGTGCGCACGAGTTCAGCAGCTTCCGATCCGCTGGGGTCGATCAGATAGACCAAAATGGGTAAGGCGACGCGCGGTTCGACTCTTCCGTTCAAAGACACTGATAGCGTTCCGTTTGAATTTACAATGGCGACGACTCAATGTTTTTTGTCGACAGCTTATCGAGTTTGTGTTTTTGCTCATACATAGCGTCGTCCGCTTGACTGATGAGTTCGCCCAGAGTGGTAGAAGAGCGCGGGTCAAAGCAAGCCACACCGATACTGAGCGATAGCCGGTAGCGGGTTTCAGTCCTGCAGGTTTTCCTTAAATTGTCGATGCAACGCTTGACGATCGTCTCCCGCTCCTTACTGCCGAGGGTCAAAGCCAGCACAGCAAATTCGTCGCCGCCAAGGCGAGCAAGGATGTCGGAGTCGCGAAACGATTGTTCCAGGGCATCCGCCGTTCGGACGAGCGCCAAATCTCCCTCCGCATGGCCATAGGCGTCGTTAATTTTCTTCAGGTTGTCGACATCGCAAAACAGCAGCAACATTTCCTGAAGGTTTCTTCGCGCAAGCTTCAATTGCTGCGTGGCTGCGGCAAAGAAGCCCCGACGGTTATACAAACACGTTAGGTCGTCGGTGAGAGCGAGCTGGCGAAGCTCTCTTTCCAAAACGACATGACGAATGGCGCTCCAGACTGCTGGATGACGTGCGATACGCAGCGAATCAGCGGTGGGCGTGCCTGCATTCAGGGCCTTGGAAATCTCATCCACCTCATGGAGAAAATTCCCGAGCTCTTTGTCAGAGACCATTAGAGCCGACGAAAGCAGCCCCTCCAGGTCGCGTTCGGAAGGATGTGTGAAGTCCTTATCCTGATGGCGTCGGCGATTTGACGCCACCTCTGAGATATCCACGACAACATCTGAAGGACGGCCCTTGCTGGTTTGCAGGTTGTGTTCTGGCATTATTCCTCCCGGCACCAGGCTGGATAGCGTGCCCCCACTCCTGGGTTGCAGCGATTCTTTCATCGGACCGCGCTCTTGACGAGCGGGCAAAGCACCGAGTTTTGGAGCAGGTGATTCCCTGATCTCCATTTCCGCCCTCGTTTTTCATGCCTCATGGAGAGAGCAGAACCTCGCTCTCTTTGCGTTTCCGCCGCTACGCTCCTTCAAAGCGGGTATTCACCTGATACCGCTTCCCGGCATTGACCGGATTGAGGGTTCGGGTAGGGTGTGGCAATGATGTCGAAACATGTTGGCACAGCGTGATGGTGGAACCGCGAGAATCATCTGCCACTGAATGAGGAGGGTGTGTCATGGCGAAGCGTGAAATCACTGTAAAAGGATCAAGAACCGAGCGTGACGAAGACCGGGAATTGGGGCGGAGTGAGGAGACCTCGGAGTTGCTTCGCGAACTCGTTGCGCACCTTCGTCAGAACAGGACCCAGCTTCGCGAGGAATGGGTCGCCCGCATTTCAGAGACGCGATTATTGACGGCGATGACAAAGGAGGAAATCTTTGCCGAGGCGACGTCTGTCTATGACAGCTACGTCGAAGCGCTTGAAACCGAGACTTTCGAGGCGCTGCAAGCCTATGCCAGAAACCTTTCGGAGAGGATCATCCCCCGAGGGGTCGAAACACATGAAGTGGTTGGCATCGTGCTTCTCTTGCGCGACGTCCTCGCCCGGTCGCTCTTCGCAAAATATCAGACCGACTTCAAGAAATTGAATCGCATTTTGGACGCATACGAGCCGGCCGCCAACCGCATCGCTAACACCGTCGCCGTCGGCTTCGTCCAGGAACGCGAACGCGTGATCCGGCAGCAGCAAGAGGCGATTCGGGAGCTTTCCACGCCCGTGCTTCAGGTTCGCGAGCGACTCCTGATCCTTCCCATCATCGGTGTAATCGATCCGCAGCGCGCACGGCAATTGACCGAGCAGCTCCTGCGCGGCATTCGCACGAATCGCGCCAAAGTCGTGGTTATCGATATAACCGGCGTCGCTGCCATGGACGTGACTGTGGCCAACCACCTTGTACAGACAGTTGAGGCGTCGCGGCTTCTTGGCGCCACCGTCATCGTGACTGGCCTTTCCCCCGAGATCGCGCAGACCCTTGTGACAATCGGCGTCGACCTTGGAAAGATGAACACCGTCGGCGATCTGCAAGGCGGCATCGAACAGGCGGAGAGGCTGCTGGGCTATAAGGTGACGGCGGTCGCTGAACCTCGCTGAGCGGTCCCCGGAGACCCACATGGAAGTTCCGATTCTCAAGCAGGGCAAGTTTTTGATTGCCACTTTTCAGGCTGCACTTTCCGATGCAGACCTTGAAAATTTGCGCCGCGGTTTGGTCCAACAGGTCGTCAGGTTTCGCTCGCAGGGCGTTATCGTAGACGTGACGGCTATGGACGTCATGGACTCCTTCGCGTCTAGAACTCTTCGCGAAATCGCTCACATGATTCGCCTGCGCGGCGCTGAAACAGTCATTGTCGGAATCCAGCCCGAGGTTGCCTTTGCCATGGTTCAGCTGGGGTTAACCCTCGAAGGGGTTGCAACAGCTTTGGACCTGGAAGAGGGCCTTTCTTACTTGATCGAGAAATTCAAGCGAATAGACTGAATGAGGGTCGTTGTGTTGCCTGGGGCAATCCGCGTGGCCATCAATTCGGATCAGGATATTGTTTTGGCTCGGCAGAAGGCCCGGGCCGAGGCAACCCACCTCGGGTTTTCCTCAGTGGATGCGACGTTCATTGCGACAGCCGTGTCCGAACTTGCACGCAATATCCTTGCTTATGCAAAAGAGGGCGAAATCACATTACTGCCGATGCACGGATCTGGTCGTGTGGGCCTGCAAGTAACAGCCTCCGACAAAGGTCCCGGAATCGCTGATTTACGCCAAGCGATGCGTGATGGATTCTCGACTTCGGGAAGCCTTGGACTTGGGCTGCCGGGAGTCCGAAGACTGATGGATGAGTTTGAAATTGTTTCGCAGCGGGGCCGGGGCACACACGTGGTTGTGAGGAAATGGAGAAAATGAGGCCCCCTCGGATCAACTACGGCTTGGCCAAATTTGCCCTTCCGGGTCAAGGAGAATCAGGAGACCACTATTTGATTTCCTTCAATCCCCATGGAGTCCTCATCGCTGTTTTGGACGGAGTAGGCCACGGAGAAGAAGCGGCAAAGGCAGCAAAGGCAGCAATCTCAATATTGAAAGCCCACTCACGGGAGTCGATTGTCCAATTGGTGGAGCACTGCCATGACGGGTTGCGATGGACGCGCGGCGTAGCTTTGAGCTTGGCTTCCATTGATACCACACGGGGAATGATAAGCTGGCTGGGAGTCGGGAACATTCAGGGGGTGCTGTTGCGCAAACCGCCAGGATGCAACCTTCCGGCGCGTGAAATGTTGCTGCTGCGCGGGGGCGTTGTGGGATCCGTGCTCCCCTCGTTGCGGTCCGCAGACATTGTCGCAACGGACGGAGACACTCTGGTTTTTGCCACCGATGGCGTCCGTAGCGATTTCGTCGAGAATTTATCGGCGATGGAAAGCCCTCAACGGATGGCTGACAAGATTATGGAGCGCTACCGGAACGAGAAGGACGATGCACTCGTTCTCGTGGCACGGATGAACGCGAATCGGGGATGAGGACTGTGGCGACAACGAGAGAGAAAAACCGCGCCTCACTCAACCGGGATTACCGTGCCGCACTTTCTCATTACGTTCTCCGAGGCGGTGAAGAAGGGTTACGCCGAGCATACGAATTGGGGCGCGTCGCGATTCAAGAGGGAAGAGGTTTGGTTGACATTGCCTCCCTTCATCACCAGGTCTTAGTGGCGCTTGTTGTCCGGGAGAATCCCACAGTTCGACGCGCACAAATGATCCGTGCGAGCACAGATTTCTTCCTCGAATGCCTGTCGCCCTATGAAATGGTACACCGAGGATTTCAGGATGCCGTCCGGGCACTGCGGCGGATGAATGAAATGATGGAAGAGGAAATCAAGCGCATCGCCTATGCGGTGCACGACGAAGCGGGGCAATCGCTGGTGGCCGTCCGCCTGTCCCTAGCAGACGTCTCGCGCGGACTTCCACAAACAAAGCAGGGGAACATACGACGCGTCGAAGCTCTTTTGGATCAGGCCGAAGCGCAACTGCGACGCCTCTCGCACGAACTCCGGCCGGCGATTCTGGACGATCTCGGCTGGATTGCCGCCCTGCGCTTCCTTGCGGAGGGAGTCAGCAAGCGCACTGGATTGCTTGTGCGTGTCAAGACGGCCTTTTCTGGACGCCTTCCGGGAGCCGTCGAGACAGCCATTTACCGAGTTGTACAAGAGGCGCTGACCAATGCGGCAAAGCACGCCAGAGCCGCCCACGTCACCATTCAAGTGCGCCGTGCGGGAAGAGCGATTTTGTGTTCCATCCAGGACGATGGAGTTGGTTTTGACGTCTCCGCCGTGCAATCAGATCCAACCCGTGGTCTGGGACTTGCAGGCATGAAGGAACGACTGCATGCGATTGGGGGGGCATTGTCTGTTAACTCGTCTTCTGGGAGAGGGACGAAGCTTGTGATTCGCGTCTTCTTGCCGTAGGAGGACTCTGGATGGCTATCCGCGTTCTTCTGGCCGATGACCACGTTTTGGTCCGGGAGAGTTTAAAGTCGCTGCTGGAAGCTGCCGGATTCCAAGTCGTCGCCGAGGCATCCGACGGACAAGAAGCTTTGCGCATGATTGAGTCCTTGAAACCCGATATCGCCGTCTTGGATATTGCGATGCCCGTACTCAACGGCCTCGATGCGGCTCGGGGGATTAGAAACGTTTCTCAAGCCACGCGCCCCGTTCTTCTTACGCAGCACGATGAATCCCAATATGTTGCCGAAGCGCTTGACGCTGGCGTGAAGGGCTATGTTCTGAAAAGTCAGGCTGCCAGCGATTTAGTTCACGCTATACGTCAGGTCTCGCGGGGAGACGTGTACCTCAGCCCGGCCATTTCCTCCGCGGTGATGGAGGCATACCGCCCAAAGACCGAGAGGCCAGGGAATCGACTGACGCCTCGAGAGAAACAGGTGCTTCAATTGATAGCGGAAGGCAAGTCGACACGTGACTTGGCAACTGTGCTTGGAATTAGCGTAAAGACAGCCGAATCTCACCGCACCAGGCTTATGCAGAAGCTGGATATCCACGATACGGCCACTCTAGTGCTCTACGCAGTCCGGCGCGGCATCGTCCAGCCCTGATCCTGAAGAACTCATTGCTGCCAGGGTGTAATGCGCACAACAGGATATGCTATGTTTTACGGCACTCAGCCCGGGTGGCGGAATGGCATACGCGGGGGACTTAAAATCCCCTGACGCGCAAGCGTCGTGTGGGTTCGACCCCCACCCCGGGCACTTTTTGAGTCGTCCGTGCGCGAACGAGGCTGGGAGCATTGCTGAAATTCATCGTCGTTGTGCGCCGCAAAATAGACTGGACTCCGGAGCGCTTTCGCGAGTATTTCGTTGGCGTACATGCGCCGATGGTCGTGAAAATGCCCGGTCTACGGCGCTACCGGCTGAATTTTGCCGCGCCCGATGCGAAGCGGGCGGGGCCCGGATGGGATTGCGTTGCGGAGCTCTTCTTCGATGCCCGCGAAACAATGGAAGCGGCGTGGGCGAGCGCCGAAGGCAAGGCGGCTAGCGCCGACGTTGCGGTCTTTGCGGACATGGAGTGGGCAAGCTGGTCTGTTGTCGACGAGATAGCAGTGAGGGATTGAAGCCAAGTTCCAACTTTTCTGCCAAGATGGCTCATAAAGACAAGCTGGTTCTCACAACTGACGCGGCGGTAGCCGATATTCCTGACGGGACATCCATTCTTTTCGGCGGATTTGGCGGTGCAGGATTTCCCAACAACCTGATTCAGGCGCTCGCGCGCCGCGGCACAAAAAACCTGAAAATCATCAGCAACAATTGTGGCACGGGTGACGGTGAGGCGGGAATTCTTTTCAAGAACCGGCAGATTCGTAGCGTCATTTCCGCGTTTCCCGGGCCCGGAGCAAAATATTTTCAGGAGCAGTACGACGCCGGACTCATCGAACTGGAGCTCGTGCCGCAAGGAATCCTCTGTGAACGGATGCGCGCATTCGGCGCGGGCATCCCTGCGTTTTATTCTCCGGTCGGCGTGGGCACGGAAGTGGCGCGCGGAAAAGAAGAACGCGTGATTGAAGGCAAGCGAGTGATTTTGGAAAAAGCGCTGGGCGCGGATTATGCCTTCATCAAGGCGCACATTGCGGACAAGCTCGGTAATCTGGTGTATCGCAAGGCGGCCCGGAATTTCAATCCGGTGATGGCGACGGCAGGGAAGACCACGATCGTGGAAGTCGAAAAAGTCGTGGAAGTGGGCGAGCTCGATCCTGAAGCAATCGTCACGCCGTTCGTGTTTGTGGATCGCATCGTCGTCGCCAAAGGGCTGCGCTATGTCTAATCCGCGCCTTACGCGCGAACAGATTGCCGCGCGCGCCGCGCTCGAATTGCCAGACGGGGCTTGCGTCAATCTCGGGTGGGGCATTCCGAATCTCACCGCCGCATACGTGCCCACCGGGCGAAGGGCCTATTTTCACAGTGAGAATGGGATCCTCGGCATGGGACCTCGCGCGAAGTCCGGCGAAGAGGACTTCGACCTTGTGGACGCGATGAAGGTTCCCGTCACACTCGTTCCCGGTGCGTCCTTTTTCTCGCAGGTGGACGCGCACGTGATGACGCGTGGCGGCCATCTTGACGTTTGCATTCTCGGCGGATTGCAGGTGTCTGAAAAGGGCGACCTCGCCAACTGGCGCGTTCCGGGAGCGAAGGGGGCGGGTGGCATCGGCGGTGCGATGGATATTTCCGTGGGCGCACAGCGGTTGATCGTCACAATGGAGCACAATGCGAAAGATGGTTCGGCGAAGGTCGTGAAGCAGTGCACCTATCCACTGACGGCGATTGAATGCGTCAGCACGATCATTACGGACCTTGCCCTGATTGACGTGACGCCGCAGGGGCTGCTGCTGCGCGAAGTCGCGCCCGGCTTTTCGCCGGAGGAAGTGCAAGCTGCAACCGAAGCGAAGCTTTCTTGGAGCGGCAAAATTCCCGAAATGCTTGTATAGAGTTGCTGGCTTCACGTCATTTCCTGCTTCTCCCATGAGGCTTCTATTCTCCAAACGCACTGTTTCAGTGAATCACGGCATGCCATGCTCTGGCGGCCGTTCGGCCAGAGCGATGAGTCAATCCGGCGCTGTATTATCCCGCTCGTCGAGCGATGCTGACCTTCTGTCCTGCAGCCATTAGAGACGTCAGAACAGTTCCGCCTGAAAGAAATGTATCTATAGTGCAAAGGCGAAAGACTGGACGAGAACCGGGGGGCGAGGAGCGATCCGCGCAACAAGAACGATCACGTCGCCTGCCAGCGGTGCCCGCCGCATGATTCGGATGGAGTCAAATGTACATATTGACGAGCCACCGACTGCGGAGTAGAGTCCGCGCGATTTTCAACCCCCTGAAACCCTGCCTCAGTGGGCTTTCCTTTCTCTTCGATTGAGACAGTGGGGTGCCGTCGATGAGAGCCTGCCTTCGAAGTAAGTGTGTAGTTCTCTCTCTGTCATTTCTGGCGTTTGCTTTGATCCAAGGTGGCGATACCGCCCTAACTGCTGCCATTGGCCCTTCCCGGCCAGTCCAGTCAACTGGAAACGTTGACAAGGAAACTCTGAGCGCCGCTGGGGTAGCGTTCACTTTGGAAGCCACCTCGTTACCGCAGACAGCATTTGGCGTGGCGGAGGCAGACTTTAACGGAGATGGCAAATCCGACCTCGCTACTATCGACTCATCCGGCATATCGATTTGGCTGGGCAATGGCGATGGAACATTTCGGGCGGGCCCAGTCTATCCCCTGTCCCAGTGTGTGTTTATTGCAACAGCCGATTTCAATCGTGATGGTCACCCGGACCTGGCGGTTACTCGCGCCAACGGCGCCTTGGCCATTCTTTTGGGAAACGGCGATGGCAGTTTCAAATCGCCGGTGGATTACGCAGTGGGAGCCGGTCCTCAAGGTCTGGCGATTGGAGATTTCAACGGAGATGGAATTCCCGATGTAGCTGTTGCGAACGCTGGCTTGGTGAATGGTACATACACTGGCAATACGGTTTCCGTCTTACTCGGAAATGGAGACGGGACGTTTCGGGCGCAGGAGGTATTTACAACTGCCCAGGGCCCGCTTTCTGTAGCTGCAGCAGACTTGAACGGCACTGGAGATTTGGACCTCGCGGTCGCAACGGCAGGCTCGTTTGGCACGGTCTCTGTGCTTCGAGGGAACGGAGATGGAACCTTTCAATTGCCCGAAGATTACCCCAGCAGTAAAAATCCGGATGCGGAGGCACGCACCATCCTTGCGGCAGATCTTAACGGTGACGGCACCGTCGATTTCGCGGTAGTAGACGAGACTCCCAACAAGACAGGCGCCTCGATTGAAATTTCCATCCTGTTCGGTTCGTCGGACGGCACTTGGCAGCAAGGTAAGACATACGACGCAGGAAGCCTGCAGGATGCTTCCGGTGCGGCAAGCGACCTCTCGCGGATCGTTCTCGCCGATCTGGACGGCGACGGAAAGCTGGATTTGATCTCGATCGGACCCCAAGTCTCAGTGCAGCTTGGAAACGGAGACGGCTCCTTCGGCTCACCGGTTCTATATCCCATTTCAGGCGGCACGGCCGGTGTGGCCGCTGATTTCGATGGCGACGGGTTCCTTGATCTGGCGATCGCGGGCCGCTCGATGACCATCCTTCGAAACTCTCCAACCGCCGTGCTGAGCGGGGCAAGTGGCGTTTTTCCCGCAAGGCAGGTGCACACCGTCAGCTCGCCGGTGACTGCAGTGCTCAGCAATCCGAATCACCTTGCCCTGAGGCTCTCAGGCTTGCAGATCACAGGCGATTTCAGCCAGAGCAGCGACTGCGGGAATGAGCTTGCGCCGGGCGCACAATGCAGCATCGCCATTCGATTTTCTCCGCAAGCGGCAGGGACTCGTAGCGGCGAGCTTTCCATTTTCGACGCTTCGGGGAGATCTATGAGCACGCTTGCCCTCAGCGGACAAGGAACCACAGACGGGCCTGTGGTTACGCTTTCGGCTTCATCATTGACGTTCACTCAGGTCCGTGTGGCCACTCATCAAACACAAACTGTGCAACTGACGAACACCGGCAATTCGGCCCTTTCCATCACTTCGATCTCGATTACGGGCACCGGCCAGTTTTCGCAGACAAATAATTGCGGAGCAAGCGTAGCCGCAGCTTCCAGCTGTACGATTACTGTGACTTTCTCCCCAAGTTTTCCAGAAACACAGACAGGCGCCGTGTCGATTTCAGACGATGCGCCGGGGAGTCCGCAATCCGTCGCTTTGACGGGAAGCGGGGAGTCTCTCGCGTTTTCCAAAACCAACCTGAACTTCCAGCCTGTTTTTGTCGGGCAAACGAGCGCCAGCCTCCAGACGGTCACCTTGTTTAATGTGGGTCCGGGAGTGGTGACTTTTACGGCTGTCACAATCGGCGGCACGAACGCAGGAGATTTTCAATGGCTTCCGAGTGGCGGCCCACAACCCAGTTGTCCGCTTCCCGGCGTGCTTCGCGCGAACAGTCACTGCTACCTGAGCTTCTCTTTTGCTCCGAGCGCAGCCGGTGCACGGACTGCACTCCTGAGTGTCAGTGACGATCGTGATCCTTTTCCTGCGACTCTGGCGATCACCGGCGTTGGCAACCCCGCCGGACCCATCGCATCGTTCTCCGCTCTCTCGATTTCCTTCGGCGTTGTCCTGGCGAACAGCAGGGTCAATGAGGCGCTTCAGTTGACAAATCCCGGAAATCAAACGCTTACTATCAGCTCGATTTCCATTACCGGCACAGGTCAGTTTCTCCAGATCAATGACTGCGGGACAAGCCTCGCACCCGGTAAGAGCTGCAGCTTCAATCTCATTTTCTCTCCTGGTAGTGGCGGCGCACAAACAGGAACACTAGATGTTATAGACAATGCACCTGATAGCCCTCAGATGATTCAATTGAGCGGAACGGGTCAAAACATCGAATTCAACAAGACGAGCCTCGTGTTTGCGACGGAGCCGATGGGACAAACGAGTCCAGGAGAAATGGTCTCTGTATTCAGTCTCGCTGGAAACCCAATTATCATCGGGAGCCTGAGCGGTCCCGACGCCGGCGATTTTCAGGTCGTTTCGTCTAGTTGCGGCATGTTCGGCCTCCCCGCTGAGATACGGATTGGCGATCCTTGCAAGCTTGAGCTTGTCTTTATCCCTTCGGGCACTGGATTGCGCACCGCCCAACTGACATTCATGAATGAGAATTCCGTGAGCGGCCCGGCGATTGTGCTGCCTCTGTCTGGAATGGGGCTTGCGGCACCAATGCAATCTCAGGTCCCTTGAACACGTTCGCCTTTAGGTGTCCTCCTCTGATTTGCATAGCTCGACGAAATGAGATCGAGCTCACCGAGACCGGATTGAGATGTCGTGAACCTGCCGCGTGAGCGTCGAGGATAACGGATCTTTTCGTCCCGCTGTGACTGACCGCGTAAGAGCGGTACAGCAGAGACCCAGGGCCGCAGGGTTGAACGGACGCAGCAAATAAGGCAGTGTTTTTCGCATTCTATAGCCACTTGCAATCTGCAAGTGACATTGCTACGCTCTCCCTCGTGGCAGAATTGAGAAGGCCTAAGCCTCGCTCCGGGTGCCCCGTAAGCGTTTCGCTGGAAATTTTGGGAGACCGCTGGTCGCTTTTGATCATCCGTGACCTCATGGTCCGCGCATACCGCACCTTCAAGGAATTTCAAGGAGCGGGCGAAGGGATAGCGACAAACATCCTAGCGAGCCGTCTAAAGAGGCTGGAAGAAGTCGGGATCATCCACACCGAGCCTGACCCAAACGACGGACGGCGCGTGAATTATCGGCTTACGGAGAAGGGAATCAGCCTCGCGCCGGTGCTCCTTGAAATGTTGATCTGGGGCGCGCAAAACAACGAAACGGGTGCCCCCTGCAACGTGATTCTCGAAATGGCGAAGAACCGTGAAGCCGTCGTTGCGGAGACTCGCCGGCGGTGGGCCGACCGCGATCCCACTCCGCTGCTGCCGCGGTTCGACGGAGACGACAGGCGCAATTCCGAAGACTCTCGCGTGGAAAAGGCGTCGCCGAGTGCCCGCGGAGCGAATCGCACGAAAAATATAGGGAGGAAGCGATGAGCAAGGTTCGAGTGCTGGTGGGAACGCGCAAAGGGGCGTTCATCCTGACTTCCGATGGCAAGCGCGAGAAGTGGGACGTCAGCGGCCCGTTTTTTGCCGGCTGGGAGATTTATCACATGAAGGGCTCGCCCGTGAATCCGGACCGCATCTACACCTCACAGACCAGCGGCTGGTTCGGACAGATCATTCAGCGTTCGAACGACGGCGGCAAGACGTGGGAAGTTCCTGGCGGCGAGAAGGTACCCGGTCCGGGCGAATTTCCTTCGGGGCAGAGCAACAAATTCGTCTACGATACCTCAGCGGAAACCGGAAAGCCCCTCACTACACACCAGTGGTACGACGGCACGCAGCATCCGTGGGAATTCAAGCGCGTCTGGCACCTTGAACCGTCGCTGACCGACGCGGAGGCCGTCTACGCCGGCGTGGAAGATGCAGCGCTCTTCCGTTCGACGGACGGCGCGAAAAACTGGCATGAAGTTTCCGGTCTGCGCGGGCACGGCACGGGCCCGAAATGGCAGCCCGGCGCTGGCGGGCTGTGCCTGCACACAATTATCCTCGACCCGAGTAATCCCAACCGCATCTACATCGCGATTTCTTCCTCCGGCGCTTTCCGCACCGATGACGGCGGAAAGACCTGGAAGGCAATTAATCAAGGCCTGCGCTCGCAATACATTCCCGATCCGAATGCGGAGATCGGCCATTGCGTGCACCACATGGCCATGCATCCATCGCGGCCCGATGTGCTCTACATGCAGAAGCACTGGGACGTGATGAGCAGCGCGAACGCCGGAGACAAGTGGCAGGAAGTAAGCGGCAATCTGCCGACCGATTTTGGGTTTGTAATCGACGTACATGCGCACGAGCCGGAAACGATTTTCGTCGTGCCCATTAAGAGCGATTCGGAGCATTTTCCGCTGGAAGGAAAGCTGCGCGTCTATCGCAGCCGGAGCGGCGGCAACGAGTGGGAACCACTGACGAAGGGGCTTCCGCAGAGCAACTGCTACGTCAACGTGCTGCGCGACGCCATGTCTGTGGATTCGCTCGACAAATGCGGAGTCTATTTCGGCACCACGGGAGGACAGGTGTACGCTTCGGCGGATGGCGGAGACTCGTGGGCGCCGATTGTCCATGATTTGCCTGCCGTACTCTCCGTCGAGGCGCAGACGCTCGCATGATTCGCGTGGAATTGCCGCAGCATTTGCGGACGCTGGCGCGCATCGAAGGCCACGAGGTGACGGTCAAGGTCGAGGGGCCCGTGACGCAGCGCTCGATCCTCGATGCGCTCGAAGCGCGCTATCCGGTCCTTCGCGGCACAATTCGCGACCATGTAACCCAGCAGCGGCGTCCCTTTCTCCGCTTCTTCGCCTGCTGCGAGGATTATTCCCACGAATCGCCCGACGCGCCGTTGCCCGAAGAGGTCGCAAGCGGCAAAGAGCCGTTTATGATCGTCGGCGCGATCGCCGGTGGCTGACCGCATCGAATTCCACGGGCGCGCAGGTTCGTAGTAAAATTTCCTGGGGCGTCGATGGCCAACACCGAAAAAAGCAAGCCGGTTACCTACTGGATTGGCGAGGGCGGCGGATGGCTGCTGCGCCACGTGATCAGCGCGCTGGCCGCCACGGGCCTGACGCCGAACATGTTCACCTTTCTCGGTCTCGCGGTAAATTCCTGGGCTGCTGCTTTGTTCGCGATGGGCAAATTCCACCAGGCAGCTGCCGTGCTCTTTCTCGCGGGATTCCTGGATATGGCCGACGGGCAAGTGGCCCGCCGCGTGGGACGCGTCACCGCATTTGGCGCGTTCCTCGATTCCACGCTCGACCGCTATTCCGATCTCGCGCTCTACTTGGGGCTGGTGGTGTACTACACGCTCATCGGTCGCGGATTCTATATGACGCTCGCGGCCATCGCGATGGCGAGCTCGTTCATGGTCAGTTATTCGCGGGCTCGCGCCGAGTCGCTGATTCCTTCCTGCAAAGTGGGATTCATGGAGCGCCCGGAGCGGCTAGTCCTGCTGATCATCGGCGGAGCATTCAATCGCATGGCGCCCGTTCTGTGGGTGATCGCGACAATTTCCACGCTCACAGTGATTCATCGGGTGGTCTATACCTGGCGGGAATTGCGCGCCGGGCGCTCGCTTGCAGCCGCAACCGCCTCACAGCCTTCCTGAGGGCAGCAGAGGGTCCCAGCTTTTCTCTCGTGCGTCACACGTCCGCGGGCTTCCAATTCTTCAGCGAATCCTCGACGGGCGGAGCCACGATCTCCTGCACCATCCGGCAGAGCGTCGCCGGGTTGGTTTGCGCCACTGTTTCTGAGCGGATCGTCTCGTGCAGGATCACGGTAATTCTCGAGGGATAGAGCATCCAGTTTCCCGTCTGGAAAAATTCGTACGAGCCGAGAATGCTTATTGGCGTGATAGGGACTCGGTATTTATGCGCCAGGCTGAAAATGCCCTTCTTGAAGGGATGCACGTGGCCGTCGCGCGTACGCGAAGCTTCAGGAAACGCGATCAAGCTGACGCCGGAGTCGAGCGCCACCTTGGCGCGTTCGTTCATTTTTTGCAAGGACTCGCGGTTTGGTGTGTCGGGTACGGGAATGTTTCCGAACCGCCCCATCATCCAGCCGTAAATCGGAATTTTGAAATGTGATTCCAGTTCGAAGCCACGCACGAACTGGGGAATCGCGGAGTAGATGACGAAGGGATCGAACAGATTGACGTGGTTGCAGACGAAGATCGTGGTTGCCTTGGCGTCGAATCCGGGCGCCCGCCTCACCTCGAACCGCGCGCCTGCCAGCCGCAGGATGTTGCGAAAAAACCAGCGCTGCGGCCGGTCGTTTTTCCGCGGATCGATCACCGCTCCGAGCGCGACAAGAAGCGTGCAGACGATTCCAAAGTGTATGCCGCTCACGCCCCAAAGAGCCGCTGAGCGCACCGTGAGCCATGCCTTTTTCACGCCAGCACGTCCAAAACGCCTGGGAGGATTTCCAGAGAGCGGACGTCGAGCTTCAGAATTTCTCCGTCGATCATGGCATTCACCGGCCCTTCAAGCGCCAGCTCGGCTCTCTTCGTTTCGACGCGTGACGCGAGCGGGCGGTCGATGTGCGTTCCGGTAAAGAGGCGCGGCAGCGTCCAGAGCAATCCGAGCCGCCCGATCGGCCCCCAGCGGACGTATTCAATCTGTCCGTCGCAGGCGTCGGCTTTGGGCGCGATCATCATCTTTCCACCCGTAAACTTGCTGTTCGTGAACGCGAGAAACAGCACGGGCCGGCGGTCCCAATCTTTCGCCGCCTCGATGCGGTGCGGAAACACTTCGTGCCGAAGGCCGATCACTTTCGCAAAGACTCCCAGGATGTAACCGAGCTCGCCCCAGCGTTTGAATTTGCGGTTTGCCAGTTCTCCCACGTCGGCTGGGAATCCCACGCTCAAGAGATTCAGAAAATAGATCTCGCCGCCCGCGTGCGTCAGGCGGATCACATCGCAACTATGGCGAATACCCCTCTGAAGACTCGCGAGCGTGTGCTCGAGCCCACGCGTTGAAAAATCGCGGAGAAAGGAATTCCCCGTGCCGAGTGGCAGAAAACCGAGCGTTGGCTTGCCTTCGGTCAGCGCCTCGGGAAAAAGGCCATTCACGATTTCGTAGGACGTTCCATCGCCGCCGACCGCCAGAAAATTGCGTACACCGTTCCTGTAGGCGTCGCGCGCAATTCGGATGGCTTCGCCTGGGCGGGTGGTCTCCGCCACGTCGACCTCCAATCCCAGCCGCCGCACTCGATCCAGCGCGGCAGGAGCCATACGGCCGCAACGGCCTCCCCCGGCGGCGGGATTCACGATGGCAAGAAATGGCTGCATTAGAGAGGGACGATCGCGGATCTTTCGCGCGAGCCACGAATCTGCTCGGCCAGCTCTCCGCGCTTGATTTTCATCGACGCCGTGCGAGGAAAATCGCGCTCCCACACAACGTAGCCGCTGATGCGCTTGTAGTTGATCAGTCGCTGATTTCTTACGGCGATTTCCGCCACGAGCTCCGGCGTCACGGCCTGCCCCGTCTCGGGATGCAGGATCAGAATCAACTGCTCGCCCACCATTGTTCGCAGGGGCCACAGATAATTCGCCGCAAAGCAGCAGAACTCCTTCACCGGAAGATTCTCGAAATACGTTTCGATGTCTTCCGGATAGATGTTCTTGCCTTCTTCGGTGACGATCAGGTTCTTCTTTCGCCCGAAGAGTTGAAGGTGTCCAGATCCGTCGATTCGCCCTAAATCGCCGGTCATGAGCCAGCCATCGACAATCGTTTCCGCCGTCATTTCCGGCTCATCGAGATAATGCGACATCACCGTCCTGCTGCGCGCGGCCACTTCTCCGATTCCCTCCGCGTCCGGATTCACGATGCGCACTTCGATGCCTGGCAGCGGCTTTCCCACTGTGTCGGCGCGAAACGGCTTGAAGTCGTTGACGGTGATCACCGTCCCCGCTTCCGTGCAGCCGTAGCCGTTTCCAACCGGGATGCCCAGATCGTAGAAGAATTGCAGCGTGGCGGGTTCGGTGAACGCGCCGCCGACGAAGAGAGCGCGCAATCCGCCGCCGAAGGCTTTGTGCACTTGCGGGAGGAGCATCCGGCTAAGGCGCGGCTTAGGCCGGCGGCGCGTCAGCGCGCGATTGGCTGCGACGAGGCCGTCGAAGACGCGGCGCTTGCCTTTCGGCAACTCGTCAAATCGCTGCCGCAGGCCCTTCTCCAGGCTCTTCAGCACCATCGGTACCAGAGACATGTATGTGATCTTATAGCGTGTAAACGCGTCGCGAATGAATTCCGGACGCAACGTTCGCAGGTGCACCACGGCTGCGCCACAGGTAAACGGCCCGATGAAGCCGACCATAAAATCAATAGCGTGGTTTGTCGGGAGAATGCTGAGGTAGCGCACGCCCGGCCAGAACGGATAGAGAGACGTGAGAGCCACGCACTGCTCGAGATAATTCTCGTGCGTCAGCACGCAGCCCTTGGGGCGGCCGCCTGTCCCGGAGGAATAGACAATGCACGCGGGATCCTGCCGCTTGCAGGGAACGAACGTCGGCTCGACGTCGGCGCGAAATTCTTCCCAGCGCTTTGCGCCATGCAATTCCGCGATTGGCGGCGCCTCGGTAACAAGAACGGTACGCAACGACGGGGGTTGCGAGCTCGCCGCCTGCACCAGCGCGCGCCAGATATGGTGCTCCGTCACGAGAAACTCGACTTTCGAGTGCGCGAGCAATTTCGATTGCTCTTCCGGAGTGAGCTTGTAATCGAGCGGCACCAGCACTCCGCCGCCGAAGAAAATCGCATAGGCGGAGATTAGCCACTTCGATTGGTTGGTCATCAAGATGGCCGCGCGAGTGCCCTCGCGAAGGCCTGCGTCCTGCAACGCGCAAGCCAGCGGCAGAGCCGCTTCCTTGAATTGGCGATAGGTGTAGCGCGCCTTCTCGCGGTCGCGATCGGCTTCGATCAGGCAGACTTCGTTGGGCCAGCGCTCCAGCGCCGTGCGCAGCGCCTCTCCCAGTGAATTGTATTGTCGGAGGTCCAGCATCAGACGTTTGCCACAGAGTCACAGAGGCGCGGAGAAACGCAACAAATCAAAGAATGAACCTCCGAATACCGTCGCGCAAAAGACGCGAATTGAAATTGATGACCAAGCCAACCTTCTTCTGCGTTGCACGCAAATACGTCAAAATCTGTGCTTCAAATACAGGGTCGAAGCGCTCCACACTTTTAAGCTCCACGATCACTTCATTTTCCACCAGGAGATCAAGCCTGTAATCTCCTAGCTTACGGCCCTTGTAGAGGATTGGAACCGGCAACTGCCTCTTGAAGCCGATGCTTTGTTCTTGCAGCTCCACGCACATTGCCTCTTCGTAAATAGCTTCGAGAAGGCCCGGGCCGATCACTTTATGCACCTCGATAGCACATCCAATTATTTTGTCCGTCAGAGGATTTAGGTCTTCCACCTCAGTGTCTCTGTGCCTCGGTGGCCTACAGACGGGATTGAATTCGCTCGGCGAGGGTGCGGAAATCGCTCACGCCCTGGAGTTCGTAATCCGGCAGTTCGATGTGGAAATGCTGCTCGATCCGGGTAAGAAGATCGAGTGCCTGCAGGCTATTGATGCCGAGCTTCTTGAAAAAATCGTCGCCGGGTTGAAGCTGCTCGCGCGGCACCTTGAAATGTTCAGCTGCCAGCGAAAGGATTTCCTCGGTTGTGTTCTGAAGTGTCCCCATTTGTATTATCTTGCCACAAACCGCGCAGAATTTTCCTGCACCGGCGCCGGCATCAGACGGTTATGGCAAATACGGCATCGCTTCCGTGCTCTCAACGAACTTGCGCAAGCCCTCTTCCACTGCGGGGCGCGTGAAAAGCTCGCAGAATATGTCGATCTCACGCCGCAGCTCCTCTTCCGGAATGGGCTTAATGAACCGCTTGGCAGTAGATGCGGTGCGACGGTCGAACTTCTTCAGTTGAGCGGCGGTGGCGCGAGCGACGCGCAGGGCATCGCCTTCGCCAACAACCTGACTCACTAGCCCCACTGTTTGCGCCTTGGCCGCGTTAATGCTGCGCCCTGTGAGCAGCAAATCGCGCACGACGGCGTTGCCCAGGTCGCGCTTCAGGCGTGGAATTCCGCCGAATCCGGGGATCAGGCCCAAACGCAGCTCGGGAAAGCAGAAACGCGCCATTTTGTCAGCAACAATCAAGTCGCAAAGCAGCGCCAGCTCGAATCCGCCGCCGAACGTCACTCCATGAACGGCAGCGATCGTCGTGAGCGGAGAGGAGTCGATGCGGTTCGCCACACGGTGAATTCGCTCGATGAACTCGCGCAAAGGAGCGACGCGTTCTTTCGGCGCGACTTTCTTCGATTCGAAGTACAGCTCGCGCAAATCCGCCCCAGCGCAGAATCCCTCTTTCCGCGCGCTCCACAGAATCAGCGCGTGGGCTTGCGATTCAAGCGAATCAAGCGCCGCAACGAACACTTCGAGGTCTGCGAGCGTTGCCGTGCCTATTTCGTTGCAAGGCGCTCGATCAAGGACGAGCTCAACCACGCCTTCTTCGACGTGCCAGGAAAGCGTCTTGCGCTGGAAGTCTTTCATGCGTCCTTTTTCTCGTACATCTGTTCAATGTCAGCCGCATATCGGGCCGCAATAACGTCGCGCTTCAGCTTGCCGTTCGCTGTCAGCAAGCCGCTGTCGATGGTAAAGGCCTCCGCGAGGCGGCGAAACGCCCGCACCTGCTTGTAATGCGGCATCCCATCATTGACCTCGTCGATGGCTGCTTGAATCTTCGCGTCAGGAAGGCCGTTCGGAGAAGGCACGGTGATGAGCACCGTCAAGTAGCCGCGCTGATTTCCGATCAGCACAGTGTGTTCCGCCTGCGGCAGCTTCGCCGCCAGCGATTCTTCGATCGGCTCGGGTGCGACATTGTGGCCGGAATTCAGGACAATCAGATTCTTCAGCCGCCCCGTAATCTTCCAGTTATCCGTGTTGTCCACTTCGCCCTGGTCGCCGGTATGAAACCATCCACCTTCAAGAGCCTTTGCCGTTTCCTCCGGACGCTGCCAATAGCCCGGAAAAACATTTGGCCCGCGAACGACGATTTCGCCATTATCAGCGACGCGCATTTCGATGCCGGGAATTGCCGGCCCCACGCGTCCCGGCACGGCGTGTGCGGGATCATCCATCGTGCAAATGGCGGTGGTCTCCGTCAGGCCGTAGACCTGCAGCACAGGAATGCCAAGCATCATGTAGAACAATTGTGTCTCGACCGCCAGCGGCGCCGAGCCGCAAATCAGCGCCTTCAGATTTGGTCCCAGGCTCTTGCGAATGGTGGGAAAGATTGCCAGCTTCGCGAATGAGAGGCTGAGCGAATCGAGAAAGCCCGCCGAATGCGTCAAATGCCGATCGCGGTAGGCGCGCTGTGCGCGGAAAAAAATGTTTGCGGCCATCCCCCCGCGTTCCCGAACTGCCTGCTTGATTTTCGCGCGCACTCGTTCGAGCAGCGTCGGCACATTCAGGAAATAATCCGGCTCGGCAACTCTCAATTCATCGGAAAGCTTTGTCAGGTCCGTCGAGAGCGTCAGAGCGCTATTGCGCGTGAGAGCCGAAAGCAAAAGGATCCATGATCCGGCAAAACAAAACGGCAAGTAGTGAAAAATCCGGTCGGGCTGACTGCTGGCGCCCACCAATTGATTGAGCCGCTCGCCGGTGCATTGCAGCATGTGATTCACATTCCCGGCGTTCAGAACAACGCCCTTGGGCTCGCCAGAAGTTCCCGACGTGTAAATGATCGTGACGGCGTCCAAGTCCTCGTGATGAAGTGGCGGCTCGGGTGCGGCGGCTTCACCGGAAAAAATCGTATCGGGCAAAGAGATTTTCGGCGCGCCGGGCCAGAGTCGATTGATTTCAGCCGCAAGGACCACATCCGGGCAGCAGATTCGCGCAGGCGAGGAATCCTTCATCATGCCGACCAACTCAGCGGGCGCTTGCCTTGCGTACAAGGGAACGACGATCAGCCCCTCCGCCATCATCGCCAGGTCCAGCGCGGCCCAGCGAATGCTGTTTGGGGCGAGGAGAACGCAGGGGTCGCCCTTCTTGAGTCCGCGGGCGCGAAAATAGGCGCGTGCCTGCTGCACCATCGCCAGCAGCTCAGTGCCAGTAAACGAAATCGTCTCTTTGCCGCGGATTTCCCGCAGGACGGGTGCGCTTCCCGCTTCCTTCAGCCGCGCAAAAATCGCTTCTAAAAATGTCATCCCACCAGGACTCCGCTGTTTGCTTCGAGCAATGCGAGTAGGCCGGGGCTGAGCGGCGGAAGATACTCCTCCCAGGCAAGGATTCCGCGGCGCAGCGGAAATTCCGGGAATCGCCGCGCCACCTGCTCTTCGAAATAGCGCCCCATCCGCGCCATCATTTGCAGGTTGCGCGTCACCACCGGGCCCATCGACTGGCGAATCTCTTCTGCCTGTGCGTCGAGCGCTTCGAGAGAGGCATAAACTTTTGCTCCTAGCTCGGGTTCGTCGACGTTCATCAACAGATGCTGCTGCCCGCGTTCGCGCATCAGGTTGCGGATGCGCTCGTCCATCGTGACGCCTGCGGAAGGTACACCGGCAGGCATTGAGGTGACGATCGCGTGAAAGCGCGAGGAAATCATCCGGTGGCATGCGCGCAGGATGCTCACCAGCTGGTACATGTCGTACTGGTCCGAGGAAAATATCGGCGCGCCGCCAAGCTTTTCCGCCACTCGCCCGCACGCGTCGCGATCCAACATTTCCATCGCGATGAGGACAGGAAAAACTCTCCGCGACTTGCGGTACGCCGCGACGCCTTCCGCCATCGCCGTCAGATACGTTTCATACGCCTCGTCCACGGCTTTCCCCGAGCGGTGGAAGTAAATCGTCCGGTAGTAACTTTTCGCATAAGCGCCGCCCAAGGAATGCGCGATCCATTTCCCAATAGACGCTTTCACCGGCCACCAGAACGGATTGATGGGGCAAACGGCGAGAATCGGCGTCGCTCCATCCCAGCCGTTCTGGCGCAGAGTCTTCTCCGCATATTCCGGTCCGAGCGGTTCGAAGGTCCACGCCGTGTCCGTGCCGAGCTCGGTCGGCACGCCGAGCTTGCCCAGCACGGCCTGCGATTCCACGTTGCGCGTGATCACCAGAGAGCTCTGGCAATAGCGGCGGCACATCCACTGCAGCATCTCGTCCATCTGGCCAGCTTCGGCGCCATAGGCCACGCTCAGCTTGTTTTGCGAGCTCGCGATTCCGAGCGTCCCGATCATCATCGTCGTCAGCGCGTTGGCGAACTTGCTTTTGAACATCGAACCTTCGCAGGCGACTACGCCATCGTTCTTGCGGACTTCGGAATGCAGGAATGGAGGGAAGACGTCCGGCAAATGAACCTGTTTCGCATCACCGAAATATCCACGCGTCAAATCAAAGTTCTGCGACATCACGCTGACCGAGAGATTCTCCGGGCCCAGAATATGGCGAATCTGGCGGATCATCTCCTCGACGCGCACGTCCGAGCCCGTATTCCGCGTCCCGTTGTACCCCGCGAACAGCAACCTCAGCTTCTCGCCTGGCTTCCACGATTGGCCCGCGCCAAGCATCCATTCGAGCTTGTTCAGCTCGATCAGGCTGCTCACCCACGCACCCAGGACAAAATCCATCATCGGCGCAATCCCTCCGCCGCCGCGGCGGCGGAGCCAGCAGTTCGCGACGCTTCGAATTCGTGCGACGCAGTGGCCCAATCTTGGTATTTATACTGAAAATGATTTTCGCGAGCAAATCGCAGCAAAGGGTAGCAATAGCTCGAAAATGGCTCCGGGAGCCCGCCCATTTCGGCCACCACGCGCGAATTGTCGAACACCGTATTCCACACAAGATATGGCAGGAACACTTTCAGCAGCGTTGCCAGCCCGCCCACTTTTCCCGCCCGCCCGGCCAGCGCATCCACCATTTTGGAGGATGGTCCTTCGAGCCGTGGCGCAAACCGCGGCGGCCGTTTTTTTTGTGCGCTCGCCAACGCCCGGGTCAGTTGCGCAAAAGTCTCCGAACCTTTTCCGGAGGAAAGGTGATAAATCTCATGCCCCGGCTTGTCTTTGCGATGCAGCGTGGCGACGGCATCGGCAACGTAGTTCACCGGCACGATATCGATCTGGTCCGTACCTCGAAAGGGAAGCACGGGCAGGCTTGCCAGGAAAACGAACGCTCTTACCATGTCGAACTGATTTGTCTCCGGGCGGCGGCTGTCGCCCAGGACGATGCTCGGGCGGAAAATGGTGCGTGGCACGTCGTGGAGCAACTCTCGTACCATATGCTCGCAGAATTTTTTCGTGCGTGCGTAGGGGTCGTAATCCGACCGGTTCCAGTCGATTGACTTGTCTTCCTCAACGACTTCATTCGACCGGTGTCCCGCCACGGCAACTGTGCTCACGTGGCTGAAGCGGCGCAGTCCGTGTTGATCGCGCGCCCGCATCGCCAGCTCAACCACTTCAAGCGTCCCCCGCAGATTAACGTTCAGGCAGCTTTTTTCGGATTTGCGATTGAGCGACGCCGCGCAATGAATCACCGAGTCCGTGCTTCGCACCAATTCCGCATACTCATCCGGCTGCAGTCCGAAGCGCGAGTTTGTCAGGTCTCCGCGAAAGATGCGCACCTGCGTCGAGACTGCCTCGTCGAACCGTGCGAAATCCATGTGGAGTTGGAATGCATGCCACAGCCGTTCGCGCGCTTCCTGTTCGTCGTGCGCCCGGACCAGCAGGTTCAGCCGCTCGGCAGGCTCCGCCAGCAGATTGCATGCGATATGAGCGCCAATGTATCCGGTCGAACCGGTCAGGAGGGTAGCCACGTGTGGATTTCAGGGAACGCGCGCTGCGGATTCGCCCGCCGCTTCTGCCGGACTCGGTTCCTTCCCGTCCGTGAGCGGCACATTGCGCTTTGGGCGCTCTTCCGGCTGGCGTCCTTCGATGAGAGGATAGCACCACTTCCGCAGCGCCGGAATGTGAACATTAATCCAGTAATCCCACCAGTCCAGAGCGCGCGAATCGTATTTGAACGCGTCTCTTTCCTCGACCGGCAACGCCGCGCTCAGCCTTTCGATATTCGACGCTTCGAAAATGTGGTCGTTGTCCAGAATGAACGGTTCAAATAGCGCCACCAGTTTGATGACCTTGTCCAGTTCTCGCTCCTGCCTCGCCAGTGGCGGGCGGACGAAAGGCAGCGGCTCGACGCTCTTGTTGATCGCCTGCACAATCATTTTTTGCGCCGGAGCCGACAGCTTTTCGTAGCGCGCTTTCGACACAGGAATCGCGTCGAATTGCAGGCGGATCCGGTGCCGCAGTCCGTCCTGCGATCGGTAGAACTTCCGGTGCCCGAGGCCGGTCAGTTCTATCGAACGACGCATGTTGCACGGGTTGGAGGCGGACGTGGCCAGTTGGTAGACGCGCTCGTTGCGCCGCTCGACCAGTGCCGCCGCAATCAGCGTCATTCCCCGGCACACCAAATCCACCGGAATCAAATCCAGGCACTTGCTCTCGTTCGTGGGAAGCTGCCGGAAAAATGTTCCAAGCAAATAGGAGAGCGAAGCGGACGTGTTGATGCCCTCATTCCATCCGAGAAAAGGCGAGGAGATGGACGACTCGACGATGGCCGGGCGCACGACGGCGATGGCCGTCCGAGGGTGTTGATCCATAAACTCGCGGATCATGGACTCGGATAGGCTTTTTGTGAACGTATACGTGTTCGGCCAGCCGAGCTCCGCGGCTCTTTTTGTCCCCGCATCAGTCAGCGTCTGGCGCAGCCAGCGCACGCGATTTTTCCGCACTTGGTTTTCGAGCGCCGCGCCGTGCAGGTCCTTCGCGGCGTGCTGTTTGCCGATCGCCTGCTTTCGCAGCTCCTCGTTCAGTTCCGCAGACTCGGCTCGAGTCTCCGCCTCTCGCACCAGCCGCTTGAGTGATTCCCGCTCGTCTCGCGCGTTGAAGTCGCGGACGCCTACCGGCGTATAATTGCGCGGCAACTGCTCCAGCACCCTTCCGTCGCGTCTTCCCACGACGTAGCATGTCGAAAGGTGCAGCAGCGCTGCGTGGTCCGATTCTTCCAGAAACTCTAGGATGTTCGCCGTCGCCTGGACGTTCATCGTCAGCGCGTCGCGCAAATCCGGGTTGAAATCGGTCAACCCGGAACTGTTCACAACCACGTCCACCGTGCGCGCCAGCCGTTCCTTCACATCCGGCGCAAGTCCCAGCCCCGGCTTGCTGACGTCTCCGTCCACGACCTCCACTCGGGTGCGCAGGAAATTCGCAAAGTTCTCTCCGTAACTCTCCGCGAGGTTCTCAAACACGGGAGACTCTTCGGCCAGCTTCTGAAAGCGTTGAAGCGCCGCTTTCCCGCGGCTCTTCCGAATCAGCAGGAAGACGCCGCCGACGTCCGGCACGTTCGCCAAAATCTGCTCCAGCCAGACCTTCCCAATGAAACCGGTCGCGCCAATCAAAAAAATTCTCTTGCCGCGAAGCGCTGCCCGCACGGAGAGCAGTTGCTTCCCATCGCGATCGAACCGCACCACCGGGAGTTCCATCCTCTGCGGAATTCTTTCCGCCGGCTGGATAGCCGCTTCCAAAATCTCAGGTTGTTTTCGGAATCCGAGAATGCGAATCAGCTGTTCTCTGGGCACGCGCCCGTCGGCTCCTCCGCCCGTGAGCCGCGCAAACAATCCGCGTGGCCGGATCACCGGATCGAGCAGCCGTCCGGTCGCCAGCCCATCCCGGAAATCCAGCCGGTTGCAAACAATCTTTTCTACTCCCAGGTGCTTTGCTAGCGGCCGCATCACGTGGTCCAGCCCCTGACTGACGAGCACAATTTCCGCTCCAGACGCCTGTGCTCTTTTCAGCTCTTCCACGCCTTGCTCCTTCAGTCTTGGTCGAAGGCGGTACCAGAAATATTCTTCACCGAGCAAGTCCAGCCGGTCGCGACTCACGCCGCGCAGAACCGTATGCAGCACGCGCGTGGCAAACACCCGGTTTGTCAAATACAGGATTGGGCGAACTACAGCCAGAAAGGCCATCGTTCCGCGGCGCGCCCAGCGTTCCAGGAAGCTCTGCGCGTTCCATGCGAAGAAGCCGGCGGGCCGCACGGCGGTCAGATTGAGGAGGCTCCCCTCGACGCGCCAGAAAATTCGGTCAGGAGCCGTCGGAACCCCTACGGATCGCTCGGAAGTTGATAACGACATCGTCGAATAATTTTAATGAATTCTTGCCCGGAAATTCAAAGTCATGCGCCACGCCCCAGGACGCGCACGATTCGCAGTATACGCGAAACCTTCACTCTCGCGTCGAAGTTGTGAAAAACAGCGATTCCTGGGCACGGAGTCCCTGCTGGCGATGCCCTTGGTGCTATCGCCCGCCTGAAGACTTCGCAGAGGTTTTAAGCGGTTGGTACTGGAAGAGATATTCCGGCCCGGAAGGACCTGCTACGCCCCTCGTGTTGAAATCGAGCTCGTATTGCAAATGCGACGGATCCTCGGGGTAAGCAATTCCCGGAGGATAGGGGAACGGAAACGGTGTATGGAACGGCATGGGTGCCACCGTGCTGCCGTAGGCGGAGTAGAAATCTATATCCTTGGCATACCCGTCGGCGTAGAAAAAGTAATCGCGCACCCAGCCTTCCTGGACAGGCGGAAGGCCCGAGGGATCGAAATCGACCGTCACTTCGTCGCCGGATCCGAAGATCACATATTTATCATCCGTCTCCGTCAGCAGGCTGGTAACGTCGCCATAGCGCGTGTAATTTCCCGTTTGCCGCGTGTAAGGCCCCGTCGCGCTTACTTCTTCGTAAACGTATGTCAGATCGTCCACAGGATTGCCTTCCACCATGCGCGGATAACCGCGATACTCCAGCGTCGCGTTGGCCAGCGGCACTTCCGTCAATTTGTAAGGCAAGTCAGCGGCAGAATTGTCCACGCGAATGCGGTCCCAATAAACCTTCAGGTTTGTCGAAATGCGGATAAGGCGCGTTCCTTCGGGCAATTTGCCTGTCAGGTCTGCCACCATCGTGCGCGACAGCCCGGCGGGAAATCCCATATCGTCCACCACGCGCACCCATTTCCCCGAAGGCGTCATCGCCTCCACGTAAGGCGGCACCGGTTGGATTCCCGCCTGCCACGCCGCATACATCGAACTCGCGCTGAAATAATCGGTGAATCCGTCCATCAGCAGCCGCAGCGGCCGCGATGCATCCCACGGCCCCAAATCCAGCACAATCGAATGCATTGCTGCAAAACCGGCATACGGCAAGGCCGGGAAGTCCGTCACGTATTTGCGATCGCGGTCCCGAAGCAGCGGCAACAGGTCGTGTCCCGCGTCGTCCCACGCGCCCACGGGCGCGTGCGCATCTTGGCTTTCGATCACTTTGAATTGCGGGAAGGGAGGTTCGCTCGCAAAATGCTCGTTTGGATAGACCTCCACGTTCCACGGGTGATCGACCGCAATCAACCGTGTCCGGTCCAGGTAGTCCAGCTCTTCCATCGGCTCGAGCATCCGGAATTCGATCTTTCCGTCGCGCGGCTGCACGCTCATTCCCGACACTTTCAGATATTCGTCCGGGTCGGGATAGTTCCTCTGATTCGGCCCCGTCCAGTGTCCAACGATCCCCGGACCAATGATGTCCGACAGGAATTCGAACTTTTGCCCGTTCCACACGAAAACGATTGGGCAGGAGCTTCCGCGCCGGTCGATTTCTGCAAATTCTGTCGGTTTGTTGGCTGTTATATTCAGCTCGTCCTGCAGCACGCCTGTCGGCCACAGCATCCTCACAACGTCCGCTTCGCGCTCCACACCGAGCCCCGCCGTAATCTCCGCCGGCCCCTGTCCAAGGTATCCTGAAGCGCCTGGTATCTCCCATTTTTGCTGCAAAGCTCCTGCAAACATCTCCACTTTCGTGCCGATCGCCGATTTGTTGTCATTTGTGCCCTTGAGCGCGATTTGAATCCAGTTGTAGCGGTTGCCACCGTCGTTCTTCAGCAGCACAGGCGGCAGACCTTCCTGCGTGATCAGCAGGTCGGTCGCTCCGTCTCCGTCGTAGTCAAAGGCAATCACGCTCCGAGGATTTTTCAGCTTGATCTTGTCGAGGCCCGTTTCCGCGGTCACGTCGCGAAACCCGGCGGCGCCTTCGTTGCGGAACAGAGCGATTTTCCCTTCACCAGAGAAAGTCTCACCCACCGCTACCAGGTCCACCCAGCCATCGTCGTCGTAATCGAGCGGCGCGATCCCCCAGCCTCGCGCCCAGTCGAGGTCGGGCAATTGCACGCGGTCCATCGATTTTCCGTTCGCGTTGCGCCACAGGCTGACTCCCGGTGGCGCCCAATGCGTGAACGCAAAATCCATCCAGCCGTCTTTGTTGTAATCGAGCGCCACCACTCCCGCCGCAGGTCCCGGCATGTCGCTCGACCAGGGAGACGACGCGTGAAACTCCCCTTCGCGCGGATTCAGGTACACCGAAGGGGCGCTCTGCCATCCGGTCACGACCAGGTCGATCGCACGGTCGTTATTCACGTCGCTTGCAATCGCCCCGACGCTCGGCGCTGTGCCAGCAAGACCCGTCTCCTTTGTCCATTCGGTGAAAGTCCCGTTCCCGTTGTTCCTCCACAGCACATTTCCGGGTCCCGTCGCATCTTTCGGAAAATTCAACGGGTAAGACGAATAGCCAAGAGGGAAGCTTCCAAATCGCGTCACATAAAGGTCCAGATCGCCGTCATGGTCGTAATCCACAAACGTCAGGCCCAGAGCCGATTCATCGGTATGAATACCCGCGGCTGCGGTTACGTCCTTGAACGTTCCATTTCCTTCGTTGTGATAAAGCACCACGTGGCCATTCATGGTTACGGCCAGGTCAACGTGGCCGTCGTTGTCGTAATCGCCCGCTGCGCACCCGTTGCCCACGCCGTGCATTTCCAGCTTTGCCGCAGCAGTGACATTCTCGAATCTCCCGTGCCCCAAATTCCGGAACAAGCCAGCGTTTCCCTTGCCATCCGCATTCACCAGAAAAATATCCGGCTTGCCGTCTCCGTCGTAGTCCAGAATGCACGCCCCGCTGCCCAGATACTCCGCCAGCGCGTCCTCACCTGCCGCCTGCAGTTGGGCGGCGGGCTTGCTCGTCAAACCTCGCGCCCGCTCACCGCTTCGCCCGCTCGACTTCTCGCTGGTCTTGCGCACCGCCGCTTCATGCGGAGTCGCCCAGGGAAGCCCCGACTCTGCGGTCACATTGACGAAGTGAACTGGCACCAGCGGCGGAACAGCTTCGGGAATTGGCGGCATCTGCTGCGCCAGCGAATATTTCCCCTGCTCGCCGTAGGTGAAGCTGATCGGTTTCCCCAGCTTCTCCGCGTTCATCTGTTCGAACCGGTTCAGATGCTGCTTGGCTTCGTCCATGTGCCCGGTTCTCATCAACGCTTGCGCCAGGCCAAACTCCGCCGACAGATGAAACTTGTTGATCATCAGTGCGGTCCGGAATGCCGCAATCGCCTCGTCGTACTTCTGCATTTGCGCGTACATTAATCCGATGAAGTATTGCGAGTCGGCGTCGTCGGGATCGAGCTGCGACGCTTTCTGAAAATCGACGAGCGCGGCTTCAGGATGTCCTTCCGCCTTTTCGATGAGGCCGAGATTGAACCAGGGAACCGGATTCCGCGGATGCCGTTGCGCCGATTTCTCCAGGATGTCCCGCGCTTGGTCGAACTTCTGCATGTTGACGAGCGCGATTCCCATGTTCGTGCAACCTACGTCGGATTGCGGGTCCATGATGCACGCGCGAGTGAATTTTGCGAGCGCGGCCTCGAATTGCTGGCGGTTCATCAATGCCACGCCGAAATTGTTCTCACGCGTGATGTCGGCATAGGAATTTGTACCGCTCGATTCATCAGGCGAAGCCTTTGCGGAATTTTCGGCGGCGGGTCGAGCGGTCTTCGAGGAATGATGGCTTTGCTGTGGGGTTGCGGCGAGGAGTGTGCCGCCAAGTGCGGCGAAGAAAAGGAATAGTTTCCCGAATCCGTTCAATGCAACCCCTTGTCTTGGGAACGGCAGCGCGCCCGCGCAGTCGCCACACGGCGCGCGCGCCGTAATTCTATCGCTTTACGAGGGGTTTTGTCCCGGTGACTCCGGCGCCTTCTTTAATCGTCAGCAGTTGATCCGCCGGTTGGTTCTTGATGTGGTCCACCTGCCCGCTCGGCCAATAGACGTCGATTGCGTCCGCCTGAGTGTGCGATCCGAGCCCGAACGTCAGGATCAGTTCGCTTGAGGAAAGATAGCTCGACCCGCTGCGCAGCGTCTGCGATTGCACGTCGCTTCCCGCCGTCAGCTTCACCATTGTATCTAGGCCGTCGCGATTCGACTTCGTTCCCACCAATTTGATTCGTAGGCTGTGATTCGTCGCTCCCGCGTTGCGGAAAAGAACCGCCGGCCCATCGTTGGTTGAAATGAGGATGTCGGGCGCGCCATCGTTATTGATGTCGCCGTAAGCCGCTCCGCGCGCCACGCGGGCCGCGTCGAAGGATCCGCCCATCGATGCTGCGACGTCTTCGAATTTCCCGCCGCCCAAATTCCGAAACAGGTGCGGCGGTTCCGCATAATGCACTCGCTGCTGCACTCGTTCGATTGTCGGGTCCAGATGGCCGTCGGCCACGTAGAAATCCAGCCAGCCGTCCAGATCGTAGTCGAAGAAGAAACAGCCGAAGCCAAGAGTCAGCAGCGTGTCGTGCCCGACGCTTGTTTCCGGCGCTTCGTCCACAAACAGCCCGTTCTTTTCGTTGTGATAGAGCGCCATCATCTGGTTCGAGAAGTTGGTGATTATCACGCTCGGATATCCCGAGCGGTCGAAATCAGCGCCGTCGACGCCCATTCCTGCACGCGCCACGCCTGCCTCGTTGAATCCAATGCCCGCCGGTACGCCTTTCTCGGTAAATGTCCCGTTCCCGTTGTTGATGTAAAGCTTGTTTGGTTGCGTGTCGTTACTGATCAAAATGTCCGGCCAGCCGTCGCGGTTGACGTCCAGGATCGCGATTCCCAGGCTCTTCGAGGTCGTGTCGTACAGTCCCGCTTTCTTCGTCACATCCGTGAACGTCCCGTCGCCATTGTTGTGCCACAGCCTCACTGACGTTCCGGGATACGATTCCGGCGTGCAATACGATTTTGTCTTTCCATCCATCGTGCAATAGAGGTCCTTTTCAGGAGACCACTGCACGTAATTCGCCACGAGCAGGTCCAAACGGCCGTCGCGGTCGTAATCCACCCAGGCCGCGCTGGTGCTCAATTCATTCGGCCCCCACAGGCCTGCTTTTTTCGTGACGTCCGTGAAGGTTCCGTTGCCGTTGTTGTGGAATAGATGGTTCTGCCCATACGCAGTGACGAACAGGTCGTCGTAACCGTCGTTGTCGTAGTCGCCCACAGCTACGCCAAGTCCGTACATCGGCACGGCCAGGCCCGCCTGCCTCGTCACGTCCGTGAATGTTCCGTTGTGATTGTTGTGATAGAGCGCGGACGTCGTCGCGCCATGCTTCGGATGTCCCGGCCAATCCTCGCCGTTCACCAGAAAAATGTCCTGCCAGCCGTCGTTGTCGTAATCGATGAACGCCACGCCTGGTCCCATCGTTTCCGGCAGCCACTTCTTTCCAAACGCCCCATTGTTGTGCACGAAATGAATTCCCGCTGCGCGCGTGATGTCCTCGAAGCGGATCTTGCCTGCCTCGGCTGAGGCACCATTTGCCGTCTTCGATTTGCTTGTCAACGGAAACAGGGCCAGCAGAAGCGCGACCCCGAAAACCGCCGCCAGGCTGGGTGTTTTCTTGATCCCGCCCCCGCTCACTTGCCCCCTCCCGCGCCCGCGTCGGCGGAAAGCGTCCGCCGCCGCAGCGCTGCGCTCGTTGCGTGAGTTTCTCCCGGTTTCTTGGGCAGAAATTCCGCAATCGGCCCCGAATCATGCTCGTGAATCGGCTGGCGCTCGAGATTGTCGTAAGGATGTTTCGCCCGGTAGGGCCCGGTCAACGTTTGTGAAGATTCATCGGCCTTGAAGCGCAAGTATCTCACCTCGAATTCCTTCGATTGTGCCGGTTGGTTCAGTCCCGTGTAGCACAGCATCAGATTGTAGTTGGCTTCCAGATCCTCGGGATCGATCGATAGCGTGTTCTCAAATGACTTCACCGCCTCATCGTACTTGTGCTGCAGAAAGAGAATGCGTCCCAGATCGTCGTTTACCACGCGATCTTCCGGATACTGAGCCAGCACGATGTGCAAATATTTGATTGCATCATCGTAATCGCCGTTCTGCGTCAGCACTCGCGCATAGAAATAATTCGCTCGCGCGAGCTTCGGAGAAAGTTCGAGCGCCTTGTCGAGCACTTGCCGCGCGCCTGTCATGTCTCCTTCCAGCACTCGCGCGCGTCCCACGTTCACCCATCCGTCCGGGTTCGATGGATCCTCCTGTGTGATTTTCAGGAACGCCATTTCCGCGCCTTTCAGGTCGCCTTGCAGCAGCAAGCCGATCCCGTAGTCGTTCCATCTCTGCCATTCTTTCGCATTGAACTCCGTCACCGGCTTCGGCTCCGGAGCGCTCGCCGGCAGCACTTGCAGGTCCACCGTGTCCCGCGCCATCACGACGATTGGCAGATTCGGGATGCCTTTGATCTTGCCGGACACTTTCGAAGTGTCGCCGTCATACGTGATTTCCCGGTCGTCGTATCCGGGAGCAAAATCGCCCGGCTTCGTGTTGTGCAAGACACCCGCAAAGGCGAACTGCGTGTTCACCCACATGAACTTTCGGTAGTTCAGCTTTGCTTCGAGATGGATGTGTCCCTTTTCGTCCTTCGGAATATGCAGCCGGAAATGAACCGTATCAGCGGCTCCTGGCGGAATCAGGTGTGCATACACCGTCGCCCGCGCCGCCCATGCATTCCTTCGCACGATCGGATTGCCATGCGAATCAATCAGCAGGGCGCGGTAGAAATGTGCGCTGGGATCCACCGGCCCCTGTCCATCGTCCTCCACGCCTCCGCTCCAGAAAATAATCCGACCCTGATCGTCCGTCGCCTTCAGTTCCAGCCAGCAGTCAAATGCGTCTACTGTGCCGCCAGGGAAGAAATGGCCCACGCCAAGCGTCCGCACCACCGTGTCGACGCGCACCGTGTCTCCTGCCCGCACCTCCGCGTTCACGCGATTCAGCGGCGCCGTAACGGGCGTCGGTGCAATCGTCGCCACAGGACCCGACGGCGTCGGCATCTCCGCTTCTTCTCCCACAGCAAACGTCGTCTCAATCGTCGGCTGCGTCGGGTTCACCCCGATCTTGTTCTCACCCTCCGGCCGGTCCGGCGAAATCGCGAAGATGTCCACGCGCACTTTCTTGTCTTCGAGGAATTTCTCCTCGTCCGCCAACTGCACCTCGTCGTGGTTGGCAAATGGCACCGCCGTATTCGCCGCCACGAACCTGTGCGAATGCACGAAGCCATTGATGTTTCCCGCGTCGTCCGACCGGACCTCCGGCATGTGGCAGTTCGCGCAGTTTTGCGGTTTCGGCGGATAGTAGAACGACCGCGCGCCAAATCCCGAAACGCCGCTTGCCTGCCAGTTGTCGTAATCGTCGAAGCCCCGCGTCCAGCGATAGTCGTTCACCGGCACATCGAGGTGCACTTTGTGGCACACCGAACAGTATTGCGCCGTCTGCGTGCGCATGAATGGCTTCAGGAATGTCCGCCGGTGCGGCTCCGGATCTTCTTCGATCATGAAATCGATCACGCGCCGCAGCAAAGGATTCTGCGTCGCCACCAGCTTGCTCAGCGCCGGATATTTCAGCGTGTAATCCCCGTTCCCCATCGTGCTCTTGATGCGCACGAGCGAGTGGCACACCATGCATCCGATGCCCGCTTGCGCGGGAGGCGTGTTTACGCGCGATGCAATCGGCGTGTTGAAATTTCCAGGGAAGAACAAGGCGGCGTCGTGGCAGCCTGCGCACCACTTCGACGGGCGTACTCCGATCGTGCCCTGCATGTAGACGATTGCCTGCCGGTACCACTGATTGTTGAACGACGAAAAATGGTGCATCGAGCTGTGCCATTGATTGTAAATGTCCGAATGGCAGCGTTCGCACGACTGCGAATCCATGAAGAAATCCTGCGTCACCGTTTTTCCTGTCGCCGTCTCTCCTGAGCTGGGGAAGAATTGGCTCTTCGGTCCCGCGCCTTCGTCATCCATGCTCGCCGGTGCGATATCTGGATTCTTGATCACGTACGCACGTTCCCACGGCACCGTCCGCACCCACCATGAGGCTGCCGAAACGCCGGCAAAGATCGCTACGATGATCGCCGTCCGCAGCGCCGTTTTTGCCGCCCCGCTCACCAGCCATCCGCGCCGCCCCATCACCGCCGAAAACAGCAGCGCGCATCCGAGGATGCTTACGAAGATATGCGAGTACATCACGCGCCACTCCTGGTGCCGCGCTCCCGTATAAACAATCGCCGCGCCCACCAGCCCTCCCGCCAGCACGACAATCCAGCCCACGCGCTCCGTCATCGAGCCTTCGCGGAGCAGGCTCGGCAGCCGAAGCAGGGCCAGCACCAGCAGGCACACTCCCAGCGCTAGGTGTAGCCCCACAACAATTTCATAAGGGATCGTCGGCGTCGGCCAGGCGTAGAGCAAAATCGCGGTAAGTGCCAGCGCAATAACGAGGTAAGGCAGCAAGCGTCGCTTCAATGTTTCCCCCACATGCGTCTGAACGCAACTCAGGCGCTTCGGTTTGGTTAGGTGGTGTTATTCACAATCCATGCGGACCTATCAATAGTAGTTTCATACTAGCCGTCGAATTCGCGGGTCCCGCCCTCTCGCCATCCCAGCGATTCTTCCGGTTGGGTGAATTGTCAGAACCTGAAGTTCGTTTCGATATACGCGAGCTGCGCGTTCGGATTCTTCGGATAGATGGCTTCGATGACGCTCTTCCCCCAAGCATGTCCGTAGTAGAGCGTTGTCCCGAAGTACTTTGTGATCTGGTAATCGGCGCTGAGATCCCATACGTTCGCGAAGCTCCGAAAACCGTCGCTCGGCCGCCCCGTATATCCGAATGTTTTCCTTTGAAACGCGCCGCCACCCTGATACCAGAGGTCATGGGCGTTCGCCAGCCGCAACGCGTGCAATTCGCTGCGTAGCGAAAGCTTCGACACCGGATGCAGATTGAGCGTTCCGTAGAAGTCTTCGTTATTCATCATGTTATAGAAGGGAAACCGGGCATAGAGCCGCGGCGTTGTCAGCAATTGGAAAAACGTCCCGTGCCGCGAATCATTCGGGTTTCCGTCGCCGCTGCCAAACGAATAGCCCGCGCTCAGCCACGGCCTCCAATGGTTCACTGGCGGCTCCCATCCGAATTCGCCCACGGCCGCGCTGGCGTGCTGGCTCAGCAATCCCCACGACCCGCGCTGCAATACTCCCCATCCCATGAAGTCAAAAGTGCCCGTTGCATCCGCGTGCAACACGTGCGCGTAGTCCGCGCCGAATGTCGCAATCTGGATCTCTCCCGTATCCGCTGCTCGCGCCGCTTGCGGCCGGTTGTCGGTTTTCAGCACCGTCGTGCGATGATCGATGTATCCGACTCCGAACACACGCAATTCCCCCGCGTTGTGGGTCGTATTGATGGCTCGCGAATAGGCGCCGTAGTACGTATCGATGTCCAATTCGCCCATCCCGTCCACTTGAAAGACGCCGCGCGTCGGCCTGGCCGCAAACAGAGTCACGTTGTTGGATCCGTCGTCCCATCCGAACTGCGTGCCGTCGAACGACCGTTGCACGGCCGAAAATCCAAAATTCGACAACAGCCGGTGCGCCACACGCGTTTGAATCACTGTCGCAAGCAGAGGATCTTTCGGCTTCGTCTCCAGGCCATCAAAGAACTCGAATCGTCCCAGCTTGAATCGCGCTTTTTCGTCGTCCGCCTTCAGAACCAGAAAGCCCTGTTTCAGGAACACGTACGCGTTGTTGTTGTGATTTCCGTTCGCTGCGTAATACGTTCCTCCGAGTCCCAATTGTCCTTGCGGAGCAGCCACCACTGCGTCGCTCGGCAGCCCGAAGATGGTCACTTGCGAGAGCTCGACCTTCCAATCAAATCGTTCGCTCTGCTGGCCGATGCCTAGTCGCAGCAGCGAGTGGCCGAATGCGTAGTTGTTATTGCCCGCGGGGCCTTGGAACCAGTCCCAGCCCTCCACTCGCACGCGCCAATCGACCGTCACGTCGAGTGGTCCCAATTTGTGCTTCGTCGGTCCCGTTTCCTTCTTGGGGGTTGCAGTGGTGCTCACGGCCTTGGTGGTGCTTCCCGCCGCACTCCCATCCTGCGCCCGCACTACTCCCCCCAGCAGGCAAACAATCAGAGGCGGTGCCAACCACCTGCTGAGCCTCAAAATCTCACGGATTCCCCCGCCCGTCCGCCGATGTTCTCTTGCTTCAGGCACACTTTGCCCCTGCAAAAAATTTCGCAATTTTTCCCCGCTTTGCTCAAAGGATATAGACGACCACCCCGGACTGGCGTCGAGTTTCTACAATCGGAGGCAATCTTCAATAGTGGTTTTGCATTACATGCGCATTTTCAACAGAAAATTTCAGTCGAATGATATCGGCGGTCGCGATCCGCAGTCGCCCTCCGTACCGCCAGTGATAGACTGTCCCAGCATTCTTGAATTTCTGCAGCGCTCGCAACTCGCACTTCGAGGCAGATCGTCATCATTGACCCTAATTTTTCTTCGGCTCTGCAATTGGCGGAGGCTGTCCGCGCCCGGCACATTTCTCCCATCGAACTTGCCCAAGCGCATCTCGCGCGCATCGGGCGGCTCAATCCTCGTCTCAACGCCTTCATCCACGTGGATGCGGAAGGGGCGCTTGCTCGCGCCCGTGCCGCTGAAAGCGAACTGTCCCATCCTTCGTCCGTTGACGCCCTTGGCCCTTTGCACGGCGTCCCTATTTCGCTGAAAAGCTCGGTCGATGTCGCGGGCTTTCCCTGCGAATGCGGCACACAACTCCGCAAAGGCCACACGCCCCACGCAGACGCTCTGCTCGTTTCTCGTCTCCGTGCCGCTGGCGCCGTCATTCTCGGCAACACCAACGTCCCCGAATTTCTCATGGCCTATGAGACCGATAATCTTCTCTACGGCCGCACCAACAATCCCTGGGATTTGTCTCGCACGCCAGGCGGCTCGAGCGGCGGAGAATCCGCCGCAATTGCTTCCGGCTGTGCCGCAGCGGGCGTCGGCAGCGACGGTGGCGGCTCCATTCGCATTCCTGCCCATTACACCGGAATCTGCGGCCTCAAGCCGACTCCCGGCCGCGTCCCTACGGCGGGCCATTTTCCCGGCTCTGCGGGACCTTTCACGCAAATGGGGGTCGTCGGTCCGATGGCTCGCACGGTCGGCGACGTTGATCTCCTGTTCCGCATCATCGCCGGATACGACCCCAGCGATCCCGCCTCCGCGCCCGTTTCGTTCCGCGCGTGGACAGTCGATGAACTTCGCCGCTTTCCGATTGCTTACCTCGAAGACGACGGCGTCACTCCCGTCACTCCCGAAACCGCCGCCGCTGTCCGCAACGCAGCCGCTGCGCTTCGCGATCGAGGCTTCCATGTCGAGCCGTGGGACGCCGCCTCCTTCGAGCGCATCTGGAAATTGTGGTGGATGCTCTTCGGGCGGGGAATTCAGTTGGCGATGGAGGACGCCGTCGCGGGCCGCGAACACGAGCTCAGCCCGCTCTATCGCGCCTTTCGCAAGACAGTCGAACTCGATGCGCCTCTTTCGTCTCGCTCTTTGATGGACATGCTTCTTCAGCGCGACGCCGTTCGCAGCGCTTTCCTGGCAAGAATGGAAAAATTCCCATTTCTTCTTTGTCCCGCCTGCGCCATTCCCGCATTCCGCCACGGTGAACGCGAATGGACCATCCAGGGAAAACGCGTTGAATATCTCAAGGCCATGAGCTATTCCCAGTGGTTCAATCTTCTTGGAAATCCGGCAGCCGTTGTTCCTGCGGGCCAGTCTCCGGAAGGACTGCCCATCGGCGTGCAAATCGTCGGCCGCCCTTGGGAGGATGAAGCCGTCCTTGCCGTCGCGGCGTTAATCGAGTCTTCTTGCGGCGGCTTTCGCCGTCCTCCTCTCGATTAGCCTCTGCATATTGGATGAAATTTCGCTCCTCCAATTCTCCGCATTCCTTCATTCCGCTCGCCCTCTTTGCCTCCCAAGCCAATTCAAATCCGCCGTATCCGTTCTTCCGATTGGACATTGAAATCCACATTCTTCACACTAATTCTGTCGATTACTTGCCTAGACGCAATATTTGACGTGAACCCCGAAGTTTCCGCCCGAAGCAGCTGCATCTCGAAGATCAACCGCTGACCACGTCGTCTGCATTTTCTCCAGTTGGCGGTGCGCATCTGGACGGCCCTTTCTCAAACAAAGGGACAAAACTTTAGGAGGATTTTATGAAACTGAATTTCGTTACACGTGTGTTTCGTTCCTTGGCGTTTGTCGTAATCGCGGCGGCTCTGGCTCCGCAGTTTGCTCGTGCCGATCCTTCCGCCCGCGGCGAATTCACTCTGAAATCCCCGGCGCAGTGGGGAGGGCTCTACATGGCCGCAGGAACCTACTCCTATAGCGTCGATTATCACGGGTCCTACACGATGATTCTCGTTTCCGATCTCTCCGGTCGCGCGCTTGGCTATGTCGTGCCGCACACGACCGCATCGGTCCCTTCGTTGGAAGCCACAAGCATTCAGCTTGATTCCGTCGCTGGGAAAACTTATGTCAGCTCCATGAAGGTAGGCGATCTCGGCTTGGAATTCTCGTTCACTCAACCGAGTTCCAAGACGGAGTTTGCGTTCAAGGGCGCACCCGCTTCGCAGCCGGCCACCACCTTCGCCGCCGCGAAGTAAACGAGTTGCTTTGCAGGGTCCACAAGGAGAGGGCAGGTCCCACCCGGCCTGCCCTTCCCCCTGTCATTGGACACATGGGTTCGGCTCGAGCAGCTGTTGCTGATTGCAAGAATTCGGGGAGAAATTCCTTCGAGCGGAGTTTTCGCTTAGCTGTGACGCGGCGTTCGCTTCAGTTCTTCGCTCAGTAGGATTGCTTCCGCAATTTCCTTCATCGACTTTCTCTTCTGGCGGCTTTGCTGCTGGATCGTCAGATATGCTTGTTCTTCCGTGAATCCCATCTCCCGTTGCAGGATTCCTTTGGCTCGCTCCACGATTTTCCGCGTTTCGAGTTTTTCGGAAAGTTTCGAATTTTCCGTCTCCAGCCGCGCCAGCTCCACTTCTGCACCTACCAGGAACCCCACCGTCGAGATCAGCCGGATCACTCGCTGTGAATAATTGTGCGGTTGCCGGTGCTGCAGGTTGATGACGCCCACCAGCCGCCCTCTACATAGGATCGGCACCGACAGAAACGCCTCAAACTTGTCCTCCGGCAGCTCGTAAAATTGTTTGAACCGGGCATCCTGGTGCGCGTGCTCCGGTATGGCGACGGGTTCGCGGTGCTCCGCAACCCATCCCGTGATTCCTTGCCCTATTTTCATGCTCAGGCGGTCCACCACTTCTTTGTGCGCATTCTTGGATGCGCGCAGGACTAGATCCTCGCCTTCGAGCGTGTAAATGAAGCAGGAGTCCGAACGGACCAGCGCAACCGCGAAATCGACAACCTTGGCGAGAACTTCGTGTAGAGGGTCGGCGGCAGCCATCCGGCTGCCTATTTCATGCAGAAGATCTACATCTTCGCTCGTTAGTATGTCCATGCATGAACGTAACGAGCTTATGAACTACTGTCAAATTTCAAATCTCGATGGACTGAATCATGCATTTCTTGAGCCGTTTTGGCACATACCTGCATTCACGACTGATTCGGCTAGCCCGCCGTATTCGCTCTCGCCAGCAACAAAATTGCCAGCACGTAGAACATGAACATAAGCGCCAAATAAGCCTTCGCTAGCCGATTCGCTCCCGCAAACTCCTTCCACGCAAACACGCCCCACAACGCCGCCACCATCGGCGCCGATTGGCCGATCGCGTACGATATCGCCACACCGGTCAGGCTCGCCGCCACCAGGCTGAAGACCGTCCCCGTTGCCCAAATCGCTCCGCCGATCAACCCCAGAACGTGCCCGTTGGAAGGGCCGCGGAAAAATCCGCTGAAATCCACCGGCTCTCCCACCAGCGGATGCTTCATAAAATAAATGTTCCAGATAAAGCAGGAAAGCAGCGCCCCGAGCGTCAGGAACACGCACACGCTGTATGGTCCCAGCGTATTTCCATGCGTCAGTGCTCGCGTCGAAAACGGCGCCCATAATCCCATCAGCACTCCGGAGACGACACAGGTCACGATGCTTTTCTGCGTCACCTCTTTCCCGCTGCTCAATGCGCCGTACGCCTTCCCGTCCAGGATCACCGCCGCCAGCGCGCACAGCACTCCCGCCGCCAGCATTGTCAGGTTTCCCTTCGGCTGCAGCACGTAGCTCAACACTGTGCCCACCACCAGCGCAATCCCGATCGAAACGGGGAAGGCAATCGAAAGTCCCGCCATGTCGATGGCAGCCACCAGCAGCAAGTTCGCAAGATTGAAAATCACTCCGGCCAGCAGCGCCCAGCCGATATTCGACCCGTCCGCCGAGTGCAGATTCTTCAGAAAACCCTCTCCGCCTCCTCCCGTGCTCCCGAGCGTGAACGCGTAAATCAGTGTCGTAACGAAAATTCCGATCGCGTAGTCCCAGTAGAACAATTCGAAGCGATAGTTCTTCACGCCCTTGTACGTGTTGGCCCAGGAACCCCAGCAAATTGCCGTCGCGATCATCATCACCAGCGCCACGCCAAAGCTTTGCGGTGTGAACATTGCGCTCCTCTTTTGCGCTTCCTTCGCGCCTGCTGCTTCCGTCCCTCAGAACCCGCCGTTCGGCTTCTTCGACTTGATGAACGCCACCAACTCATCGTGTTTCGACATCGCTCGCGCGCCTACTTTCGTGCAGCACAGCGCCGCGCACGCGTTTGCAAACAGTCCCACTCGCTCCAGGTCCCAGCCTTGCAGCAGCCCGTACGACAATCCGCCCATAAACGCGTCGCCCGCCCCTGTCGTGTCCACCACATCCACCTGAAACGCAGGCACGTGCGCCTTCCTCTCTCTTGTCGCGATCAGGCAGCCGTCCGTGCCCATCGTGATCGCCACCACCTTCGGCCCGAGCCTCAGCAATCCGTCGGCGATTTTCTCGTAGTCGCTTTCTCCCGTCATCTCTTTCGCCGCCGCCTTGCATGGTTTCAGCACATCCACCAGCTTCAGCGCCGCTGCCAGCTCGTCCTGCGTTCCCAGATTTGCAGCGGCAAAAAAACTCGGCGACACATCGAGATCGAAAATCACGCGCACGTTCGCTTCTTTCGCCACTTTCATCGCTTGCGCCACAGGAGTAATCGGCAATTGTGAAGCTTCCGTATGAAAATGCTTTGCCCCGCGGATATGTGGGGCGAAGCGGTTGTCCACTTGAAACACGGAAATTTTCCCGGTGACATTCGGAAACATGTAGATGCAGCGTTCCCCCGCCAAATCTACTGGAATCCACGTCAGCGCCGAATACTCGCCTTGGACGATCTCGATCCCGCCCAGATCCATGCCGTCATCTTTGAATGCCTTCTGGATGATCCGCCCATTCTCGTCATCGCCAATCAGCCCCAGCCAGCCTGTCGAAGCTCCCAGCCGCGCTACCTGCGTCAAATTGTTGGCCGTCACGCCGCCGGCGTGAATTTCCATCCGATTGGCGTTGATTTTTTCTTCCGGTCCCAGCAGCTTCGGCACGATGGCAAAATAATCGACGGTACAGCTTCCGATTCCCACCACGTCTACCTTCGTCGTCATAGGTTCCTCAATTTACTCCCGCCGGCGAATGCGCTCCTGGCGTAGGGCTCGTCATCAGCTCTATGAACATCTTGTCGAACTTCGCCAGGTCCAAATCCACCGGGACGTTCACCAGTTGCTCTCCGAGTCCCGGCTGGTTTCCCGGATTCCACGCCAGCGTGTTCCCGTATCCCGGTCCATGAGAATAATCGATGTCCATGTAAACTTGCGCTTCTTTGGTGATGACCGCGGGGTCCAGCCACGCCGCCACCGCCAGTTCATCCCACCGGTATTCTTCGTCTCCGTATTTTGCAATGTATTGTGCCGCTGGTGTGTTCGATTTCGCGATTTCCGCGATCAGCTCTTTTGTCTGGCGCGTCTTTATGGAAATGTCCACAGTGATGTCCGTGATCTTGTGCCACGGAGCCGTGTACACGATGTGTACCGCCTCTGGATCGAACCACCAATTGAACTCGCGCCGGTTTTGCGTGGCATCCTGCAATGGCACGTCCGGTGCGATGCTTCCGCCCATCACCACCAATTCCTGTGCCAAATCCGGCACTTCTGGATCGATGCTCACCGCCTGCGCGATATCCGTCAGCGGTCCGCCCGCATAGATCGTCACTTGATGCGGGTACTTGTGCACCATGCGAATGATGAAATGCGCCGCGTCTTCGGTTGACGGTTTGGTCGTCGGATCGCCTTCTCGCAGGTGTGGCACTTCAAATGGCCCATGATAGGTTCCGCGGATTCCGTCGCCCAGCGGCCTCTTGTTCCACGCTCCCTTGTACGTCACGCGTCCGTACATCTTCTCCCACGCCAGAATCAGGTTCTCCCGGTTGATCAGTGGATACACCGCTCCGGGAACCACCGGCACATCCGTCCGTCCGATGATTTCCAGCATCCGCAGCGTGTGCGCCACTTCTTCGTCGCGCCACATGTCACCGCTCACCACCGTAATTCCCAGCACATCCACGTTCGGCGACTGCAGGAACATCAGCATCGACTGTTGATCCGTCGTCGCCGGTCCGCGCGCATCCTGGTCAATAATCACTTTCCGTTTCTCCTGCGCTCCGGCCGCGCATGCAAGCCAGAGCAATGCCGCCGCACAGATCAGTGCTTTCCATTTCATGGGATGTATGGCTCCTTGGTTTTTCTGCCGGTGCTGCCGTTGCGGATTCCTGAGGTTGGGCCCATATCCGGGTCTGTGGTTCCTCTTCGAATCGAAATAGCGGAACGATTCCTTTGCCGCCAAACCGCTCCTTCGTTCGCCGCTTGTTTCCGTCGCTTACTTTCCCTGCACGCGCGAGATGAACATCTGCTTGAATCTCTCCGCATCGACGCCGACTGCGACGTCCACGTTTGGCTTCACTTTCACAAGCCCCTCGATTTCATAGTGATCGCCGTGCAGCACGTTGTTTTCGTATTCGTTGCGACGGTTCGCCACCGTCTCTCCGCGTGTGTATTCGCCTTTCGTCTCCACGTCCACGTGCATCGGCTCTGTCTTAAGGATCGTCGAATCGATTGCTTGTCCCACCGCCAGCGGGTCATACATTGGCGAGCCATCGTCTCCAAATTTCTTGGAGAGGTCCACCAGGAATTGCGTCACCTGCACCATGAAATCGCACATCGGACCTGGTTTTTCTTTCAGTTGATCCACGTCTTTTTGCGTGAACATTGTCATGTTTCCCACATCCAGCCCGTCCATCGTGATTGGCCATCCCGCTTGAAACACCACCTGCGCGGCTTCTGGATCGTTGTAGATATTCGCTTCTGCCGACGCGTTCACGTTCCCGCCTGATATCGAACCGCCCATCACGATCACACGGTTCACCAGCGGTACGATCGTCGGATCCTCTTCCACAGCCAGCGCGATGTTCGTCAGCGGTCCGATCGGCACCAGCGTGATGTCGTGCGGATGCTCGTGAATCGTCCGAATAATCAGGTCCGGTGCCCACTCCGTGCTCGCCGTGCACTTGCTCGGCGGGAGTTCCACATTCGCCAGGCCGTTCTTTCCGTGCCAGAACTGCGCCGTGATCAATTTTTGAAACAATGGATGTTCCGCGCCTTTCGCCACCGGTATGTCGCACCTTCCGGCCAGTGAAACCATTCGCAGCGCGTTGTCCAATCCTTGTTCCGCCGTCACATTTCCGGGAACCACCGTGATCGCCTTGATATTCAATTCCGGCGAATTCATCGCCAGCATCAGCGCAATCGCGTCATCGGTTCCTGGGTCCGTATCGATGATCACGTTCCTGGCTTTTTGCGCTGTCTTACCCGCCGCGTTTCCCGCAAAAGCAGTGCTGCCCGCCAGCGCAAGCACCGCCGCTGTCATCCAGAATTTCCTGATCGCACCTCGCAATTTCAGAACCCCCGTTTCACCCGTGGTTTTGCTGCAATTTCCTTCACGGCGCGCTAGGCTAGCGTCCTGCTGTCTTTTGGGTCAAGCGCAAACTGTAATTGAACAAACGATTCATCCACCTCCGTGACTCCACCATGCAACTTCGCTGCGATATGCTTCTTGTGAAATATCTTCCTGCGATTTGTACCGTCTAGTAATCCTGTCGTGGGTTTCCACTCGAGTTTTTGCCCTTTCCTCTCCTTTGCCTGCTTCCCGCACCACTGTTCATCGAAAAGCCTGCTACTATTTGTTTTGCAATGAAACGGTCCCGCCGTTTTTTGACCCTCTTCATCCTTTCCGCCTCTTTCGCCCTTTTTTTTGACTCAGGTTTTTCCGTTGCTCTTATTCACGCCTTTTCAAGCACCTCCCAGATTCATCTCGAGCACCGCCCTAACCGCGAAGACCCATTTCAAGTTCAATTCCGCGATGTCACGTCGGCCGCCCGGATTCACTTCCATCACGAACGCGCCAGTTCCGCTGAGCGCCTGTATCTCGAAACCATGGGCGCCGGCGTGGCATGGCTCGACTACAACCAGGATGGCTACATGGACGCCTTCTTCGTCAACAGTGGTTACACACCCCTGTTTCATCCGAAGGAGCCGCCGCAGCCGGCTCTCTATCGCAACAATGGCGACGGGACGTTCACAGACGTCACGGTGCAAAGCAAGATTCATTCTTCGGGGACATTTTTCTTCGGCGTGGCTGTCGGCGATTATGACAACGACGGCTATCCGGACATTTTTATGACCGGCTATCGCCACTCCGTTCTCCTGCACAATAACGGTGACGGAACGTTCACCGATGTCACCGCAAAAGCAGGCGTCGGCGATGACGGCAATTGGGCCACATCCGCGGGATGGTTCGATTACGACCGCGACGGCAAACTCGATCTTCTCGTCCTGAATTACGTTCAATACGATGTCGATCATCCCATCGCGTGCCATCAAATTCCGCGAAGCCCGCCGAAGGCCGCTCCGATTTCCACGTACTGTCGCGCTGCCGCTTTCACCGGCGTTTCACCGCGCCTCTATCACAACAATGGAGACGGAACGTTCACCGACGTCACCGAGCAAACCGGGCTCACGAATACCAACGGCAAAGGCCTCGGCCTCGTTCTCGCCGATCTGAACAACGATGGCTGGCCGGACATCTTTATCGCCAACGACTCGTCGCCGAGCACCCTCTACTTCAACAACGGCAACGGTACGTTTCGCAACGCCACCGTTTCCTCGGGGCTCAACGCGAGTGCCGGCGGTCGCAACGAGTCCGCGATGGCAGCCGACGCCGCGGACATAATGAATAACGGCCTGATGGACCTCTTCGTCAGCCATCCGGACTACGAGCTCGATCGTCTCTACCGAAACAACGGCGACGGCACCTTCACGGACGACACTGTGGCCGCCGGCATCGGCCAGTCCGATCTGCTCAACAGTTCTTTTGGCGTGCGGTTTTTCGATTGGGATAACGACGGCTGGCGCGACCTGCTCATCGTCAACGGCAACATGCTCGACAACGTGAGGCATCTCCATCCCGAGCTGGAATACGAGGAGCCGAAAAAACTGTACCGGAACACTGGCGACGGGAATTATGTGGACGCGACCAAGACGCAAGGTGCGGATTTCACGGCGCCGCGCGTCGGCCGCGGCCTGGCCGTGGGAGACTACGACAACGATGGCTGGCTCGATTTTCTGGTGAACAACAACGGGGAAGATGCGCAGCTTTTCCGCAACGAAGGCGGCAGCTCACCGCAGGCGAAAGGGAATCATTGGATCGGGCTGCGCTTGGTGGGAACGAAAAGCAATCGCGACGGCAACGGTGCGCACATCAAACTCGTGGCCGGCGATCTGACAAGTTACGATCAGGTAAAAGGAGGAATGAGTTATCTTTCCTCGCAAGACCCGCGAGTCTATTTCGGGCTCGGCGCCCGTTCGCGTGTGGACCGCATCGAAATCTGGTGGCCAAGCGGAGAAAAAGACACGCTCGAAAATCTTCCCGTGGATGTAATTCTCACGGTCATCGAAGGAAAAAACGCGGTCACGGGAAAATTCCCTCCGGTTCGTCCGCCTTACTAAGCGTGCCGTCTTCAATTCTGCGAGTTGATGAACTTGCAGACGTCTTTCACAGAATTGCTCAGCCACTGCGTGCGCGTTGCAAAAACGGCGGCTCCGCCCTTCTGGTAGAGCGTAAAGCGGTAGTTCCCGGACCACCCTTGCGCCGCAAGCATATAGTTCGACTCTTTCGGGTTCAGCGTCACGCTCACGTTCGGGCATTTATTGACCAAATTCTTCATGATATCCGCCGTGGGGACGGTAGATGCGGGGGACAACACAACCTTGATGGGCCGTGTAGGCCGTGGGGACGCACCGGCGAGCCCCGCACATCCCAGAAACACCAGCAAAGCCATAATTCCAATGGCCTTTCTCATCGTCTCGATTCTCCTGCCGGATCGCGCTCCGGCCGCCCTCACTAGAAGGGATGTGTGCGCGCCCCAAATGGTTTCACGCAGACCCCTGGTCTGTACAACACGCATGACTGGAATTAGTTTCTGTCGCAAGCGTCTTCCGGCTTTTTCAGCACGATTCACGGGCGCTCCTCGTAGACGGCCAACTGAGCGACGGGCATACCTTCGTCCTCCATTTCAGGAACGAAAATCCGATGCGTCGAGGAATCGATGGCCAGGCTGTGAACGGCATGCGCGGCGGAAACGTCGCCGACCTTGCGCCACTGTTCCGTCTTCTTCGCTTCGTAGACCGAAATCGCGCCGCTGACGCACGCCACGTAGATGCGGCCGAGAGCAGGGTCAAGGGCGACTTCAGCGCCTCCGGCAGCCATGGGCAAGTAGGCGACGACCGCTTTCGAGCGCAAATCAAACACGGCGAGAAGGTTGTTTCCCTCGCATGACAGGAAGGCGACGCGGCGTTCGGCGTCGATGGCGAGACCTGAATTTCCGGCGCAGCGCCCGGCGGAATAGCGCGCCGTTACAGCGTTCGTCGCAGGATCGATCGCGGCAATCTGGTTCGTATCCGGCAAATTGACGTAGACGGTTTTCGACACGGGGTCGAAATCCGGCGTTCCCGCGCGGCCATCGAACTGGATCATCTTCACGACGGCGTCGCTGGCAACGTCAACGACAGCTTCGGCATGAGCTGTCTCGTCGGAGACGAAGAGCCGATGGAACGGTGCGGCGTAGGCCATGGCGGAAGGGCCCGCTTCGGTGGGAATTTCCTTCTCCACCCGGAACGTCGCCGCGTCGATGACGCCAATCGAATCTTCGCCAGACACGGACGCGTAGATTTTCCGCGCGTCCGCAGCGTAGGTGGCGCTGCGCACGCCGGGAAGATCGCGGATGATTTGTACGAGCTGGCCTTTTTGTAAGTCAACGACGTAAAGATCGCCCGCGCCGGAATGGGCGCAGAAGAGAAGATGATCTTCCGAGTCGACCGTGAGAGAACCGAATTCTCTGCCGGATGGGCCGGGAAAGGAGATGACTCCGATTTTCTTGAGAGCCTTGGCAGCAAGCGGCCGGGCAAAAATCAAAACGCAGAAAATCGCGGCGACCGACCAAACTTTCGATGGAGGTTGATTAACCCTTTTGACGTTCTCGGGAATTCGCTTGTTCGAGGTGTCCGCCGTTCCGGCGCCGAGATTCCTTGTTGTCGCAAAACCGCCCGATTTTCGCGGAAGCACAGAATGTCGGCGCGAAAATTGGGCCGCTCCTCCTCGGAATGACAATCCTGGGAGCCGCGGAAGAGGCAGGATGTCAAGAGAGCGAGGTCGATGCCTGCTTCGCTGGAATGTCTCGCAACGGCCGGTCATAACACTTCACCCTTGCACGATTCCTTGGGCATAGATGTTGTTTCCGCGAATCTCGAGATGGATTTGCGGCAGCGGCCGCGGCGGCGGCCCTTCGAGTACGCTGCCGTTTTCCACGGAATAGACGCCGCCGTGGCAGGGGCATTCGATATCGTTGTTCTCCGGATGAAAGAAGACAGGACATCCGGCGTGCGTGCAGATACGGCTGAAGGCAACGTAGCTTCCGTCCCTCTTGCGGATCAGCAGGCAGGGGGCCTCCGGCGTCGGATACTGAAAGATCAGAAACGAATCGGGAGCGAGCGAATTGGTTTGGGCGATCAGGACCGCGGAATCGTCGCTCGCGTGGAGATATTTGCGCAGGCCCCAAAGAGCAGCTACAGCGGCCGCAACGGATCCCCAAATCACGGCGGCGCCGAACCGTCGCCTGGATACCTTCTCTTCTTCCGCCATGTTTCCTTTCTCAACCGGGATTTTTTTGTGCAGCGCAGAGTTCACTGATTGGCGAGCGAGCCGACGTGAAGCCGGGTCTGCAGGATTCTCAAAATATTGTCGCGGGCAATCATGCCGACAATATGGCCGTCGGAGACGACCGGCATTTGGATGATGTCCTGGCTTTGCATGCGTTCGAGAACGCGAGTCGCAGGCTCGTCTGCCGCGACAAAGTGAATTTTCTCGACAGGCGTCATAACGGCCTGCACGGAATTGATGTTCCATTCCTCGCGCGGGATCGTGGCAGCGGCTTGAAGCGTGACCAATCCGACCGGCTTGTCCGGTCCCATGACGATGTGGCACTGGCGGCCAGTGCGAAGAACTTCGCTGATGTACTCCTCGATCGAGGTGTCGCGCGTGACTGTGGGCACTTCCTTGGACATGATGTCCGCCGCGCGGACGCCAGCGAGCGAGCTGCGAATCGCCACCTGCACGTAGCTCTGCTGCGAAGCCGAAAGCAGGAACCAGCCGATGAAGACGTACCAGAGCCCGCTGAGGAAGTGGCCCTCGAAGCGTAGCGCCAGAGCGGTCCATGCGCCGTAGAGGATGATGGCATAGGCCAGCACTTTGCCGGAAAGCGTGGCGAAGCGAGTGGCACGGTTGTAATCCTTCGTGATGCCCCAGACGATGCCGCGCAGAATGCGCCCGCCATCGAGTGGAAACCCGGGCGCGAGATTGAAAAGGCCAAGGACAAGATTGATTTCTGCCAGCCAGATCGCCGCCGCATGGACCATTTCGTTGCCGCCGCCGAAGCGGGCGATCACCCAAAAGAGTCCTGCCAGAAAGAAGCTCGCGAGAGGCCCGGCAATCGCGATATTGAACTCCTGCCAGGCGTTTTCCGCTTCGCGCCCGATGCGCGCCAGGCCCCCAAACACAAACAGGGTGATGGACTGCACGGGAATCTTGTAGTGCATGGCCACGATGCTGTGGCTCATTTCGTGGAATACGACGGAGGCAAAAAACAGCGCGCTCGTGATGAGTCCGAGCGTCCAGTGCTGCGTCGAGGTCCAGCTGGGATGCATGGAAATGAATTGCTGGCTGAGCGTGAGCGTAATGAGCGCAAAAATGATGAACCAGCTCAGGTCCAGATAGATCGGGATGCCGAGAATACTTCCAATGCGGAAGCCCGAGCCTTCTGACGGTTGTGGCATGAACGTTCCTCGGGCTGGATTCTAACAAACCCCTCCCGCTGGCCGCACGTGTCCATTGATTTTTCCGAGAGAGCGCCTGACGGCTTGTGTTTCCGAAGTGGCAGGCGTGCCACGGCGTGTACGAGGAGCGACACGCAGAATCTTTCACTCGTTTGCTAACCGCCTGTATTTTCTGCAGGTCTTCACTGGACCGATCCATGCACTGCTCCCCAGCGAAACAACGGAGGAACAGCGCCGTGAACCAGATATTTGCAGTTGCGACAATCACGATCGCCGCAGGCGCCTCAATTGGCCTGGCGCTGCTGCTGGAGTGGGTGAGTCTCCAGGCGCTTTGGCGCTTGATGCCCGCACGCGCGACGACGCAGCGTGGAAAGACGTTGTAAAGCCGGCAATACCTCTGCGGGCGGCCTCGCCCCGCAACCGGAATGAACTGGGAACTCGCTACCGCCGCAGCGAGGCCCTCCGGCCGGAGCGGGACGGGGCCGCCAGCCGGCGCAGGAGTTTTGGAATCCCGCTGCAAGAAGCAGGATTCGAGGAGGTTGCCATGCTGTTTCTGAGATTCGTGCTGCTGCTGGCTACGCTCGGTTTTCTTCTGACGGCTGCCGGAATCGTCGCCCACGATGTTTTTCTTTCCTTCGAATTGAGCCGCCTGCTGCAAAGGCGGCGTCCCAAAGATGCGTCTGGCGCTGCTGGTGGCGCCGGGGCGGGAACGGGCACCGGCGAAGCCACTCCGCCAGCTTCCGCTCCCGCCCGTCGCGAAACGTCTCTCCGGCCGCGGCGGCCAATCCGCTGGCCGCTGGCGGCGAAACTCGTCCTGATTGCGGGGGTTGCGGTGTTCCTGCGCGCGAGCGTCGTGGTGGTGCCGGATGGAACGGCTGGCGTGAGGATCAGCCAGATTTCGGGCGTGCTGCCGGGAACCCTCTATTCCGGAACACATCTGATTTTTCCACTGACTCAGCGCGTGGAATTTTACGACGTGCGCGACCGGATGTTTTTCACCGGTTCGACGGAGGGAACGAAGGAAAAGCACGAAGAGCTGACCGTGGAATCGAAAGAGGGGCTGGAAGTAGGGCTGGGCGTGACGGTGCGCTACCGCGTGGACGCGCGCAAGCTCGATTACATTCAGGCGAATCTGCCGCGGCCACTGGACGAGGAGATCGTAGCGCCGGTGGCGACGACCGCTTTTCGCGAACTCGCGCCGGACTATAACGTTCGGGATATTTTCTCGACCAAGCGCGAGCAATTCCGCGCGCAGGCGGCGAAAGTGATCACGGAGAAGCTCGAGGGCGACGGAATCGTGGTGAAAGAGGTGATGCTGCGGAAGGTGGACCTGCCGCAGGAGTACGCGCAGGGCCTGGAAGGCTTGCTGATGAAGGAACAGCAGGACGACCAGACGTCGGTGGACGCGGAGATCGAACAGAAGCGCGTGAAGATCGCCGAGTCGCAGGCGGAGGCGTTGAAAGTGAGGGAAGTGAAGCGGGCGGAGGCAGATGCGGCTTCGCGGGTGATTATGGCCAAGGCGGAATCGGACGCGATGCAGTACACGCTGCCGCTGAAGCAGAAGCAGATTGAGCAATCGAAGCTCGAGGCGGAGGCGCGCAAGGCGGCGACGATCCAGAACGCCGAGGCCGACGCGCAGGTGAAAGTGATCGACGGGAAAGCGGAGCAACAAAAAGAGGAGTTGCTGGCGGAAGCGCAGAAGAGCACGACGATTACGAACGCGGAAGCGAACGCCGCGGCGAGGCAAATCAGCAGCAAGGCGCAGCTCGAAGCGGACGCGCGGCTGGCCGATGCTCGGGCGAATCGCATTCGCGTGACGGGGAAGGCGGAATCGGAGCAGCTCGAAATGGAAGCTGCGGCACTGCACGCGAATCCGCTGCTGGTGCAATACACGGTGGCGCAGCGGCTTTCTGACAAAGTGCAAATCATGCTGGTACCCGCGGACGGGAAATATTTCTTTACGAACGACGTGTTGCAATCGGCGATCGGAGCGAACGCAGACCCGCCACCTGTGCATTCGGGAAAGAGATGAAATAAGCGGAAAGGCAAGCGGGGCGTGTTCCCAGAGGGTGTTGCGATTAGAAAGGATTAAATTGTTGATTCGAGACGGGTTGCGACGATTTCTAATTCCGAGTGTTGCGATTAAAAATTGGTTCGGAGGGATGCGGCAGTGGGGGAAGTTCCGGCCTGTGGACAGCAGCCGCGCGGCCCGCATTGGAGTACCTATAATCCACGCTAGCACGTTTTCGGGAGCGATGCAAAAGTCCACAGGGAGAAAGGCGTAATTGGTGAGGAGAATCACGTGACCCGAGGAGAAGGCGGCGTGTTGGAATGTGGGGCGGGGACGGGATGGACGCCAACGCATCGGATGCGATGGCGGGGAGGGCACAGGGAAGAGAAGGAGAACAAAAAGTGATGTGGGGAAGGGTGCTAAGATGGCGAGGCGCGAGGAAATTGGGAGAGTTCGCGCCATCCGATGCGCGTGCCGCGGCAATTCTCTTCATGGCTGTTCTGGTTAACCTGTTTTATTACTTGCTTGGCTCCTCTGAGAACGCTTGCACAGACGACAGGTCCGGAGGTTGCCGCTCCATCTGCGGCCACGACGGCGGCCGCTGGTAGCGCAGCACCGCTAGCAGCGCCCTTGCCGAAGGAGTGGAGCGACGCGATCGGCAGCCTGGCGAAGAAGATCAAAGCCGCGCTGGGAGATTCGCAGGCGCTGACGCTCGAATTTCAGAACATTTCATCGCTGTCAGACACGGACGCAGCGGCAATCGAGAGCGCTTTCCGGACGGCGCTATTGGGGGAGCATTTGGAACTGCGAGCCGCGGCGGATGAGACGACGGCAAAGGTACGCGTGACGCTTTCGGAAACGGCGCAGGAGGACGTGTGGATTGCGCAGCTGTGGAGCGCGGCAGTGCCAAGCGGAGCAGGGGCTGTGGAGATCGTTTCGGTTGACAAGAGGGAAGAACGCTTTCAGAGCGGCGCGGGACAACACATAGCTCTCGACAAGCGGCTGGTCTGGGAGCAAGCGGACCGACTCCTGGATGCGGCAGCGGTGGAGGCGCCCGGAAGCAGTGCTTCCTACCGGGTGGTGCTTGAGCCGAAGGGGCTGGCATTTTACGCGGCGGAGAATTCGCAATGGACGGTAGTGGGCGAGCGCGTAGCGTTCACGACGCCAGCGAAATGGTTGCGGAGCGCCAGGGGCGTGATTGATGCGGAGGGAAGAGTCGCGTGGGTGTGGGAAGGAGATGGGCCGACGGAGGCGTCGATTCGCTGCGCGGGCGATTTCGCAAATGCATCGAGCGTGCAATGCGCGGCGTGGAATCAAACGGCAAGCGGGCAATTCGGCAAGCCGTGGGGAATGCGCGGCCGGGAGGATCGGGCTTCTGTGATGTTGGAGCAGCAGTGCGGGACAGGTTTGATGGCGCTTTCGACCGGTGACGGAGATTGGACACAGACGGATGAAGTTCAAGGCTACATCGTTTCCGCTACTGGCGGCGCGGCGGTTGCTTCGGGAGACCCGATGGCGATGAACGGTCCGGTGATGGAATTGATACCGCAGGGGCAGGGAAACGCGGCGCGGGCGATTGTGCGGGATTTGGCGACCGGAAATTATGAGGCGTATGTCGTTACAGCGACTTGCAGCGAGTAGCGCAATTGTGGCGTTTTTTGTGGCGGTCGCCGCGTTTCCGGCAAGGACGGCGCGGAGGCCGAGGTATGGAGGGACGCTGCGCGTGGAGATTGGAGCAGTGATTCAGTCGCTGGACATGAGCGCTGCGGCGACGACGGCGGGAGAAGCAGCGGCAAGAGCGCAAATCGACGCCTTGATATACGACCGGACGAATGCGCAGGCGGCGCAGCCGGCGGCGGGACCATTTCGCATTTCGGCGTGGGAGCCGGGGAAGCGGCTGGCGCTCGCGGCGAATGACGATTTTCCGCAGGGGCGGCCGTTTGTGGACGCGATCGAGTTCACGATGGGACGAACGGCGAAGGACCGGATGCTCGACATGGAGCTGGGCAAAACGGACTTCATCGAGATTCCGCAGGATCAGACGCGGCGGGCGAGCGATGCGGGCATTCGCGTGAGCGAGTCGAAGCCGGACGAACTCCTTGCGATTTTGTTCGCGTGGGGCGACGGCGGCGGGCCTTCGGCGGCGGTGCGTGAAGCGCTGGCGGAGGCGGTGGACCGCGCGACGATCGTGAATTTCATTTTGCAGAAAACGGGAGAGCCGGCGGGAGGGTTGTTGCCGCAATGGATGAGTGGGACGGCGTTTTTATTTTCGATAGCGGCGGATGCCGCAGGCGCGAAGGCGCACGGGGAGGAACTTCGAGCGCAAAACCAGCCGCCGGTGCGGGTGGCGTTGGGATATGATTCCGGCGATTCGGTGGAAGAAACGGTGGCGGAAAGAATCGTGGTGGACGCGCAAGCGGTAGGAATTTCGGGGACGGCGCGAGCGCTGCAGCAGGGAACGGCACCAGGCTCGATGCCCGCTGGTTTTGACGCACGGATCGTACGGTGGCGAATCCCTTCGGCGCAGCCGGGAGCGGCCATGGAAAATTTTCTGGCGGCGTTTCCGGAGGTGGCGGCTTCGGCGGGAGATGCGTGCGGGGCGATGGGCCAGGTGGCATCGGCCGATGGGATCTATAAGTGCGAGCGGGCGATTGTGGATGCGCGGGGAATCGTGCCGCTGGCGTTTTTGCCGGAAGTGTATGGATTGAGCGCGCGCGTGAGGGATTGGGTGGCGCCTGGGCCGGGGGGAAGCTGGCCGCTGGCGGATGTGTGGCTGGAGGGATCGGCGGAGTGACGTTTCGCGCCAAACTTTTTTGGGTGTTCACGCTGGCGCTGCTGCTGTCGGTGGGGCTGGTGGCGGCGGGCGTGACGGTGCTGACGCGGCGTGCGTTCGACGACCTGAACCGCGAGCACAGCGACGCGCTGGTAGCGCAGTTCCAGCGGGAGTTCGACCGTCGGGGCGAGGAAGTGGTGAACCGCGTGCGGGCGATCGCCGGCGAAGAGGCGACGATCCACATGGCCGTGGATTTGAGCCTCCCGAAGGGCGACGCGTCGGTGTATGTGTACGACGCGCGGGGCGTGGCGCAATCGCACGAACTGGATTTTCTGGATTTCGTGAACAGCGACGGGACGATTATTTCGTCCGGAGAATGGCCGGCGCACTTCAATTCGAAAATGGACTGGGTGACGCAGCCGGCGGATTGGGCCGCCGTGGGTTCATTCTTGACAAGGATGGAGACGGCGGACGGGCCGGCGCTGGGATTGATGGCCGTGACGCGCGTGCCGGTGGCGGACAAGGCGATTTATATTGTTGGTGGCGAGAGATTGGACAAAGGATTTTTGTCGTCGCTGGTGCTGCCGCCGGGAATGCGGGCACTGCTCTATTTGAATCTGGACCAGGGCTTCCAGGCGACCGATTTGATTTCGTCCGGAGAGGCGGAAGCGGAGCCGGAACGGTTTGCGCCACTGATTGGAGAAGAGCGCGCGGCACCGTCGCCGCAGACGATGCGCATCCAGTGGAACTACGACACGGCGAGCACGGAGATGTTTCACGCGCTGCCGTTGGTGGGACGCCAAAAAGAACTGCTGGGCGTGCTGCTGGTAGGAAATTCACTGCGCAACGTGGTGCTGGTGGAGCGGCGGATCCGCTATTTGGCGCTGATCGTGGCAGGCGTCGGCCTGTTGCTGGGAGCGATTCTGAGCTGGTGGGCGGCGGCGAGGGTGACGCGGCCGGTGACGAAACTGGTGACGGCGGCTCAGGAAGTGGCGGAGGGGAATTGGAGCGCGCACGTGGACGTGCGAGGACGCGACGAGGTGGGACGGCTGGCAAGATCATTCAACCAGATGACGCAGCAACTGATCGATCAGCGGGAGCGGTTGATTCAGGCCGAGCGCGTGGCGGCGTGGCGGGAAGTGGCGAGGCGGCTGGCACACGAATTGAAAAATCCGCTGTTCCCGCTGCAGACAACGGTCGAGAACATGCAGAGGGCAAAGGAGAAAAATCCGGAGCTGTTCGACGAGGTGTTCCGCGAATCGACGCGCATCCTGCTGGCAGAAATCGAAAACTTGAAGACGATCGCCGGACGGTTCAGCGATTTTTCAAAGATGCCGCAGCCGGAATTCGCGACGGTAAATGTAAACGACATCGTGCGCGACGTGGTGAAGCTGTTCGAAGCGCAATTCGGCGCGGTGGGACGGCCGCCGATCACGCCCGAATTGCATCTCGAGGAAGAATTGCCGGCGATCCAAGCGGATGCGGCGATGCTGCGGCGCGCGGTGGAAAACCTGGTGTTGAACGCGATGGATGCGATGCCGGCGGGCGGCGTGCTGATGCTGCGAACGACGCACAAGGATGGAACCGTGATGCTCGAAGTCTCCGACACGGGCGCGGGGCTGACGCCGGAAGAAAGCGAACGGATTTTCACGCCGTACTACACGACGAAGCAACACGGGACGGGATTGGGGCTCGCGATCGTGCAGTCGGTGGTGAGCGATCACGGCGGAAGAATATCGGTTGAGAGCGAGAGCGGCGTGGGCACGTCGTTCCACATCGAGTTGCCTAGCCATCCTCGGAAGCGCCCGCAAAAAACCTCCGGTTCACTACAGCAGGAAAAAGAGGCGTAAAGCTCCGTGCCCGCTGCTGCCAGCATTTTGATCATCGACGATGATGCGAACACGCTGGCGTCGCTTTCGCGGGCGTTTCGTTTGGCCGGGCACGAAGCGACAGTGTGCGACAACGCAGCGCGAGCTCTGGAACTGGCCAAATCACAGAAATTCGATTTGATTCTCTCCGATGTGGTGATGCCGGGACGCGACGGCATCGCACTGCTGGAAGACATGAAAAAGGCGGGTGTGGAAGCGCCGACGGTGATGATGTCCGGGCAGGCGACGGTGCAGATGGCCGTGCGGGCGACGCAATTGGGCGCGGTGGATTTTCTGGAAAAGCCGATTTCGACGGAAAAACTGCTGCTGACTGTGGAGAACGCGCTGCGGCTGAGGTCTCTCGAGGAAGAAAACCGCGACCTGAAACGGCGGCTGGGGCGGCACGCGATTGTATGGGCCAGCGAGGCGATGAAAGAAGTGATGGCGCAGGTGGAGCACGTCGCCACGGCCGAAACACGCGTGTGCATTCGCGGCGAGACAGGGACGGGAAAGGAACTAATCGCGCGGACGCTGCACGAGAAAAGCCCGCGACATGCGGGACCCTTTATTTCGTTGAATTGCGCGGCGATTCCGGCGGAACTGCTGGAATCGGAGCTCTTCGGCCACGAGAAGGGATCGTTCACGGGAGCGGCGGCGCGGCACATTGGAAAATTCGAACAGGCGCACCGAGGGACCCTGTTTCTCGACGAGATTGGCGATATGCCGCTCGGGATGCAGGCGAAGCTGTTGCGCGTGCTCGAAGAGGGAGAGATCGAACGCGTGGGCGGCGACCATCCGCTGGCCGTGAGCGTCCGCGTGGTGGTGGCGACGCACAGGAACCTGGAAGAACAGGTGCGGCAGGGAAGCTTTCGCGAGGATTTGTATCACCGGATTTACGTGCTTCCGATTTACCTGCCACCACTGCGGGAAAGGCGCGAGGACATTCGCGCGCTAGCCGAGCATTTCGCGAGGCAACTGGCGGAACAGAACAACTGGAAGCCGAAGACGTTTTCGCGAGAAGCGATCGAAGAGCTGGAGCGGTATTCGTGGCCGGGGAACGTGCGCGAGCTGCGGAACGTGGTGGAGCGAGTGTTGTTGCTGGAGAGGCGCGAGACGGTGGACGCAGGGACGGTGAAGAGGGCGCTGCCACAAGGAGCCGTGGTTACGGCTGTGGGGAGCGGCGCCAGTGTGACGGGCAGCTTGCCGAGGAATCTGACGATGGGAGTGCTCTCGCAGCGCGTGGAAGCGTTTGAGCGGGAGACAATCCTCGCGGAGCTGAAAAAAAACAACAATCATATGACGAACACAGCGAAGGCGCTGGGGCTTGAACGCAGCCATCTTTACAAAAAGTGCCAGCAACTGGGAATCGATCTGCGGACGATCCGCCAGCCGGATGTAACCACTTCTCAGGATGCTTGAACGCCCTTCCTCTTTCCAAATCGCGTGAAGCCCCGAAAGATGTAAAGCGCGAGCGCGACGGCGATGATGATCCAGAGCACATACTGCCGGAGCGTGACGGCGAAAGCGGCCATTCCGACGACAAATCCCCACAGAAAAATTTCGCCGGTGACGGCCTGGCCCCAGCGCGGAGCCATGCCGCTCGATGGAACACGAGGACTCCAGGAGGGCCAGAGTTTTGGAACGATGCGGCAAAATTCACGGAAGGGCTCGCCCTGGGTGGCGGAGAGGCGCGATTCTTCAAGGGCAATCAGACGAAGGAAGAAAAACGTCTCGCCGAAGACAAGTATGAAAAAGCCGACACGGCTGGCGAGAAAGCCGAAGCCAACAGCGAGCAGGATGCCTCCCAAATAAAGCGGATTGCGAAGATGGCGGTAAGGGCCTTCGGCGACAAGCTTTTCAGAATGCAGCGATTCATCGTGAACGACGTTCGATTGCAGGTATGCCGCCGCCCAAGTGCGAAGAGCGGCGCCGAGAAACATGATGAAAGCTGCGAGGGCGAAAAGCGCGTGGACCCAATACCCTGCTGTGGGAGAGCCCGCGCCGATGAATTTCGCGACAAGAAATTGGACGAAGTTGGTCTGGTCGATGCGATAGGCGCTGAAACCGAGGAAGTAGCCGAGGCCGATCAGCCAGAAGCGGTTGCGAAACTCGAAATCGGTTGCGCGAAGCATTGAGTGTTTCCTTTCCCTTGCACGCAGGACCCATGAAAAGCGGACAGCAACTTGCTAAGTAATACGTGCGGGTGGCGCGAGAAGTTTCTGCAGCACCAGATGCACGGGCAGATAGAGAACCAGAGCCGTCGCGAGAAAAATGAGCGCGAGGTGCAAGGGAGCAGGGCCGAGTTGCCGATTCCAAAATGGATCGCGAAAGGCGAAGTTGATATTGCGCGCAGGCGCAGCCGCCCGCGCGGCAAGCAGAGCGAGGATGGCGACGACGCATTGCAGTTGGAAGGCGCGGCGGTCATAACCGGTGCGACCGAGGGCCCACAAAAGAGCGAGCGGCAGCGCGATGTGAAAAAGGGAGATCAAGCGCAGCCAGAGAGGATACTGAGGATCGAACATGTATTCGGCACCGCTGAAAATGTGACCGCCGAAAAGAATGTGCCAAACGACGTCGAGTGTCCAGAAAGCGCTGGTGGGAAGTATGGAAACCGCTTGGCTGGAGATGAGCAGCGGATTGCCGGAGGCGAGGCCGAGACAGCCAAGGATCACGGCAATATCGCAGAGAAAAATGAAATTGGCAGGGCCCCAGAAGTGCCAGTAAATGGGCGCCCAGAGGAGCAGAAAGAGGATTGCGACGACGCGTGTGGCGACGGGAAGAGCGCGCTGGTGTGAAGCGAAGGGAAGCATGGGGCGAGACGACCGCGCTGCATACTAACAGAGGTGGAGCGGCGTCCGCATCCGAGGATTCGGTGGCGAGCGGCGCGGGTGCGTGCGAAGATTTGAAGAGATGGCTGCAGACATTTCATCAGGCATCTTGGAAGCGGCGGCAGGGGCGTGCGTCGTGGCGGGAAGCGCGGCATGGGGCGCCGTTGCGCCGTCGTCACAATTATTCGGACGGACAATTCGGCGGGCGCCGGATGCGAGGACGATTGCGCTAACGTTTGACGATGGGCCGAACCCGGCGGTGACGCCGCAGTTGCTGGACCTACTGGAAAAAAATGGTGCGCGCGGGACTTTTTTCTTGATTGGGAAGTTCGTCAGGGAAGCGGCGAGCTTGGCGAGAGAGGTCGCGCAGAGAGGGCATTGCGTGGGGAATCACACGGAAACACATTCATCACTCGTATTTTTGCCGCCGCCGAAAATCTTGAAAGAGCTGAAAGGATGCGCGGAGGCGATTGAGTCAGCAACGGGCGTACGGCCGCGCTGGATGCGGCCACCCTACGGGTTTCGCAGCCCATTTTTGGGCGGGATGGTGAGAGCGGGAGGCGGGGAAGTGGTGATGTGGTCGAGAATGGCGCGCGACTGGAAGCCGCAGCCAGCAGAGGCGGTGATCGAAAGATTGCGAAAGACGAAGGGTGGAGACATCGTTCTGCTGCACGACGGCGATCACCGGGCGCTGCGCGGAGACAGGATGCATTCGGTGAAGGCGCTTGAATACTGGCTGCCGAGATGGGGGGATGCCGGCCTGCGATTTGTAACGCTGGACGATTTCGGGCAAGATGAGGGCGTGGGCGGAGGCGAGGACGCGGCGCGCCGGACCGCCTAAGCGGAAAGAGTTCATGGACGAGAAACGATTTTACGACGAGAAGGATGAGACCAAGCAGATCCCGCTGACGTGCCCGCACTGCCGGCAAGAAGCGACGTACCCGATCCGTTGGAAGGTACGGACCAAGAAGGCGCAGATTCCGGCCGGGGCGAATGACGACGACCGCGCGCGGTTTGCGAAGGCGCGGACGTACCTGGTGCGTGTGGACGATATGGTGGCGTGCCGGAACATCAAGTGCCGGAAGAGGTTCGAGCTGACCGGGCAGACGGTGATTCTGACTTAGTTGGGCAGCCGGGGGACTTTTCGCGAGTCACTCAGACTTTTTCAGGGCTCGCGGGGACGAAGCGGTCTTCGAGAACTTCGCGGACCTTGGCCGCAAGAACGCGGAGATTAAACGGTTTCTGCAAGAAGGGCGCGCCGCCTTCGAGAACGCCGTGGCGGAAAACGCTGTCGTCGGTATAGCCGGAGATATAAAGAACCTTAAGAGACGGGCGCTCTACGGAAACTCGGACGGCGAGTTCGCGGCCGCTCAGGCGAGGCATGACGACGTCCGTAACGAGCAGGTGGATTGGCTCGGTATGGGCGGTTGCAAGCTGCAAGGCATGTTCGCCGTCGATCGCTTCGAGGACGTTGTATCCCGCAGCTTTCAGGTATTCGCTCACCAGTTCGCGAACGCTTTCCTCATCTTCGACAAAGAGAATGGTTTCGTGTCCGGTGGGAGTAGAGCGACTGGAAGGCTCAGCCTTCGTGGTTGAGACTTCGTCCTCGACTTTGGGAAGATAGATTTTGAACGTGGTCCCGCGATTCAGCTCGCTGTAAACCCAGATAAAACCGCCGCTCTGCTTGACGACGCCGTAGACCGTGGCGAGGCCCAAGCCGGTGCCCTTGCCGGGGCCTTTGGTGGTGAAAAAGGGCTCGAAGATACGCGCCTGCGTTGCTTGGTCCATGCCGCTGCCCGTGTCGCTGACGACCAGCATGACGTAGCGGCCCGGCGACATTCCGGCGTGCTTCGAGGAAGTAGAGGCGTCGAGCTCCACGTTGGAGGTCTCGATGGTGAGGCGGCCACCGTCGGGCATGGCATCGCGCGCATTGACGACGAGGTTGAGAAGGACTTGTTCCATCTGCGTGGGGTCGGCTTTGACACGACCAAGACTGGCGGCGGGACGAAAAGCCATTTCGATGTTTTCGCCGATAGTGCGCGAGAACATCTGGATCATGCCGGAGACGACGCCGTTCAAGTCGACCACGCGGGGGTGAAGAACCTGGCGGCGGCTGAAAGCGAGGAGCTGGCGCGTGAGCGAGGCGGCGCGCTCGGCTGCTTTCTGCACCTGCTCGGCATTGTGCTGGAGAGGAGAACTTTCAGAAAGGTGCTCGAGAAGAATTTCCGCGTGGCCCTTCATAACCATGAGCAGATTATTGAAGTCGTGGGCGATGCCTCCGGCCAGCTCACCGATGGCCTGCATTTTTTGCGACTGGCGCAATTGATCGGTCAGGCGCCTACGGTCGGTGATGTCGAGTGCGACGCCGATGACGCCCAGAAGCTGGCCTTCGCTGTCGCGGAGGGGGCTGACGTGGGAGTCGAAGATCTTCTTGTCCCATTCGAGTTCGTAGGTGACGGTCTCACCAGCGAGGGCGCGGCGATGGGCGACGATGGCGGGGAATTCGGGATCTTCCGTGCCGAAGTAATCGAAGAGCGAACGGCCGAGCATTTCCGGCCCACGAACGCCGAGAGCTTCGAGGCCGCTGCCCATGCTGGAGGTGAAGCGGAGGTCCGCGTCGGTGGTCCACAACACCGCAGGCATTTTCTCCATCATGATCTGCAGCCGCGCGCGGCCTTCGTGGCGCTCGCGCTGCGAGTGCTCGAGATCCTCCAACATGCCGTTGATGGCTTCGCCAAGATAGGAGATTTCGTCTTTGCCCTCCACGGTGACACGGCCGGAGAGATCGCCGCTGGCGCCGATGTGCGTGATGCTCTCGGAGAGGCTGGCGACGCGGGAAAGCACGACGCGCTCGAGCAGATAGAGCGTGACAGAGCCGAAGACGAGCCCCGTGGCGAGCATGAGCAGGAGGAACTGGACGAGGCTGGTCCGCGCCTGCTGCAGAATGCTGCGCATGGTGACGACTCGAATCTGCAGAGCAGGCTTGCCATAGATGTCGTTTACGACGGTGCTGGAGCGAAGGAAATTGCCGTCTTCGGCTTGGAGTGTTACCCCTGAATCGGTGAAAGAGCCTGCAGGGATTTTGCCTACAGCCGTGGGTGAAGCGGCCCCTGATGCTGGGGCTGCTGGGGCGATTTCCATCGTGAGGTGGGTCAGTTGGCTGAGGTAGCGGACGTCGTCATCGTCGAGAAGGCGCCCGAAAATGAGAGTGCCTTCGACGGGGCCTTCATCGTTGCTGGTGAGGACAGGGCGCGAGGAAACAAGAGCCGGCCCTGAAGGCAGCGTTAATATACCGCTGACATGTGCGGAGTTAGCACCGGGCGAAAGGAGCAAAGAGCCGGGTGAGAGATGAGATTCCAGTCCTTTCGGCATGGGCGTAATGGCCGTGAAGGAAGGATTTGTCGCCCGTTCGAAGACGAGCTTACCGGACGCATCGAAGATTACGACAAAGCTCAGATTGAGCTGCCGGAAGGTCGAGATAGGGAACTCCGTGCGAGGATAGGAGCTGTTTTCTCCCCTTACGAAGTCGCAGGTGTCGTCCCACGAGGCATATTCGTGGGTGTTGCGGTCGAGTACGGAGAGCTGGTTCGCCAACGCGCTCTCCGCGCGGCCAATATCCTCCAACGCAAGAGCATCTTCGATATGTGCGTAGCCGATCAGAAGCACTTCACGCGCAAGGAGATACACTCCTCCCACGAGGGCGACAACGATGGCGAAGATGATGATCAGCGTCTTTCCGCGCAAGGATGAAGGGATTCTGCGCGCGGCTGCTTCGATCGGGCCCAAGATGGCCTCCCCACAAAACAGTATAAAGGGAGGGTAGTAAAGGCGGGGGGCGCGGTGCCCTAGAGGTACATGCGCTGAACCGGAACGGACCTTTTACTCTCAAGGCAAGAGGGTAAGAGGAGAACGGTCCCGAACAGGAGTGGTAGGGGAGGGGCGAATTGGGTATTCTCGTCCCATTCGCCACCGTATCCATCAATCATTTCAAATGAGCATCGTCGAACCAGACGCCAGCCGGATCACCGTCGCGGCAGCTTTCGGCCAGACTACAGGCAAATGCGGCTGGGGACGGGCGTTGCTATTGGTTTGCCTGGCGGCAGCAGCCGTAGTTACACCGATGCTTTTCCTAGAAGTCGCCTCTGGACACGATGTGCAGTTCCATCTGGCATCCTGGATGGATGTGTTGGGGCAGTGGCGGGAAGGCACGCTGTTCCCACGATGGGCGGAGTGGGCGAATTGGGGCTACGGTGAACCGCGATTTATTTTTTACCCGCCGGCTTCCTGGATATTGGGGGCAGGGCTGGGAGCAATCCTGCCGTGGCAGGCCGTGCCTGGCGCATTTGCGTGGATCGGACTGACAGCCGCCGGGATGAGCGCGTGGAGGCTGGCGCGGGACTGGATGCCGAGAGGGGAAGCAGCTGCGGCCGCGGTGTTCTACGCCGTAAATCCCTACAACGTCGCCATCGTCTACTACCGGAGCGATTTTGCCGAGCTGCTGGCGGTGGCCCTGTTTCCTCTGCTGATTTGCGGCGCACTGCGCGCGGGCAGAAACGGATGGAGCGCGCTGACGCTTGTGGCAGTCCCTCTGGCGGGAATCTGGCTATCCAACGCGCCTGCGGCGGTAATCCTGACATATTCGCTTTGCCTTGCCCTAGTGGCCATGACCGTTACAACTGGGAGCTGGAGAGCGGTGCAAGTTGGCGTCGTTGGTCTCGTCGCAGGTTTTGGGCTTGCGGCCGTTTACATTCTTCCGGCGGCGTGGGAGCAGAAATGGGTCCAGATCCAGGAGGCGGTGGCTGGGTCGATGCAGCCAGCGGCAAATTTCCTGTTTGCTGGGGGAGGAGATCCGGATTTCCGACTTTTTAACGCAAGGATGTCCTGGATAGCTATAGGGATGATTGCGACAACGGCCGTGAGCGTCGCGATTTGCTTGCGAAGTAGAAAAGAATCATGCGCGCTCAGGTGGACGCTTGCGGCGCTTGCACTGGTATCTGCGTGCCTGATGATTTCGCCGAGCGCGCCTTTGTGGAGATTGCTGCCGAAATTGCAATTCGTGCAGTTTCCGTGGCGATGGCTCATAGCCTTGTCTCCCGCATTTGCGTTGTTTGCAGCGATGGCTTCACCGGGCGGAAAAAGGGGGCGGCGGGTGTGGCTGGCACTTGTTGGCCTGTTGATCGCGGCCGAAGGAGTGGCCATTGGCATCGATTCATATTGGGATACGGACGATGTGACTGCAATTGTGGACTCGGTAAGGGCGGGGAAGGGATACGAGGGCACAGACGAGTATGCTCCGCTTGATTGCGACCGCGATGCATTGCCACAAGCGGGACCGAAAGTCGGGCTCGTCAATGGAACGGGAGAATTGAGAGCGGCCAGCGACGCCGAGATGCGAATTGCACGCTGGAGTGGAGAGCGCATCGAACTCGAAGTCAGCGCTACCTCAAACGAAACGCTCGTGCTCCGGCGGCTGAATTATCCCTCGTGGAATGCCACGATTGACAGCCAGAGGGCACCAATTGAAAGCGCCCCGGACACGGGTGCGATTGAGCTGACGGTCCCTGAAGGAACGCACCGCGTTGAAGTTCGCTTTGCGCGCACATGGGACCGCGATGCCGGTGGGGCGATCTCGCTGCTTTCGGCGATCGGTCTTGCAGGCTTCGAGGCTGCAAGACGCCGCCGAAGAGGTGCCTAATACGCGGAAATTGAAAGAGGAGATTCGCCCGGGCAGGGTCACCCGCCCGGGCTGTTGAAATGCGGCGGCTTAGATTCCTGCCATGCCGCCATCGACGTTGATTTCGATGCCGGTGATATAGGACGCGTCGTTGGAAGCAAGAAACGCCACGGTACTTGCGATTTCGTCGGGCGAGCCGAAGCGCTTCATCGGGACGCTCGACAAAATCATCTTCGCGAGTTCGTCCTTCTGTTCCGCCGGAAGGCCGATGCGGTCAAAGATGGGCGTTTCAATCGGGCCGGGGGAGACGGAATTGACGCGAATCTTGCGACCGATCAGGTCCGCGGCAATACTGCGAACGAAGGAACGCATCGCAGCCTTCGTGGCGCCGTAGGCCACAGCGGCCGGGTTGCCCTTCTGGTCGACAATGCTGGTGTTCAAAATGATCGAGCCGCCGTCATTCAGATGCGGCAGAGCCTTTTGGACGGTAAAGAACGCGCCCTTGGCGTTGATTTCGAAGAGTTGGTCGTAGGCTTCCTCGGTGAACGTGGCGAAGGGACCGAAGGTCGCGATGCCGGCGTTGACGAAGAGGATGTCGAACTTGCCGAACTTCTTTCCGACTTCAGAATAGAGTTTGTCGATTTCAGGAAGCTTCGAAACGTCGGCCTGGACGACCAGGGCATCCTTGCCGAGAATCTTTTGGGCTTCCTCGAGAGTCTTCTGGCTGCGGCCGGAAATCGCAACGCGCGCTCCTTCTTTCTGCAAGCGCTGGGCGGACGCCAGTCCGATGCCGCTGTTCCCGCCGGTGACCACCGCAACTTTTCCATTCAAACGGCTCACGTTGATCCTCCTGTCGAATCGACGAGCGCGATCCGCGCCGCTCTCCGCGGCGTTTTCTCGCAACCCGGATACTTAGATGAGCGTCTAAATGAAAGGATGCAAAATTTGTTACAGGCTTCAGGGGATGCGGTGAGATCATCGCATCCGCCGGGAGGGTCTGAGAGAAGGCGCGAATATGGACCGCAAGCAAATCGAAGAGATCTCCAAGGCCCTTGCGGACGAGACGCGCCTGAAGATTTTTGAAGCCATTGCGACACGGCCGGATATTACGTGCGGGGAAATCGTATCGGCGCGCGGTGTGACTCCAGCGACCGTCTCGCACCACTTGAAGGTGCTTCAAGACGCGGGTTTGATCGAGTGCAGGAAAGAAGGGCAATACGTCTACAGCCGCGCCTTGCGCGAAACCGTGGAGAAGTACGCCGCGGCGCTCGCAAGAATGGCGAGCTCGGTGCGGAGCGCAGCGGACAAATAGGGCGTCAGCGGCGCGCGGAATCGCTTGCGAGCGAAGTTCGCGGGAGCGAAAGCACGGCGTGATCCGGCGCTTCCACCGCAACGCCGTCGCGGAATGCAACCTGACGGCCCGAAAGCGCGGGAACGCGCTCGCCGGGAACCAGAATGCCGGACAAGTTCAGGGGATCGGCAGCGGAGAGTGTGACGGTCTCGCCGGTCGTTCCGCGCGACCGAGCCGCGCGCAGCGATTCGACGGCTGCCGGCAGCGCGAATTGTTCGCCGAGAAATCCTTCCACGAATCTTCCTCCACGTACTTCGCCTCTGTCTTCGAGCCTGCGCAAGGCCATAAACACTTCGCGCCAGCGAGGCAGAATCGATTCGCGCGTCAACACTTCGCGGAAGACCACGCCGTAGCGATCGAGCAGCAACCGGCAGGTGGCCTCGAGCGAATCCGTTGAGTTCTCCTCTCCTCCTGCGTAGAGCAGAGACCAACGGCCGGTGCTGTGCCGCGGCCGCGTGGCGCGTCCATGACCCTGGCCCGAGCGGCGCTTCGGATCGATGAGCGCGCGAAGATTGTCGAACCCATCGGCGGTGATGATTCCTCCGGCGACGAGCTCCCACAGAGACGATTCCACTTCCGATTTCAGTTTTTGCGTGCCGCGCACGATATCGGCAAAAAAGGAAGCGCCACGCTGATTGAGAAACGCCAGCACATCGCGCGCTGCCGGACTCAGTCCTTTCGCGCGGTCCTCCTCCGGTGCGAGGCGCCGGGAAACCATCCATTCCGCTTCATCGCGCACGAAGAAAGTGATGGGTGCGACGCTGGTTGGCATCACGCGATGTCCCGGCGATTTCGAGTCCGTGAGCAGAGCCGGATGGGGTGATAGGCGTCCCCAGCCGACTGCGCCCGTGAGGCATAGGCGGTCCAGCACATCGGGATCGTAATTCGCAATTCGACGGGCGAGGATTTGCCGCTCCCAAGCGTTTGCGGGAGCTTCGTAACCCTGAAGCTGGCGGAGCGCTTCGAGAGTTCCTCGCTCGCCGAGAAGCTGCGTTCCGGGAACAAGGTGCTGCCAGCCGAGCAGCCAGTTCATGAATTGCGCGGGCGAGACCGGCTGGATTTCCCGGCGCAGTTTGCCGAGCGTCAGGCGGTGGATGCGCGCCAGGACGCGCCGCTCGCACCACTCCGTTTCGCCCGTTACGGCGCTGGTGAATTGGCCGCGCAGCACGGTTCCTTTGGCTTCGAGGCGCAGCATGGCGCCATCGGTATCGGCGACGGCAATTCCCAGCCGGCGTGCGAGTTCGCTTACGCGGGTGGGACCGGAATGCTGCATCCATCCCATGACTGCGGCAAACAGGACGTCTTCGCGTGATGGAGTCTGGCGCTCGATTTCAAGCGGCGTCGGTTCGAATCGAGCAGAAGGAAAGATTTGCAGGAAGCTTTTCGCTTTTTCTGCAGCCACCCAATAAGTTCGCCCGTCGCAAAGGGCGCGCAAGGCGCGGCCGCCGGCCGCCAGCTCATCGAAATATGTCCGCCAAATTTCCACTTCCGGCGATTCGGGCAGGGCGATCAACGTGAGCAGTCCGTCGTGCAACTCGTCCGAGTCGCGAACATCGAGCCAGACTTCTTCACGAACCTCGGCAATCGCAGCCGGGTCCAGGCGGCCAACTTCGGAGAGCACGGCTTCCGGCAGCACGCGGCGCATCTCCACGGCGCGGGCGCGGCGTTCTTCGAGGGGCGCGTCGTCGAGATAGGCGTAGGGATTTGCATTGAGGATTTCGTGCGAAAACTGCGACGGCACCGGTGTATCCACAGCCAGGCAGCGAATGCTGCCGTCCAGGATTTTCCCGAGCAGCTCCTTCAGCCCATCAAGGTCCATCGCTTCGGTGAGCGCGTCTTTCATCACTTCGCGCACAAGCGGGTGATCGGGAATTTGCATATCGCCCTGGATATTTTCCTGGCAAGCAGCGGCGTCGGGGAATACGGACGCGAGCAGATCATCGGAGCGAATTCGCTGGATCGGCAGCGGGACTTTCTTCCCGCCCTGGAAGCGCTGCAGAACGAGAGCGCGAGAAGCATCCCAGCGCCAGCGCGTGCCGAAAATCGGCGAGGCGAGCACGGCCTGTTCGAGCACGGCACCGACCGAATTCGGATGCAGGAAATGAAACACGTCCGCGAGCGGAAAGCTGTGTTGCTCGGCGAGGGCGATATTCACGCCATCGTCGGTGGCCGCCGCCTGCAATTCGAAATTAAACGAGCGGCAGAAGCGTTTGCGCAGCGCGAGTCCCCAGGCGCGATTGATGCGCCCGCCGAGCGGCGCGTGAATCACGAGCTGCATTCCGCCGCCTTCGTCAAAGAAACGCTCGGCGATGATTGTCGTCTGCGTCGGAACCGCGCCCAGGACGGCGCGGCCGGCGGCGATGTGCTCGACGATCTGTTCGGCTCCGGCGTCGTCCACAGCGCATTCCCGTTTCAGCCATTCCAGAGCCTCTTTTGCTTCCGGCACATTGCGAACAGGAACTCCCGGAGGGACGGCAAGGGCAAGTTCATCCACGCGGGCGCGAAGTTCGGCAACTTGTTCGGAGAGTTCGCGCGTGCGCGCAGGAGCTTCGCCGCGCCAGAAAGGGACGTTGGGAGGCGCGCCCTGCGCGTCTTCCACAAGCACCTGCCCGGATTGAACGCGACGGATTTTCCACGATGTGTTGCCGAGCAGCATGATGTCGCCACTGAGGCTCTCGACCGCGAAATCTTCGTCCACCGTTCCGACGACGGCTCCTTCCGGTTGAGCGACGACGGTGTAGAGAGCGTTATCAGGAATAGCTCCGCCATTTGTGATGGCCGCCAGGCGCGCGCCGCGTCGTCCGCGAACGCGACCGTTGATACGGTCGCGATGGAGATACGCGCCATACCGTCCGCGCTGCGCAGCAATGCCGTCGGCGAGCATCGCAAGGAGTTCGTCAAATTGCTCGCGCTGCAGATTCCGGTAGGGATACGCGCGGCGAACCAGGGCGAAAAGCTCGTCTTCGGTGAAATCTTCCGCGCTGCACATCGCCACAATCTGCTGGGCGAGGACGTCCATCGGCGAATCGGGAATTTCGAGGCGGTCCAGGTCGCCATGGCGAATCGCGCGGACCAGAGCAGCGCATTCGATCAACTCATCCCGAGTGGACGCAAATATGCGGCCCTTCGGAATGGCGCCGCGCCAGTGGCCTGCGCGGCCGACGCGCTGAAGCGCCACGGCAATCGATCGCGGCGAGCCGATCTGGCAGACCAAATCCACCGTGCCGATGTCGATTCCGAGTTCGAGCGAAGCCGTGGCGACGAGAGCGCGCACTTCGCCGGCCTTCAATTTGTTTTCCGCTTCAAGGCGCAGGCGGCGCGAAAGGCTCCCGTGGTGCGTGGCCACAGCATCCTTGCCCAATTTCTCTTCAAGGTGATGCGCCAAGCGTTCAGCAAGGCGGCGCGTATTGACGAAAATCAGAGTGGAACGGTGCTCGCGGACCAGCGCCGCAAGGCGCTCGTACACTTCATCCCACATCTCGTGCGATGTGATGGGGCCAAGTTCGCTGGAAGGGACTTCGATGGCGAGGTCCATCGTCCGGCGATGGCCGATTTGCACAATCGCGGGATCGGGGCGGCCGTGGCCCGCCAGAAAATGAGCAACGAGCTCGATCGGCTTCTGCGTGGCGGAAAGGCCGATGCGCACGAACGGCTTATCGGCAAGCGCTGCGAGCCGTTCGAGCGAAAGCGCCAGATGCGCGCCGCGCTTGTCGTCTGCCACAGCATGAATTTCGTCGACGATCACCGTCTCGACCGTCCGCAGAATTTCTCGGCTCTTTCCCGCGGTCACCAGGATATAAAGCGATTCCGGCGTGGTGACCAGGATGTGCGGCGGGCGGTCGAGCATTTTGCGCCGCTCGTGCATCAGCGTGTCGCCCGTGCGCACAGCGGTGCGAATTTCAGGCATCAGCAGGCCGCGCTCGCCGGCAAGTTCGAGGATTTCGCGCAGGGGAGTTTCGAGGTTCTTCTGAATGTCGTTGCCGAGCGCTTTGAGCGGCGAGACGTAGAGCACTTCAGTACGGTCGGCCAGCCCGCCCGTGAGCGCCTTGCGGACCAACCGGTCGATGCAGGCGAGAAACGCAGCGAGAGTTTTTCCCGATCCGGTCGGCGCGGAAATCAGCGTCGTCTTGCCGGAAAGAATCGAGGGCCAGCCTTGCTCCTGCGGCTCGGTGGGCGTGCCGAATTTGCGCACGAACCAGTCGCGCACGACGGGGTGCGCCCAGTCGAGGGGAACAATTTCAGTAGGAGCGACTTCAACGGACGAAGACATGGGCGCTCAGCGCGAAAAACCTCAGATCGGCCGCGGTGCGAAACGAATTGGCTGGGAGGCCTGGACTCGAACCAGGATAAGCAGATCCAGAGTCTGCTGTCCTACCAATTGAACGACCTCCCAGCAGAGGTCCGGACAAGAAAAAAGGCCGCGGGCGCGACCTCTCATTACTTTACTTGGCGGCCCGGAATTCGTCAACCACGCGGAGGCGCGGCAACGAGGCGCTTTTCGCGGACGAAAAATTCCCGCCCGCGCCAGTGAATGCGCTGCGGAAAGAAGCTCGCCAGCCAAACGGCGAAAGAGAAAGCATCGCGGACGGGCAGCATCCAGAGACGGCTGCGGACGAGCGCGTCCTCCATTCCCACCGCGCCAATCTGCCACGCGACAGCGGCCCGCAGAATCAGGTAGGCCGCGAGATAACCTGCTGCAACGGGAGCATTCGGCGCGGAAATCGCCGCAAGGATCGTCCACGGCAATCCCATCGAAAAAAGCAGCCCCGCGTGACCGAGGGGCCGCGAAAACCGGATGCTCAGGTTCCACCGGAGCTGATGACGGAATGCCTCAGCGAATGTTTGATGCGGGTAAACGATGGAAACGGCTTCGCACGACAGCACGATGCGGGCTCCGCGCGCCGCAATGCGATTGCCAAGCTCATAGTCGTCACTGAAATAATCGGCCATCGATTCGAACCCGCCGATTTCTTCGAGCTGCGCGCGTGTGACGGCCATGACCGCGCCGAGCATGAAGTTGATTTCTCCGAGCATCCCGGCCACGAGCACGCCCGGCGCAAAGTCCGTGGAATTTCCGAGAGCTTCAAGATTCGCGGCGAGCGAGCCGTCCGTCAGGCCGCGATAGAGGCACGTGACGCCGCCTGTTTTTGGGTCCGCAAATGGCGCCGCGAGCTTCCGCAGAAAATCCGGAGCGATGCGGACGTCGCTATCGCTCACGAGGATGATGCCGTGGCGCGCCTCTCGCGCCATGCGGCAGAGCTTGTTCACTTTATCGCTCACGCCGACGGGCTCCGAGCCGGCCAGCAAGCGAATCGAGCGCCTGGGAAAATCGCCGATGATTTTTTCAATGACAGGGACGGCCGGGTCGGACGAATCGGAAACACAAAAGAGAATTTCAAAATCCGGATAATCCTGTCGGCAGAAGCTCGCGAAATTTTCGTACGCTTCGCGGTCGAGACCGTGGATCGGCTTCAGAATGCTGATGGGCGGAGTGAAGCTGGTTGCTGCATCGGAAGAAGGCTCATTTCGGAAAAAGCGCCGGGCGGCCACAAGAGAAAGCGCGTAGAAGGCAAACGGAGAGAGTGCGACGAGAAGAAGGGCGAAACGAAAAGCCGCCAACGGCGACACTACATCATCCCTTGCCCGCCCAAACCAGCGTAACGCCGAGGCAAACCAGAAGGACGCCGAGCCATCGCTGCGCGGTCACTTTCTCTCCGAGCAGCAGCGAGCCGCCATACGCTCCCGCGACATAGCTGAGCGCCGAGACAGGGATGACGAAGCTGACGTTTTCGAGCGAGAGCATTCCGAGCAGGGCGAAGAAGCCGGTGGCCATCAACAGCAACGCCAGCCACATCCAGCCAACCATCATGGCGCGGCCCATCACGCGGAGGATCGACGACGGGCGGAAATCGTGCACCTCGCCAATCTGCTTCATCGCGCGCGAAAGGCAAAGTTCACCGCCCGTTCCCGCAATGACGATGAAAAACAGCAAAATGATTTCCCGGAGCATCAGGCTTGCTCCATGTTCTGGGCTGGGACACCGGAATTCGCCACCACCGTCGCGGACGAACGGCCGCCCGCCGCGAGCAAGTCGGACGTCTGGAGAGAATGAACTTCGGTGGTTCGCGGTGGCGTGTGGCCAACGATCAAAACGCCCACGCAGATAATGGCGATCCCGAACCAGCGCAGCGGGCTCACCGTCTCGTGCAGGGCGAAATGGCCCAGTAGCGCAACCACCGCATAGGCGAACGACGACGCGGGCTGCACGAAGCTGTAGTCGGCCCAGGAAAGCACGAGCGTGTAACACAGGAAAAACGCGAGGAGGGATAGGATGCCCGCCCACACCATCCCGGTGGTAAATGCGCGGAAGAAGAAATCGAACATGGCGGCGGGCGCCCAGCTCGAGAGCGCCCCAACCTCGCGCATCCCCTTGCTGAGCAGGACGTCACCCACCGGCCCAAAGATCACCATAAAGAAGATCAGGGCGAACGTCTTCAGGTGAAGATTGCGGTGCGGGCTCATGCGCCGTGCGATTCGCTGACGATTCCGGCCGGCGACGGCGTTTCTGCTGGAACTGTGACCAGCGCCTTCTTGTCAACGCCCTTCTGGGCCACTTTCCAGCGGTCGCGGCGCAGTCTCAGGAAATCGACGGCTTCATGGTAAAGGCGCTTCCGCTCGTGAGAGTCCCACAGCGCGTCGCGCACGATGCGCCATGCGACGCGCGGGCGGAAATAATAGCTGTCGTAAAAACGGTTGACCGCCTCGACCATGTATTCACGGCTCAGGCCGGGATATTCGAGGTGCGGAAGCTGGTGTCCCAGATTATCGGTAATCGCTTCGCCGGCCAGAAATCCTTCACGCATGCCCTGGTTATAAAGCTCCGTGCCGGGATAGGCATGGGCCATCGAGACCTGAATCGTCTCGCAGTCGAGCTCTTTGGCGAACTGGATCGTCTTTTCGATCGTTTCTTTCGTTTCCCCGGGCAGGCCGACGATGAAGTCGCCGTGGACGTGGATGCCGACCTTCTTGCAGTTCTTCACGAACTTGCGGCCCATCTCGACGTTCGAACCCTTCTTGATATTCTTCAGGATCTGGTCGTCGCCCGATTCGAAGCCGACGATGAGCAGACGGCATCCCGCGTCGGCCATAGCTTTCAGCGTTTCGTAGTCGCCGTGCACGCGTGCCGTGCAGGACCAGCGGAAGCCCACGGGCTTGAATTCCTTGCAGAGAGCCAGAACGCGGTCCTTGCGGATGTTGAACGTGTCATCGTCGAAGAAAAATTCCTTCGCCTGCGGAAACATCTTGTGCGCCTGGCGGAATTCGCGGGCAACGTTTTCCACCGAGCGCGTGCGCCACGCATGGCCCGAAAGCGTCTGCGGCCATAGGCAGAACGTGCACAGGGCCGGGCATCCGCGCGCCGTATAGAAGGAAACGAAGGGATTCAGCAGGAATGGCACGTTGTACTTTTCAATCGTCAGGTCCCGCTGGTAGACATCGGTTGCGAACGGCAATTCGTCCAGTTCCGCCGTTTGCATCAGCGGCCGCGAGGAGTTGTGAACGACTTCGCCGTTCTTGCGGTAGCTGACGTTCGCGATTTCCGACACCGGCTTGCCTTGCGCCAATTCCACCACCGGGTGGTCGAATTCACCGCGCACCACGAAATCGATGTCCGGGCTCGCCAGAAGGCTTTCCGCCGGCTTGATCTGCACGTGCGGCCCGACGAAGGCGATCTTGATGTCCGGCTTCTTCTCTTTCATCGCCCGCGCCATGCGCAAGTCGCTGAAGAAGCCTACGGTTGAAGTGAAAAGCACGACAAAGTCGTAATCTTGCGCGATCCGCACAGTCTCTTCGGGAGACACCTTATGCGGCGGAGCATCCAGCAGCCGGCTGCCCGGCAGCATTCCAGCGGGATAAGCGATCCACACTGGATACCAGTAGGATTCGATCTCGCGCGTCGCGGGCCAGCGGGAGCTGGCGCCTCCGTCGAAATTCTCAAAGCTCGGCGGATTCAAAAATAAAGTCTTCATCACAGACTGCATCTATCATTCCCCCTCAGAATTCGAAGCGGTATCAGTGGCCCTTGTTTCCAATCTATCTAGTCTACCTGAATTGCCTTGTGGCCCAAAGCTGGGTTTTTGCGCATGGCGCCATTATTGGAACACTTTCGCCAGCTGTCCGGTTGCCTCGAGAAGCGAAAGCTGCCCTTCCTGCCGTGCCAGATTTGCGTCGAGGAACGCCACCCACTTGTCGTTTTCATCCAGGCGCGCCTGCTCGATATCGCGCAGGGTCGCGCGGCCGTCTGCGAATTTTGCCTCGACGATATCGAGCGTCTGCTGCGCGAGCTTCAATTCCAACCGTGCTACTTCGCGGGACGCATCCAGTTCGCGCACGTTGCGGAGCTTCTGCTGCACGTCCTGCCGCACCGCGTCCCTCTTGCTGCCCACCAGTAACTGTGCTTCATTCAGTTGGCTGCGCGCCAGCGCTACATTCGCGCGCGTTTGCGAGCTGAACAGCGGAATCTGCACGGTGAAGCCGAGAGTGACGTTGTTCCTTTGGAAGTGATTGTAGAATTCCTGATAATTGTTGTATTTGGCCAGCACTTCATACTGTCCAATGATGCTGACGCTCGGCCAATAGGCTCCCTTGGCACCCTTGAAGATATGCTCGCGCGCCGAGCGCTCGTTTTCCGCCTCCTGAATGTCCGCGCTGCTCTTCAGGGCCATCGCCATCAAATCGGCTTCCTGCTGATCAGTCGAAAACGACGGCTCTTCGGAGTCCGTCACAATCTCGCGTTCTTCGGGAATGCCCGTCAGGCTGCGAAGCTCTTCGGTCAGATTCTCTTCCCGGCCTTCGAGTTTCAGGATGCGCTCCTGCACTTGTGCGGCGGTCAATTGGCTGCGCGTCACCTCGATGGGCAGCTCCTGTCCGGCATTGGCGCGGTCCTGCGTCACCTGCAGAATCTTTTCGGCGCTCGCTTGTTCGGATCGCAGCAGTTCAAGCGCATGGCGCACGTTGGCGAGATCGAGATACTCCGAAGCGGTGCGGACAATCACATCGTCGCGGACACGATCCACTTCGAGCTTCGCGTTGCTTGCTCGGTCTTCGGCGGCTTTCACCTGTCCGGAAAGCGGAAGGTTGAAGACAGATTGCGTGTAGGAAAGGCTGAAGACGGATGGCCCGTTTCCTCCCGGAGTGGCGGGGAAGCCGCTCGTATAGGCGGCCCCTGCGCCTGTGTAGAGATTCGGATGGAAAGCGCCCTTGTCCACCGCAACTTCGCCTTGGGCGATGCTGTACTGAACCTTTGCCAAAGCCAGATCGCGGCTGTTTTGCAAGGCGAGCGTCACAGCCTCCCGAAGGGTGAGCGGTTTCGCATCCTGCGCGCATGCCGCGCGTGGCGTCAATAACGCGGCGCCGAGAGCGGCCACAGCAAACCATGGGCGCGTCCAGTTATTCATAGTGCAGCGCCTCGGTGGGATTCAGTTTGGCCGCGCGATTCGCCGGCAGATACCCGAAGATCAGCCCTGTCGAACTGGAAACCACAAACGCCACGACGACCGAGAGCCAGGAAATCGGAATGTCCACGTTGCCGACCTCCGGAAAATAGCTGACCACATAATCGATCAGCACGGGAATGAATGTCGCAATTCCGATGCCTGCCAGCGCGCCGGTGGCGCTGATCACAAACGCCTCCATTAAGAACTGGTAGCGGATTGCATCCCGAGGCGCACCGATGGCCTTGCGGATTCCGATTTCGCGCGTCCGCTCCGTCACGGTCACCAGCATAATGTTCATGATGCCGATTCCGCTGATGATCAAGGCGATGAGGGCGATGAGAATCAGCGTAAGCGTCAACGCCATGGAAATCCTTCGGGCTGTTTCCAACAGGCTCGTGAGATTTTGTACAAAATACTGAGCGCCGGTACGGTGGCGGCTCTGCAGCATGTCTGCCACGGCGTGCGTGACGTCCGGAACTTCGTCCGGGCGGTCCGCCTGAATGTAGAGCGTCTCGATGTAGCTCTCACCCGTAAAATCCTTAACCAACGGGAAAGGGATGAGGAGCGACCCGCGCGTGATTTCAGACTGCCCGAATGTCGAGACTCGCTCGCGGAAGACCCCGATCACGGTGAAGTACATCTCGCCCACGCGGATCACCTGATTCACAGGATCTTGGCCCGGGAAGACCTCTTCTGCCAAGTCCTTCGTCAGCAGGCAAACCTTGCTTCGGGTGGCCATATCGTCCGGATCGAAGTAACGGCCGCTGACGATGACCAGATTCCGAATTTCCTGGAAACCGTTCGTAACCCCGATCAGGTTCACCGGGCGTTCCACGCCCCCTACGACCAGGGTCATCGGGATGTTGTTGGTTCCCGCGACCTGGCGAACATCCGGGATTCCTGTCCGCATCGCTTCCATGTCATCAACTGAGATCTGATCCGCCAGAGTGACGTGTTCCGAATTGCTGGAGCGGATCAAATACGCATACACGATGTTCGCTCCAACACCTTCGATCTGACGGATGATGTAACGCCGGCCCGCCAGGCCGACCGTCACCACCAATACAATGCACGCGCTGCCGATGATCACCCCGAGCATGGTCAGCGCCGCGCGGACTTTGTTCGCCCGCAGGGCCTGCAGCGCCAGCGCCCAGGTCTCGACCCAAAATGCGGGAGTGTCACGAAGGCTTTTCATCGGGAATTTTCTGAGCATTCAAGCCTAAAATTCTAGGCCCATAGCTACTGCCGCCGTTTAGCGACCAACCGCCAAGGGGGCTCTTTTCTCTCGCTACTCCGTATAAATCATCAAAAGAACGCCGAGAACCATCAGCATTAGAGGCCAAACCTTCTCCATGACGGGCCGCCAGGATCTGAATCCCTCGCTTAGGCCTTTGCCGATTGCAATTCCAAACCCGGCAGCGGCAAAACCGCGATGCTCCGCCTTGACCTGCATCATAACGGCCATGGAGTGTGCTCCGTGCATCCCGGGCGAATGCTTGTGGAAGAGCAGCATCACGGAGCCGGCGAAGGCCATCACGGGGAAGGCCCACTTGGCCCACTCCGCGGTCAGCCATCCCTTGACTCGCGAAAACTCCACAGCTCCAAGGAATAACAGGATTATGGAAAACGTTTTGTGCTGCAGATCCTCCGGGTTGTGCGTGATGGCATACCAGAATGTTTGAGGTCCGAATGGCCATATTTCAGTATCGCTGAATACAAGCAGGTAGATTCCGCCCAGCAGAAAACAGACCGAAAGCACGTATCGAACTCCCGGCCAATACGGACGAATCCGGTCCTGCAGCAGAATCGCAAGGCCCGCGATGAAAACGAGGAGCCCGGACAGGTGATGGTTGAACTCGCTTTCCTTGGTGCTTTGTATTTCCGCCGCCCTTTGCGCGGGAGTTTCCTGTTGGGCCGCCGCGCCGCTGTTCGGCGCGCCGTTCATATCCATGCCCGGCATGTCGGGCATCGTTTGCTTCTGTTGCGCGCACGCGGTTGGCGCCCACAGCAACGCAAGCAGAGCGAGCAGGCCAACGTTCTTGAAGGTCCCCCTGCAAAAGTTCATCAGAATCTCCTTCTTGTGTCCGCCAACGAGTCTAGCTCCTCCGTGCCGTGGAAATCGCTCGTTCGACAAGCCATTCCTCCGGTTCCAATATCTCTAAGAGGAGCGTCCTCGCTCAATTCGAAGTTTTTTCAAGCTGCTGCAGCCGCGTCTTCGCTTCCTTCATGCCTGGATCGAGCAGCAGCGCCGCGCGGTATTGCTCGGCCGCGTCCGGCGTTTTTCCCTCCGCTTGATACAAGCGCCCGAGCCAGACTCGCGCGGATGCGTGCGAAGGCCAGTCGCTCCGCTGCGGCGTGCTCGCAATGTAGGATTTCAGATACTCTTCGGCCTGAGAACCATCCGAATTCTTCAGCACGAGTGACACGCCGCGATAAAACGAAAGGCGCGCGTCGCCGCCGTTCACCTGCGCGGCAGCCTGAATCGCCTCATCCACGCCCGCCGGCTTGTTTTCGCGCACAAAAAAATCGGCCACTTCGAAATATGGTTCGAGGTTCTTAGGCTTTGCCGCCAGCACTTCCTTATATTCTGATTCGGCCTGGTCGAGCTTCTTTCCTTCCGTCAACAGCACAGCCCGTGCTAGATGCCCCTCGACGGGATCAATCGCTGCAATCGCGTCCACTTGCGCGCGCGCTTCGTCTTTGTTCCCGCCGACTATCCACGGAGCGTCCAGGTCGTACTCTTCCAGGTCGCGTCGCGCGCTGATGTTCGAAGGATCAAGATGCACTGCCTGTGTGAACTGGTCCTTTACCTTGCGGGCAAAAAAGAAGCTGTGCTCGCGATCCGCCTTGCCGCCATAAATCCGGCCAAGCCACTGGTGGTAAGCCGAATTTTTCGGATCGAGCGCCACAGACTTCTCACCGGCCGTAATCGCATTGTCGTAGTCGCGCAGCTCGTAATAGCTGCGGGCAAGCCAGAAATAGACCTCTGGGTTCGAGGGCGCTTGCGCCGTGGCTGTTTGCAAAGTCGAAATGGCGTTTGCGTAGTTGCCAGTGGTGAATTGCCGCTGCGCGGCTTGGAGAATTGTAGAAACGTCGCTCGGCGCAGCGCTGACCGAAGCGGGCGCAAAGCCGATCGTCGAAAAAATCACCAGTGCGGCCGCGAAAAAGAAAGCCGCTGCTACTTCGTTTCGCAATCTCTGCCGCCTCACGGGGTCACCGTTGGCGTAATTCTCATCCCGTCACGCAAAATGGCCTCCCCCGGAAGCGCAATTCGATCTCCTTCGCTCAGGCCCGAAAGCACTTCATATTTTACGTTGCTGGCGGCTCCGACGGTGATGTTTTGGCGATGGATTCTCCGGCCGTCGAAAACGAAGACGTAGCGCTGGCCCTTATCGAGTCCCACCGCGCCGCGCGGCACCACCAGCGCCGACGGTATGTTTGCCGTCATAATCCGCACCGAAACGTTGATGTTGGGAATCAGCGTCAGCTTCGGATTTTCGATCGAGCAGAGCACCTCGCCCACGCTGCGCGCCCCGCGCGCCACCACCTGCTTCGGAATGTCCTCCGTCCTCCCGGTCCACGTCTCCGCCGGATGCGCGTCCCACGAGATTTGCACAACCTGCCCGATGGACAGCGCGCCGAGATCAGGCTCGTCGACAAACGCGCGCACCCGCACATGCGCCAAATCCGCCATTTCCGCGAGCGTATCGCCCACCTTGACGAAATCACCCTTCCGCACAGGAAGCGAATAGAGCGTTCCGTCGAACGGAGACGTGACCGTTGCGGAGCGCACCTTTTCTTCAAGATTGCTGACCAAATCCTTCTCCTGGCTCACGTTCAGCGCCGCAGCCGCCGCATCGTCCGCTGCGCGGCGCGCCATCTCCGCTTTTTTCGCTCGCAGCGTTTGCAGGTTTGCCTGCGCCTGGGCGAGCGCGGCGTGATTCTGCGCCAGTTCGTCGCGCGTGGCCGCCTGCTTCGTCACCAAATTCTCGAGCGACTTCTGCTGCCGCGCCAGATTGGCCACCTGCACCCGCGCCTTTTCGAGGTCGCCGGTAAGCTGCGCCACTTCATCCGGAGGCCCTCCGGCCTCCGCGTTGCGCAGCGCCACTTGCGCGGCCAGTAGCGACGCGCGAGCTTGCGCCAGTTGAGCGCGCATGTCCGAAGCATCGAGCGTCAGGATTAACTGCCCGCGCCGCACGGCCTGATTTTCCGAAGCATTCACCGAAGTGACGAACGTGGGAAATAGAGCCCGCGCCACATAAGGAGAAATCGGCTCGACCTTTCCGTTGCTTGTCAAAAACGACGTCAGCGATTCGCGGTCCACCTTCACCACGGTCACCAACGGCGCGTGGTTCCTCCCCGAAACCGCGGCGATCACCACCCAGACCACCACGACGGCGACAACAATCCAAATCCATCTTTTGCGCGTATTTTTTTCGCTCATGATGGGTCGCGCGACGCCGCGCGCCCGCCCCTGGAACCGGGCGATTGTAACAAACACCTTCCGGCGTTGCCTACGCAATCGCCCCGGACGGTTTCACCACGCATAACCAGTGGATGTCCCGGACACCGCGCCGGATGCCTTTTGTCCGCAAGCTGTTGCGCGCGAAGCCTCTTTGCATCCGCCGAAAATCTTTCGATACAATACGGCTCCGGTTTTTCAAGAGGCGTCCATGAAAATCTATACCGAGCACATTACGCTGCAAACTCAAAAAGTCCGCGAAGTCGTGAACATCACTTCGCAAGTAAAGGCCGCGATGGAAAAGAGCTCCTTTCGCGAGGGCATTATTCTTGTCTCCGCACTGCATTCGAATTCCGCCGTCGTAATCAATGACGACGAGCCCGGCCTGCTCGAAGACCTCGACAATTGGCTCAGCCAATTTGCGCCGGTCCGCGACGATTACAAACACAGCGGCCGTGTCGAGAGCAACGCCGCTATTCACCTGCAGGCTCTGGTGCTCCACCACCAAGTGATCGTCCCGTTTACCGAGGCGCGCCTCGACCTGGGTCCCTGGCAATTTGTGCTGTTTGTCGAGCTCGATGGCACGCGCCCGAAGCGGATCCTTGTGCGTGTGATGGGCGAGTAACGCGCCTTTTAAGCGGCCGCAACGGATCTTTTCCTGCTCTTTTATCGACGCCCGCGAGCATGCTACCTGTTTGCCCCTCACGGCGTCCAATGGCAGGAGGGAGCGCTCGCCTGCGGGCCATCGCGGCGGGTGGTAAAATTGTCGAACCCATGAATTCTGGCCCGCTCATCCACGTTCACGACCTTTCGAAGAATTTCCGCACGTTCAAACGCCGTGAAGGCGTTTGGGGCTCGATTCAAAATCTTTTTGTTCGAGAGTACATCACGGTCTCGGCTGTCGACCGCGTCAGTTTTTCCATCGACCGCGGCGAAATGGTGGGCTATATCGGCCCGAACGGTGCAGGGAAGTCCACCAGCATCAAAATGCTCACCGGCATTCTGGTCCCTTCCGGCGGCGAAATTCGAGTGAACGGCTACGTACCTCACCGCCAGCGCCGCCAGTATGTGAAGACTATCGGCGTCGTCTTCGGTCAGCGCACGCAGCTCTGGTGGGACATCGCCGTTATCGAATCCTTTAAGCTTCTGCGCCGCATCTACGACGTTTCCCAGCGTGATTTCGACGCCCGCATGGAGCGATTCAACGAAATTCTCAGCATCCGTGATTATCTCTACACTCCGGTCCGCAAACTCTCGCTCGGCGAGCGCATGCGCTGCGACCTTGCCGCGGCGCTCCTGCACAATCCTCCGCTGCTGTTTCTCGACGAGCCGACCATCGGCCTCGACGTCGTCGCCAAAGACCACATCCGCCAGTTCCTCCGCGCCATCAACCGCGAATTCCGCACCACCGTGCTTCTCACCACGCACGATCTCGACGATATTGAAGAGCTGTGTCGCCGCATCATGATCATCGACCGCGGCCGCGTCCTCTACGACGGCCACCTCGCCGACCTGAAGCAGCAGCTCCTCCGCACCAAGCAGGTCAAATTCGTGCTGAAAGACCGCGAGCAAGCCGCGTCCCTCGACGCCTTCGCGCGCGACGGAATGGAGGTCGAGCGCGTTGACGAATTGACCTGCCGCATCCGCTTCGATCGCACGCGCGTTGCCACCGATGACCTGATTCGCGAGATTCTCGCCATCGTCCAGGTCCGCGACCTCAACATCGAAGACGAACCCATCGAAGAAATCATCAAGCGCATCTACGCCGGCGAAGCTCTTCGCGAGGTCACCGCATGAGCTCGCTGGTCGACGCCCTCGTTCCTTACGCCGAATTCTCCCGCGTCGGCTTCGTCAATATTCTTGCCTTCCGCCTTCGCTACTTCACCGGCATCATCACGTATTTTCTCAACGTCACGGTCTACTACTTCATCTGGAGCGCCATCTTCCGCTCCACCACGAGTATCGGCGGCTACAATCTCGCGCAAATCCTCACCTACGTCAGCGTCGGCTGGATCATCCGCTCGTTTTACTGGAACACGATCGACCAGGAAATGGCCTATGAAGTGATCGAAGGCAAGATCGCCATGGACCTGATCAAGCCCGTCTCCGTGCAGTGGATGTGGATCAGCCGCGCGATGGGCGAATCGGCCTTCCGCCTGGCATTGCTCACTTTGCCGACGGCCGTTGCCGTCGCCCTCGTGTTTCCCGTCCAGGCGCCATCCTCATGGGCGAACTTCTGGCTCTTTGTTCTCGCCGTGCTTGGCAGTTTCTTTCTGATGGGTGCCATCAACTTCATGATCGGCACGTGCGCCATCCCGCTGAAATCGATCCTCGCGCTGATCCGCGCGAAATACTGGCTCATCGAGCTGCTGTCTGGCCTGCTCGTTCCCATGACGTTTTTCCCGGCAAAGGTCCAAGTCGTCCTTGCCTGGTTCCCCTTCGAACACATCGCCTACACGCCGCTGCAGATCTACCTCGGAAAATTCGACCGCCACCACGAGGTCATGGCCCTGGGCATCGAATGGTTTTGGGTTTTCGCGCTGATGTTTGCCGCGCACCTCTGGTGGAATCGCGCCGTGCACAAAATCACGATTCAGGGGGGATGAGGACATGTCGGCCTCTGCTTCGCCAATCGAAGCCCGCGAACCCGCCTCCGCTCTTGCGAGATTCCTTGCCGAGCTTCGCCGCTATGCTTTTCTGCTGTTCGATTACTTCACGCAGTACGCCAAAGTCCGCATCGGCTACCGCGGCGATTTTTTCGTCAGCCTCGCCACCAGCTTCGCAGCCACCGTTTTTTCGCTCGCCTTCGTTGTCATCCTGCTCCGGAAAGCCACGCAGCTCGCCGGCTGGAACCTCTACGAAGTGATTTTTCTCTGGGGCTTCACGCAGATTCCCTATGGCATCTTCAACATCATCAGCCTCAACCTCTACGACTTCGGCAACAACTACATCATCGAAGGAAAATTCGACCGCATCCTCTTGCGTCCCATCTCTTCTCTCTTTCAGGTGTTGTTCGAAACCTTCCGCATCGAATCCGTTCAGGAAATCGCCACGGGAAGCTTCTGCATGATTTGGGCCACGCACGAGCTTGGCGTCCGCTGGACGCTCGCCAAGTTCGCCATGCTTGTTTTTTTCGGAATCTGTGCTGCGATCATTTACGTCTCGGTCTTTTTGATTCTCAGCACTTTTTCGTTCTGGTTTGAGGACCGCATCGGCGTCCACCCGCCCGTGTGGAACATCATCGCTTTCGGCCGCTACCCGCTCTCGATTTACAGCGGTGCGGTCCAGTTTTTCCTCTGCTGGATCATCCCGTTCGGCCTGGCTTCCTTTTATCCCAGCGTCCGCATGCTGGGCCGCACGGTGACTCCCGAATACGCTCCGCTCGTTCCCGTCGTCGCCGCCGTCTTCTTGACGATAGCCATTTCTCTCTGGAATTTCGGCAGCCGCCATTACTCGTCCACGGGTTCTTGATCGTTGATGGTTCGGCAGCGAAGCCTAATTAAATTGGGTCTCCAGGATTCAGTGCGGGTACGTCTTAATCATTCTTGATCAACCAGACTCCGGACTCAGTGGTTCGACACTCCGAATCTTATGGATGCACCTGAATATGATGCGACGCGGGTTTTAGTCCTTGCCAAACGCCAAACAGGAAAGCAGACAGGAAGGCCAGTATGATAATCGCAAAGCACAGATATTTTAACCAAAGCCCTAGGGGCGAGTTTGGCCATAATTTTGTGGCAATGAAGGATGCGGACATCACAAGTGCAGGTATCCCCACAGGTGCGAAAAAGAACGCCGGCATCCAGGCATCGCCTTCAGGTCCCTTACAAGCAGAGATGGGACAGCTAATCTGTGCGCCGACGAGCGATACGATGAATATTGCAGCCGCCAAAAATATACAACCCTTTAAGAACCACCCCAAAAATCGCATTTTGAAGCCCCCTGGTTCCGAGCATTCTACTTCCTTTGCCTTGAGCGTTCGTGATCGCGCGCTTCGATGGCCATCCAGTTCCGTCGAAGAGCAAGACGTCCGCGAATCTGGCTGTCTCGTCTTGAGGAGGAGTGCTACAACTCGTTAAGTTTGTGGGGAAGTCGCGTGAGAAACTTCCTTGATCAGCCTGTGAAATGTCTCGCGCTCAAACTACCTTGATAATCAGGATCACGCGGTCGTCCTCGTGCGTACCTCCACGCGAGAACTGATCCACCTCGGCCAGCACTTCGCTCACAATCTTCTCCGCTGGCAACTGCCGGTGCTTGGCCACCAGCTCCGCCAGCCGCTCGCGCCCGAACTCTTCGTCGTTCTTGTCGGATGCTTCCGTGATTCCGTCCGTGCACGCCACCACCACATCCCCCGGATGCAGCCGCGCGTAGCCGCGCTCGAATCGCACCGACGGAAACAGCCCAACCACCATTCCGCCTTCCGTCAGATAGTCGATCTTGCCCGAGGCGCGCACCACCGCCGGCGGCACGTGCCCGGCGTTCACGTAGTGTATCGCTCGGTGCGTCTGGTCGAGCAGCGCCACGAACATCGTCATGTACTTCTGCCCGCGAGTGTCTGTGAGAATCATGTCGTTCAGCGACTCGACCAGCCGCTCGAGCGAATGCAGGTGCGCCAGCAGCGCATGGAGCGTGGCTTGCAGGTTGGCCATCACCATCGCCGAGCCCACGCCTTTTCCCTCGACGTCCGCCACCACCGCCAGCGTCGTGTCCGCCGCCAGCGGAATGAAGTCGTAATAGTCGCCTCCGGCTTCGAGGCACGGCTTATGTGAGACAGCGATCTCGAAGCCCTCGATCTGCGGAGGCCGGTCCGGTAGCAGTCCCAGTTGAATGCTTCGCGCCAGCGCCAGATCGCGCTCCATCCGCTGCTTCTGGATCAGCTCACGGTGTAGCTGCGCGTTTTCAAGCGCGATCGCCACATGGTCGGAAATCGCGTGCAGCAGCGCCGCGTCCGACTCGGTAAATGCGCCCGATTTCTTGTTCAGCAGTTGCAGCACTCCGATCGTCGTTTTAGATTTGTTGCGGATGGGGATGCACAGGAGCGACCTGGTGCGGAATCCCAGCCGCAGGTCGATTTCCGATTCGAATCGGGGATCGGCGTAGGCGTCCGCCAGGCTCACCGTCTCGCCGTGCTGCGCCACCCAGCCCGCAACTCCTCGCGTCGCCGGCAGCCGGATTTCGTGTTGATCGAGTCCCAGTCCAATCAGCGACCAGATTTCGTTCCGGTCGTGATCCACCAGGAAAACAGTGCCGCGCTCCGCCCCTGTTTGCTTCGTCGTGAGCTGCAGAATGATGTGCAGCAGCTCGCCCAGGTCGAGCGTCGAATTCAGGCTCTTCGTCGCTTCGAGCACTGTTGAGAGCTCGATCACCGCGTTTCGCCGTTGGCTGTTTTCAAGCGCCACCTGCGCGTAGCGGCAGAAAGCAGCCAGCCAGTCGGGCTCTCTCTTTCCCGCCTTTGTCTTCTCCGCCGCTTCGAGCACGCCAACCGGCGATTTTTCTCCGCCCAGCGCCAGCATGCGGCTTCCGCCATTCCGCGAACTCTCGCCGCGCAGATGCTTCGCCACTCTCACCGGATCGGCAGCGGGCAATTTCCCCGATTCTCCCCACACGGCAGGCACTCCATCGACTACGTGCCACAACCGCGCGCCCTGGAGCTTTCCAGAAGCGGAAAGAAGGCGCGTCATTTCTTCCGCCAGGCGGACGGGCTCGTCTTCCGGATCGAGTTTCTTGAGGACTGTGTCCAAAATGGATACCCCGGAAGCGCCGGTCGCAGCGGGACGTTTCGGGCGGGCCGCGCTTGCGCTTCGCGTGGCCCTCCGTTTCATGCGATGTTGCCTTTGTATTGGATGGCCAGGATGGTGATGTCGTCCGATTGGGCGGCGCCGGAGACGAAGTTCTTCACGCCGTCGCGCACAGAATCCGTCAACTGTTCCACGGATTCGCCGGTGAACGCTTCGAGAATGGTCCGCAGGCGCGATTCTTCGAAGAGTTCATTCTGTGGATTCGCTGCTTCCGAGACGCCGTCGGTGTAAATCACGATGTAATCGCCGGGCTCGAGCTGCACGCGTGAGCTCTGGTATTCCGCTTCGGAAAACATGCCTACGGGAAAATTCGCCGAGCCGAGCCCTTCAAGCGCTCCGTTTTTGCGTTTCATGAGCGGCGGCACATGGCCGGCGTTCACGTATTCGAAACGGCCGGACTTGTCGAGCACGCCGTAAAAAACCGTCGCATAGCGGTCTTCTCCGCTGCGGTCGCACAAATACTGGTTCACGCGCGAAAAAATTCCCGGCAGCGCGATGTCCATCGCTGCGGTCGTGAAAAACACTCCTTGCAGAAGCGTCGCCAGCAAAGCCGCCGAAATCCCCTTGCCCGCCACGTCGCCCACAAAGAATCCGAAGCGCCCTCCGCCCAGCTCGATCACGTCGAAGCAGTCGCCGCCCACCGACTGGCAGGCCAGCGTCGAGCCGCACACGGCCAAGTTCGGCAGGTTCGGCAGCGAATGCGGCAACAGGTGCCGTTGGATTTCGCTGGCGATTTCAATCTCATGGTCCAGCCGCGCCTTGGCGCGCGCCGACGCGAACAACTTCGCGTTTTCGATCACCGTCGCCGCTTCGTTCGCCAGCGTCCGCAGCACTTCCCGGTCTGTGTCCGTAAACGCGCTCGATGGTTTGTGGCTGTCGAGATACAGGACGCCCAGCAGCTCTCCCTGGTGCGTTGAAATCGTCGCATCGAGCGTCTTGATCAAAGGCAGCTTGCTCACCGGCACAGCAACGACGGTGTGCAATTCCAGCCGTGCCATGCTTTCGTTTTGCCCCGCCTTTTGGTCCTCGCCCGTGTCGCTGACGATCAGCTCTCGGCGCGAATTCACCACGCGCCGCAGCACGGATTGCGACACCTGCACCTGCCCCGGCCGCAGCGTCGTCTTCTTCGAATCGCGCGCCACGCTCATCACCAGCTCTTCGTTGGCGCCTGCCAGATACAGCACGCCGCGCTCGGTCTGTGTCACCTGAATAGCCGCGTCCACCACCGTCGTGAGCACGTCTTCGAGCGAAAGTCCCGTGCCGAGCGTCCGCGCCACGTCCAGCAGGACGCCGAGGTGATACAGCTCTCGCGAGCCGGACTGTGCGGGTGGCGGCGCTTCCACGCGCTCCACCAGTTCCTCGATGGTCGCCCCTTCCCCCAGGAAGACCAGTTTGTAGGAATCCTCGATCCCAAAATCGATCCGGTCCTGCCCCTTCAGTTCCTGCCGCAGCACCTTTTCGCCGTTCAGGAAGGTTCCGTGCCTGCTGCCCATGTCCTCCACGAACCAGCTTCCGTTTTCCGCCAAGAGTTGCGCTTGCTGGCGACTGATCCGGCTGTCGCGAAGCAGAAGTTCGTTGCCTGTCTGGCGGCCGATGCGGAAGGGCGACGCCGTGACGTTCACTTCGCGGCGGACGCCGTTTGGCTCGATGACGACCAATCGGGGTGGGCGGGACATGGTTTTGGCGCGGACCGCAGCGACCCAACTTGCTTCCGTGTGTGTCCGCTGGCAGGCCATGGTAGGGAAACTCGCGCCCGATGTAAATAGGCGCGTCTGCCAAACACGAGTCCGGCGGTTTTTTCCTCAGAGTTTGCTGTGAAGGCAGGATGCTTCTGCGAAAGGATTTCGTTCCGACAGGCGCCGAATCGCTCCCACGCCGCTCGCTTCCCGCTTTTTCAGCGCGATTGCGCCGATTTCATGCTTGTGTCCCACTCGACGCTTAATCGGCGGATGTTCTCCCGCAGCCGCACGGCCAGTTCGACAATCGTCTGCAGCCTCTGCGTCTCTGCCGCAGGCAATCGGTCGCGGTGTCCCAGCAGCAACTCCGCATTCCCGAGAATGCCCGTCAGAGGATTGTTAATTTCGTGCCGGAAGATCGACGAAAGTTCTTCGGCCGATTTCACTCTTTCGGGAAGAGTGCTTTCGCGCGTTCGCCACGCCGCGCGCAACCGCCGTTCCAGCAGGGCCACCGCCGGATATTCGAAGTCCCCACTTTTTAAAACGAAGTCCACGTTTCCTTGCGCCATAAAAGCGGCGGCCTCCGCTTGGCGCGCCGCGCCGCCGAGGAATATCACTGGAGAAAGGGAGGGCAGGGAAGCCAGCGCTTCGCTCAGTCGCATTTCTCCGAGAAGGCTTTCGTCGAGCAGGATCACCGGCGCGCCCGCTTTTCGCGATTCTTCCCGGAGACATGCCAATGAAGGAACCAAAGAAAATACCCGTGAAAAGGCCGACCGATCCATCAAACTCGCGATTCGCACAGCCAGGTCCGGTAGTTGAATGCCCGCCAGCGCTGCCTGGCTTGGATGGACTTCTCTGCGCCACGCTACCACGCTCATGACGATGCCGCCTCGCTCAGCAAATCGTTCGAATTAGTGCCACCGGCGGAGCTGGCGCTCGATTCCACAAGCCGATTCACCGCAAGCTTCAGCTCTTCCACCAAAAACGGTTTTGCCAGGTACGGCAGACGCCGCCCTTCGAGGAACTCCTGCGTACGCCGCGCCAGCGTATCGCCCGTGATGAACAAGACGGCATGTTGCAACGGACTTCCGGCACGAACCAGCGCCTCGTAGAACGCTGGCCCGTCCAGCCGCGGCATCCGCAAATCGCAAATCACCAGATCGAACTCGCGCCGCGACAGCATCGTCAGGCCTTCCTGGCTGTCCAGCACCGCTTCCGTCGTGTAGCCCTCCTCTCCCAGCACGTCCACGATCAGTTGCGCGACGGTCGGCTCGTCCTCTACCACCAGCACTCGTCCTGCAGAATTCCGCCCGCGGAAATTCTCCGGCCGCGAATCGGACGTTGCGGACGTGTTTTCCGCAACCGCCAGCACCGGCAGCTCCACGGTGAATCGCGCACCGCCCTCAGGAAGATTTTCCGCCGTCACTTCTCCTTCGTGCTGCCGCACGATTCCGTACACGATCGAAAGCCCCAATCCCGTACCGGACCCCGGCGGCTTCGTCGTGAAGAAAGGATCGAACACGCGATGCAATATCTCTCCGGGAATTCCCGGCCCGTCGTCGGAAACTTCCATGGCGATCCATTTGGACGATGTCTGTCGCGTCCGCAGCGTGATTCTCCCGTGCCCGCGCGATTCCAGCAGCGCCTGTTCCGCGTTGACGATCAGATTCAGAACCACCTGCTGCAACTGGTGCGAATCCGCCGTCGTTTCCGCCAGGTTCTCCGCGAGCTCGCATTCCACGGCGATGTTCTCCACCTTCAGCTCGTAGCTGCGCAGCGCCAGCGTCCGCTCCACGATTTCGTTCAGGTTCACGCGCGTGTGTTCCGGCTTGCTCTCTCTCGCGAAATACAGCAGGTTTTTCACGATGTGCCGCGCCCGCTCCGCTTCTTCCCGCACTTTCTCCGCTTCGCTCCGTTGCACTGGCGGCAGGTTCTGCCCCAGCAGCAGTTGCGCATAGCCCATAATCCCGGTCAGGGGATTGTTCAGTTCGTGCGCAATTCCGGAAACAAGCTGCCCAAGCGCCGCCATTTTTTCCGTTTGGATCCACTTCGTTTGAATCTGCTTTTCGCTGGTCACGTCGGTGAAAAGCTCCAGCAAGCCCACCACGCGTTTCGCGTTGTCGAAAACGGGGCGCGCGTGCCGCTTCAAGACGCGTCGTGCGGGATGCGCCAATTCCATCTCGTCTTCTACCGTCGCGAAATCGCCTCTCTCGAAGGCTCGCTTCGGCGCCGAGAATGCCGCCGGATTCGCCAGCCGGTTTTTCACAAGCTCCTCAATCTCCTCGAGCCGTGCGAGCTTCTCCGTCTCCCGCTCATCGAGTGAAAACAACCGCGCGAACCTCGCATTCGTTCCCCGCACTCCGCCCATGGCGTCGAGCAACAAAACGCCCGCCTCCACCCCCTCGAGCAGGCTGTCCCGCTCCGCCTTCGTCTGTTCCCAGCTTTCCTCGCCCTGGCCGTCGGCCACGCCGTCTTCCAGGCATACCAGCAGATCGCCCGTATCCGGCAGAATCGCGCGCAGCGTCACACGTAGCGCTGTTGCGCCTCTCCGCTCGTCGGCGTTGTTGCGCTTCGCCTCCTTTCGAGATGCCTCACGCCGGGTTCCTTTCAGCGCCAAGCTCGAAATGGCATTTTGCAACTGTGGGTTGATTCCTGCGCTTTTTGGCAGCGGGCCGGCAAAGCGAATCAGCGCGCTTGCCTTGCGGTTCGCGCATTTCAGCACACCCTGGGTACTCAAGATCGCGAGTGCTTCGCCGCTCGTCTCAAACAGCAGATCGAATCCATCCTCGTTCCTCCCGCTCGCGCGCAGCCCGGCTTCGGCTCTTGCGTCGCCAGAAGATCGAGTCGTGCCTCTTGCTGTTCTTCCGATTCGCGTTTGCTTCATCCGCAGTGGCTTTCCCGATTTTCAATTGCCGCGAGCTCGACGGTCGCCCAATCCGTGGCTCATTGGGCGGCGCGGGCGGGCTGGGTAGAGGATTCCTGCTCACGTGAGCGGCGTTCGCGGCTCCGTCGAGCCCCCTGCATAAGCGTGGCCACGCGGATGCTTGTTTCATCTGTCTGAAACTGCAGGAGATGAGAGATATTGGGAAGGAAGAGTCTTCGTTTCGATTCCCGCAACGATACCGGGCGTGTTCCCGTCTAGGAATTCTTGTGCGGCTCGCTTCCGCAGAAAATTCCCGCAACCTTTGCGGGCGCGTGCAAATCTCCACGCGCTTTTGTCAAATTTTTTCGCCGCCGGCCGCTCCGTATTCCTTCAATTTCCGGTACAGCGTCGTTTTTCCGATGCGCAGCATTCGCGCCGCTGCCAGCTTGTCTCCTCCCGATTCTCTCAGCGCGCGGAAAATAGCCCTCCGCTCCAGTTCTTCGAGCGGCAGAATTTCATCGGTCTGCGGCATCCGCTCGCTGGTTCCATGTTGCAGGTTGGTCGGCAAATCGCCCACATGCAAGATCGGCCCCGATCCCAGTGCAATTGCCCGCTCGATCGCGTTTTCCAGCTCCCGGACGTTCCCCGGCCAGTCGTAGGCCATCAACCGCGCCATCGCCTCTTCCGATATCGTCCTCACCGTTCCGTTTTCGTCGCTGAATTTTTCCAGGAACGCGCTCACCAGCAGCGGAATGTCCGACTTTCTCTCGCGCAGCGCCGGCATCTTGATCTGCACCACGTTCAGCCGGAAAAAAAGGTCTTGCCGGAACGATCCCTGCCGCACCGCCGTTTCCAGGTCCCGGTGCGTCGCGGCGATCGCCCGGATGGAAATCGGCACGCGGTCCGTCGAGCCGACGGGACGGATTTCCCGCTCCTGCAGCGCGCGCAGAAGCTTGGCCTGGAGATCGATGGGCAGGTCTCCAATTTCGTCCAGGAAAAGCGTCCCGTCTCCGCCTGCTTCCATCAAACCCACTTTCGAGTGCGCCGCTCCCGTGAACGCTCCCTTCACGTAGCCGAACAGCTCCGATTCGATCAGTGTCGGGACCAGCGCCGAGCAGTCTACCGGCACGAACGGCTTATTACGCCGCGCGCCCATATAGTGAATCGATTTCGCCACCAGCTCCTTTCCCGTGCCGCTCTCTCCCAGAATCAACACCGGGTAGTTGTGCTGGCTCACTTTTTCGATCATCCGGTAGACGCGCTGCATCTTCTGCGACACGCCGATCAAGCCGCCGAATCCGGGCCGCGTCCGCAGTTGCTCCCGCAGCACGCGGTTTTCCTGGTCCATTTCGAGCGACCGTACCACGCGGTCGAGCTTGTTCCTCAGTTCCGGCACGTGGAACGGCTTCGTCACATAGTCGGCCGCGCCCATGCGCGTCGCTTCCACCGCACTCTCGATGGTTCCGTATTGCGTCAGGACGATCACAGCCGTCTGCGGATAGGTCTCCCGGATCCGCTTCAATAGCTCGATACCCCCCATTTCCGGTACGCGCAAATCCGTGATCACTACGTCCACTGGAAATCGCTCCAAGATCTCCAACGCCTTTTCCGTTGTCGATGCCGTCCGAGTCCTCGATCCCGACTCTTCCACCACTTCGCGGCATAGGTCGCGCGTTGAATCTTCGTCGTCTACGATCAGCACCGTTGCTACCATGGGATGCTCCGACACTCTCGATATTTCAGCGCCAGTCGCTGTACCCATTCTTTTCTCCTTTCCCTATCTCGAAATGGTTCCCCCTTTCGCAGTTGGCAGCAAGGAAGAGTCCAAGTAGGTACACTTCGCTATCCCCATAAATTCAAATGCGATACAGGCCAAACTCCACCTCGGTGCGACCCAACTCTAGGGTTAATTTGGGAACTGTGGCAAGTCCGTAAAAATACGTAGAGATGCAACTATATGAAAATAAATGAGATGCAGGATTGGAACTGTGTGTCGTGCCAAATGAGGAAGGGAGTCGTGCCCAATTTCGTTTGGGAACCTACATCGTGCCGCTATTTTTCACGGTGTTAATGTAACCGCAGTCGTGCAGGTCGACGTATGCCCTGCGCCGTCGTCAACGCGCGCCGAAAGCGTATAGCTTCCCGCCGCGAGTCCCGCGTGATTCCACCGTGCGTATGGCCCGCTGCCGGAAATCTCGCCCCCGGTGGCCGTCCACGAATATGTCAGGGGATGTCCCGCGGAGTCGCTCGCATTCGCGGTTGCCTCCACGATGTCCGTCGACGCCACCGGTATGGAATTCTTGTCAACGACGCACGACGAAACGAGCCTGTCTTCCTGCGCCGCGGCCGTCGCGCGCTTCTCCCGCCACGAAGCCACTGTAATCTTCACCACAAATCCGTTTCGGTCCTTGTCGCTTGTCAGATTCAAGTTGTAGCGGTAGCCGATGTCGAGGGCCAGCTGCTTGATAGGGTAGATTCGCACGCCGTACAGCGAATCCACCGGATCGCGTGCGCCATAGGTTGTGTTCTGTGTCGCGGTTCCCACAAAAATCAGCCCCTCGTACTCGCTGATTACCTGCAGCCGCTTGTCAGGAAACATCAGGAAACCCGCGCCCACCTGCACCTGATCCGCCTGCTGGAGCGTCAGCGGCGTGCTGAATCCCGCGACGTCGTAAGACGCATTCGGCAGGATCCGGTACGACGCGTTGACCACAGCAACCAATGATTTGTGCATCAGCGCCTTGCTCGCCTGCAGGCCGATCTGGTAGCTGAACCGGCCGTTTTGCACTTGGTTGTAAATCAGATCGGAATATCCCGTCTTTGTCGGAAGGTAAAAATTATTGCTCACCGAAAGGCTCAGCTTGTTTCCGCGCCGCTCCGAGAGCAGCCCTATCTTGAATCCCAGGTTGAGCTCGCCATAGTCTCCCGAATTGCTTGCGGCATACGGAAAATCCTCCACATAGGCAGGGGGAAATCCCGTTGCGGGCAGCACCGAAGGATAAATCGTGTTCTTGTACATCGGATTCAGCGCGTTGACGGGCGAAAGGCTCAGTTCCGCCGGCTCGTCCACATGAAGGTGGTTCCACGCGTTGAACTCCACAGAAAACGACAGCCAGTTCGTCACGCCATACGCAAACGCCGGCTGCACCTGCAGTACGGTCACCGTCGCCGGCATTCGTGAAATCTTGCTCACGCCTCCTACAACATCCAACGATCCCTTCGAGAGCGTCTCGCCCGTCTCGAGGGTCAGAAGCCCCGGATTTCCCGACGATGCCGGCATCGGGTTCCACCGCGGCGCCTCCGAAGGAACCTCGTCAGAGGCCGATGGTGCAGGCTTCGCTGCGGCTGCGGCGTTTCCGGCAGCGGCAACACTAGTTTCTCCATCCTTCGCATCGGAGGAAGGAACTGCATTTCCGGAAGCCGCCTTGTCCGAAGCAGCAGGCTGCTTTGGCGCCGCGGACTTGTCCTCTCCCGCCAATCCTGCGCTCGCTACGCTCAAAAACACCAGCGCGGCCAGAGCGAAGTGCGCCCCAATTTTCATCGCTGCCTCCTGCCAGACTTTCCTCAAAGATTCGGTCCGGATGGCCCTTGCAGGATTCCCCAGCCGCCTGCTAGCCGCTGCGACCTTCGACGCCTCTTCCTGACCGCGAACGCACGCAGCTTGCTGGTATTTCTGGGAGCCCTGAATTTTAGGGAGACCGAATGAGCGGGGCGGATTATAGTTCACCCGCTCGCTGCCTCAAAAGAGGATTTTTCCCGCGCTTCCTCAATGGAGCCCTTTCCCTCCAGTCGCAGCTTTTCCCCGTCTCTGGTCGGTGCCGCCGACCAATCCGGTCTCGCTTAATTCGTTTGTTTGGAACTTCCCCGCAAGCGTTTCGCGTGGAAGCCCACCTGCACTCCGAATGTCCGCAAAGGCGCCAAGCCGCAATGAAAGGGACTACTTATGACCGGCGTTTCCTTGAGAAAGCTGGCAATCCTATCGACTGCCCTTCTAATGGCCTCGGCCGCTGTCGTCGCTCAGCAGAACGTGCCTCCGGATGCCGCGCCGTACGCGAGCGCCGGTGCTGTTCCCGCGGGGGCTCGGCTGTTGATTGAAATCGAGAATAACCTCGACACGAAGACCGCCCGCGCGGGCGATCCATTCTCCGCTCGCACTCTCGATCCTCTGGTCACTTCTGACGGACGCACCCTTCCCTCTGGTGCTGTGATTCGTGGGCACATCGACAAATGTGAGTCGGCGCATCAAGTCGGCCGCGCCCGCCTTTGGCTCGCTTTCGATTCAATCTCAACTCCTCGCGGCCGCGCGCCGATTGTCGCTGAGCTCATCGACGCTCCTGGCATTCATTCGATTCGCGTCGCCTACGACCACGAGGGCGAAATCCTCGCGGCCAGCGACAAGCGCCAGCAGGCGGAACTCGCCGCCGCGGCAGGAGCGCTCACGGGCGCGGCCGCCGGAGTCGCGTCCAAAGACGCGCGCGATGCGGCCACCGGTGCCGCTATCGGCGCACTCGCCGCGTTTCTTGTGACCTCGGGTCTCGGCCAGGACATTTTTCTTCCCAAGCAGACCAAGCTCGAAATCGTCCTCACCCACCCGCTCCTCCTCTACCCACGATAGAACCAAGTTTCCCGCTCTTCCTGTTAGCGAGCCTGCAGGTCGACACCATCACCTCCCCTTCCCTTGGCATTCCTTTGGACTGCTGCTACATTCAACCTCTGATGACCTCTTCCAACTCTTCTCTGCCGCGCATCCTGATCGTCGAGGATGAAGAAAACGCGCGCAAAGGTTATGAAGCTCTCCTCCGCCGCTGGAATTGTGAAGTTCTCGGCGTCGGCAGTGGCGAAGACGCCCTCGCCCGCTTTCAGGAATTCCGTCCCGGCGTGATCCTCGCCGACGTCGAATTGCCCGGCATGAACGGCCTTGATCTCATCCGCCAATTGGGCGATGCCATCCGTGAAATTCCCGTCATCGTCATCACGGGCCGCGGCAGCGACGAGCGCGTCGTGCAGGCCATCGAAGCCGGCGCCTTTTGGTACATTGAAAAACCTCTCAAGCCGCCCGTGCTGCAAGCGCTCCTCGAACGCGCCTTCGGCAAGGTGCGTGACCAGCAGGCCGTCGCCGCGCTCACGCGCCAGTTGCGCGAAGCGGGGAAGCTCGGCGCCCTCGTGGGCGCTTCGCCGGAAATGCAGGAGGTGATGCGCCAGGTGGAAATGGCCGCGCCTTCCACCGCCTCCGTACTCATCACCGGAGAGACCGGCTCGGGCAAGGAAATCGTTGCCCGCTCGATCCATATGCTCTCGCCCCGCACGAGCCGCCCTTTCGTCGCCGTCAACTGCGCCGCGATTCCCGAATCGCTCATGGAAAGTGAAATTTTCGGCCACGAAAAGGGCGCTTTCACCGGCGCGGCCGAACGCCGCATCGGCTGCTTCGAGCTCGCCGAAGGCGGCACGCTCCTGCTCGACGAGATCGGCGAAATGCCCGCGCAAACGCAGGCGAAATTGCTCCGCGTCCTCGAGGACCACAAGGTCCGCCGCCTCGGCAGCCGCGTCGAAACTCCCGTTGATGTCCGCGTCCTCGCCGCCACCAATAAAAATCCCGAACAGGCCGTCGCCGAAGGCCAGCTTCGGCAGGACCTCTATTTCCGCCTCAACGTCTTCCATATTCATCTGCCGCCCCTGCGCGAGCACAAGGACGACCTTCCTCTTCTGATCGACAGCCTTCTCGTCGATATTTCCGAAAAACATGGAAAGTGTGTCACCGGCGTCGGTCCCGAAGTCCTCGAACTTTTCATGTCCTATCCCTGGCCGGGAAATATCCGCGAGCTGCGCAACGTTCTTGAGCGCGCCGCCATCGCTTCCGATCGCGGCGTCATCTCTCGGGCGCATCTCCCGCCGGAATTTGGCCATGCGCACTCCATGGCTGCCGCCAACGGCCTTGCCTCTCTTCGCTTTCCCGTCGGCACCACTGTCGACGACGCCGAACGCGAGCTCATTTTGCAGACGCTTTCCGCGACCAACCAGAACAAGACGCGCGCGGCCGAGCTACTCGGCATCAGTCTCAAGACGCTGCACAACAAATTGAAGGAATACGAGGCGGGGCGGAGCGATGCGTCTCAGCCTGAAAACTAAGCTCACGCTGGTCATCTCGCTGCTCGTGCTTGCGGTCGTGGCCTTTGTGTCGAGCCTCTATCTCGGCCGGCTCACGCGCCAAGTCCTCCGTCAGGCTAGTGAACGTGCGCAATTCGTCGCCCAGGAAGTGTTTCTCGCCTGCCAGAATTCGCTCAGCGAAGCCGCCGAGCGCGGTGATACGCCCGCCTCCTCCAGTTCGGACGACCTTCGCGCATACGTCCAGCGCGCCTTCGACAACAGCAGCACTCTCAACTCCGTCATGGAGTCCGCCGTTGGCTATTCTCCGACCATCTACGAAGTCACCATCACCGACCGCGATGGCATCGTTCTCGTCTCAAGCGATTCCACTCTCCGCGGCCAGAAAATCCCTTCACGCCCCAACGTCACTTCGCTCGTCCACGCCGGTTTTTTCCGCGAATTGCAATCTCTCTACGGTCCGCAGCAAACTTTTGAATACTCCTATCCGTTTAATCTCGGCTCCGGCCCGTTCGGCGACATTCGCATCGGCCTTTCTTCCGCGCTCATACGCGACGAAATCACCCCCGCGCTCAAGACCGCTCTCTATTGGGCTCTCGGCTCCGTCCTTCTTTCGACTCTTCTTGTCTTTCTCCTCACCTCTCTCTCCCTTGCTCCCATCGTTCGCATCTCCAAACAGCTCGACCGAATTTCCGCTGGTGAATTCGATGTCGAGCCCGTCCGTCGCGGCGACGAGTTCGGCCAGGTCAGCACCAAAATCGTCGGCATCGGCAAACAGTTGCGCGAAGTCCGCGAAGTCTTCAGCAACCTCCGGGAAAATCTCGATCAGGTGATGAGCGGTCTCGCCGACGGCATGTTGCTGTTCAATTCCTCCGGCCGCGCTGTCCTGATTTCTCCTTCCGTCGAAAAATTTCTCGGCGGCCGCCCCGCCGAACTTTCTGGCCGCCGCGTCAGCGAAATTTTTCCTCCCGGCCATCCCGTGCGCGAATCGCTCAGCATCAACGGCGAGGAGATCGCCCCGGTCGAAAGCGCCGAAGCCGTCCTCAACGGCCGCGATGGCGCGCGCCGCGTCGGCCTCAGCGTTCAGGCGATTCGCGAACATGGCGTCCGCATGGGCACGCTCGTCACCGTCCGCGATGTCGAGTCCATCGAGCGTATTGGCTCGCAGCTCGAAGTCTCCGAGCGTCTCGCCGCTCTCGGCCGCGTCACCGCCGGCGTCGCCCACGAAGTGAAAAATCCTCTCAACTCCATGCGCCTCTGGCTCGAAGTTCTCAAGGGCAACATGCCCGTCGCTCCCGAGCCTCAGCAGGCCGTGAAAATGCTCGACAGCGAAATCGACCGTCTCGACCGCGCCGTGAAGACCTTCCTCAATTTCACGCGCCCGGTGGAACTGAAGCTCGAGGAAATAAATCTTCCCTCGCTCCTCGAAGAAGTTCTCGACGCCGCGAATCCCGCCATCCGCAAGGCCGGTGTCGAGCTTCGGGTCGACGTTCCCGCCGAATTTCCTCCTGTCCGCGCCGACCGCCAGCTTCTTCACCAGGCCATCCTCAATCTCCTTCTCAACGCTTCCGAGTTCACGCCCCAGGGCGGCCGCATCAGCCTCAGCCTCCGCCTCACCAGCGATTACGCTGTTATCGCCGTCTCCGACACCGGCAAGGGCATCTCTCCCGAAGACCAGAAGAAGATTTTTCAGCTTTTTTTCACCACGCGTCCCGGCGGTACCGGCATCGGCCTGGCAAACTCATTTCGATTTGTGCAATTGCAGAATGGTCGGATAGAATTCGACTCGGAAGCCGGCCGGGGCACCACCTTTCGCATCCAGTTGCCTGTGCTCCCGTCCGGCGAGTTCCCGGCTGCCCGGGTGAAGGATTCCGGCCAGTCGTTGGCAGAAAAGAGCCCTTGAATGCCCAGCCCGAAGTCCTACGGTCGAGTTGTGCCCGCAGGTTTGGCTTTCATGCTGTGCCTGGGCTTGGCTGCCTGCACGCATAAGGAAGTTCACACCGTTCCGCCCGTTCCCTCGCCGCCCGTCGCGCCCGTTGAAAATAAACCAGCCGCCACAGCTCCCGCTCCGCCTAAGGTAGATACGCAGCCGCAATCGGCCACCTTGCCTCCTTCCGAGCCGGTCAATCTTCCTCGTCCCAAGCCTCGCCACACAAACGGCGAGCATTCTTCGGACACCGACCAGCCCGCGCACCCCACGGCGCCGCAAATTTCTCCTCAAATGTCTCCCGGCGACCAGGCCAGCATGGAGCGCCACACCAACGAAGACGTTGCTGCCGCCCAGGCCAATCTTGCGCAGACTGCCAACAAGCGTCTCAGCGCTCCCCAGCAGGATCTCGTTGACAAAATCCGCAGCTTCCTCGACCAATCTGCCGACGCCAGCAAGAGCGGTGACTGGGCCCGCGCGCAAAACCTCGCGCAGAAGGCTCGCCTCCTCTCCGTCGAGCTCGTCAACTCTCTTTGAACTCCTTGTAGCGCCTGCCTGCGGGACGCCATCCCCTTTGCTGCTAAAATCATTCGCGATGAAAACAACGGACGTTGCCATCATCGGCGGCGGCATCATCGGCGCATCCATCGCCATGGAACTCTCCGCCCGCCGCGTCTGTGTCTCATTGTTCGATCGTCAATCCCCCGGCTGCGAAGCTTCTTGGGCCGCCGCCGGAATGCTCTCGCCCGCTCCCGATGGCCTTCCCGCCATTCCCTTGATTCCTCTCGCCCGCGAAAGCCTGCGCATTTATCCCGCATTCGTCCAGGCCGTCGAGGCCGCCTCTTCCCGCTCCGCTGATTTCGAGCGCGACGGCGCAATTCATCTCTTCGCAGGCGAGAATAGTCCAGCCGAACGCGACGCCGTCGTCTCCCAATATCGCTCCCTCGGCCTCGCCATCGACCCTCTCCCCATCGATGAAGCACGCCGCCGCGAGCCCTTCATCGGCCCGCACATCTCCGCCGCCGCATGGAATCCCGACGAAGCGCGTGTCGACCCGCGCCATCTCACCGCCGCCATTCTCGCCGCCGCGCAAAATCTTGGCGCGCGCATTCGCCACGACGCTCGCATTGAAAAAATTCTTTTCGATGCCAACCGGTGCACGGGCCTCGCGCTCGCCTCCGGCGAGGAAATTTCCGCGGCTCACGTCGTCCTCGCCGCCGGTTCTTTTTCTGGCGGAATTCTCGGAGATGCCGCCCCGCGCATCGCACCCACGCATCCCGTTCGCGGCCAGATGCTGGCCCTGCGCGCGAAAGGCTGGCAACTCCGCCACGTTCTCCGTTCTGAGCACGCCTATCTCGTCCCGCGCAAAGACGGCCGCATCATTGCCGGCAGCACTCTCGAAGACGCCGGCTTCGAGAAATGCGTCACTCCTGCCGGTCTGCAATCGATTCTCTCCGCCGCCATCGAAATGGCGCCGGTGCTCGCCTCCGCCGAAATTGTCGAGACGTGGTCCGGCCTTCGCCCCGGCACTCCCGACGAGCTTCCGCTTCTCGGGCCAACAAATATCGAAGGCCTAATCGTCGCCACAGGACACTATCGCAACGGCATCCTGCTCGCGCCCGTCACCGCTCAGCTTGTCCGTGAATGGATTCTGGAAGGAAAAACTTCGTTCGACGCTTCTGCCTATTCACCTCTTCGCTTCGCTCCTTGAGAGCAATTGATTCGAGACAATGCTGTCATTCCGGGGAGCGAAGCGACGAGGAATCTGCTGTTGCAGTTTTCTTTTGGCTCGAACTACCTGATCAACTTTCTTAGCACAAACCTTTCACCCGAGCCTTGAGGCGCCGGCCTCAAGGTCGGGGGCTAGACATCGCCGCAGCTCGGGTCTTCAGGCCAGACCCTAGGCCGTTCCAAAAACACTAAAACGGGATCTTTTGCCTCACCGGCTCGCGATTCGGCGGCCCTGCCAGCGCCGACGACTGTCCCGGCGACGAGAACTGATCTTTGCTCGCATCGAGAAATATCGGTCGCTCCAGCACCGCCTCCACCGTCGAACCGCGCGGCAGCTCCGCATCCGGCCCGCGCGTCAGCAGCACGGTCATCAATCCCGCCGCCGCTCCAATGCCTGCCCCGATCCCCGCTCCCTTGCCGCTCTGCGCTGCCACGCCGCCAATACCCGCTCCGATCGCCGTGCCTTTGATGATCGTTCCCGCATCAGAAGCTTTGTCCGAATCGCCCTTGATTTTTCCTTCGCCGTCGACGGTCTCGCCTCCGCCCGTTCCCGCTCCGGTCGGTTCCGCGTTCAGGTTCACCATGTAAGAGTTCGGCAGAATCAGCGTGTTCAGCTTGATCATCAATTCCGCGCGTCCCTTGATTCGTCCTGCGCGTTTCGAATCCGTCACTTCGCCGCTCACGTACGATCCCGCCGGAATCGCCACTTTTCCGTCAACCATAACGGGGAAAGTGGTCTCGAAATACACCGGATCGCCGGCACGCGCGCTGCGCGTCGAAATTCCGTTGTGCAGCAGCAGCGAAAGATGCGTTCCCGTCGGCACTTCTATTTTTGGCCCCGCGCTTGGCGCGCTCGCCGCTGCCGCCGCGGCGGGAGGAAGCGGCGGAGGACGCCGCAC